>Ga0272441_10002148_pt1 | contig 40614 bp, 39 predicted proteins | sample SSMProp6N_FD_193582 | JGI IMG/M metagenome (GOLD analysis project Ga0272441, IMG submission 193582) | Marine sediment archaeal communities from Little Sippewissett salt marsh, Falmouth, MA, United States - SSM-Prop-6N | ecosystem: Environmental > Aquatic > Marine > Wetlands > Sediment ... | reverse complement strand
AAGTGGAAAACCGGGTTGTCCTGATGACGGCGGAAGGGGAAATCCCCATGCCGGGAATGCCCAAGCAGAGGCTGGCCGAAAAAATCTCATCTGAAATCGCCCGGCTTTACACTATTAAAAGTCTGGCGGGGGATCAGAATGGCTAGCCCTGCATTGGTTGAATGGCTCCGTTATTACAAAGATCTTGGAGTCGACTGCCTGGCGGTTCCCAAAGTAGGTGCTTCCACCCCAACGCAAGTGAACCTGGAAGAACTCCACCGGCAAATCATGAAATGTAAGCGATGCCCCCTGCATCGCACCAGGCAAAACGCCGTGCCCGGTGAGGGCGCGAAACGGCCGGCCATATTATTCATTGGTGAGGGGCCGGGTGAGCAGGAAGATCGGGTGGGCAGGCCATTTGTAGGCAAGGCCGGTCAGCTGCTTGACCGTATGATTGAACGCATGGGGCATTCTCGGGAATCCGTATTTATCGGCAATATCGTAAAATGTCGCCCTCCCGGGAATCGGGATCCCAATACCGAAGAGGTCAGTGCCTGTCTTCCGTATCTCAAGACTCAGATCGCCCTGCTACGCCCCCGCATTATCGTTTGCCTCGGCAAAGTGGCGGTGAATCGCCTTCTGGATATGGATACACCGATTTCCCGAATGCGGGGTCGGGTTTTTTCTTTTGAGGGCATTCCGGTGATTCCCACCTACCATCCGTCCTATATCCTGCATCAACGCGGACGGGAGGCGGTATCCAGAGCCAAATGGGAAGTGTGGGCGGATATGCAGGAAGTATTGAAACGCATCGAGTCCTGATCCGTGCAAGTCCAGGTAGCCCTTTCCCTGAATATCAATGAAGCACTGACCTATTCCATTCCAGCGGATCTAGTGGAAAAAGTGGGAATCGGAAGCCGTGTGGTCGTCCCCCTGGGGAACCGATACCAGACGGGGTGGATCATTGCCGGGCATTCAGATTATTCGGGACGGACACGTATGCTCACGGGCTGGATAAATGATTCATTCAGGCTTTCTCCGGGGTTCATTGAATTCGCAATTCACGCCGCCGGGCGTTTCTTAATGGCGCCGGGGGTCCTGATGGATGGAGCCCTTTCTCCCCGTCGCAGGAATCGTCGGCAGATCCGCATGGTGATCGGCGGCAAGCCCGGGCCGGCCCTGCAGGCATCCGGGCCGTCAGCCATCAAATCAGCGGGAAACGGGAAGCCCCTGGAATTTGTTATATCTTCGCGCACGCTGGGCAAATCCGGACCGGAACCCGATCCGGCCAAAGGCGAGGGCTTCAATGAAAAATTGATTCTGGATTATGAACGTGAACCCCATTATCGCGGGATCGTCGAGTCATACCTGAAAAACGGGAAGAGCGTCCTGATCCTGACGGCGGAAACGAGAATCGCCGACCGATTATCCGAAACCATATCCGGTGTAAATCCCTATCATTCATCACTGAACATGGCCCTAAGGGAATCCCTGTGGGAAACCGCTGTCTCCGGGAAGCCCGTGGCCGTTGCGGGCGGTCAGTCCGCATTGCTTCTGCCTTTCTTTGACCTGGGAGCGATAATCGTCGATCAGCCGGGAGCGTGGCGATTCAGGCCCGGGGAACGTGAAAACGCTTTGGAACCTGAACTGGCGCGTCTACTGGCAGCGGTCAAACGCATCCCTTTGATTATCGGCGATCATACTTATCCACTTGATGTATTCCGTCGCAGATCTTTTGTGGTCGTAGAGGATCAACTGCAAGCAAGGCGGGTGGAAACCGAGGTAATTCCATTGAAGCCCGGAGTGCCGGGGATCCCACACGTCCTTCTGGAAGGGATTTCCCGGCATGTAGAACAGGAACAAAGAGTGTTGATCTTGGTCAATCGGGTTCAGGGCGGTGATTTTCTATTTTGTCCCCAATGCCGGCAAATGGCCCGATGCCCCCATTGTCGTGAAACCTTTCTGCCGGTTGCTGACAATGAGTTGCCGGCGAGTTGCCCGAGTTGTGGAGGTCCTTGGAAATCCGATTCACGCTGTCCCCGATGCGGCGGAGAATGGGTTAAGGTCCCCAAGATCAATCTGGAATCTTTGGGCAGAGAAATTGAAAGCAAGCTTCTGGGCTCCGTCCCCCCGGTGATCACCGCCGAAAGCAGCGCCCGGGAAATTGAGGAGGCGGCACGGGACGGCTTGGTTGTGCTGGGAACCCGCGCGGTTGTGCGCCCTGAATTTCGTCACCGTTTCCAGGCTATTTTGTATATACGCCCGGAAGCGGATTTCCATTTTACCGATTACGATGCGGCGGAGCAGATCCAAAGCATGGTCGGCAGATTGCGCGACCTTGTCGCTCCGGGGGGGAAGGTCGGCGTGTATTCAACTTTTCATTTCCACTCGGGCTTGAAACTACTGGATTCCCGGACTGCCTTCCTGGAAAGAGAAGCCAAGTACCGGCGCTGGTTCGGCTTTCCCCCGTACGCCGATGAGTTTCATCTGGTTTTCCGTGATTCTACGGCTCGGAAGGTTGCGTCACGTATGCGCAGTGCCCGCGAGATGATCGGGAATCACATGGTTTTCCGTGAAGCCAGGCTTGAATCCAGGATTCTTCGACGGGGAAAAATCACCGGCCGGATGATTGTGTGCGGCAACCTTTCCGCCCTGAGAATCACGGGAATCCTGGAACATAGAGAAATAAAAGTCACCAGGAAAACCTGAGCCGTAGAGGATTTCCCGATGTTGAATACTACTTGCCCGGATTGTCGGCTTCCGGTTTAACCGGAGAGATTTTGGCGGGCTCCGGCTTGGACGGCGGTGCAGTGGCGGGGCTGTTCATGCTGACCTGCCCTTGAAAACGGGCTCCTTCCTGAATAACCAGTTTCTCTACCGCAATATCGCCGGTGAAGTTTCCGGATGAACTGATGACAAGTTTTTCGGCTGAAACGACTTTTCCCTTTACCGTGCCGCGAATCGTAATTTCCCGGCCGTTCAAATCGCCGTTCACATTGCCGGATTCCTCAACCACAAGCTGCCGGCTTATCTGGATGTTGCCTTTGACTTTTCCCTTGACGATAAGGGGTTCCTCGGAATGGATCTCTCCTTCAACTACAAGTGATTCCCCGATCAGGGATTCCGAATCAGTCGAAGAAGACTGATTCTGATACTGACTGAAGTCGCCGTTCTGGTCTTTCCTGCCCGTGTTGAATGCCATAATTATCTCCTCTGCTGGAATCGGAGGATTCCCGGGCTGATTCGAAGCTGAGTATCAGCCGGTGCACAAACTCCATTTGATATTATGATATCGGTTTATCAATATGTCAATAGCCGTTTCACCAACTTCGCCGCAAAAATACCGCGCCGATTATTTGGGAACCGCGATAAAGCCGGATATCATGTGGTCGGGGAGGTATGAGCGTTTGGCTCTGCGAAGCCCGGGAATACCCAGATCCTGTTCGCGGTTGATCCATACGGCCCATGATGACAGAAACCGGGCGGACTCCCGATTGATCATCTGTGAAACCCCTTTTATTCCGGGATCGAATTTTTCGAAGTGGATTGTTGCCGTATCGTCTCTCTGCCGAGACCAGATGACGAATGCCGTGAGCTGTCGGTCGATAAAAAGGCCGTAACCGCGGAGGGACAATTGCCTGCAGTGTATCATGGCGAGTCGTAGAGCTTGAGATTCCGGAGATTCTTTTAAGGGCAGCTTCAATTGCCTTCGGCTCCAGATTGAAGCCAGTTCATTGCATCTGGGCCACTCTTCGGCTTCGAGTTCACGGCATGAGTAATCCGGGTGGATTTCGACGAATCGGTTGATGTGGTTGCGCTTGCCCGCCAGCTTGCGGCCCTCTAATAGCGCCAGTCTGGATGAAGCGTATATGTAATCGGAATTGGCATCGTCTCGAATGAAATTGAAATGGTCGCCAAGTTGCGGGAAGAGCGAAGGAAATTGTGGAGGCACCAGGCCGATACATCCGGAATATCCCTGCTCCCGCATGGAACGGGATAGAGAGATCAGGTCCTTCGCGCTGAGCTGTGGGCCCAGGGGCATCAACAACAGATCGGTCAGGCCGTTATGAATATACAGGTGCTTACCGGCGATTTGCCAGGTGGTATGATACTCCTCCTGCCAGCAGTACAAAGCCGCGAAATTATAGTGGGAACACTGGGTGGGGTATGCGTTCAACATGGCGTCAAAGCGTGGGCGGTCCGCCAGGTCGAGGGATCTGAAAAAAGGTTTTTTCGGATTCATGACGTCAGGAAACGGTCAATCGCATGGGAATGTGGCCGGGCATGGTGGAGAAGCCCAAGCGCCTGTAAAAAGCTGCGCTGCCCGGGGTGGAGATCAGGCCTATCCATTTGATGCGTCGTGCTTGCAATTCATTCAGGATGGCCTTTACGATTCCCGTTCCCAGGCCGGAATTTCTGAAGGATTCATGCACGGCCACATCCTGGATATAGGCGTCGGATACTCCGTCGGATATGGATCTGCCGAAACCAACCAGGCGGCCCTCGTGGAATGCGCCAAAGCAGCACAGGCTCCCGGAAAGAAGATCGGCAACCCATTTCGTTCCGGTTTCCTCGTCGCTCTCCAGCCATCCGAGGTGTTTGTACAGGGCGATCAATCCCTTTGCTTCATGGCGAAGGACAGGGCGGATCTCCGGTTTTTTCGTATGGGTTGAACGCTTTAATGCCATGATCCAAAGGTAATGGATCAGGGCAAACGTGTCAACCTTCCGTTTCTTCCGAGGATGAAGGCGGCGCTATCTTTGTGTCCCCCTGGTTGCGGGATTCCCGGAATTGCAGAAGAAAGGGGATACCCGCCACCATGAGTACGACTCCCATGAACCATGTATTGCGTGCGAATTCCACATAGAATATAGCCGCCAGGCCAATCAGGATGAACGCGGGAATCAAGAGCCCGGAACGACGCCGCACAAAATAAAGAGCCAGAAAAGCCAACCCCGGCCCGACCAGGAAATTGGGCCAGGTTGTGTCCGCGTGCCACCAGCCCACATGGTTCAGCCAAAGGAAGTAACCGGAGAAAAACAAGAGCAGGGTGATGGGAAAGACCAGAGGCGCCGCGCTTTTCCCCCGGCGGATCCATATCAGGACCAGAACCGCGGCTGGAAGCAAAAGGAAGAAAGGCCAGGTGTAATCAAGCCGCAGCCAGGGAACCAGGCTGTCAAGCAGGAAAAGGATGCCTATACAGATGAGAATCACGCCCATTGCCAGGCGCTGGAAACTCTGATCGATACTTTGATTTTGGTTCATTTCGACCTCCATGGTCACTTCTCTCTGTCAACGCATGGCAAGGGCCGGCGGTTCCCGATAAAGCAGAGAACCGGACGAACTGGTCTATTATTCCGCGATTTTTTTGCGGAGAAGGGCGGTCAACTTGCTCATTTCGCTGCGCAGTATTTCCGAGAGTACCACCGGGAGCAGGCGGGAATCCCGTCGGGAAAGTCGATCCATCCGGTTGAAACTGTGAGTCACCAGCGTTCGTTTGGAACGGGTTTCGATCACCTTGATCTTCATGGCCAGGTGGGCGAACCAGGCCTTGGGTTGATCGAATTCCTCCATGGCGGTGACCTCGCTTTCGATTATCCAATCCGGATCCTCGTCCCCCTTCTTCTCGAATACCCGGGAAAAAACACCGCGCTCTCTCAAGTAGGCGGCGATGTTTTCGCTGATCATGCGTCCGGGTTTCTTTATCCAGAATTCGTAGTTGTAATAGTCCATTTGATAAGGGGAGTAGCGATAGATCAGCCGGTAACCCTCGTAAATCTTATCCACCCGGGCTTCCGGGATATAGACTTTCCCGGGCAGGGGAGAGGTCACGGACGGAGATGAAGGGGGAGGAATGTGGAGTTGAAAGTATCGTTTGTCCGTTGCGGTTGTGCAACCATACCAGAGTAAAAGTACGGGAACAACCAGGGGTAGAAGTCTTTTCATTGCCTCGACCTCCGACGTTTGCTTTTTCGGACCAGAATGTTGGGATCCTCGTCAAGTCTGCGGGTAAAGCGACTGAGGTTTTTTAGGGTTTCCTGTAGGGCATTCAGGGTAGTGCTCATCTCCTGTTTCAACTCCTGGATTGAGGCAGTGATCCGCTGCATGCCGCTGTCCGTATTCCGGATCAGCAAACCGAGTTCATTGTCGGATGAACGTTTGCGCAGGTTTTCCATGGTCTCGTCAATGGCTTTCCCCAGGCGTTCCATCCGCTCAGCGGGAAGAGACCGGTTCAGGTTGACCGCGAATTGATTCAACTCCCTGGTGGATTTCTCCAGGTTGGCTGACGCCTGGTCCAATTGCACCAGCAATTCCTCGAGATTTACCCGTCGGAAGTTGAAAACCTCGCTCAGTACACGGGCGGTTTCATTGAGGTTTTTTACGAATTCCTCCAGGTTCTCTTGATTGCGGGTACCCAGCACCTTGTTGATTCCTTTAACGGCTTTGTCAATGTTGGATACAATATTCTCGGCCTTTTCTCCCAGGCCGGGGGCGGTGGGGATATTGCCTTCCGGGGCGATTACCGGAGATTCGTTGGTGCCGCCGAAGAGTTCAATATATTGAAGACCGGTGATCCCCGTGATCCGCAGGGTGGCTTTCATGTCGGTCTTTACCTTGAAATCATTTTGAATACGAATCGTGACCAGGATCGATTTCAAGTCCAGGGGATTTACCTGGATTTTTTCAGTGGAACCGATCCGGACTCCCTGGTATTTTACCACGGCACCTTTTTCCAGTCCGCCGACTGAGACGCTCTCGAAATTGATGGTGTACAAGGTTCCCCGTTCCCGCAATATGGGTATGATGAATATAGCCAGGGAAATGATCAACAACACCGCTGAAACGGTCAGGAATACGTGCAGCCGGTATTTCTGTTCCTTGGTTATCATGACAGATTTTCCTCGCGCTTTTTGGCTTCGTCCCGGAGAAAGAAAGCCTTAACAAAAGAATCGGTGGTGATTTCCAATTGATGGTAAGGTCCATTGAAGCGGATCTTGCCGTCGTGGATGACCACAACGTCATCGGCGATACGTTTTATGGAACGTAACTCATGGGTTACCACCACGAATGTTACACCCAGAAGCTCCTTTAAATCGATCATCAACTCGTCCAATCCCGTAGCGGTGATGGGATCCAGCCCGGCGGAAGGTTCGTCGCAGAGGATGACTTCGGGATCCAGGATCATGGCCCGGGCAAGGGCTGCGCGCTTGCGCATGCCTCCGCTGAGTTCCGAGGGATATCGCTCCACATCTTCCGAAAGGCCCACTTGACGCAGGCGGTTGACAACCATTTCCAGGACGATTTCCCGGGAGATACCGGGATAATGCATGGTAATGGGGAGGGCGACGTTTTCAAAAAGATTCAGGGAATTCAGGAGCGCACCGTTCTGATAGAGGACGCCGATGCGGCTGTAGAGACGTCGCAACGAATCCTCGGACAGGAAATCCACGGGTCGGTCGTCAAAATCGAGTTGTCCATGGATGGGGGGGATAAGGCCTATGAGGGTTTTTAGCAAAGTCGATTTTCCGCAACCGCTTTGTCCCAGTACGACCGTGATGCGACCTCTTGTCACCCGGAGATTGATACCGGAAGCGACGATATTTTCATCGTATCCGATGGCCATGTCCCGGGTATGAATAATTGTTCTGGATGTCATGTCAATATGCCAGTAGAGCGAAAAAGCTGTCCAGTACGATGATCAGGGAGATTGACAATACCACGGACTCGGTTGTGGCTATGCCGACTCCCAGGGCGCCCCGGGTAACTGAGAATCCCTTGAAACCACTGCTGATGACGATTACCCAGCCGAATACCATGGTTTTGCCCAGTCCGAAAAGGAAATCACTCAAGTCAATTATGGTCAGCATCTCCTGGTAAAATGCGCTGAAAGTAATGCCCGAAAAGAACTTCCCCACCAGCATGCCTCCGAATATGCCGATGATGTTGGCAAGAGTAAACAAAAGCGGAACCGCCAGGCTTATGGCGATGAGCCTTGGAACCATGAGGAATTTTTCGGGATTCAGCCCCATGGTCTGCAGGGCGTCCACCTCTTCCAGCACTTTCATGGAGGAAATTTCCGCTGTAATGGAAGCCCCGACCTTTCCCGCCAGAATGATTCCAGCCATCAGTGGCACCAGTTCACGCACCATGCCGAATCCCACCAGATCGGCAAGATAGATGTTGGCTCCGAAATTGTTTAACTGCTCGGCTGAAGTCAATGCGATGGTTACGCCCACCAGGAAGGTAATGACTGATACAATGAAAACGGAACCGTAGCCGATCAGGTAGAGTTGCTGACGAATTTCTCCCGGATAGATTCCCCGGCGATGCCAGACATAGCCTCCCACATTGGCCAGTTCATCCGCCAAAAGGACCAGGAAGAGTTTCAGGTTTTCCCAACGGCTTCTTGCCGGAATGGATGTCGAACCTTCCCGGGCATGGGCAGCGGATGAGCCCTTGTCGGAAAAAACGTCAATCAGCCGCCGGTGGTGCTCGGAAAGACCGACAACCCGTAGAGCGGATTGGTTTTTTCGCAACAAACCAATCATGGCGATACCCGTGGAATCGATCTGGTCAACTCCGGAGAAATCCAGGGTTACCGGCCGGTCGGGATCAATCCCGTCCAGGAGCTTTTGGATTTCCGCGTGATTCCCCAGGATCAGGCGGTCGGGCAAACGGATATGCTGGATTTCGCTTTCCATGAACGTGCCAACGGGAATTGTAGCCCATTTGCCTGCTAACGTCCAATTTTTTCTTTCGCGGCGCCGGGTTTTTCGGTTGACAAGAAGAGATGAATCAGACACATATTTTATGAGACAGTTCTTACGATATGTATTGGGAGAAAAGCACGAATGAGTCGTTTATGGAAAAAACGTTGGCTTTTGGGTACGGCCGTGGCCCTTCCGGGTTTGCTGAGGTTGGCCGCAACCGGATTGCCTGAATCTTTTTCAGTCGATCTGTCCGCCGCAGTAGCCGTTGTCGTAGCGGGAGTGGCGGTTTCGGCCCTTGCCGTTTATATGGCCGCTTCCGCTATGGACGCATAAGGGATAGGGCCGGGGGTAAGAGTTAACCCGTTTTAACGGCGGTTCCGCTGACCGACACCATCAGCATGCCGTTGTTCTGCCCCAGCACTTCGTAGTCAATATCCACGCCTACGACGGAATCCGCCCCCAGGGCGGCGGCACGTTCTTTTAATTCCATGAACGCGACATCCCGCGCTCGTCCGAGCTCTCTTTCATATGTAGCGGAACGTCCGCCGACCAGATCCCTGATTCCCGCGAACAGGTCCTTGAAAAGGTTGGCTCCCATGATCGCCTCACCGGTTACGACTCCCAGATAGGCCCGAATTGATTTTCCCTCGATGGAGGGGGTGGTGGTAATCACCATGTGGTTGTCTCCTCGAAAGGCTTTTTTTCCGGCCGCGGCCTTTCCGTTTAATGGGTACGCAGCTTGCCGGGGATTGGTTCTTTAAATCCGCGGAAAACGAAGTCTTCGGGTATCTCCATGTATTGCCAATGGTTCCCGGTTTTTTTAGAATGATACTGACGGGATCCTGTCGATCCGGATTCCGGGGGAAGTGAACATGAAAATAGGGAAACTGAGTTTTTTCCTGATTATGGCGCTATGCTGCATGACGTTCACACCGACTCTCGCGTCTCAGACATCTCCAGGACGTTTCTTGGGACATGAAGTCGGAGCGGATGGTAAACTCGCGGATTACCGTCAGATTCTGGAATATTTCCGAATTCTCGAAAAGGAAACGCCATGCATGAAACTGCTTGATATCGGTAAATCCGTTCGGGGCAAGCCAATGGTAATGGCGGTGATTTCCACGCCCGCGAATCTAAAGGAAATGGATCGGTTCAAAGCCATCTCCCGACGTTTGCGTGATGATCGCGATCTGGATGAAAAAGAGGCTCGAAAACTGGTGGCCGATGGAAAAACCATTGTGTTGATTACGTGCAGCCTGCATGCCACGGAAATCGGTGCTTCCCAGATGAGCATGGAGTTGGCCTGGCGTCTGGCCACGGGCCATACTCCCTTCAACGCCCGGGAAATTCTTGACAAAGTGATCCTTCTGCTGGTGCCGACAATAAACCCCGACGGTGTCCAGATGGTTGTGGAATGGTACAAGCGCAATCGGAATACTCCATATGAAGGCGGGCGCATGCCCTGGCTGTATCATGACTACGCCGGCCATGACAACAACCGGGACTGGTTCATGGGGAACCTTCCCGAAACCCGCGCGGTAATGCGGGTTCTTTACCATGACTGGATCCCTCAGATTCATATTGATGAGCATCAGATGGGTTCAACCGGAGCCAGGTTGTTCGTTCCGCCATTCATGGACCCTCCCACCGAGCCGGTACATCCGCTGGTATGGAGAGGTGTCGCTTTGTGCGGAAGTCACATGGCCTACCGCATGCAGGAAAAGAACCTGCCCGGAGTGGTGCATGGCCGCAGCTTCACCGGGTGGTGGATCGGCGCCTGTGACGATACATCCTGGTTACACAATGCCGTGGGAATCCTGAGCGAAATGGCTTCGGTACGGATAGCCACGCCGGTTTTCGTGGATCCCGGAGAAATCAGTGACGATTATTCCACCAGAAGCATGCAGTTCCCGCAACCATGGAAGGGGGGCTGGTGGCGTCTGCGGGACATCGTTGACTATGAATTGTCCCTGTCCATGGGGTTGGTCGAAGCCGCGGCCATGTACAGGGATTCGTTCCTGTATAATTTCTACCGTATGTGCCGGGACGAAGTGAAGGGCAGAGAGAAAGGGCTGCCCCAGGCGTTCCTGATTCCTGATCCCCAGCATGATGCGCCAACGGCCCGTCGTATGTTGCGAATACTACGGATGGGCGGAGTGGAAGTGCACAAAACCCTGGAAGAATCCAGGAATGGAGACCGCGTGGTGCCGGGAGGAACCTGGGTGGTTCGCATGGACCAGCCGTATCGTCCCTACGCCCAGGCTCTTCTTGAAAAGCAAAACTATCCCGACATGCGGCAATACCCAGGCGGGCCTCCAATCCCTCCGTATGACAATGCCGGCTGGACATTGCCCCTGCAGATGGGAGTGAAATGCATCGCCGTAACCAAGCCACTCACGGCGACGACCAAACCGGTTGTCCGGATATCGGATCCGGAGATCGAGATTCCTTTGAAGGGGAAGATAGCGGTGTTGAACGGCGCGGAGAACGCATCCCACATGGCGGCTTACAAACTGGTGGAGAAAGGTCTGCCGGTTTGGAAGTTCATGAGTGGCAACGGAGATTTCCTGGTAGATATTTCCGGGGAAGGCGGGGCGTTTCTGCAAACACTCCAACGCGATCTCGGCTTTTCCTGTAATTTTCCGGAAACCATTCCCCAGGCGGAAAAGGTGGAGCTCAGGTACCCCCGTATCGGGATCTACCGTTCGTGGAACTCCTGCATGGATGAAGGCTGGACCCGCTATATGCTCAATGACGCGGGTATTCAATTCAAAACCCTGCGCAACAAGGATTTTACCAGTGGTAAGAAACTTCACCGCGAATTCAATGTGATAGTCTTTGCTTCCGAGGATAGACATCTGATCGTGACCGGCGAACCCGCGCCGGACTCTCCCTGGAAAAGGTACTATTCCCCGTTGCCGCCAAAATACCGGGGAGGCATAGGAAAGTCGGGAGTAAAGGCTCTAAAGGAATTTGTCAGTCTCGGCGGACACCTGGTATGCCTGAACCGTTCAACCGACCTGGTTTTTAACGAATTTTCCCCGCCGGCGCGCAATGTGTTGCAAGGTGTGAAGCGCAAGAGCTTTTTTTGCCCCAGGTCCATCCTCGCCGTGGATGTGGACAACACCCATCCTATCGGACTGGGGATGCCGGCAAGGGCTTCCGTGGTATTTGCCGACAGCCCGGCTTTTTCCACCTGGATTCCCCGGGGGGAATGGGAGAGACGGGTGGTTGCCCGCTATCCCCGCAAGGATATTCTGGAAAGCGGCTGGCTGTTGGGCCAGTCTCACCTGTCTCGAAGAGCCGCACTTGTGGATCTGGAGTACGGGCAAGGTAGTATCGTTCTCGTGGGATTCCGCGCCCAGAGCCGGGCCCAGAGTCACGGGACCTATAAATTCCTTTTCAATGCATTCCTGCGCTCGGCCTGGATCCACGGCGAATAAGGAGTTTTATCGGCAATGACAGAAAGTAAACCGCAACATACGGTAGGTGTTATCGGACTCGGTTATGTCGGACTTCCCTTGATCCGGGAATTCATGCGCCGGGAATTCCGGGTGATCGGTTTTGACATCGATGGCGAGAAGGTCGACCTTCTGCGCAAGGGGAAAAGCTACTTGAAACATTTCCCCGCGGAAACCGTTGGGGAATGGGGCGCCTCCGGGCGGTTCCATCCCACAACGGATTTCACGCGTTTGACCGACTGCAGGGACATATTGATCTGCGTTCCCACCCCCCTGGACAACACCATGCAACCCGACCTCTCCTATGTGGAGAACACCGCCCGGGTTGTGGCGGAACATTTACAGCCAGGACAATTGGTGGTGCTGGAGAGTACCACCTATCCGGGAACCACGGAAGAAGTGGTATTGCCGATTCTTGAAAATCGGGATTTAAAATGCGGCCGGGACTTTTTTCTGGCCTACTCTCCGGAAAGAGAAGATCCGGGGAATCCCGACTATACAACCGCTTCGATTCCGAAGGTTGTGGGCGGGTATAGCGATGCCTGTCGCGAGCGGGCCATGGAGTTGTACGGTCATATCGTGCGTACGGTACCGGTTTCTTCACTGAAAGTGGCGGAAGCATCGAAGATACTGGAAAATACCTACAGAGCCGTGAATATCGCATTGGTGAATGAACTCAAGATGCTCTTTCACCGCATGGAAATCGATATATGGGAAGTGATCGCGGCGGCCAGCACGAAACCATTCGGATTCCAGCCGTTTTACCCTGGGCCGGGATTGGGCGGCCATTGTATTCCGATTGATCCGTTTTATCTGACCTGGAAAGCCAAGGAGGTGGATTTTCGTACCCGCTTTATTGAATTGGCCGGGGAGATCAATACCAACCAGCCCTATTACGTGGTCCAAAGGGTCGCGGAAACCCTGAATCGCATGGGGAAAGCCGTCAAGGGGAGTCGTATCCTCATCCTTGGCATGGCGTACAAGAGAGATGTAGACGACATGCGGGAAAGCCCATCCCTGAAAATCCATGACCTGCTGGGCCGTCAGGGCGCCTCTGTCGATTATTATGATCCCCTGGTTCCGGAAACCGGTCCCCACCGCCATTTTCCCCAAATTCGACTCAGTTCCATTGATTATTCGGCGCAGGCGATAGCACTTTATGACTTGGTTCTGCTTTTGACGGATCATTCGGTTTTGCCCTATGTAGAGATTCATAAACATGCCCGGTTGATCCTTGATACCCGCAACCGTTTCCCCATTGAATCTGAAAAGGTCTTCCAAGCTTGATTGCGAGAAACCGAGGAGAAGGCGATGCGAAAAAAAATATTGGTTACCCTGGTAATGGCGGTGGGTATGGTACTTTTTCAGGGTTGCGGCCACAGGGGAGAAGACGCTGTGTCTCTCATGGAACAGGGGGTACGATGCTTTCAGGCCGGTGATTACGCCGGGGCAGCGGCGGCTTATCAACGGGCGATCGATTTGGAACCCGGAAATCCCGTGGCGTACAATCTACTGGGAATGGCCCGGCGTTTTCAATACAACGCAACCGGTGACCCGTCCATGCGCGCTCGGGAGACCGCCGCGTTCCGCCGGGCGGTAGACCTGGATCCCAATTTCCTGGCGGCGGTGAAAAACCTGGCGGCCACGTTGCACCGGGACGGCGACCTGGCGGGTGCCGCCGGACTGGCCCGGCGGGCGTTGGAAATCAACCCGGATGACCCGGAAAAAGAGATATTGAAAACATGGATCCGCGATATCAGGAGCAAAGTGAAATAAAATGGAATGGAAAGCAAGTCATATTTTGGTGAAGGATCGGGCCCTGGCGGAAAAGATCCGCAAGCAATTGCAATCCGGCGCGCCCTTTGCCGAGCTTGCCCGCCGGTATTCAACCTGCCCCAGCAAATCCAAAGGCGGAGACCTGGGGTGGTTCGGTCCGGGCAAAATGGTGGCGGAGTTTGAACGGGCGGTGCAGAGAATGTCCAGTGGTGGAACAAGCCCGGTCGTGCGGACTCAGTTCGGGTATCACCTGATCCGCAAGACCGGACAAAGAGAGTGATGCCTTCAGCGGCCGTGACCCGCGCAGGCCGCGTCGGGAGTAAGGGCCTCGAGTTCTCCCGCCCGCCACGCTTTGATGGCGTCGGCTACGGTCCCACCACTGAAAAGGTAAGCCTGGGTGCCTGATTCCGCCAGCCGGGCAATGGCGCGACGGCCCATGCCGGCGACGATAATCACATCAACCGAATGGCCTTCGAGACCGGCCAGGGGTTTGCAGGCTCCCTGTCCATGCTCGATGCGGGCGTTTTCGATCCCTTTGGTTTCCTGGGTTTCACTGTTGACCAGAGTAAAATAGGGAGCAATGCCGAAGTGGGGACTGACATTGGATTCGAGTCCATTGTTGTCTTGCGTAGGGATGCAGATATTCATGTGGTTTTCTCCTTTGATGCGGATGGCATGACGGTTCAACAAACCCGCAACCATTTTTCGGCGGGCCCCGGTGAGCAGCCGTTGAACCGTTGCTCTGGAAACGTTCATAACGTTTGCCGCTGATGACTGGTCATGGTTTTCCAGGTCACAGAGACGCAAGGCTTCGAATTCATCCGCCTCCAGCAGGGTAACCCCGAGAACGCTTTCGGATGATCGCGCCGGACCGAGTACGTGGTCGGCCCGCAGCAGCCGGCAGGCCCGGTGCTTTTTCTTACGCCCCACACGCCACCTTTATGAGCATATGCTCATTATATAGTGCCTGTTGGCAGATGTCAATGCGGACTTTCTTGATATTGCATAGGGAAGTACGCTATTTTTTTGGTCTCAATCCGGATAAGAAATCCGCGGGTACCCAATAGATGTCGCTATTGCCGTTTTCCGGGCTGTGACGCCGGATTTCCATGTTTTTCCGGGTTCGGGACGCTTTTTTCCATTTTGGAGCCACCCGCCGGGTGGCGAAAAAGAAAAATTTTCCATCCGGAGAAAAGGAAGCGGCGATAGCCGGGCATTCCGCGAAAGCCTTACTATCGGACAACCGGATCCCTGGAGACCAGGAATTTCCCTCTATCCTGAAAAACGCCTGATACGAAGCGGGGGTGCCCCGGGGGGATTCCCGGGGGATGACGCAGGCGATCAATACGCTCTCATCGGGGCTCACGCAGGCGTTGTAAATTGTCGCACCCTGGTTGACCGGCGCGGGGAGCTTTTCGGGTTCACCGAAGCCGTTGCCCCGGGGCCGGGCGCGGTAGATCGCGGTTTTTCCGTCTTTGGCGGATTGACGGGTAAAATAGAGGCTGCCCGATTCCGTAAACGAGGGGAAGTATTCGGCATCCAGGGAATTTACGGGTGGGCCGGGATCGATGGGGGGGCTCCAGGAACCGTCGCTCCGGCGCTCGCTGTAGAAGATGTTCTGGTTTCGCCATCCCGGGCGATCCTCTTCGCCCTTGGTGGGCCGGGTGGTGAGGAAATAGATACGCTGTCCGTCGGGAGCAAGGGCGGGTTCAAAATGAAAATAGTGAAAATCCCTGGCGAAATCGGCGACAACCGGGGGAGACCAGTCCCCGGTTTCATTCATGCGCGTGACCATAATGGTGGAGATATCCCCCATGGTCACGCCGAAGAAAAATTCCCGGCCATCCGTGGAAACCGCCATATCTCTTTCGTTCCAGCCGGTGGATACGAACCCCGGCAACAACAGAAGGGGCGAAACGCCCGGCGGATAGGCCCAGGGAAAAGCGCCCTTCGGGTTTCCGGGAAGCTCCGGTGGCGACGCCGCCGCGGGCAAAATCAGGCTGCAAAACATGCAAATGAGCAAGGCGAAGAAAGTTATGGTCCGAATCATTTGGATACCTCCCGGTTGGATGCATTGAGAGGATTGGATTGGGCGGATAACCGCAGGGAAGAGATGAACTCCGCCGATATCCAGTAAATATCGCTGCCCCCGTTTTCAATACCATCGGCGTAGGCTTCCAGGTCCGCTCGACTTACGGGTTGTCCCGGTCTGACTTCCCGACTTCGTCCCCGGCTGGACATAAAGAAGAATACCTTCACGTCCGGAGACAGGAAGGGAGACCATTCCCGGGGAGAAGCACTGTTGATGACGGCGGGGAATGGCACCAGGGTAGACCATTCGCCCCGGGATTCCCGGAAGCTGATATAGTAGTCGCTGCCTCCTCTGCTGTCTTCGCGGCCGGCGACGGACAGGATCATCATGGATTCATCCGGAGATACGTAGGTGTTGAACTGGTTGGGCGAGTCGTTGGGCGGTCCGGGAACCTTGACGGGCGGGGCGAAACCGTCGCTGGTCCTGGCGGAACGAAAAATATAATTGCGGCGGGTTTCGGGATCCGCGCGACAGAAGTAGACGTGACCCTCGCCGGTTACAGCGGGAAAAAATTCTCCTTCTTCCGTGTTCAAAGGGGAGCCGGGATTCGTGGGAGGGCCCCATTGGGAATCTTGTCTCTCCACGTACCAGATATCCCAGTTGCCGCCTTTATCGCCGGAGTCCGTGGGACGATCCGATACGAAGTAGAGGCGGGAGCCATCAGGAGAAACGAAAGGTTCTATGTCGTTCACTCCCGGCGCGGTTGAAAAGGGCGCGACTTCCGGCGCGGACCACTTGCCATCAACACGACGGCAGGTCATGATCATCCACTCACCCCGGACAACGGAACGGGAAAAAAAGATTTCGTCACCTGCGGGAGTAACCGCCAGGTCCCGTTCCTCCGCCCCGGTGGAAACGATTCCCGGTGCGAATACGGCCGATGTTTTTCCCGGTGGGGAAGGATCCGGCCAGGGAGCCGGGGGCTCGTTGCGGGAACAGGCGACCAGCCATGCCGTCATGATGATGAGTATTGCGGTACATCTTGAAAAACGCGAATCCCTCATGTTTTCCTCCGGGATGAATACGGGTTCACCTAGGATATGAGGAATACGATCGGGAAGGGAATTGGGTTGACTGGAAAGAAAAAGCCGGGGAAGAGGGCTGCTCTTCCCCGGCGTAAATGTGATCAGAGTTCGGGAATACGCAGGACCTGGCCGGGATATATCCTGTCCGGATCCTTGAGCATCGGCTGATTGGCTTTGAAAATAACCATGTACTTCATGGCATCGCCGTACACTTTCTTGGCGATTCCGGATAGGGTGTCACCCCGTTCGACCGTGTGAAACATGGCCTGGGGGGCTTCCCGTTCAACCGTGAGGTTGTCGTCAACCTTTTCCACTCCGGCGATGTTCCCGGCGGTCAGAATGATCTTTTCGCGATTTTCCTGGGTATCCACTTTGCCGGAAACTCTGGCCAGACCGCCGGCGAAATTGACCTCCAGATCTTCGACGGGAATTTCAAGGCTGCGTATTTCGCTTTTCAAACGGTCGGCGGCGCCTTCGTCGTCAACCAGGCCCACGGCCCTGCCGGTGTCCTTGATGAATTCAAACAATCCCATGATTCTCCTCCTGAGTGTTTTTTTGATTCAGCGCCGGAAAAGTCGTCCGAGCAAACCGGTTCCTATTTTGATCACTTCCCCGGTGACATCGCCGTCCCCATCCTGATCAAGGAATTGCATCAGGGGGGAAAGGCGTTTGCGTTTGCGGGAGCTGGTGCGCGAGTCTTCCCGGCCCAGAAGGTCACTGAGAGCTCCGGAGTCGAGTTTCCGCTGTCCTTTCATTTTGCCCAGCAATCCCAGAACGATCGGCGCCAGGGTGATCAGGAGGCGGGTGATCTGACCTGAATTAAGTCCGGAAGCCCGGCCGATGCTTGATTCGACTCCCCGGGTTTTGCCGCCGAACAGGTGGCCCAAGATACCCATGCCGGCGCTCTCGTTGGGGCTTGCAATGGCATCCCCCAGGCGTTCCAGGATGCTGCCGTCGTGATCTCTTTCCAGGGCGCCCAAAAGGGAAGCGGCGCCTTCACGGCTGTTGGTGTTGCGGTTCATGGCATGGATCATGGATGGCAATACCATCTCCAGGGCGGATTTGGTCGCCCGTTTGGATCCGCCGATGGAACGGCTGAGTTGTGACAATCCATCTCCCTTGCCAAGCATATTCATCAGCTGGGTTACAATCTGGTCCATTCTTCCTCCTGATAGAATTGAAACAGCATATTGCAGAATAAATGTATATTTCTCTGGAACTATTCCGAGTCGCCGGGGTTTTTGCGGGAGACTCCTCCCCGGGGATTGTCCAGCCAGATGTTTACCAGGGTTGCATCCAATGGATCCTCTGCGCTCCAGAAACGGCGGAAGTCACTGGTTTCCGCTCCGGCGTCTCTAAACTCCAGGTAGAAGCGCCGGCAGGCTTCCAGGAAAGCGGCGTCTCCCATGCGCTCGCGAAAGCGGTGCAGCATCAAAGCGCCCTGGCGATAGCGGATAATCCAGTTGTGACCGGTGTTGTCCATGGGCACCCGGGACATGGGCGGCGCATCATCGGGAAGATTCATAACCTGGGACCGGAATTTGCGTAAACGAACCGCCGTGTCCAACGGATCTCCCGCCAGCTCCATGGAGAGGATGGCGAAGTATTCGGCGAATGTTTCGTTGATCCAGTCGCCTTGGCCCCGGCCGAAATTCCACCAGAAGTGCGCCAGTTCGTGGGAGTTGCCGAATTGAAAGGATAAGCCGGGTTTTTCTTTCAGCGCGGATCGGATCCGGCCCTCGGAGGTGACGATCAGGCCCGGTCGCGAATAGGCCCCCTGTCCGAGCTCACGGGGAGAGTATGCATGGCGAAGCGTGGAGGCGGTCCGTCCCGGGAGACCCAGCCATTTTTTAAAACGCCGCAAGGTACTCACCATTTCAAGGGCCTCCCGGTGGATGAAATCTTGCGGAAGCCCGGTATGGAAAAGGGAAACGGTACCGAAATCCTTTCCCGCCGGCACCTGGAGCTCTCTGAAATCCGGGGAAGCCAGGACAACGATGTCGGAGTCACTTTTGGAGACCCATCTAGAGTAAAGGCTGTTTGTCTGGATCCGGGAAGACTCGTGATTTCCCGATGCGACCAATTTCCAGTCCGCCGGCAGAATGACTTCCAGATCCAAGCTGAACCCGCGGGCTGAAGGCCATTGGGGATACCAGGCGGAGTAGATTGCCAGTTCCACGCGTTTGGGGCCGATCGCGTCATCCATGGATGGTTTGCCGCGTTTCTGTTTTCCCCATTGGGGGAGGGATTTGAGTGCGCCGCCGTACCGCACGTACAATTCCAGCCGCGGCGAATTTCTCTGGACTTCGGGGATTTGAATATCCAACCTTTGACAGGCGGGACGCATGGGGTCGCTGGGTATTCGGGTGGATGAATAAGGGATTTCAAGGCCGTTCAGCGAAAGGGACTCGACGGCGAAGGTTTCATGCAAAAGAAAAGAAAGGGTGGGGCCGGGATCGCCGGACTTTTTCAACCGGACCCCCGCGTTGGCTTCAAGATATCCAATCCGGGGTTTGATGATCACCTGAACCTTGTAATCCATCGGTTGATAACCGGCAAGTGAATCGGGCATTGCCTGGATGGAAACGGTGAGGAGCAGTGCTCCCATGAAAAAAACACATCCTCTTTTCATCTCTTTTCCTATTGGATGGAGAAGGATCCGTTGGAAAAGCCGGTCACACTTTCTCCGATTTCCTTTATTTTGATGACATAGCCGCTTCCGGCTTCGGCGGTTCCGCCGTCATACTGACCAACGGTCCAGGAATACGACCCGGTCTCCGGAGAGACGCCGTCGGCAATGACGCCGATCTTCACTCCGTTGCGCAGCAATACGATATTGAGCCCGTTGGACACCCCGTTGCAATCCCAGGTAATCTGCCGGGTGGTTCCCGATTCCCATTCCGCGTTGTTCAGGGGAGCCGTAACCGTGATGGATGGAGGGCCGATGGCAAAGTTCGCCGGAGAAAAGGTGGTAACGGCTTCTCCATTCACCTTGATCTTGATTTTGTAATCCGTTCCGGGAACGGCGGTTCCGCCGTCATAACTACCCACGGTCCAGGAATAGGTTCCCGAGCCGGCGGACACATTTGTGGCAATGGTGCCAAGCTTTACGCCGTTCTTGACCAGCGCAATCGTCAGGGGATTGGCAATTCCCACAGCGCTCCAGGTTATGGAACGGGTGGTGCCAACCGGCCAGTTCTCGCTTCCGGTGGGGGACGTCACGTGCAGGGTCGTATCACTGGTGATGGCAAAGGTGCCCGGGGAGAATCCCGTGATCGCCTGGCCCTGGGCTTTGATCTTGATGGTGTACCCGGTTCCCGGAGCGGCGTTGCCGCCGATATAGGCGCCCACGGTCCAGGTATATGTGCTCAGCCCGTCGTAGGGCACGTCCCGGGCGATGACGCCGATTTTCACGTCGTCTTTCAACAGGGCGATGGTCAATGGAACCGTAACGCCCTCGGCACTCCAGGTGATGTCCCGGGATTCCCCGGCGGGCCATTCCGCGCTTTCCGCGGGGGCGGTGACCGTAATTGCCCCGTCGATAATGGAGAATGGGGTGTCGCTAAAATCGGTAATCGCCTGGTTGTTGACCTTGATCTTGACGGTGTAACCGTCCCCGGCGGGAACGGTTCCGCCCTCAATCGAACCCACCGTCCAATCGTAGGTGCCGGTGGCGAAATCGACGCCGGAGGCGATGACGCCGACTTTTACACCGTCTTTCAACAACGCGATGGTCAACGGATCGGAGATGCCGGAGCAATCCCAGGTTATGGCGTGGACGCTGCCGGCGGGCCAGGATTCCCCTCCGTTTGGCGAGGTTACCGAAAGGGATCTGGTCAGGGCCAGGATGGCCTGGTCCACCTGGATGCGCGGGATGGGTGTGACGTGACCGTCGCAGACACTGGTGATGCCGGTGCCGGTATCACGCAGAGCCTGGAGCGCGTCGTTTACGCTCACGCCGGGTACCGCCTGCTTGATCAGCGCCCAGGCGCCGGTCACGTGCGGCGTGGCCATGGAGGTGCCCGACTTGTTGCCGTAGGCGCTGTCCCCGCTGGCCAGGGAGGAATATGTATTATAACCGGGGGCGAAGATTCTCTGCATGGTGGGGTGCCAGTTGTTGAAGTCGGCCTCGTAGTCGTCATCGGTGGAGGCTCCGACCGCGATGGAAGAGGAAATGCAGGCCGGGGCGCCCACATATTCGCAATATCCGTCGTTGCCGGAGGCGATGGCGGTGGCGATGCCCGCGGCCCGCAGGTTGTCGATGGCGGCCTTGCGGGAATCTCCATCGCAGGCGGAAGAATATTGCCCGCCGCCGAGGCTCATGTTGACCGCGGCGATGCTGTAGGTGCCGCGGATGGCGTACACGTGCTCCAGGCCCGCCAGCTGGTCCGAGGTCCAAGACATGACGCAGGGTTGATCTCCGGGAGTGCCGCTGTAGCAGTCAGTAAATCGGGAAAAAACCTGCACGGCGATGATATTGGCGTCCGGGGCCATGCCGTCCAGGGAGGCGGAATGGCCGGCGGCGATCCCGGTCACGTGGGTGCCGTGGTCGTAACCGGAATAGGAAGAGGCGTAATGGGCGGCGGCACCCGGTCCGCTGTCGCTGTCGGTTCCGTCGGGACAGTCGCCCGCCCCGGCGGTACCGTCCTCGCCCTTGGCGTAGCAGGCCTCCACGATGGTTTTGCCGGCGAAAAAATCGTGGGTGGAGCGGATGCCCGTGTCCAAGATGGCCACGTACCAGCCGGCGCCGGTGTAGCCCAGGGCCCAGGCGTTATCCGCACCGGTAACAGAGGTGGAAACATCCAGCATGGGCTGGTCGGGAGTGGAATCCCCGGTTTCCCCGCCGCCTTTGGTTCGGGAACCACCGGTAACGGGAGGCAATGGAATCGGGATATCGTCCTCGATGGAAATCACGTCGGCGCTCTGTTGCAGGATGGCCAGGGCCCGGGGGGAGGCTTTCAGGGCCATGTAGGGAATGAAACGGTAGATCCGGTAAAGGGTGTGGCGGGTGTTGCCCAGCTGAAAAAGCACGGCGGCGGCGCGGTTGCGGATCGCCGCGGTGAGTTCGGCGTCGGCGCCGGCGCCGCCCCAGGCGTGGCTCAATCCCGGAGGAGCGGTTCCGTGGGCCCGGGAAGCCGCGGTCAGGGGTGCCACGCCGTCCACTCGCAGGCCGACGATGACGCGCCGGTCTTCGGTGTCTGTTGGGGCGGACTGAGCAAATATGTTCGCTGCGCAGGCCAGGACAAAAATCAGTATGAAAATCGCTGGGAATCGTTTTAGTGAAGAGTTGCAAAGGGTCATCATTGCCTCCGGAACAAAATTAGCCCAGTTTGATGGGATTTGCAATCAAAAAGGCTGGTATTTGCGTTTTTTTTTTTTATTCTATAATTAATACAAATATCACTGTCGATTTCGGGGTCAATTGGGGAAATCGGCAAGGAAAACGCGGGAAGGTAAGTCGCGTTATCTCCAAGGGAGGAGTGGGATGAAGGTTTTACACACATTTCTGGTGGTATCCGTTTGTCTGTTGTTGATCCCCGGTTGTGCCGGCAAAGGAAGCGACAATGGCGGCGGCGGGGGAGGAACCGTCACTACCGACAACCCGGTTCCGGTGCTGACATCCATCACGCCGGGCGCGGCATTGCTCAACCAGCCGGAGTTCACCCTGACGGCCCGGGGTTCCGATTTCGTCAGCGGCGCCAAGATCATATTCAGGGGCAGTGAGCTGGACACCACCTGGGTCAGCGCTTCCGAGCTTACGGCACTGGTGACCGAAGCGCTGACCGCACCGGCTTCAATGGATTCCCCGCAACTGGCGGTCGAGGTGCGGGTACGCAATCCGAGTCCCGGTGGGGGGGATTCCCAGAGCTTGACCTTCCAACTGAACAAGAACCCGGTTTTCGGCGCTCCCGAAATAATCAGCGGTGGTGACGAAGCCTATTGGAATGGTCTCACCTGTGATGGCGACGGGAAGTTGTACGCCTGGTATACGGACAATGATTCCGATCCATGGGACAACGATGCCAAGGCAGACGTAAAAGTCACCCGCAGTGATGATTACGGGGATTCCTGGTCTTCACCATACACGGCGACCCTGGCCGGCTGTTCCATTTGGCCCCAGATGGCCTGTGATTCCAGCGGTCAGGTTATTCTTGCTCTGCAGAACGCGGAAAACGGCGGGATCTATTTCAAGAAGTCAAGCAATCACGGCCAGAACTGGACCGGAGGCGTTCGCGTCGATTCCGGACAGTGGACCTATCAGGATACGGGATCACCGCCCATTATCGCCGCCACCGAGAGCGGATACATTCATATGGCGTTTATACGGATTTTCGATATGTCGCGCTCTTCGGATTTTTATGCCCGTTCCATTGATGGCGGGGCTCACTGGAAGCGGACGATGGTAGGACCGGAACAGCAGGCGAATACGCCGGTTCTGGCGGCCAGGGATGCCGATGTGTATATTCTCTATCCGGAACACAATCCCTGGGATCCGAGCCTGCGCAACGACTATCGATGCTTTTTTCAGCGCTCCCCCGATGAGGGATCGACCTGGCAGGCGGCCAAGCAATTGTCGTCCGGACGGGGAGTTTCCCATTTCCCGTCCATGGATCTGGCTGCGGGGCCCGAAGGACTGGTGGCCGCGGCCTGGGTATGGGGCGACGCTCTTGTGCGGGTACGGACCAGCGGTGATTACGGCGCCACCTGGCGGGCGGAGAAGGGCTTCGTCGCCAACACGGGAGGAGAGCCCGCAGCGTTGAACCTGCATTACGATGCTTTGGGAAACCTGTTGATCGTCTGGGTCGAGGACGGGATGATCTATTTCCGGCGTTCCATGGACAATGGGGCTACGTGGAGCGTGCCCGTTGCGGTGAGATCCCAGATCGTGAATCCGGATTCCCGTGTACCTCTGGGGCTGGAAGTGACGGAATCGGGATGCATCCTGGTGACCTGGGTGAAAAACCGGACCCTTTACCTTAGCCGGGGAACCGCGGAGTAGGATTAAGGAGTTTCAGGATTTCGTCTTTATAGCCTGAATAATTTCACGGCAACGGGTCCGGGTGGCGCGAATATCCGCTTCCTCGTATCCACTGTTGCGGAACATGTGAAAGAGCTTGTTGGTCAACCGCGGGTCGATGGGATCGCCCAGAACTCCGGAAACGGCCAGTCCCCTGAAGTCCCGGGTACCCGGCACCGGCGAGTAATCCGCCAGCCGGGGAACCACTCCGAGTTTTTCCACGAAATCGATGGCGCGATGAACCGACGATAAAGGCTGGTCGGGAACCCCCCATAGCAGGTAAACTTCAATATCCTTGTGGGTATACCCGGCGGCCAGGAGGTGATCCACGGCGTGTTCCATGGCGCGGGTGTTGGTTTTTTCAGAGCTGCGGGCCATAATGGCGGGATCCGTGGTCTCAAGGCTCAGGCGTAACGTTCGCGTGCCGGAGAAACGTAGGGCCCGGGCGGTTTCTTTGTTGATGCGGCTTACATGCAGGCCGTTGGGAGTGTGCAGGCATAGTTCCATTTCCGCCGCAGCCCGGGCGATGGGCAGGAAACGTTTCTCGGCGTTGATGAGCAGTGCGTCGTCAAACAATACGAATGTGCGGGTACCGGACTCGGCGATTCGGGAGCGTAACTCGGAAATCACGCTCCCGGCGCGTCTCTCCCTGAAGGTGGGGTGAAGAATCGAAGAGGCGCAATAGGTGCAGTTCATCGGACATCCCCGGGAGGTCATCAGTGGCAGTGGCGCGCCGGCTCCAATAAAATGATCCGCAGGATAGGGGAGTTTGTCTGGGTCCGAGAAGTCCGTTTCACCACGGATCCGCCCACCTTTGCGAACAATCAGCTCCAGTATTCGGGATTCCCCATGACCCGAGATGTATTCATGGGCGGGGATCTCGCGGCGGCAGCTATCGGGCATCAGGGTAGGCAGAATGCCTCCCACAACGGCATAAGCGTCGGGGTAGCGTTTGCGCAGGAGATTCAATGTATAGACGGCGCCGTCAATCCAGTAGGTCATCAAAGTGGTCATGAAGATAATATCCACTTCGGGCAATGCGTCTAATTTGGCATTGAAGCTCTCAAGAGGCCACCCATACCGGGCGAATGTCCGGGGGATGGATTGAAACGGTTGCGGGGATTCGATTATGATGCGGGGGAAAGGACCACGACCGTCGCTGTTTCCCGGGGGAGGGAACGGGCCGGGACCGGAAAACCGGTCCAGGGGATTCAGCCATAAAACCCGGCAATCGGTGTGGTTTTCCACAATTGACGCCAGGTAAAGAAGGCCCAGGGGGCGGAGCCATAGATCATACGCGGTGAAATCGGTAATGTAGGGAGTCAGGAAAAGGACGTTCACAACCGCCCCGCTACCACCCGAGCGATTCCCGCCAGGTCCCGAATGATCTGAATCGATCGATAGCCGGCTTTCTCCATAATGGCGGCAACCGCCGGGGCCTGGGAAAAACCCGTCTCCAGCAGCAACCAGCCGTCCGGCGTCAGGCGGGGCGGAGATTCATTCACCAGGCGTTCCAGGAACTCCAAACCGTTCTCCCCGGCCACCAGGGCTGTTTTTGGCTCAAACCGGCGGATCTTTTCTGGGAGTTCCCGCCATTCCGCCTCGCTCAGGTAGGGGGGATTGGATATGACGGCTTGCCAAGGTCCACCCCTTGGGGGAAAGAGGTCGCCCCGGATTACATCTATCCGTTCCGAAACACCGTGACGGCGTACATTGCGCCGCAGTATCCGTATCGCCCGGGGATCGATCTCCAGGGCGGTTACCGACAATCCGGCTTCCAGAGCCAGGGTGATGGCGATGCAGCCGGATCCGGCGCCTATCTCCAGGGCATGGTCACCCGGACGCAATCGCTCAAGGGCGGCAGCCACAAGGATTTCGGTATCCGGTCGGGGCACGAGGACCCGCCGGTCAACAGAGAATTCCCGGGAAAAAAATTCTCTTTTGCCGAGGATGTGGTCAATCGGTTCGTTTCGCAAAAGTCGACGGAGGTCGCGTTTGAATCGCTGCGTCCGCCGTATTCCGGAAACCCGCTCACCGCGTCTGGCCCAGAGTCGGGCCCGGGTAAGATGGAACGCCCGGCAGACGAGGAGTTCGACCTCCAGGGGTGAAATATCAAGGGGGCGCCCCTTTTTCAGGGCGTCGGACACTAACTCTCTGTAGAGCACGGAAGAGAAAGCTCCCGAAAACGCTGTTCCAGGACGCGCTCCTGATGATCTTCGGCCAGGCTGGCCAGGAGGTCCTCCAGATTGCCGTCCAGGATGGTTTCGAGGTTGAAATTCCGGCCGGATATGCGGTGGTCCGTTGCGCGGCTCTGGGGGAAATTGTAGGTGCGTATCTTTTCGGAACGCTCGCCGGATCCAACCTGGGAGCGGCGGTTGGATGCGATGTCGGCTTCCTGACGATGCATCTCCTCTTCATACAGGCGGGATTTCAGAACCGCCAATGCTTTGTCGCGGTTCTTGTGTTGCGATGATTCATCCTGGCAGGTGACCACGATTCCCGAGGGGAAATGGGTGATCCGAACGGCTGATTCGGTTTTATTGACGTGTTGTCCTCCGTGGCCCGAGGCCCGGTAGGTATCGATGCGGATATCCGCGGGGTTGATGGATACTTCGACGTCCCGTACTTCAGGCAGGACCGCTACGGTTGCCGTGGAAGTATGAATGCGGCCGCTGGATTCCGTTGACGGTACTCGCTGTACACGGTGTACGCCGCTTTCAAATTTCAATTGTCCATACGCGTCTTCGCCGCGGATGTGGAGAATGACTTCCTTGATACCGCCGATGGTGGAATAGGTCGTGGAAATGACGCCGGCTTTCCAGTTCCGTCTTTCCGCAACCCGATGGTACATGCGCAACAGATCGGCGGCGAAGAGGGATGCTTCATCACCACCGGCACCGGCTCGGATCTCCAAATATACGTTGCGATGATCCGTGGCGGTATCCCGCACCAGGAGGCGGCGTACCTGCACCGATATAGAGGCGATACGCTCCTCCAGGCTCGCAAGTTCATTGCTGGCCAGTTCGGCCAATTCAGGATCATCCTCGGAATCGGCCATTTCCTCGGCTTCAGCGTATTCCCTGGTGATTTTTCGCAACTCCAGGTACAGGTTATCCAGGGGCTTGATCCTCGACAATTCTTTGGAAAGATCGCGGTAAACCTCCTGGTTGGAGGTGATATCGGGCTCCGCCAATTGCCGGGTCAGGGATTCGGTTTTCTCGTGAAGATTATGCAGGCAGGAGAGGAGGTTGTCATTGCTCCTTGTAGCCATACTTTTTCTTGAATTTTTCGATACGGCCTTCGGTGTCTACGTACTTCTGCTTTCCCGTATAGAAAGGATGACAACTGGAACAAATTTCCACTTCGATCTCCTTAACGGTGGCCCGGGTCTTGAAGGTGCTGCCGCAGGCGCAGGTGACCGTACACTCCATATATTCAGGGTGAATACCATTCTTCATGAATGCCTCCGAAGGCGGAATTGTAGCACGATCATCCCCCCTCTGTCAATGCGGTAATACACGTTGAGGGCGATGATCGGATAACGTATAATCTTTTCAGGAGACGCCATATGAAGTCAGGTCGGAACGCCATGAGGGTCGCGGGAATCATTTTGGCGGCGGGTAAGGGAAGCCGCCTCGGTGGAGGTGAACCCAAACAATTTCGCCGGGTGGAAAACAGGGAAATGTTCCGTCACAGTCTGGAAAGATTCATGGCACACCCCGGAATAGAGGATGTTGTGCTGGTGGTTCCGGAAACGAGGCTTGCCCGGATACGCAGGGATTTCGCGGCCTGGGGCGAGAAGATAATCGTTGTTCCCGGTGGCGATACACGCAGGAAATCTTCCAGGGCTGGAATCGATGCGGTTCCGGACGGGTGCACCCACGTATTGATCCACGATGCCGCCCGGCCCTGGATCAGCCGAGATTTGTTGAACCGATTGGTGGAAGCTTTGCGGGAAAAAGACGCGGTGGTCCCGGCCATAGACGTGAATGACAGCCTGTTGAAGCTGAATTCCGAAGGCGGAGTCATTGGATTCCCGGACCGGGGAACTTTGCGCCGGATTCAGACTCCCCAGGGCTTTCGCAAGGAAATTATCCGCGAAGCTCATAAAAAGGCAGCCAATGATTATGGACTGGCCGCCACGGATGACGCGGGGATGGTGTTTTATTTCAACCTGACGGAATTGAAAATAATCCCTGGAGAGGAAACCAATCGTAAGATCACCGTTCCCGAAGATCTGGCGGCGGTTTCACCGGAAAAGGCCCGGGTCCGGGGGGGCGGGATAATCAGGCGCCTGAGTCTTGCTCCTCTCCCCATGGAGGGCGGATATTTCCGTGAGACGTATCGCCTGGAGGGTGAATCCGGAATCTCGGCTTCGGCGATTTATTTTCTCCTGGATGAAAGTGATTTCTCGGAATTGCACCGTCTGGAAAGCGATGAAATGTACCATTTTTATGGTGGCGATCCAGTGGAATTGGTACGTCTTTTTCCCGGAGGCAAGGGAGATGTTGTGGTATTGGGAAGCGATGTGGACGGCGGTCAATCTCCCCAATGTGTTGTTCCCGCGGGTGTCTGGCAGGGATCCAGACTGGTCTCCGGAGGAGATTACGCCCTTATGGGAACGACCATGATCCCCGGGTACCGACCTGAGGAATATTCCAGGGGAGAACGGAACGATCTGCTTGCCGGGTGGCCCGGAATGGCAAAATGGATCAACCTCCTGATACGGGCGGAATAAGGAAATATTCTTTACAGCGAAAGCCGATTGGTTTCTTTGTTTATCCGGAACCGCCGAGAGATTTCTTTGATCAGGCCTTGAACACGCAACTCAGGTGACATAAAGTCACCTCGTCTTCATTGTTCAACTCGTACTTGACTCCGGTTTTCATTTTTTCGCCGTTGATGAAAGTACCGTTGATGGCTCCGGGTTCTTCCGAAATATAAAAACGGTTGTTTGTATACTGGATCTTGGCGTGTTTGCGGGAAATGTATTTTTCCTCGTCTTCCTTGGTCAGGTCGATGTCCGGCGTAAAACCGCTGGTGTAGTCCCGGCGTCCCAGAAAGGTGGTGTTATGCGTGATCTGAACCACCCGGTTTGAACGCTGAATCACCAGGAAAGCCTGGATGGCCGGATCCAGAAGATCGGTGCTGTCTTTTTCCGTGGACTCCGCAGACGGCTGATCATCGCTGGTTATATCCTGGCCCTTCATCTGGAAAAGATAGTCCAGAATTTTGAGATTTTTTTCTGAAAGTTTCTTGAGAACTTTCAGAGAAATTTCCCGGCTTTTTTTCATCATCTCAACCAGGGCGGAGTAGGGGATCTTGATGATGGACGCATCTTCCATGACTTCAACGGTGAACATGGCGTCCTGACCGTCATTGAGGCTTTCTTCTCCGAAGAAATCACCCTTCCCCAGAGAAATGAGAATCAGGTTGTTGCGGTTCAGCTTTAACTGAACCTTCCCCTTGTTGATAATGTAGAAGTTGTTCTGTTCATCTCCCTCGGTGAAGATGATGTCGCCTTTAGAGTACTCGAAAATGAATTTCTTGAAGCCTTCCATGTTTTGCCTCGACCGAATAGGGCCTGAAGAAATGACATTTTAGCCGAAGGTGAATCGGATTGTCAACCTTCTCACCAAAGCCCGGCACGCCGTTTCATTGACATACCCGGGAGGTGGACCTATAATCTCTCCCATGTTTGCGGATATGGAAGGTTTGATTCGCGCCGGTTCACCGGAAGCGCAATTGCTTGAGGAACTGGACTCTCAGCGTCTCCCCGCACATATCGCCATTATCATGGACGGGAACGGACGCTGGGCGAAGAATCAGGGAAAGGATCGGATCGAAGGTCATCGCCGGGGGGCGGAAACCGCCCGCCTGATCGTGGAAGTATGCGCCCGTCTATCCATCCCCATACTCACCCTGTATACCTTCTCCAGCGAAAACTGGAAGCGTCCAACCAGGGAAGTCAATGCTCTGATGAATATGCTGTACGAGAACCTGTTACAGAAAGCAGCGCTTCTCGAGCAGCATAAAGTGCGCTTGCGCATGATCGGTGATCCAGTCCGCCTCCCGGCCAAGCTGTCCCGGAAGCTCAGAGAAATTGAAACCATGTCGAAAGATTTCTCGGCCATGACTTTGAACATGGCCTTGAATTACGGAGGGCGGCAGGAAATCCTCCACGCGGTCAGGGAACTGATCGCTTCCGGAGCGAAACCCGAAGACATATCCCATGAGTCCCTGCGCCGGCATCTGTATACCGGAGACATCCCGGATCCGGATCTGGTCATCCGTACGTCCGGGGAGCAGAGGCTCTCCAATTTCCTGATCTATCAGACCGCGTATTCGGAACTTGTGTTTTCAAAAGAACTCTGGCCGGACTTCCGGGTTTTACCGCTGCTGGAAGCCTTGACGCAATACCAGTCCAGGCAGCGGAGATATGGTGGTATATGAAAGAATTCGCCGTTCGCAACCTGACCGCTCTGATCTTGATCCCCCTTGCCTATGCTTGGGTCCGATACACATCGATACCGGTATTTTCCCTGTTGCTGCTCCTGATTGTGGGCGCGGCTGCGATGGAGTGGATCAATCTTTGCCGACCCCGGATGCACCATTACCTGGTAACCGGCTTGGCGGCCCTGCTGGTAGCGGCCAGCTTCACCTTCAATATCCCTTCTCTTGCGGAGGCTCTCTGCCTGATTGTATTTGTGTTCGGAATATACTTTCTGATCAAGATCAGGAGGGTGGAACAATTGGATTCTTTTGTACGGGATTTCGGTATTCACGCTTCCGCGGTTCTGTACCTGTTTCTGCCCCTGTATTATCTCTTGCGATTAAAGCAGATGGGACCCAACTACGTATTTTTCCTTTTGGCGGTGATTGCAATCGGCGATTCCTTCGCCTACTTTGTCGGCAGTTTTTTCGCCCGCCTCGGGCGCAGGGTTCAGGTGTACCCCGTCGCGTCGCCGCGTAAATCGCTTCAGGGACTGCTGGCCGCCGTTGTGTTCGCGGCTTTGGCGGCGATTCCGGTGACGGCCATTTTCCCCCTGCCGATTGCCCGGGTAACCGCCGTGTGGAGCGCCGCGGTAATCGGCCTGTTGTCACAATTGTCGGATCCGGTGGAGTCTTTGTTCAAACGCCAGGCGAGGCAGAAGGATTCCAGTGGCATCCTCCCCGGTCACGGCGGGGTTTTGGACCGGGTGGACAGTTATATTTTCTGCGCCCCCGCCCTGTATGCTCTGGCTCATTACGTGTGGATTTAGGTGCCTGAATTGAAAACCGTCGTTGTTTTGGGATCCACCGGTTCAATAGGCAGAAGGGCCCTTGAGATTCTTGCAACGGAAAGCAACGCGAATTTCCGGATCGTGGGATTGGCGGCGGGAAACAACGCCGCATTGCTGGGTGATCAAATACAATATTGCAAGCCGGGTTTCGCCGCGGTGGCGAGCAGCGGTGCCGCCGCGGAGCTGGCCGGGCGTTTCCCTGAAGTCACCTTCTTCTCCGGTGAAGCGGGTTTACTGGAAATGGTTGATCAGGCGGAAGCCGATATAGTGATCTCAGCCATCAGCGGTACCGTATCCATGGCAGCCAACCTTCGCGTCTTGGAAAAAGGGGCGCGCCTGTGTCTGGCCAACAAGGAAACTCTGGTGGCCGCGGGTGACCTGGTAAAAAGAAAGCTTGAAAGCGGCAAGGGAGAATTGATCCCGGTTGACAGTGAGCACTCGGCCATATATCAATGCCTGTACGGTCAGCCGCGGGAATCCCTGGCCCGGATTATACTGACCGCATCGGGAGGACCCTTTTTCAAAAGTACCCCCGAGGATCTGCAAAAAGTTACTCTGGAGATGGCGCTGCGGCATCCAACCTGGAAGATGGGTCGCAAGATCACCATCGATTCGGCCACCATGATGAACAAAGCCCTGGAACTGATCGAAGCTTCGGTTCTTTTCCTTGTCGGCGAAAGGGAAATCCGGGTGGTTATCCACCCGCAGAGTATCGTGCATTCAATGGTGGAATTCCATGATGGTTCCGTATTGGCGCAGATGGGGATGCCGGATATGGGCCTTCCCATTCATTATGCTTTGAACCATCCATGCCGGCCCGCTCTCGATGTTGAGCCCCTGCGTTTGGAAAAGATCGGGAGCCTGGAGTTTTTTCCCGAGGAGTCGACAGGATTCTCCTCAATCGCGTTGGCCCGGTCGGTGGTACGAACCGGAAAAAGCGCGGGCGCGGTATTCAACGCGGCCAATGAAGCGGCCGTGGAAGCTTTTGTGAAAGATCAAATCGGTTTTTTGGATATAGTTGTGTTGGTTGAGGAAATCCTTTCCCGGGAGAGTTTCCATCCCATAAACTCCCTGGATGATGTCGCCGCGGCCATAGAAAACACACGTTCCCATTGCCGGGAATGGCTGGAACGCAAAACTCGGAGCTGAATCATGAATGTATTGTATCAAATATTCTCTTTTCTCCTCATGTTCGGGATCATCGTCCTGGTGCATGAGTTCGGACATTTCCTCGCCGCAAGACTGATGGGAGTCCGGGTGGAAACTTTCTCTTTCGGCTTTGGGAAACGTCTGCTGGGTCGCCGCATGGGCAAGGGGGGCACCGAGTTTCGGCTGAGCGCGATTCCCCTGGGTGGATATGTAAAAATGGCCGGCGAAGAGAGTTACGACCCGGCGGACCTGAAACCCGATGATTTTTACGCCAAGAACCGGGGTCAGCGCATATTCATCCTGATCATGGGACCGGCGATGAACATCATTTTATCCTTCCTGATCCTGGTTGTGATTTTTATGAACGGTGTCAATGTGGAGCGTTATCACCAGGATCCTCCGGTGATCGACTATGTACAACAGGGATCTCCCGCGGCAGAGGCGGGGTTGGAGTCCGGAGATCTCATCCGGGAAGTGGATGACCGCGCCATCGAAAACTGGAAGGAGTTGGAATACGCCATCGGCGCCAATCCGGATCAGACCCTGACGGTGAAATACGAGAGGCATGGACGGTTGATGACAACGGAACTCCATGTCAAATCAATCACGGAATACGCCCTGGGATACGCAGGTCTGCACCCGGAATTCCGAACCATGATCGATAGTGTTACCCAGTCAGGCCCGGCGGAACGTTCGGGTATACAGCCGGGAGACCGGGTTATCGAGGTGGACGGCGAACCGGTGAATTATTACGAGTTGCCCCAACGTATTCAGGCCGCCGGTACCAACCCCATGCGCTTAACCGTGCTACGCGGCGAGGAAAAAATTGCAATCGAGGTGACTCCGGAATTGGATGAAAAATCCGGTAATTACATCATCGGGATCGCCATGATGGCCGACACGCCTTCGATCCGTCGGCGATTCGGGCCGGGAGCAGCAATTTCCCGTTCCGCCGGGGAACTTGTGCGCCTGACCACCCTGACTTTTGACGCATTCAGGAAAATGGTGGTGGGCCGGTTGTCTCCCCGAAACCTTTCGGGCCCCCTGGAGATCGCCCGGTTCTCCAGTCGCGCGTTGTCTACCGGATTGTCGAGTTTTTTCATGTTGGTGGCTTTTATTTCTTTGCAATTGGGAATCGTTAACCTATTCCCTATCCCCGCATTGGATGGGGGACATCTGCTGATATTCTCCTTGGAAGCACTTATGCGCCGGGATTTCAGCCCCCGCCTCAAGAACGGACTGATCACCGGAGGCTTCTTTTTATTGATCGCCCTGATGGTGTTCGTGATTCTCAACGACGTGGCCAAAACCCTTCCGAGGGGATGGAATTCCCTGCTGCCTTTCTGATTCCGTCTGGTTGAATGGCGTCATCTCATATGGTAAATTGAAATTATGACCGAGATCCGTTTCGGCACGGACGGGTGGCGGGGACGGATGGGCCGGGAGTTCTCTTTCCGCAATGTGCGCAGGTTCGCCAGCGCGTATTCACGTTTCCTTACCGGCAGACTGCGGATTCGGGAGCCCCGGATATTCATTAACCACGATACCCGGATCCTGTCCCGCAGATTCGCACTGGAGACTGCACGCACGTTTTCACTTCACGGGGTCATGAGCTTTATTCCTCCCCGGGATGTGCCTCTGGCAGCCGCTTCACTGGCTATCGTCGATCATGAAATGGATGGTGGGGTTGCGTTCACCGCCAGTTTCAACGGTCCGGTTTTCAACGGGATCAAGGTTTTCAATTCCCGGGGAGCTCCGGCGCTGCCATCAACGACCACCTTGATTGAACGGGAGATCAAAAAGCTTCCTGAGGACTGGGATCTTCCCAGGCAATACCCGGATAAATCCAGGATACACGAGATTCAGCCCAGGGAGGCCTATCTCCAGACCATTGCGGAACAAATAGACTTTCAGGCAATCCGTCGAGCCGGGATGAAGATCGTTGTGGACAATCTTTTCGGAGCCTCGCGGGAGTTTATGGATGAACTGCTTCTGGAAAACGGAATTCCCATCGAGTGCATACATAGTTATCCCTATGCCGGTTCCGGAAAGGTGATCCCATACTGCTCCGGGGAAACCCTCAAGGATCTTTCCAGAGTGGTTCGAGAAACCGGAGCGAGGATTGGTCTGGCCACCGATATTGATGGAGATCGTTTTGGCGTAATTGACCATCGCGGGGTTTTCGTGGATGCCAACCGGGTGGTACCCATGGTGCTGGACTACCTGATCCGGGTAAGGGGCATGCAAGGCGGGGTGGTAAAATCCATCTCGAGTACCCGAAATATTGCCCATGTGGCCAGGTATCACGGCCGCAAGCTGTATCACACTCCGGTGGGCTTCAAGTATATCTCGGACATGATGAGCAAGCGAGACGCCTTTATCGGTGTTGAAAGCACCAATGGGGCCGCCCTGAAGGGCCGGGCGATCATAAAGGACGGCATATTGTTCAATTTGTTGATCCTGGAAATGATGGCTCATGAGGGAAAGGATCTCCAGGTTTTAACGAAGGAAATGAACAAACGCTTCCCATCTCTCCATGCCGCTGAAATTTCATTGAAGGCCACGGAATACCGCATGGAGAGAGTGAGGGAATTGATGGATAAAAACGATGGGGCGGATCCCGGCTTCAAACCTGCGAAAGTTCAATTCGTGGATGGAGTAAAATGGATTGGAGATAGTGAATGGTTGCTGATTCGTCCGTCGGGTACGCAGAAAGTGGTGCGGATTTACGCTGAATCTCCAAACCGGAGCAGAACAAGGGAATTAATCCAACACGGCAGGGGGATCATTGGCTGACAAGGCGGTGTTTGTGCGTTCCAAGGCTTTCCTTCTCTTGCTGACGCTGTTATTGTTTATACTGATACTCACATTTTTTTTTGGTGACAGCGGCATCGTCGAGATTGTCCAGGCGCAAAAACGTATTGAAAAGCTGGAAAAACGCATTGCCGACCTGGAAGAGCAAAGAGACAGGCTGCAGCTTGAGATCCAGGAACTGAGGAAGGATCCCCGCTCCCTGGAAGCGGTAGCCAGAGAAAAACTCTGGTTGATGAAAAAAGATGAGAAGGTAATCGTTGTGGTTCCCGATAAAGGGAAAAAAGGCCCGGATAAGTCCGGGGAACCTAAAGAGGTGCGGAAATGACAGCTTTCTGGCAGTGGTGGCAGCAACTTCCCCATACCTTAGATCCGGTACTTTTGCGACTTGGTGGTTTCGAGATCCGATACTATGGATTGATGTACCTGGTGGCTTTCGGAGTTGCTTGGCTGATTCTTCGACACCTGATTCGACGTAAGGAAGTGAACGTGACCATGGTCCAGGCCAATGATTATATGTTCTGGGCCGTTCTGGCGGTATTGGTGGGAGGACGCCTGGGATACGTGTTTTTTTATGATTTGAATTACTTTCTGGCCCATCCCCTTTCCATCATACTGCCGGTCTCCACGGAGAATGGATTGCATTTCACGGGATTTCTCGGCATGTCTTTTCATGGTGGAGCCTTGGCGGTAGCGGTGGTCACAATCTGGTTCTGCCGGACTAGAGGGATACGTATATTGGAATTCGGAGACGCTCTGGCAACCGCGGTTCCCTTGGCATATACCTTCGGCCGGCTGGGCAATTTTCTCAACGGCGAACTCTATGGACGGATTACGAGTATGCCCTGGGGCATGTCGTTTCCCAATTCTCCGGGTGAGGCTTTGCGCCATCCCTCGCAATTGTATGAAGCTTTTTTTGAGGGAATCGTATTGTTCCTGTTGATCTGGTGGTTGCGCAAACGGGTACAACGTTCGGGAAAATTGTTGGGCGTATATATCACCGGATATGCGGCTTTCCGATTCGTTATCGAATTTTTCCGGGAACCCGACGCGCATCTGGGATTCGTCGCCGGGCCGTTCACCCTGGGACAGGTATTGTGCCTGATTATGGGTCTGGTGGGCGTTGTTCTACTAGTAATTCCGGAAATAAAGAAGAAAAAAACGAAGAAAAAATAGGTCAGGATAGGCCCAGTTCCGCTAAAACCCGCAGGCCTTCCCCTTTACGGATGACATGGGGAGGCATGGAATTCAAGTCGATGATGGTTGATCCCCTGGATGCGGGGAGAGGGCCGGCATCGATCAGAATGTCGATGTCTGGAAATTGCTTTAGAATCCGGGCCGGATCTTTCAAGGGGGGGGATCCGCTGCGGTTGATTGAGGTGGAAACCAGGGGGATGCCGATCCGCGCCATGGCTTTACGGGGGAAAGGTTCACCGGGAACGCGTACGGCTATGGTACTTCCGCCACGAAGCAGTTCGGGAGACATATGAGCCGAAGCGGGGAAAACAAGAGTAAAGGGGCCGGGAAAGACTTTACGTGAATGGCTGTGAAACCATTCGGGGATGGATGAAGCCAGGAAAGTGATTTCCCCGGGATCCCATAGCGCTACGGAGTAGGGTTGATCGGAACGTTCCTTGAACTCGTCAATGCGCTGATGCACGCCGAAGTTGAAAAAATCGCCGCCCAAACCGTACAACGTGTCGGTGGGATAGGCGATCAGGGCGCCGTCGGAAAGCAATCCCTTGATCCGCGCCCGGGTTTGCGGGGTGTCCAGGTCAGCGAGGGGAATCACCCAGGGTCTTCCGGGCCGGGGTGATGAATGCTTCATGAGATTTACTCGAAATGCAATTGAAACGGCATCAGCGCGGCGGGGAAACAGCGGTTGAAGCGTTCAAGGATGGCGGATATTTCAAAGTTTTCCCGTGCGCTTACACCAGCCATATTGAAAAGCATGTCAAGCAGGGACTGCTTGCGGGGAAGTATGATAAGCCCGAAAGGCTTGCCTTCCGGAAGCTCGGCCATTTTTTTTGCCGCGGTAAGGGCTGCCAGCAATCCTCCGGATTCGTTCACAAGACCCAGCCTGACCGCACTGGATCCGGACCATACCCGTCCACCGGCGGCGGCTTCGGCTTTGTCCTCGGACAATTTTCTTCCTTGAGACACCAGCTTTACAAAGCGTTTGTACGTGCGTTTGAGCAGTGATTGAAAACGAAGTTTTTCCGCGGAGGTAAAAGGCCGGGTATCGGAAAACATTCCGGCATAGGGGCCCCCTTCGACGATTTCCTTGTTTACTCCGATCTTGTTGTAGAAACCAAGGTTGATGAACTTACCGCCAAGAACTCCAATGGAACCGGTGACGGTTGTGGGATGGGCGAAAATATATCGAGCCGGGGTGGAAAGCCAATATCCTCCAGAGGCGGCTACTCCGGCCATACTGACGATGACGGGCTTTTCCTCATTCAGTCTTTCCACTTCCCGGCGAATGACTTCCGAAGCCGTCGCGGAGCCACCGGGACTGTCAACCCGTAACACCACGGCTTTAATGGAATTATTGCGCAGCAGTGATCTGAGCCGGGCTGCCAGGGAGTCCGCACCCAGTACGGAATTCCCGAACATGGATGGGCCGCCTCCGTCACCGGGTTGGATTTCACCGCTGGCAAACACCAGGGCGATCTTATCCGCACCCTGAAAAGGGGACGGCTTGGAGGTCTGTGCGTATCTTGCGAAGGGTATGCGTTTCAATGGGGGATCGGTTTCCCCAAGGATATCATCGGCATATCCGATGGAGTCGATCAGGCCTGCTTTTTGGTAGGTATCATTGTCTATGGAAAGGTCGTCAATCAGCAGTCTTACTTGCTTTTTATCCAGACCCCGGTTCTTCGCGATGGTTTGAATCGTGTGATCGGTTATATCATTGATGAGGGCGGCTATGGATTGCCGGTGTTCCGGGGTCATACCCGTACGAGTATACAAGCTGGCACCGGTCTTGTAATCGCCAAGGTGGTAGAACTCCGCTTTGATCCCAAGTTTATCCAGGGTGCCGCGGAGAAACAGGGCTTCCGAAGCGTAATGCTTGAGGAAGATATCGGAACCCGGCATGACTGTGATTGAATCGGCGAAGGATGCCAATAAGTACTCCTTGAGGCCGCCTCCTTGGAGGAAGGCGTGAACGGGCTTTCCGGATTCACGAAAATCCTTGATCATCAGGCCGATTTCATCCATGGCTGCGGGACCGGTTTCCATCCAGGAAATATTCAACAGCAGACCGCGGATTCGCTGGTCGATCTTGGCCCGTTGCAGATGAAAGAAAATATCCCGGATCGTCTGAACCTTGGATACCGGAGAAGTTTCCACATCCGCCAGGGATCCCGCCAGGGGAAGGACCAGGAGCGACTGATCGGGAATGCTTGGCTCCCGGGTGAACTGCATGTAGATGAAGCCGCCAATAAGGGCAATAAAAGCGATTATTAGAATCAGTACAAGAATAAGGACCAATGCGCCTCGTTTCATTCCAACTCCTAGTTCATTCCCGTTGGACACCCAACCGGGTGGATCCGGATTTCCTTTTCGCCGCAGGGGCGTCAAATATTCAGCCGATGGCGAAGTATATTATACTGCAAATATTCATGAAAGGTTTTACCATGATCCATCTATTGACATGAGCCGACTCCGGGCTGTAGATTAGAAACGATGAAAACGGAAAAGAGCTTGAGAATCAAGCGGGTGAATCGCAAGAGACAGGTGACCATAAGTGTCAATGGGAATCCGGTTGCGGCCTATGTTGGCGAAATATTGCTGGCCGCGCTTTTCGCCGCGGGATATCGGTCCTTTGGTCACAATCCGGTAAATGGCAGCCCAAGAGGCGGTTTCTGCGGAATGGGAATATGTCGAGAATGCCTCGTAACCGTTAACGGAGTGCCGGGAACCCGAGCCTGCATGACCTTCGTGAAAGACGGAATGGAGGTTGAGATCGATGACTGAACAAGCCCATGCCGAATTTGACGTGGTTGTGATCGGGGGGGGATTCGCCGGAGTGCGTTGCGCCACCCTGCTGGCGGAATCCGGCGTTTCGGTATGCCTGTTGGAAGAAAACGCCCACATGGGGGGGCAGTTGCTCCGGCGTCTCCCGGAATCCCTGGAGTACGGGCGCGGACATCACCATGATGCGGTTCGGCGGATGGGCATGCGGTTTCTCGGCCAATTGCATGCGCAGCGGATCACTCTGAAGACAAGTACCGCGGTTATCGGCATATTTCCCGGAATCCGCCTTTCCGTATTGCTGGATGAGCAAGAGGTTACGGAAATCAAGTGCAACTACCTGGTGCTGGCTACCGGAGCCCGGGAACGTTTTTTTCCATTTCCCGGATGGACTTTGCCGGGAGTGATATCCACGGGAATGGTACAGGTTATGATCAAGAACTCCGGGATAATACCGGCGGAACGCATGCTGATAGGAGGAAGCGGCCTGTTCCTATTGTCGGCCGCCCATGAGTTCACCCGCGCCGGCGGAAAAGTCACCTCCATACTCGAAGATTCAGGAATGTTGTCGAAAATGCGCATGTTGCCGGCGGTTCTTCCATTTCCGGTCAAAATAGTGGAAGGAGCGCGTTTTATTTCCGCCCTGGTCATGCATGGGGTACCATGGAAGTTCCGGCGGCGTATCGTGGCGGCGGAAGGCAATAAATCGCTGCAGAGCGTAGTGGTGGCCCGAACCGATCGAAACGGCAGGATCATCCGGGGGACTGAAAAAAGGATAGCAACCAGCGCTCTGGCAATAGGGTATGGATTCGTTCCCAACACGGCTCTTGCGGCGTTGGCGGGATGTAGCATGGAATTCCGACCCCTGCTTGGCGGATGGACGGTCCAAGTGAACGAATTCATGGAAACCACGGTCCCCGGAGTTCTGGCCGCCGGAGAACCTACCGGGATCGCCGGGGCTTTGAAGTCGATCGATGAAGGTGAAATGGCGGCGGTTAGAATCCTCCAGCTGATGGAGAAAATCCCCGACCACATCGCCGGCAAACGATTACGCCGGGGGAAAAAGCGGCGCCAAGCCCATGAGCGTTTCGGTGAGAGTTTCAATGGTTTGTTCCGAGTGCCGCCTGCCGCCATGGCGGACATACCAGATGAAACCGTTATATGCAGGTGCGAGAATGTCAGAATGGGTGATCTCCGCGCGGCCGTGAATGCCGGCTATCATTCTCTTTCCGATATAAAGACAGCCACCCGGGCAACCATGGGCGGATGCCAGGGCAATACATGTATACCCTTGATCAACGATATCATGACCATGCTGGTTCCTAACGAAT
>Ga0272441_10002146_pt1 | contig 40641 bp, 25 predicted proteins | sample SSMProp6N_FD_193582 | JGI IMG/M metagenome (GOLD analysis project Ga0272441, IMG submission 193582) | Marine sediment archaeal communities from Little Sippewissett salt marsh, Falmouth, MA, United States - SSM-Prop-6N | ecosystem: Environmental > Aquatic > Marine > Wetlands > Sediment ... | reverse complement strand
AATCTCACCCTCGGCGCCAACTTTTGCTATCATTTAGAGCCAATGGTGAGTTCGAACTCCGAGGTAATGCCTGAGTACTTAGATCGGCTCATGAAAGCCATTACCGCAGCTGTTCGAATCTCACCCATCGAGTAAAACGCGCAAGCTAGGATATTTGGCTCTTGCACTGAACGGGAAGACCTATTCTTCCTTCTTCTTTGCAGCCGTCTTCTTCTTGGTGGCTGCTTTCTTCTTGGGCTTGTCCTCAGAAGCCTCCTCTACGGGAGCTTCCTCCGTGTCGGCCTTTTTCGTTATGGCCTTTTCCTTGGCCTCATCCTCTTTTTTCTCCTTTTCGGATGCTTTCTTTTTGGTGGCAGCCTTCTTCTTGGAGGTCTTCTTCTTTGGAGACTCTGCGGGTTCCTTGAGTATCTCGGAACGCCTGATCTCCACCCTGCGTATGGGGTTTATCCCTTTGCACTCATCATGAATTGTACGGGAAAGATCTCCTTCGATTATCATGTAGTTGATGAACTCTTCCAGGTCCCTCTTCTGGGCCTCCCGCTCTATGATGGCACCCATCGTATACCGGATGGCGGCTTGCTTTGAAGATTGGATACGCTTATCTGAGATGGCCATGGGCTTTACCCTGACCATGTATCCGTCCTTGGTATACACATCGTATACTCCATCCATCTTGGAGCGCTTTCTCTTGGTCTGCCTCCGGATGTAATCAGAGGTTAGGGTCTGGCCTATGAACTTGGTGTAGGCATCGGTTCCCCGAACCTCGTTTACCTGGAACTGGAGCTTGATGTGCATCTTGGAAAAGTCCTGGGTGAGATCCTGGAGTGTCACCTCGGTCTTCCTACCCATCAGGTTGGAAGGATCATGGGAAAGGGTCTCTGTGAGTTCGATCCCATCGAAGATATCCGGAGCAAGTACCCTATACCAGGTCTTTGCCCTCCACTTGTCCTTTGTTTTCCTTGTAGATACACGGGATGTTGATTTGCCCAAACGACAAACCTCCTGAAAGAGGGTCCAGCAAATGTTCCTTAATATATAAATTCTTTTGAAAGGTGGATCGATTCAGGGAATCACTTTTGTCCGAATGCTATTCTTACATCTTAGAAAGCCAGATGCCGCATTCAAAGGTAAAAGATATCATGTAGAAAAGTTTACACACTTGGCACTTGGGCAACCGCAAAGGGATGCGCAACGAAAAGGCGATGGGGAATATTTAAATATGATGGATTTGGGGAAGGGTGTTGTATTGAGCCAACGATCGAATGGTTTTCTGTGCCAATGCGCCCGGGTGGGAAAATACTATTGACAAAAACTATAAATACTGTCGATTGGGGAATCGAGAAACATATTAATACTGTCCAGATCAATTTAAAACCCATATATTCATAAAAAGGCAATCAGGTTGGGTCCACAGGTATGGTAAGTGCAAATTACGAGGCCTATCGCAACGCCATGCGCCAGGCCTGGGAAGACGGCAAGATATCTGCCGATGAAAGCGCCATATTAGAGAGCCTGAGGAAGTCCCTCAACATCAGCGCAGAGGAACATATGCAGATCGAGGCTGAAATCAGGGCAAAGGTGGAAGGAGGAGGTGCTCAACAGGCACCTGCTGCTCCCCAACCACAGCAGGCGCCCGCCCAGCCACAGCCGGATCCACAACCAACCCCTCAACCCCAATCACCCCAACCCGCGCCTCAACCCCAAGCGGCGCAACCGGCCGCTCAGCCTCAGCAGGCTCCGTCACCTCCCGATTCCATAGATGACTGTCTTCGACTGGGCAAGAGCGCTTATCATAGTGGCCAGTATCAGACCGCCCTGAACATGTGCGACAAGGTGCTTTCCATATCACCGGATAACAGCGAAGCCCTTTTCTTCAGAAAACGGACCCTTTCGAAATTGTCAGAGGGCAGTGCTTCATCCGATGTTGCTAGCGGTGCCGAGAACAGGAGCGGTGACTTGCTTTACATCCATATGGATAAGAACAAGCAGGCCAGCGGTGAGGCCATCGGATCGGTGACGCCTCCTGATCAGACACCGGCACCCGCACCGGCTCCGGTACCAGAACCGGCTCCGGCGCCTGCTGCACCCCAGCCTGCACCAGCCGCTCCGGCACCTGCGCCTGCACCCCAACCCGCAGCAGCATCCGGTGGTGGGGACCCCAACTGCAAATCATGCAGCGGTTCCGGTCAATGTCACTGGTGCAAGGGTTCCGGTCAATGTTACTGGTGCAAGGGTTCCGGTCAATGTTCCAAGTGCCATGGCACAGGAAAGGTCAATGGCGAGGACTGCCAGCACTGCAAGGGTTCCGGTCAATGTCATTCATGCAAGGGCGCCGGCCAGTGTTACTGGTGCAAGGGTTCCGGCCAGTGTCAAAAATGCAACACCTGAGCTTGAATCGACAACCTAAAAACCGCAGCTCCAGCTAGCAGATAAAACGGGTTATCGTATGGGATAGTGGGCAATGGCCCGTCATCCTTTGATGACTATTCCTTCCCGGGTTATGTCGAACTTGTGCCTGAACCGGTCATGGTTTCCAAATCGGAGTTTTCGAACCATCATGGATCGGACCAGTTCGTTCTCTACCTCCTTGAGGTCCATCTCCAGATATCCGTCACAGACGTATTCCTCCACGCCGTAACGGCTCTTGCCCCCAATACCCTCCCCGATCAAAATGGACGTAGTCTGATTCTCTTTTAAGAATCTGAGAAATTTGTAAAGGCTCAGGCGCAATTCGTCCGGGCTCTTGTAATGGACGCCAACGGAGTCAATGGAATCTATAACGATCCGTTTGGCCTTGCTGAGCTTCAAAAGGTTCTCCAGGAAATCGGACAGGGTCTCGAACCCCCGTATCCTTCTGGCACCGGATGCCGAGGTCTTTGTGGATTCGCCCAGATCGATAAGATAGACCTTTCCGCTGCTCATGAATGACTCGATGTCCATCCCGTGGACATCCATGCAGTTTCGGACGGTATCGGCCCCCTCCTCGATGGTCACGTAAATCCCGTTCTCATCAAACATCTTGGCACCGTTATAGATATACTGCATCCCAAAGAGACTCTTCCCGGAACCGGGAGGACCGCTGATCAGGTTGGTGGAACCCTCGTTGAAACCACCTTCCATGAGTTCATCCAGACCTGCTATTCCCGTCTTGACCTTCATGAGATCACCACAATCCAACCCGTTGGAACGGTTGGTGCTGCAATACAACATCTGAATAGGATATCCAGAGCCTACTTGAATCGTGAGCCGTGTTTAAAAGTTTTTCATAGTCTTGCATTCTGCGGCATATCGCAGGTAGATAGATCGGCGCAGACCCGAGTTTGATCGGTATGTGATCGAAGCAATCATTCCCATTCTATGGTTCCGGGAGGTTTGTTGGTTATGTCATACACCACACGATTGACCTGATCGGTCATGCTGTTTGTGATGCGTATGGATATCCGATCAAGAACCTCATGGGGGATCTTCATGTAATTGGCCGACATGGCGTCCAGGGACTCCACAGCCCTCACAACAACTGTGTAACCATACGCCCGTACATCCCCGTGAACCCCCACGGTCTTTACAGGTAGAAGTACCGCAAAGTACTGCCATGGGCTTTTCATCAGGCCCTTCTCCACGGAACGGTCGATCTCATCCTCCACGATAACGCAGGCCTCCCGGACTATTGCAGTGGCCTCCTCCGTGGCCTCACCCATGACCCGTATGGCCAGGCCAGGGCCCGGAAAGGGTTGTCGCTCGGCTACCGATATATCCAGGGATCGCGCCAGGTTCCGGACCTCGTCCTTGTAAAGGTCCCTGAGCGGTTCTATCAGTGTCATCCCCATCTTCTCCGGCAGGCCACCCACATTGTGATGGGACTTGATAGTGTCCCGAAGACCACCGCCTGATTCTATCCAGTCCGGCGCAATTGTCCCTTGGATGAGGAAGGTGGCATCTATCTTCTTGGCCTCCCGCTCGAAAACCTCTATGAACTTGTTACCTATGATCTTCCTCTTCGCTTCGGGATCGGTCACCCCTTTCAGGGCATCATAGAATTCCCTCGATGCGTCCACGAACCTGAGGTTCAGCCCCAGACCCTCCAGCATGTTACATATTCGGGGTGATTCATCCTTTCTCATGTAACCGGTATCCACGTGCACGGCAACCAGCTTATCGCCAATGGCCCGCTGTGCGAGCACGGCTGCCACGGTGGAGTCAACACCACCTGACGCTGCGATCACCGTGGTCTCGGTGAGTGAATCCTTTAGCTGGGTTATGCTTTCGTCAATGAAATCATCGGGGTCGAACAACAGGTTCACCCTCTTATCCCTGAACGCTTTCCGACTGTTTGAGAACATCCTGGGCCATGTCCTCCCTTTTTTTGATGAGACGTTCAGCCAGACTATCGTCCTTCAGGGCGATCATCTCAGCGGCCAGGATGGCTGCATTGTCTCCACGGTCCAACCCCACGGCGGCCACAGGGACCCCCTTGGGCATCTGGACGATGGACAGGATTGAGTCCAGGTTCACCTTCCCTGAAACGGGAACCCCGATAACGGGTTTGTTGGTATGGGCGGCAACCACGCCGGGAAGAGCGGCGGAAAGACCGGCCACGGCTATGAACACATCGACATTTTCGTCCCCTGCCAGGGTCCGGACCCGATCGGGGGTTCGATGGGCCGATGCAACCGTCACCTTGTAGGGGACCTCCAGTTCGTCCAGGACGGTGGTTATCCTTTTGAGAACAGGCTCATCTGATGCAGAACCAAGTACTATTGACACGGTCATAACGATCGACACTGGATCGTATCAATAAGTTTAAGGGTTTTGGAAAACCCCTCCGCCGATCCGGTTCTCAATCTCTGAAAAGAACCCCTTCCCGTTTGAACATCTCTGATGCCAAGATAAGGCAGATCACCGAGTACAGGGCGGTTGAAAAGACCACAATGCCCACGTGATACCAGTTTTGGGTGCCAAGCAACTGTTCCTGGAACAGGAATATGACGTTCATGATAGGTGCCCAGTACACCCCCGCGGGAAGCTCCTCCCCCACCACGGTGACGATGGGGAAGAACATGACGGGTATTATTGTGAATATGGTGAAAGGGGACACGTAATACTGGGCCTCTCTTACTGACTTGGCAAATATGCACACCGCAAGCTGAAGGGCGTTTGACATGACAGCGAGAAGCAGAAGAACCCCTATCAGCACGCCGAACCCCACCGCATCCAGGTTCAACCGGGTTCCTTCCCCTATCATATCCGGAGCCGCGGCCACCGGTAGGATGATGGACACTATCATTATCACCATGTTCAGCATGGTTATTGAAAAGGTGGCCAGGAACTTACCCATCACAAGCTCCATCCTGGTGGCAGGGGACACCAGAATGGATTCCAGGGTCCGCCGTTCTTTCTCGCCTGCGGTGATATCGATGGCTATGTTCATCCCTCCGAATACCACCCAGGATACCACTGCCAGGGGAAGTATCAAGGACAGCAAAAGCCCCTCTTCCTTCTCCTCCGATGCCCGGTTATCAAAACCTATGGAAAAGGGTTCGATCAGCTCCCGGGTCAGGTTCTCATCCTCCAGGCGAACGTCCACGACCGTATCCTCGTAATCTTGAAGAAAGGTCCGAAAATCAGTGGCCGCGTTGAGGGACTGGGCCCTGGATGCGTCGTAGAGGACAACAATCTCGGTGGGTGTTCGGTTGTTTATGGATTGGTTGAAACCCTCGGGAATGATGACCACCACCTGGACAGCGCCGGTTCTGAGGCTCCCGTTAATATCATCTGGCAGGGGCACCAGCTCGAAGGTATCGTTTGCCGACAGGTTCTCCATGAGTGGCATCCCGTTCTCTTCACCGTCCACCGCCAACGTGGCGGTCCGGGCGATGGTCTCCTCGATGTGACCCACGGTCAAGGTGGAGAACCCGAATATCAGCACGGGGAACAGTATTGGGGTTATGAGCATGGTGAGCAGTGTCCTGCGGTCCCGCAACGCGTCCAGCAACTCCTTTTGAAGGAGGTACCAGATCACCTTTGACCTCATTTGTCCCTCCTCCCGATTATGCCGAACATGAAATCTTCGAGGTTGCCGTGCTTTTTGAGCAACCCTTTCATGGTCCCGCCGGCCATTATCCTTCCTTTGTTTATGATGGCGACACCGTCACAGAGTTCCTGGGCGATGGACGTCACATGGGTTGACAGAAGCACCGTCTTGTCCCTCCTTCCCACATCCTTGATGAAGTCCATTACCGTCCGGGACCCCACCACATCCAGTCCGGAGGTGGGTTCATCCAGTATGAGTACAGGGGGATCGTGGATCATTGCCCGGGCGATGATCACCTTCTGTTTCATCCCCTTTGACAGCTTTTCTGTTCTTCGATCTGCGTACTCCTCCATTCCCAGGTCGCCAAATATCTTCTCGGTGCGCCGGGCGATCGCCCTGTCGTCCATGCCGTAAAGCCGACCGTAGAACCGAACAGTTTCTCTTGCGGTGAGCCTGTCATAGAGGCCCGGGGATTCTCCCACCACGCCGATGGAGTGTCTGACGCCATCGGGATCCTTGACAATGTCCCTTCCCATTATTCGCGCGGTACCTTCCGTGGGTTTGTAAACCGTTGAAAGCATCCGAAGGGTGGTGGTCTTCCCCGCGCCGTTGGGCCCCAGCAGACCGAACACACAGCCGGACGGGACGGAGAAGGTCACATCTGTTACAGCTGTAAACTTGCCAAAACGTTTCTTCAGCCCCACTGCCTCCACCGCATTGCGGATGTTATCGATCTCTTCGGAAACCTTGGGGACCATCGGCCTGGATTATCCCAATGGTGTAGATTACATTTTTCCATCGAACCCGTGGCAGATGCGTGGCAGGGACGGATACATGGGTCGATACAACGATCATTGGTCGGAACAACGGGTCATGTGGGTCGGAACAACGGGTTATATTGGTCGATAAAATGGGTCATGTGGGTCGGAACGACGGGTCATGTGGGTTGATACAACGGGCCATTGTTCGGAACAACGGGGCACTGTCGTACAGGAACGGTATCGGGCCGGGGACCGCTCAATGAAGGAACATGAGGGCGAAAATGTCTTATCCACCACCAACATAATGGCGGCCGGGCAGTACCATGGTCCTGGACAACCTCGGGTCATCACTGCGATCGACCCTTAAAAAGATCGCCAACGCATCCCACATCGACAAGGACCTCATCAAAGAGGTGGTGCGGGACATCCAGCGGGCGCTCCTCAAAGCGGACGTCAACGTGAAGATGACCATGGAACTGACCAAGAAGCTGGAAGAGCGGGCCCTATCCGAAAAGCCCCCGGCGGGCATGTCATCCCGGGAGCATGTCATCCGAATAATTTACGAGGAACTGGTAAACATACTGGGCGAGCCTCGGGACATCCCCCTGAAAAAGCAGATCATCATGATGGTGGGAATTTACGGTCAGGGCAAGACCACCACGACCGGAAAGATGGCCAAGTACTTCCAGAAGAGGGGCATGAAGGTCGGCCTCATCGCCGGCGACGTTCATCGACCGGCTGCCTTTGAACAGCTCACCCAGCTGGGACAGAAGATCAACGTCCCGGTCTACGGCGAACCCAAGAAACGCAACGCGGTCACCGTTGTGAAGAATGGGCTCAAACATTTCGAGAAATCCGACATCATAATCATCGATACAGCCGGCCGTCACTCCCTGGACACGGACCTCATCAAGGAAATGAAGATGATCTTTAAGACGGCCAACCCCACCGAAAAGTTCCTGGTGCTGGATGCGGCGGTGGGACAGCAGGCCGGGCCACAGGCCGCGGCGTTCCACAAGGCGGTCAACGTCACCGGCGTCATAATCACCAAACTGGATGGAACTGCCAAGGGAGGTGGCGCCCTTTCTGCGGTATCTGTCACGAACGCCCCGGTTGTATTCATCGGAACCGGGGAGCACGTTGATGATCTGGAGAAGTTCGACCCTCCACGTTTCATATCACGGATGCTGGGCATGGGGGACATCCAGTCACTGCTGGAGAAGGCCCAGGAAGTCGTGACCGAGGAAGACGCCGAGGAAACCGCCCGGAGGATGATGAGCGGCAAGTTCACCCTCAAGGACCTGTCGGGCCAGATCGATATGCTCTCAGGCATGGGATCCCTTTCCAAGCTCGCCCAGATGCTGCCATTCGGCAACATGGGTATGCAGGGAAAGATGAAGGATCAGGACATGGAGGAGACCCAGGTAAGAATGAGACGTTTCAAGGTGATCATGAACTCCATGACCGACGAGGAACTGGAGGACCCCAAGATCATCAAGTCCAGCAGGATAAGAAGGATCGCCAGGGGGGCGGGCTGCGATCCGAAGGACGTTAAGGCCCTGCTCAAGTTCTACGATACGTCCAAGAGAGCCGTGAAGGGTTTTTCTTCCAACCGGAAGATGAGGAAGGCCCTGATGAAGCAGTTCAAGACCGATGGCATGTGATTGCGGAGATGAGCTCATGCGTCGATTCGTGATCATAGGTCACCGGGCGCCCACCACACCGGATTTCACCCTAAACGACCTGGCGGGGTCCTCAGGAAGACTGGACGTTCTTCTTCGCTGCGTGACACAATCGTTCTACCTGTCCAATAACTTCCGACGTGACGTGGAAATGTTTTTGGTCCTGTTGGGTGGGGACGACCCGCCCAGGACCCTGAGATTCAGTGGATCGGAACTGAGATATCTCAACCCCGATGAACGATCAACGGGAGCCCTGGTGAGAAATGCTCTGATCCAGTGCAGGGGAAAGGATGAGGACACCCCGGCAACCCCGGGGATCACCGCCCTGCGATGGGACCTGGACACCACCCTTCGCAGCATGCCCGGGGGATCACTGGTCTGGCTGCACGAGGAAGGATCGCCCATAAACTGCGGCAATATGCCACCTGAACCCACCTTCATACTATCAGATGACCGGGAGTTCTCCGATGAGGATATCAAGGTGATCCGTTCCTTCGAACCGTTGAAAATATCTTTGGGAAAGACGTCTTACCTGTCAAGCCAGTGCATCACCCTGGCACATTGGATGATGGATCAGGAATGGAACGTCGATTAACCCAACTCAATCGTATGGTCACCGACAAGTCCCCGGCGGATAACCATGGTAGATGGTGCCCTAGAACAAACATACCTCGTTCTATATATAAATAAACATGTTTTGTCCATTTGTGATAGCAAAAACTTAAATAGTATAAAATATCAATATGCATTAAATAATGCCAGGAGAATAAAAATATCCAAAACTTAAAACAAAGAGCTCATCAAACCTCGATTGATGGGACCGGGGATATCGTGGAAAAAAAAACCTTTGATTGGAGGAGCCTGTGCTCCACAAAGGAGCGGTTGGTCCTGTTCGGAGGCTTTCTGCTAATAATCCTGTATTTGCCTAACTCCTTCTTTGAAGATTTCTGGGTGGACCGTGGGTTCAGGTTTCAGGTCTATTCCATGATGATCACCGTGGTCTATATCATGATATTCCTCATGGGACTGTATCACATCAGGACCATGCCCCTATTCAAGGAGAAGGAACTCAAGGGTGCTCTCCTGATATTGGCGGGATCGTTGCCCATTCTCATACCTCCATCCATGGAGTTATGGGGTCTGGGGACACCTGGTACCTACTCCGATTATCCCATCCCCATGACCATCGGCGCCATCCTGGTGATCATTGGGGTCATCCTGCTGGCCAGGAACGGGGGATTCTTTTCCATATGGATGGCAGGGGCCACTGTTTTCTTCTTCCTGGGAATACACGAGGCAGGGAAGATAGTCCTGTGGACCGGCAATTACGGTCCCTATGATACTGTGTTCTTCAAAACCGGTATCTGGTACTTCACCACCGCGTTCATGCTGTTCATTTATGGTGAACTGAAGTTCAAGTTCCTGCTCCCCATGATACGAAGAGCGGCCAAGCTGCGTGTCGATGGGAAACCGGACCGCGCCCTGGCACTGGTGAACATCGCACTGTTCATCTATCCGCATTACGCCACTGCCTGGAACAACAAAGGCAACATCCTCCTAAACAAGGATATGCATCAGGAGGCGGAGGAATGCTATCAGCGTGCCCTGTATCTGAACCCTGATCTCCATCCAGCTCTCGAGAACCTGTCCCGATGCAAGATGGGTCAACGCAGATCGGGATATGGAAAAGGAATGCAGCAAACGTCACCGGCTCGGTGATATGTACTGTTACGCAAAATCCATGATTCAAACTAGAACCGACATCCGACAAAGTGAAGTGCAAGCACATGACCGAATCCCTCAAGGACCTCCAGAAAAAAACCAAGCAGGAACTGCTTGCCCTGGCAAAAGGCCGGGGAATCCATGTGAGCCCCGATTGGGATCGGCAAACCATCGCTGCCGTCATCTCCCAGGGGTCATCCGGCAAACGGTTGTTCGGTGGCAGAGGAACGGGGGCGGTCACAGGATCGGATCGAAGGCGACGTTCATCCGGTTCATTTGCACAATCGAGTGCTTCCGGGATATCGAGGGGACAGAGGACCCTGTTCAGGAATGATCTGGACAGGGAATCGGCCAAGATGGAAGAGGTCATGGAAAGAGAGCTTCGAGGAATCGGCGTGATCCTGGAAGGGGGGAAGGGCGATGGAAAACGCGCTGTGGAAAGACCTAGCGCACCAGGCATATCATCTGCCAAAAGGACACGCCAGGACCTCAAGCATGAGCTGGAAAGGGAGATGGATGACCTGGACAGGGAGGCCATGGCCCACATCTTCAAAAAGGGCCCGGAAAGGAGAGGTTCTTTCCTTTCCGACTTTTTTTCGGATTCTTCCGGTACCAGTGCTGAGAGGAATAAGGGCGGATCCCCCATTTCGGCAAATAGAGTCCAATCGCAACAAAGGGGACGGCTCAGAAATGTTCCCGGTAAACGGGATGGTCCCGATAAAAGATCGATATTTGAACAGGGTATCACAGATAGCAGTAAATGGGATTCGAAAAAGGGCACCTCTTCCAAGGTGAAGCTTCCTTCCAACCTTTTTGACTACATCCAGAAAAAGACTGACGATAACATTGGACGAGGTAAGGGGGCATCCGGCAAGGCATCCTTGTTGGGAAATCGGGGCATAACCAACGGTGGGGTTGATGAAAAAGGAAAAGGCCGCACCTTTGCCCTCCGCAGACCTGATGGTCTGAGGAAAGGCAATGGCATCACCAATGGGAACGGCATCACCAATGGGAACGGCATCACCAATGGGAACGGCATCACCAATGGGAACGGGATTTCAAACGGAAATTACCAGGGCGCAATGATCGGCCATGGCGGGGGTTCCACCCGGAATGACGATGGCTCAAATCGTTCATTGTACAGAAGATTCGGACTAACCAACGGAAACGGGCTCACCAACGGAATGTCCCTCGTCAACGGGAACGGCATCACCATCCGATCCCTCTACAAGGAGCTGCGCTCGCCCCATGGCAAGGCGGCCAAACGTGACATGAGGATCGGCGTGATCAACGATCGGATCAGGAACGAAAAACTCCTGGTGGTATTGGGTATCATCATGATTCTGTGCATGGTAATACCCCCCTATTTCATACCCATATCTTCAGATTCCAGCGTGATAATAGATGGGGACATGGGAGATTGGAAGGGGATCACCTCATTCAGAGACGAACTGGAGGATTCCAGCGGCGCACCATCCACGGATATTTCAAGGCTGAAACTTCAGCAGCACGGAAACATGCTATTCATTTACATCGAGACCATGGGTCCGATCCTCGGGGGACAGACGGATACATCCGGTAACAATATCCGACATGGGCAGGATATGTTTCATTTACTGATCGACATTGATGGCGACCGCGGCACCGGGTACTCGGCTCCCGGGGGTGGGATGGACGCCATGGTGAGGATAGGCGGGTACGAAAACGGGGTGCACACGCGATCGGTCTCCTTCTTTTCCAAAAACGGCAATCCCGGTGATTGGGCAGAATGGGTCGAGGTAGGCACATGTGCGGTGGCTGTAGCCGACACCGCTCTGGAATGCGCTGTCAATATTGGTGGGGACATACCCCTCAACATGACCGGTCTCAGGGCAACGATAATCTCAAGGGATATCCATGGTAACGGAGATGAGTTTGATGGGGTTCTCAATTTAAAAAGCGGTTGCCTGGTCATAGATGGAGGGGGACGATACCACAGTGCCGTGGGACCGGACAACGGCACAGCCTTCATGATGACCATGGACCTTTTCACTATCGGGGAAGAGGTTGAGATCGAAGCCATTGGTATCGACATCAACGGTACCTTTCAACCGGAGGATGTTGAAGGGATTGGCATTTACAAAATAACAGATCCTGACGGATTCTCAGAAGGATCGGTCGAATCGACCGAGATCCTCTCTTGGAGCCGGGTTGACCGGCGGGGCCGAATTGATATTCCCATCCACAAGACCATCGGAACCGATACCTTGGAACAATGGTCTGTGGGGATCAGGTTGAAGGATAATATTACTCAGTCATCAAAGAAAAGCATTGGCCTTACCATTAATGGCGATCACGTATCATGCAATGGGGTGGTTCACATGGAGGGAAACAGGGGGCAGAGCATCGCTTCATGGACATACATCGACGAACCGCCGGACAGCATAGTGGTGGATGGTGCTTTCGGGGACTGGAATGGCACGATAATGGAAGAGAATGACAGGTCTGTTGAGAACATGAATGTTGATCTTATCAAGACCGGATCTCGAATGAACAGGGATAATCTTTCATTCTATGTGGAGGTCCTGGGCGAGATCATGGACGGCACATACTTTCAGGACCATCCCGCATGGATAACAAATCAAGACAGCGACCTGCCCAGGATAGTCCTGCCGTCCTTTTCGGATTTCGACGAGGACGGTCGAAGGGATTATGACAACGATGGTGACGAGGAGATGTGGATTGATGATAATGAAAACAACAAGATAGACCCGGATGAGCTCATTCCCTGGGGATCCATCGATCGGGATCACGATAACGACGCACACATGAACGATTCGGATGACACACCGTTCCCGGACACCGGACCGGATTCCACGGATGAGGATGATGACAACGATGGAATACCGGATGATGGCGACCCCTGGCCGTACAATCCCCGTCTACCTGCGGAATACCTGCCGCAAAATCCCTCTTCCATGATGGATGTGAACAGGGGGGAGGATCTGACCCGTATATTCATCGATACCGATGGGAGAAATGGAACGGGGTTCGTGCCATCGGGCACTTCCATCGGTGCCGATCACATGATCGAGGTGTCCGGCAAACTTGGGGTCATCCTATCCCAAAGACTTCTCCGCTTCAACGGTACCGACCAGTCGGAATGGGATTGGTTCACCATCGGTGATGCCAGATCGGCCAATGTCGGGAAAAAAATGGAGGTCCAGGTAACAACATCACGGCTGGAACTGCTGGGACCAGGGCCCTACCCTTCCTATATTCAGACAGTTGACTGGAACGGGATTGAGGATCACGGCAATAGAACCCTGGAGTGGGACGATCCAGCATTTACCCGGGAACCTCCCATGGACCCGAATTTTTACCTGGCATACGATCCGCAGGAGGACTCCATTTTCCTAAGGAGTGAGGTGAATTCCGAGATAGATGTTACAAGGGTTATTGCCAGCCTGGCCAATGAAATGGTGAACAAGGGACTTGATGTGACAGATTTGGGCTCGACCGTTTTGGGGGATCCATACCAGGATATGCAGAATGCCCAGGATACAAAGGTCATTTCAGCCGTTCAATCGACCCAGGTCAACCAGGTTGACAAGTCAGGCAAGGACGCCAATTGCGCCAGGGATAGTAATGACCGTAGGATCGGAATAGAAATTCAGATCGAACTTGACAAGTCATCCAGGGATATATTGGAAAGGGAATTTTCCATTACTGACCTTGACATGATGGCCCGTACACGCCAGCGTCTTGATATGGAGAACCGTAGAGTCGTCGTTGAGCTGGATGATAAAAGGGACGGCAAGTGGTACAGGATGACCGCCGACATACCGAATGGTCACCGGGTTAGTTCCATAACCACCAACGACGGTCGGGTAATATCGGATTGGCACATCGAAAACGACAGAGTGGTATTCTATGACGATCCATCCAGTGAATATTTCATTAACATCGCATCCAGGGGGTTTCAGGAGTATTACATCCTGGGCGATGAGGCCGATCTCCTGACCGCTTACCAGGACATCGATGCCACCGTCAACGCTCCGATCCACTCCTTTCTCAGTATCGTCACAAGCCAGGATGACACCAAGATATATCTGGATCACCATGAGGATGCCGGTGGATACGATTTCGACCCGGACGATCCTACCGGTTCAGCGGACAACATATACACCCTTAACCTCGGAGAAGTACTCACCCTGGACGAGAACGAGGCTGACGGTGGTGACAGGATATTCGTTGCCGGGGCCCCGCTCTACGTGACACGGATCATCTGGCCCGATGATCCGGGTACCTACATGGCAGGTGCATGGGAGATGTATCCCATCCAGTCATGGGAAAAATCCTACGTGATTCCCGTTGGAGAGGATTCCCTCTGGAACACCTTTCAGGCCTGTCATCTTTTCATTCAGGCCATGGAGGCCAATACCCAGGTAACAATAGACGACCCGGTTTCAGGACAGACCGTCACAACTCTGGGGCAGGGGGAGAACTACATGTACCTCCAGGTCCACCAGAACACCTCTGTCACATCCACAAAGGATATCCAGTGTGCCATCATATCCAGCAAGGGTGCGAATGTGGACACGAGATACTTTTCAATGATCCCATCCCAGTACCTCGGATCGGAATACTATCAGCCCCTTCATCACATGAATCCCACCGGCGATTCCATCTCATCGACTTATGACGTTGATGTTGGCATCTACGTGTTCGCCATGGAGGACAACACGGAGATCAATATTGATATCAAGAGCGGGACCACCACGACAACACTTCAGTCCGGAGACCTCTACAGATTCCAGATGCCCGATGATGAGGTGTCCGCCGCACATATCTATGCAACCGATGAGGAAAAGAAGATATACACGTTGGTCTCCTTTGATGATCTGAACACCGCCGATGATGGAGATGTATACGACTGGGGCTTTCAATGCATAACACCGGATTTTCTAAGTGATGAATATTTTCTTCCCTATGCCCCGGCCAACCCCCTTCACCTAACACCGATAGAGGATAATACAACCTTTTACGTGGACTGGGGGTCTGATGGAAGTATAGACCATACATTCAAAATGAACAGGCTCGACACCTACATGCTCTACCCGCCGGGACCCGCATATGATGCCACGGGATCCCACGTGTATTCAACCGGTAAATTCTTTGCCGCCTGGGGTCAGGACAATTCCCAACAGACCCTGGGAGAAGGATCACCGGATTACGATTACGGGTACACGATCATACCACTCAATTGGTTGCTCCCCATCCTTGGAATCGAAAAGGATGCATTGACCACGGATCTACCCTTTGGCGGAGGTGAGGCGGATTTTTCCGTTAGGGTCCGGACCTTCGGTGCCCAGGATCCAGTCAATGCCATCAATGTCACAGACCTGTTGCCAAGCGGCTGGGAATATGTGTTGGGAACAACCAACATCACCTATCCCGACGGTACCTATGAGAATACTGACCCGACGGTGAGCGGATCAACCCTGGTGTGGGACCTGGATTACACCATGCCTGCCGGTACCAACCTGACGATCAACTACACCGCACTGGCCACCGGATTTGCCAGCTCAGGTCCCAACATGAACGTGGTTTCCGGATATGGCGAGCAGGGAATCTGGAGCTTCCGCCCCCAGGACTTTGCCATTGTGAATATTTCTCCTCCCTCTTCGGGACTGAAACAGCTCTATTTGCATGACGTGGACTTTCTTAATAGAACGGAACCGGATGGTTCCGTGGAAACCCGAACAGCCATATCGGAAGGTGGTTCCAATTCCTGGTCCCTTGCCCCGGCCCTTTTCGAGGACCTAATTCTGGACGGTTCAACCCGGGTCCAGCTCTTCATTGACATGAACCAGGCGGGCACGGTCGTAACAGCAGAACTTAGCTATGATGGTAATGTGATAGGAACCAACAGCCAGCTGATGGCCGGGGATGGCTGGTACACCTTCACCATCAACGGTCTCGACCTTACAATTCCCCAAGGGGAGACACTGGTACTGACTGTATCCACGGACACGGGCAGTGGCGACCGTTCCATCGATGTCTATCATAACTCAACCACCTATACCAGTTATGTCGATCTTGCCACCACGTCATACATCAACGTTCGGGATATCGTGACTTTAAACAGCACCGGGGAGGAAGTGACCAATTTCCAGCCCGGGGAAACGGTATTCATCAATGCCAATGTCACCGATCCTTTTGGCAGCTATGACATCATTGGTGCAGAGGCCCAGATCATGTTCCCCGACGGTAAGTATACCAACGTGACCCTGATGGATGCAGAAGAGACCGGGTCGTATTACATAATCTACAATTCATCCTTCCCACTGATCGATAACACCAGCAGGCTGCACCGGTATCAGACAGGATACGAGGATGGATCCACTGATCCAACATCACGTTCCGGATGGGTAAACCCCACCTCGTGGTCGATCTACCGGGACGATGATGATGGCAATTGTTATGACCTTTGGGAGGAGAACACCGGAGGGCTGGGAAGCACCATTTTCAATGACAAGTACTCCGATTCGGAGACAACGGTTACCGGTACCGTGGTACATCGGGACCACACGGAGACCCATGACCAGGATGACACCCACGAGGGTATAATGGAGGAAGCTACCGGGGGAGGTATACTCTCCACGTTCTACTCCGAGAGTTTCGAGAGCGGTATGGGAGTATGGGTTGCCCAGAACCCGTCGGAGGTTGCAATCCGTGCTTCTGGAAATTCGGATTTCGGAGGTCAGACCGTCTCCAACATATGGGACCTTTCCTCCTGCTTGAACATCAGGGATATCGACGATGTGAGCAATTACGTGTACATGTCCTCAGGTGTGGACATGACCACAGCTATCAGTAACCGGCGCATAATTCTGGCCTACGATGCCCAGGATTTAGAAACGGGCGAGGGCCCTTATTACGGTCTCTATTATGATGGTACCTGGCATTCCGACGTGACGATGCCTCACAATGACGATGGTGACAGGGCCACCAACACGGCAGGTGACTGGAGCGAGTATTCCCCCTATACAATCGATCTTGAGGGTCTGGGAATATCCGATTGGTCAGATATACGGCTCCGTTTCACCTCTTATGCTTCCTGGTACAACACTGGAAGCTCCACCGACGAGCTGATGCTGGACCTGATCAACTTCCAGGGGAACATCCCGGAACCCATGAATAGCCAGATGGAACATTACTATACCTTCAACTCGGTCCCTACAAGCTCCACCAACGTCTACAAGTTCCAAATCGATGCATACCACACTGTCAACTCTGAAGGGGACGACTTTCTTTTCGAATACTCAAACGACGGTCAGTCAGGAACCTACACTACCATGCTGACGGTCACCAAGACCGCTGACAACAGCATGGCTCAAAGCTACACCTTCCCCGAAGACATCGGGGGTGACAATATCTGGGTGAGGGTGACTGATACGGATAGGACCGAGGGAAGCGATGTTGCAGATACCCTGTATATAGACCACATGCATATCAGTGTGGAGATGGCGATGGACCCCAACGAGTACACTGATCTTGAGGACATGGTGACAGGAACGATCAGCCAGAATGATCATACCGAAACGGATGACCAGGACGATACGTGTGAAGGTCTGAGTGAGGATGCGTACTCCCAAATTTTTATACCTATTGCGGGAGAGGGGTTCGAGTCCGGGCTTCCCTCTGGTTGGTCACACTCCGCTTGGGACTATACAAATACACCCCCCAATACCCTAGATAACTGGGGTACCGGACCACCTTCAGGTGGTGGTGTTCCCACACCTCATGGCGGTACCCGTGTGGCAGCGGTGGCCATTAACGGTGACTATTCAACCGACGAGGGTTCATATCTTGAAACAGCAGCTGTTACCATTCCCGCCGGGATATCCACCGGGACCTTCTCTTTCTGGTTCTGGGCTGACACCGAGTCCACCTATGATGGTATAAATTTGAAACTAAGCCAGAATGGTGCGGATTACGTCAATATAACAACATCCCTGTCATACGACGGGACACTAAGCAGCAGTTATTCAAATCCCATCGGAGGTGAAAATGCCTGGTACGGCACCCATACCTGGACGAATGTGACAGTTGACCTCATGAGCTATGCAGGGTCCACCGTACAGTTCAGATGGCACTGGGGGTCGGATGATAGCGTCGCCAACTTCTGGGGCCCTGCCATCGATGATGTATGGCTTGTTTACGGCCAGGAAGTTGACAGCCGGATGGAGCACTACTACAATTTTCAAAATATTAGGAGCAGCCCCAACAATTCTTACAAGATTTGCATTGACGCCTATCACACTGCCAATGGTGAAGGCGACGACTTTCTTTTCGAATACTCCAATGACGGCCAGTTCGGGACCTACACATCCATGTTCACCGTGACCAAGACAGTGGATGATGACCTCTACCAGAATTATACATTCTTGGAGGATATCGGCGGAAATGATATATGGGTAAGGGTAACGGACACGGACAGGACCTCCGGTAACGTTGTTACGGACACCCTGTCGGTGGATCACATCTTCATAGAAGTGGGTGGTCTGGACGATCCTCCCAACTACGTGATGGACACCATAATTGAGATAAGCGATATCCCGCTAGCGGATCATTACACCCTGGAGTACCGATATTTCACCACATCGGGGGAGACCTTCGATCTGGAGATATGGGATAACTCTGGAGGAGGTTCATGGGTCCAGCCGGACACTTCAGGCAATCTATCCCTGAACGGACCACCACTGAGCACCTTACAGCAGGAGGTGTTAGGGTCAGATCAGGTTTTTGCAACACCCGGGAAGGTACGTCTCAGGATTACTGGCTTGAACGAGACCGGGGACACGCTCAACGATTCGGTTCAGTTCGATTTCATCAGGATAAATGCAACGTCCAGCCTCAACATCCAGAACGGCAACTATACCATCAACGTTACCGGTATAGAGGGAAACGGTGTGATCAGCTGGGCCGATGCGAGCTTTTACGTGTCCGCCTACGCCCTTGACCTTTTTCCATCGATCCGATCCGCAACATCGGAACCGGGAGAGGAGGTTGACCACCTGTTCAGGCTTGCCAACACGGGAGGTTTCGATGACACCTTTGATCTCAGTCTCAGCTCCTCGACCCTTCTTTGGCCATCGGAGGTGTGGTATGACAGCGATGATGATGATATCCCTGACACGAGGCTGGCCCGGGACAGTGATGGTGATGGGGACATGGACTGGATCGATCCATCCTATGACAACGGAGCCGGATCCCCGGAGATATCCCTGACTGCCGGAGATTATGTTTATCTCTATTTGAAAAAGGAGATATCTCCCAGCGCGGGCAACGGGGTCATGGATACCACCCATCTCCTTGCCACGTCACAGGGTGATCCACATATCTCCGACATGTCGGCAGTCTATACCCTGACCCCGCCCCCACCGACAGTTGAAAAGGAGCTCTATCTTCATCGATATTATACGACGACCGAGGTGATACTGGGGGTCAATACCGATCTGATATCCAACCGGACATTGGATTGGAACGATGCGGTCCAGACCACAGGCCAGGTCACAGAGACCTCCTTTTACATGTACCCCACGATGGCATCGTCACTGCAGCTTTACGGATATGTAAACGGAACCCTCCACATCCCGACAGCCCCGGCATCCGATATCACTATCACGGTGGAGCTATACGACAGCGTTCAAAACGGGATTGAGACCCTAATCGGCACCACGTCATTTACGGTCCCGTCAGGGGGAGGTTCGTCTCCCTACCAGTTCTCCATCGCGGATGTCAACAGACTGGTCATTTCAGGCCATTCATTACGCTTGATGTTGACCTCTGCGGACAACTTCGAAGTGCAGTTCGATCATTCCACCACGCCGTCCCACTTCATTCTTCAGACAAACACATTCGTATCCGTCGACTGGGTCAGGACCTACAATGAACCCACCGAGACCTACGAGTTCTCATCCGGAGAAACCGTGACCGTACGGGGTAACATGAGCGATCCATTCGGGTCATTTGATATCGTGGGGGCCAACGTCACCATAATTGATCCTAACGGAGATGTTCTTGTGTTTGATGATGCCATGGTCGAAGAGGCAATCGATCCGGACTCTCCCTCCCAGTGGAAACGCTTTATCTGGACGGGATACACCATTCCCGCCGATGCACCTGTCGGTGAATATATGGTGAATGTGACTGGCAGGGAGGGCAATGGCATTACCCACAACCTCTCCCAGGTATTCTCCATCATTCCCAATGTGGAGGTCGGTCCGGACCGCATCAACATGGTTTTTGGAGGGGATTGGATTACAAATCCCCATTACATTCTCAACACGGGCAACGGTAGTGATATCTTTGAACTGGTCGTGAGCTCCTCGCAGTCGCTGGACATTGATCTTTACGTGGATGTCAACAACAACGGTATCCTGGATGGTGGGATAGATATTTGGATGGCCACCGACACCGGTGGGGACGGCAACTGGGACAGCATCAATCCTTCCAACGATTCCAACAGCGATGGTAAACCGGATACCGGGCCTTTGAGTTCCGGTGAGCGGTTCAGGATACTGCTTCGCTACCAGTTTCCCGGTCCTGATGCCGATGTGACAGTAATTAAGGCCACGTCAAGAGCAGATGATCTGGTGTATGACAATGCAACCGACACCACATCGGTCATTTCAGGTATCCCGGAGTTCCCATCCTGGATGGTGCCTGTTTTTGTAATGGCAACGTTTTGCGGGATAATGCGATCCAGATCACGGTCCATGACCAGATCAGGGCGACAACGAAAAGCAAGATGACGTTTATATGACGCCACGGCCTTGCAGGCCATCGTTTTTATTTGGAAAGGTCATGTCATGCGGGGAGATGCACTGAACGATCAGGTAGCCAGCATCAATATCGATTGGGCGGAAAAGCACCGTCCCAGGATACTATCCGATATCGCGGGTAACAACAAGGCGCTGAGCAGTTTGGCCCGATGGGCCGAGGAATGGACCGAGGGAGTGCCGAAAAAACCCGGGGTCATCCTTTCAGGCCGACCGGGGATAGGTAAGACCACTGCAGCCCACGCTCTGGCCAACGATTTCGGTTGGGATATAATCGAGATGAACGCATCGGATTCCCGAAGCGAGGACATGATAAGGAAGGTGGCGCTCTCCGGAGCCGTCAACGAGACATTCTCAGATGACGGGGAGTTTTTATCCCTCAGGGAAGGCAAACGCAAACTCATTATCCTGGACGAGGCGGACAGTCTTTACGAAAGAAGGGACGGGACCGTGAAAAGCGGCCAGAAGGACATGAGCGACAGGGGTGGAAAACGGGCCATTGTGGGCACCTTGAAAAAGACCCAGCAGCCCATAATACTGATAGTCAACGACCAGTACGCCCTGACCAAGGGGTCCGGTGAAGCTCTCAAGAGACTCTGCCTTATCATCAAGTTCCAGTCCGTTCCCTCACCATCCCTGAGAAAACACATCCAGAAGATCGTTAACCGGGAAGGGGTCGACATATCACCGGATGCCCTCATGGCCCTGGTGCAACATTCGGGCGGGGATGCCAGATCGGCCATAAACGATCTTCAGAGCCTGGCCATGCTGGGCAGAAGGGTCACCGTTGATGATATCAAGACCCTGGGGGTGCGGGACACGGAGACCACCCTGTGGCAGGCCATGGGAAAGATATTCAAGACCCACAGGGCCCGGACCGCCGTGGAAGCCATTAGGAACATCGACGAGGACCCGGAGCACATCATACTCTGGATAGATGAGAACATCCCCCTGGAATACGTTCACGCCCGGGACATGGCCACCGCGTACCAGTGGCTTTCCAAGGCAGACATATATCTCCGCCGGGTGAAACGCCAGCAGAACTACGGATACTGGTCCTACGCATCCGAGCTCATGACCGCAGGGGTTGCCCTTTCCAAGACCAGGGAGAAGCACGGCTACGTGAGCTACAGGTTTCCTACCTATCTCTCCAAGATGTCCAGGACAAAGGCCATACGAAGCCTGAGGGGAAACGTCATGAACAAGATAGGAGAGCACACTCACACATCCAAGACCCGGGTAAATGAGGACATCTTTCCCTCGTTCCAGCATCTTTTTAGGAACAGTCACACGTTTGCAGTATCTCTATCGAGGGAACTGGAACTGGAGAGGGACGAGATATCGTTCATACTGGGAAACGATGCGGACTCCACCCACATAGACAACCTGATCGAAGAGATAAACGCCCATCCCAACACCCATGCAACGGAAGAAGATGATTCGTTCAGTCGTTTTGAGAATGCTCCCGAAGAAAAGAAACGTCAAGAATCCTCACCTGCCGACGGCAGTCTCGAAAAATGGGGGGAACGGGAAGACAAATCACAAGAAGACGACGGACAAACCCAAACCGACAAGGGAAAAGGGAAAAAAGATGGAAAGACCGCCGAAGGGGATGGTAAAGAAACCGGCGATGGCGAGGGAGATGGAAAGGAAACCGGAGACGGGGACGGGAAAGAAACCGGCGATGGCGAGGGGGATGGGAAGGAAAACGGAGACGGGGACGGGAAGGAAACCGGTGATGGTGAGGGAAATGGGAAGGAAACCGGCGATGGCGAGGGAGATGGGAAGGAAACCGGCGATGGCGAGGGAGATGGGAAGGAAACCGGCGATGGCGAGGGAGATGGAAAGGAAACCGGAGACGGGGACGGGAAGGAAACCGGCGATGGTGATGGGAAGGAAACCGGCGATGGTGGCGATGTCGGAGACGGGAATGACGATGATGACAGAGGGGCCAAGGATACCCAAAAGACCCTTTTCGATTTCTGATCCATCGATCCATCGGATCATTTTTTCTTCGAAACCTTGGCTTTGAAGGATTCATCAACCTTCTTTTTTTCATCATCTGAAAGGTTCAGGGCCTTTGCCATGCCCTCCAAAATGGCCTTTTCGTCATCGGATATCTTCCCATCCTTAAGAGAGATACTGAGTATCTCTCGATAGATATCCATCCGGGTGCGGGAGATCAGCTCGAGGCTTCTCTCCAGGTACTTACGTTCGATCGCCCGGTTTTCCTCATCGCTAATGTTGAGTATGGATCGCATTTCCTGAAGGATATTCTGTTCGTCCGGGGTGATCCGGCCATCGGACCATACCTTGTTCATGACCGATTCGTATATCTTCAGACGGTCCATGGTGACCGGGGAACCGTCGGCGGTTCCATTCTCTTCGTGTTCTCTAAGGATATCAGGATCGAAAACACCCCGCTCGTCCATGCCTTTATGTATCTGCAGAACGCCTATTTTTGGATCGGACTCAAGGAGCTGCCTGACCGTCATGGTCTCCAATCTCCCTCCTGGCCTTTTCACCTGGATATCCGTTTTGTTAACCGATTCAAGGAGTGATTTGGCCCTGAACAGCCCTCGTTGGGTGAGTGTATATGCTTTTTGTTTCTGTCTCCGGTCCTGAACATGGGCCATGATCTCCTCCACATGCCCCTTTTCCAGGATTTTCTGGATGACCCGGGGGATGTGCTTTCGCTGGAGAGCAACGTGGGGAGCCATGCCTTTTTGGGTGGATTCCGGGGGGAATGTGTACTCATCCCCGTCAATATTTGTCATGTAAAGGTGTATCAACACCCTTTCCTCTGCTGTCAGGTACAGCCGTTTTTTCCCGCTCAACAGTTTCAGGGATTGAATGAATCCCTAAATAAAGGGTTCTGTGAAACTCGAGGTATTGGACGATGACGATTTGTGGGAGCACGGGATGGTTGGACGATGGGACCCCACGGGAGTTCCCACGGCGTCCTTATTACCCTCTGGACCAATATCTGATATGTACTTTGGAGATGCACCTTGGATATGAACCTTGGAGATGCACCTTGGATATGAACCCTGACATCATGGAGAGCTAAAATGATACTAATGACCCTTCCTACCCTGGTGGCTTTGTACTACTTTTACAAGCGCAACCAGTAGGATCTCTCTCCGATCAGATACCCAGTTTTTCAATCAATCTTTCCATATCCAAACCGTCCGCCAGCCGGTCCAGGGTCTTCATGTCCGGATCAGGTCTGCTTTTCAGCGAGGTTTCAAGAGGAACGGTGCCCAGTATATCCACACCACCGTACTTCTCCATCAGGGATGGGTTATCCTCCTCGCTCCCGTCCGGCTCGGATGTCTGGTTGAGCACGACGCCAAGGGTCTCGATCCCGAAGCGGGACAGGTAACTTTTCGTGAGCAATGTATGGTTGATGGTTCCCAGACCCGCTCTGGCCACAATTACAACAGGCAAGTCCAGGGTCTTGATCAGGTCCTTTGTCATCACGTCCTCCCAGAGAGGAACGGCTATGCCGCCCACACCTTCCACCATCACAATATCGTGGCTGTCTTTAAGTATCATGTACGATCCGAGTATCCTGTCCATGGACACCTGGAGGCCCTTTCTGCGCAGGATGGTTATGGGCGCCAGTTCTTCCCTGAAACGGTAGGGGGATACCACGTTCACCGGGTCCCTGGAACCGGATGCCTTTTTCAGAATGGAGATGTCCGTGACCTTTCGACCGCTGGCGGTTTCGGTCCCACCGCTCTGCAGCGGTTTGAACACCCCCACATCGAATTTCCTGATCCTCAGACCCCTGGCGATAACGGCGCCTACCAGGGTCTTGCCCACCCCTGTGTCTGTGCCTGTAATAAAAAAACCGGTCATTTCAGTCCCACCTCAGCAGCGGTCCTGGAAAGTGCATCCAGGGTACGTTCAAGGTCCGAGTCGTCATGGCTCAGGCAGACGCTCAACCTTAATCGGCACTGCCCTTCTTTTACGGTTGGGGGCCGCATGGCCGGGGCAAGCACGCCCCGGGACAGAAGTTTTTCCGAAAGACTGACAGCAGTTCTGTCACGACCGGCAAGAACGGGTATGATCTGGGTCTGCGACCCCAGGGTATCCAGGCCCATGTCCTGGATGGATTCTCTGATCCATCTTGCCCTTTCAAGCAGTCCTTTTCCCATGTCAGGGTCATTTTCCATGACGTCCAGAGCGCCCAGGGCGGCCCCCGCGGAAGAGGGTGCCAGGGCAGTGGTGTACAGAAGAGATCGGGACTGGTTCACCAGAACTTCCCTGACAACATTATCTGTGCAGGCGAAACCGCCCTGAGATGCCAGGGCCTTGCTCAAGGTTCCCATGGACACCTGGACTTCTGCATCTATCCCCCGGGCGTTTATTGACCCACGTCCCCCCTCCCCCAGTACACCGGTCCCGTGGGCATCGTCCACCATCAGCAGTGCTGCATGTTTCCGACACAGCCCTGTCAACCGACCAAGATCGGGCATGTCCCCGTCCATTGAGAACACGCCCTCGGTTATCACAAGTTTTCTGCGTTCTGACGCTTCCAGCATCCCGGCCAGTCCGTCCAGGTCAAGATGGGGATATATATTAACGGATGCCCTGGAAAGACGGCACCCATCAACTATACTTGCATGGTTGAGTTCATCCGAAAATATGTCAAAGTCCGACCCGGCCAGACTGGTAATGATCCCCAAATTGGCATGATACCCGGATGAAAAGCTCAGGGCGGTATCGGTGTTCTTGAAATGGGCAAGCCTGGTTTCAAGTTCCCGGTGTATGGGAAGATCCCCTGTAACAAGACGGGATGCCCGGGCACCCGGTCCGAACTCTTCCAGGGCACGCCGTGCCCTTTCAAGCACCATTGGGTTTTCGGCCAGCCCCAAATAATCATTGGATGAGAGGTTTATGTATTCCCTATCACCGATCCTGGCACGACCGCCGGGCAGGTGGGTACAGGTCCTGAGACGTCTGAACCGTCCCCTGTCGGTCAGGGACCGCAGTTGTTCCTTCCAGACCGTTTCAATTTCCAGATCCATCACATTCACCGGTAACCGCAGATAGTAGTGTCCTTGATCTGATCCTTGATATTATCGATCTTCTGTGTAAAAAACCCTCAACACATTTGAATTGTGGGGAAAATCCAAAGAACCCGCGCCGATACCCGATCGTCCTTCCATGAAGGGTGTCATATCATTTTCGGTCCTGGTTACCAGGGTGCGCAGTATGGCCGCCCCGGTGGGTGTGGCCAGCTCTCCATCCACCGGACCGGTTCTGCAGGGGTAACCTTCCAGTATCTTTCTAGTCGCCGGGGCCGGCACGCTCACCCAACCGTGGGCTATTTTTGCCCTTCCTCCTCCCAGGGATACAGGCCCCCCCACCACTTCCATGTCCATTATTTTGCTCTTTTCATAGAAATACCCGGCGCCCACCATATCCACAACCGTATCCGGAGAACCGGCCTCATGAAGATGAGGATAATCCTCCGGGGATATGCCGTGGACCTCCCGCTCGGCATCCACCAGGCGCATGAACGCCTCCAGGGCAAAATCGCGTCCCTCCTCCAGTAGAAGGGAGTCACATGACGATTTGATCCTCTCCTCCACCCAACTGGAGCTCCAGCCGGTCTCCCTGGCGTCAACGTGGACGTGAAACGCGTTGACCCCGGCCTTGACAACCCGTTCGCCCTGGATGAGACCTGCGCTGGATGTGCGGGTCAGGGTCTGCATGGAATCCAGAACGTCATCCTCGGGCACCAGTCCCAGGTCCCAAAGTGCCCCCAGGAACATGTCCCCGGAAACCCCCATATCGGCCACGATCGAAAGCATGGATGTTCCATCCCGTAGTGAGCCATCCCGGGATCATACCTTAATCGTTTCGGTTTTGCGGGCAGGTTCCAATCGGCATTTCCACTGGGAAAAAGTGCAGCCGGGGGATGTGAGAAGGAGGATTGGGACCGAAGTCCCTGCCACAGTCATGGCATGGGTCCGGGGGGACCCTCTGCTCGACCCACCATCGAACAGATACTTACCCCGGCTGTATTAACACGATGCTCCGGATGTGTATATAAAAACCTTTGGAAAGTTCCTTTACCAATATTTTCAGCCGACTGAGGGAGTTGGAAAACACCGATCAGATATCAGAACCTGTCCCTCAAAAAAATGCATATGACTGCATATGACTGCATATGACTGCATATGATTGCATATGACTGCATATGATTGCACGGAATCACACGGACAGGAAAACTCGACAAATGCAGTGGATGACTCATTTCGAGCTCACTCAAAATCCACGGCCACCGCGCCCCGATCCATCATCCGGAGGACCTCTTCCACCTTGTCCTCCAGTTCGGGGTCTTCCGTGGCCCGGATAACCTGTTCGAAAAGGTCGATGGTCTGACGGAATATGCGGATGATATCCCCCTCGTCAAGATTCGAGTGCTCCATCACATCCTTGAAACGTCCTCCGGCCATCCAGGTCTCCACCGACGGTATGATGTTGTTGAGCCCCTGGATATTGAGGTTCCTCATGATGTACTTGCTATCGTTTATGGTTTCCACGAGCCGGAAGAATCGGTCCCGGCGTCTCGGACGAACGAACCGGTAGGCACGTTTTCCCTCGTAGATCACCGCAGCGCCCATGCAGGCCATGTCCACCGGGTTCCACTGTTTCCACCTTTTTCCGAAGAAAAGCTCCGCGGTTACCAGTTCCCGGGTGTATATCCGGGACGTGAACTTCCCCTTGGCCTTAAGCCGGTCTCCCTCCAGATGGCCCAATCTCCGCAGGGTGTTCACCCGGTTGTTGAAGGAAGCCCAGACGTTGATCCGGGTTCCCGCCTTCTTTTTGAGGAACGAATCAAAGCTCTTCTCCAGGATAACCCCGATCTCATTCCTATCGTGGGAGTTCAATAGGTTGAGCACGGTGTTGTAGGAAAGCTGGAAACGGGAGGTTATGGGTATATCGTCCTTCTCGGTGAACCTCATTATCTCCCTGATATCATCACGCCACGGGTCTATCAGGGCTATGGCCCGGCCCATCTTGTCAATTCCCCTGCGACCCGCCCGTCCCGCCATCTGGAAATATTCCTTGGCGTTCAGGTACCGCTCGCTCACACCGTCGTATTTTACCAGATCGGAGAAGGCAACGGTCCTTGCGGGATAGTTGATACCCACGGCAAATGTCTCGGTTGCATATAGTACCCGTATGAGGTTCTGGCCGAAGGCCTCCTCCACCGCCCGTTTGGCCGGTGGCAACATCCCGGCATGATGGAATGCCACTCCCCTTCTCATCACGTCCTGAAGAAGGCGGATTGATTCCATGCCGGCGATCTCGGACCTTTTGAGATACCGGTCGATTATGTCGTCCACTGGTTTCCGATCCGACGGCGGAAGCAGCTTGAGACGGAACGCCGCATCCTTGGCCTTCAGCTCGCACTTCTTTCTGGAGAAAACGAAAAAAAGACAGGGCAGCTGATCACGGCTGTTCATTAGCCGAACGAGATCCAGATGATGGGGTGGCGGTTTCCGCTTTGGCCCCTTTCGGCCCGAGCGACCCCTGGGATTGTGTCCGGTGCGGTAGAACTCGTTGCGAACGTACTCCTCCAGCTTGTCGTAGGGATGGACCTTGTTCCCGCCCAGGAATGCGTAATGGTACAGGGGCACCGCCCGCTGGTGGTGTTCGATCGTCTTTACCGGATGGTCGTGGATGCTGTGTATCCAGTCCGCGAATTCCCGGGTGTTGGGTATGGTTGCGGAAAGGGCTAAAAACCGTATGTGAGGCGGGGCGAATATGATGGATTCCTCCCAGACGGTCCCCCTCTCCGGGTCGTTCATGAAATGGACCTCGTCCAGGATCAGAAGGCCCACGTCGCTGATGCTTTCCGGGTCGGAGAGGGCCATGTTCCTGAATACCTCGGTGGTCATCACCTGGATGAGGGCATGGGGATTGATGGACACGTCTCCCGTGAGTATCCCCACACGATCATTTCCGAACATCCGGCAGAAATCCATGTACTTCTGATTAGACAGGGCCTTGATGGGAGCTGTGTAAACCGAACGGCGGTTCTGGCAGGCATAGAAATCTATGGCGAACTCGGCGATCAGGGTCTTCCCGGTACCGGTGGGAGCCGATACGACCAGGGAATCCCCGTCCTCAACAAAACCGCACGCCTCTTCCTGAAAGGCGTCAAGGGTAAGTCCTGCAAATTCCACGGTCGCATTATCGGGGCTTGGTAATTAAACGAATCGGACAAACAGATGGATGGAGGAGACTGGCCGGATTGGATATGGTCAAACGGGTATCCTCTATTTGGCTCCCTATGGCCTATGCTCCCAATGTCTTTTTGAGCTCGGCCCGGACCTTCTGAAGGGCCTCGGGAAGCCTGTCTGCCCTCGGGGCGGCGCCCTGGGAGAAATCGAACCTTCCTCCACCGGAGCCTTCCATCTCTTCAGCAGCCACCGTGAGAAGCTTTGAACAATCGGTGTTCACATCTCCTGAATGGGCGCACAGCAACTTCACACCGTTGTCCGTGGGAGATGCCAGGAACACCAGCACCTTCTCTTCCCGGGTAAGCTCCCTGGACAGTGCCATGAGCGCCTTCATTCCACCGGAGACCTCCTTTACCACGGCCTTCACATCTCCCAGTTGAAGCGAGTCTGACAGGCTGTCGTTCACCTGTTTGGCCGCCTGCTGGTGCCGGACGTTCTCCAGCTCTTTCTGTTGCAGCTTCCATTCGTCAAAGAACCGTTTCACCGTTCGGGGCAACTGGTCCTTCTTAACTGAAAGTATACTGCACGATTCGGTAACTATCCGTTCGATCTGCTGGTTGTATCGGACCGCCGCCATACCGGCGGCGAATTCCAGCCTTTCCACCCCGTCCTGGAGCCGTTCTGTTCGGAGTATCCGAATTGAGCCTATCTCCCGGGTATTGTCAACGTGAGTGCCTGCGCAGGCCTCCGCGTCATGTCCTGGAATATGGACTACCCGGATATCCTTGCCCGGTGGCACGCCGCCCTGGTAAAGCCTGAACCCGTAGGTTTTCTCAGCCTCCATTCGGTCCATCCAGTTCTTGTGCACAGGCAACCCCTCCAGGACTGTACGGTTGGCCACGTCCTCGATCAACTCTATCTCCTTGGGGGTGATCCTCCTGTAGTGGGAAACATCAAGCCGGGCGCTGTCAAGCCCCTTCTGTGCACCGGACTGCCATACATGATCGCCCAGCACCTTCTTGGCCGCGCCCAGGATGACATGGGTGGCAGAGTGGTGCCTGGTAAGGGCCATCCGCCGCTGCCTGTCCACCGTGCCTTCCACCCTCGCTCCCACTTTCAAAGTGCCCTCCACCCGGTGCCATATCACATCATTTTCCTTTCGAACCGCCGTGACCTTGAACTCTGATCCGTCGGATCGCAGAACACCAACATCCGATGGCTGGCCCCCTCCCTCGGGGTAAAAGGAAGTGGCATCCAGGGCCACCTCGTCCTTCTCCACGGCAATCACCGCTGCGTCGAACTCCAGACACTCGGAATCCTCGTAATACAGTTTCCTGGTGGGGTCAAATTCGTGTCCGGTCTCCTCTTTTGAGGTTTTTTCGGGGGCAATGTCTTTTGAATGCATCTCGGAAAGCTGGCTGGCCCAGGTATCGGGCACCTCCACTTTCAGCCCTTCTCTTTCACCAACTGCCTTTACCACACTGGGGTGGAGCCCGTGGGTATCGTAGAGCTCCAGAAGCTCTTCCACCGTGAGCCCGTCGGACCTGCCCCTTTCCCTGGCGTATCCCCGGACTATGCGTTTTCCCTTCTCCACGGTCTCCCGGTAGCGCTGCTGTTCCAGCTCCAGAACGGTTCGTATCGTATCTTCCCGTTCCTGGATATCCGGGAAGGCCCTCAGACTGGATATCTGTTTGGACACCAGATCTGCCAGTTCCATTTCCAATCCCAGTTCCTCTATGGTCCTCAGCGCCCTGCGGATTATGAGACGGGTCAGATAACCCGCCTTGACGTTGGAAGGAACGATCCCGTCCCCCAGCATGAATGCCATGGTGCGGGAGTGATCTGCAATTGTGTATATCCGCTCCAGAGGGTCTAAGAGACCGGATACCTCTTCTGTGGATGTCTTGATGCCTTTTTCGGCCATGCGGTCGATGAGCTTCATTCTCAGGTCCCTTAGCCGCGCACCGCTCTCCAGGTCCATGATCCCGGCGAGCTTCACGTACTCTCCGAATATGGACCGGTGTTCCTCGCCCAGGTAGTTCACACCCACAGCAGAGCTTATCTCCTCAAGCAGATCAGGCCACAGACAATCGTATAGCGAAGGGGTGCCGGAGCTTGCCCAGGCGAAACGTTCCAGACCGTAACCCGTGTCCACGATGTTCTGGCTCAGGGGTGAGTATTTGGTGCCCTTGATATCCACGGTGCCGGCGGGGTCCTCCCGCAGGTTCATGAACACCAAAGTGGACAGCTCCAGACCCTTGACCAGCACCTCGAATGCCGGTCCGGCGTTGCCGCCGCCCGCCCAGGGGGATTCCTTGTAGGTTATCCACTCGGGAGTGATTCCCAAATCCTCGGTGAATAGGCGGAAACAGTAGTCCGCGGTCTCGTCCTTCCAGTACACCTGTTTATCCTCGTTGTTGAAAGCGTGATGGGCCATCATCTCGAAGGTTGAAAGGTGACGTCCGGTCTTGCCAACAGAATCCAGATCGTTGAGCCGGATGCAGGGTTGAGATATGGTGAGCGGGTTTGCAGGTGGAGGGACCAGGCCGGATGTCACATGGGGCTGGAAATCGGCGATGGATGCGATGGTCAGGTAGATGTCCTTTCTCCACCGGGCAGCCACGGGATATCGTTCAATTCTGGTGTGACCGTGACGTTCGAAGAAGGACAGGTAGAGCTCCCGCATGGCGTCCACATCCAGTTCCTTCTTAATGATCGGTTCACCGATGAACCCGTATTCGACGCAGGGGGTATCCTGGCAAAGGTCCATCTCGGGCTGCAGGGTCCAGAAGGGCTCCCCGCAGGATCTGCACGTCTTGCGGATGAAACCTCGCTCCTTGAAGAAATCAAGGGCCAGTTCCTTTTCCATGTTCGTCATGTTGCAACCTGCCTTCGGATGTTATCCGCCATCCCCATGTGGATCGTTTAAATAAATATTGGGAAACGTCACGGTTTGGTTCCAATCGTGATCCCCTGTTCCTCAGTTCCCCTGTTCCTCAGTTCCCCTGTTCCTCAGTTTCCCTTGTCACGTTAGTGGTAACATCTATGATCCCGATCATCAAGGGATCAATCATCAAGAGATCAGTCGAGAAATCCTTCCAGGGCGAGAGATACCGCAGACCCTTCCCCGAAGACCTCGTTGCTCTTGTCCAGGATGCTCCGCAAGCTGGGAATGTCCAGGTCCCTGAGCATGGGGACGATCTCCATGGCAATGGAATCCTCCAGCGCCTCCTTTTTGGCATAGCCATCGGCGGATGACACCACGAAGGCCATCACGTCCGCCAAAAAGGCAGGGCCGAATGACAGGTAGCTTCTGACCCCCCGGGCCGATCGCCCGGTTGGATCGGGCTGTTCGGCCCTTAAGAAATCGCACAGAGATGCGTAACAGTCCAGTATCTCGCCGTTCACGTCGTAATAATCGAACCCCGGCACCTCTCCGTGGTCCCCGTCCTTTTCATCATCAGAACCTGTAACATCCCGGGATATTGGCAGATTGCCCTGGTCTTCGAGAATCCTGCGAACAAGCCTGGGAACGCATCTTGCCTCATCATCATCGGTGGCTGCAGGCATGTCCAGCAACACCAGGGACCCGGCGATCAGTCTCTCGGCTGGCAACCGGCCATCATCGGTCCTGTCCCAGATACCCAATACCCTGAAATTTGCAGGTATGGGAAGCGGAATGGTTTCACTTAGCATGTCGGAACCTGAAGGAAAATTATCCTGCTTGAAAAAGGATGAGATGACCTCAACGGAATCTCTTGACATATCTTCCCACCCATGGATCAGCAGAAAGTGTGGCCGTCCGTTTGATTCCAACGATTCCCGACAACACCTGGCGGTATCCACCAGTAGAGACTGAAGGGTGCCATCTTCCCTTCCCCAGGACGGGTCCGCCCTGATCTGGGTATAATCCTTCCAGCATACCATCTCGATCATCTCCCGGGCAAGTGCGGTCTTACCGCTGCCCGGTGGGCCCCTGATCACGGGATGTCTTCCCACCCGGAGGGCCGATGCCAGGGCCTTCATCAACCGTTCCGGGACAGGATAGTCCGGCTGAAGGTTCATCCAGTTAAGACTCTCGAAGGCGTCTACCTCAGGAGGACCGTGCTTGAGCTGGTGGATTATTTCATCTCTTTTAATGCGGGCCCGTTTGTTCTCGGGGTCAAGGCGAAGTATGGATAGGTAATTGTCCAGGGCCTCGGGGGTACGGGAGCTGTCCTCCAGTACCTGGCCCCGGTGATAAAGGGCCGGGATGTTGAAGGGGTTGATTATGAGGACCTCGTCCAGGGCGTCAAGGGTTTCCTCTTCCTTTCCTATGGACTGCAGCGACGCCGCCCGGTTGAGCCAGGCGCTCTCGTAAAGTGGGTTTATCTTGATGGCGTTCTCGAAACACCTCAGGGCCTCCTCGTGAAGCCCCAGGTTCTTCAGGGCCACGCCCTTGTTGTTCCAGGCCCTTTCCATGAGCGGGTCCTTTTCAATTGCCCGGCTGTAGAGAAGCACCGCTTTGGGGTACTCCTCCAGATTGAACGCCACGTTTCCCATCCGTATATATGCGGTGGGGGAGGCATCACTGGGAATCTCTTCTATCCGATTGGTGTCCATCCTGGAACGGTAACGTCCCTCTTCGATGGGGAACTGGCCGTCCATCATGTAGTAGGCATCGGGGCTCTCCCCCCGATCGGGGCCGTAGTCCGGCCTCCTGCCTACCCGTTTCTTCCGGACCTTCTTCATCCAAATGACAGATGGGATCGAAGGCCTATTTTACCTTTGTTGCCGCATGTTCGATCGTCTCAGGACATTCAACCTTCAATATTGTAGCAATACAAGGATCAATCATCGCGCCTTTCTTCCTCATCCTCCCGGTCCTCTCCACCGTGCCGCCGGATCCCGCTCATGTATTCGCCAACACCGGACATGATGATGAGCATCCCGCCCACAAGTTGAAGCCATACTCCCATCCCCACGCCCCAGAAAACCTCAAAGGCATGTCCGTCCACCTCGGTATCCCATGTGCCCCCAAGGGGGCTTTCTTCCATGGACTCCACCAGGTATGGCAGGTTCTGTCCCTCCATGAACATGCCCGGGATGAATGTCATGAAAACCAGTATCAACACCATCCCGCCCACGATAAGTGATCCCAGGACAACCATGGATCGGGACCTCTTTTTGAACGATCTCCCCTGGAAGGTCTTCAACACCATGGCCAGGTTCAAGACAACGAATATCAGGCTGCCCAGATAACAAACAGGCAGCAGCCGGTTGGTGTTCTCCTCGATACCCTGCTGTGTGTCCCTGGCGGTGTCCTCTGTTTCTGAGCTTTCATTCAGTCCCTTGACCGCTTCCAGTGATCGTTTTGTGAAATCCAGATCAGGAACCTTGTACTCGTAAACCGTAACCACATTGTGCCTGTTCCCGTTCTCATCCTCCACGCCCAGCATGTACGTTGGCAGGAAGAATCCCAAGATGACCACAATAACGGCCGTCAGTGCCATGTAAGGCCACGGGCTTTTCGATCGGGTTTTGGGTCGGCTTTCCGATCGGGATTTGCTATCTCTGTCTCTTTTCATGGTGCACCGTTTTTCATTAAAGGGCCATGTCATTTTTCTATGGATGCCTCTCCATTATCCGGATGACACATGTCATCTTCATGCATAGGACGGATATTTCTTCTTTCCGACAACCATCTCCACCACCCCACCCACTATCAGCATGGAGTAACCTATGATGATCACCCACAGCCCGATTGCAAAACCCCACGACATGGTCCAGTCGATCTCGCTGACCTCGTAGGATCCTTTCACTGGATGACCGAGTATCTCCAGGATGAAATCCGCGCCGAAATCGTCTTCATCACCGTCCTCGTTTCCAACCATGTCGTCTATGGGCAGAACCGAGGGCAGTACTACCATGACGATTATCAGAGCAACAATCAGAATGATGAAGAAACTGGCTCCGGCCTTTATCATTATCTTTGCACGTTTTTTGGACTCCTTGGTAAGAAGTATCCTGATAAGGGTGATCACCAGGAAAAGCAGTATCATCATGAAGCCCACCATGCAGGCCTGGCCCATCATCTCGAAGGGTGCCATGAAGTCTTCAGTGCTCTCCTCCACCGATTCATCGATGTCGTCGTCAATCTCGTCATCGTCCGGGTAGGTCCCCTGTCCACTGGAACGAAAAACGTCATCGGAGCCGCGACCCCGTGTATATTGTTCGGTGGTCTCGTCTATTTCCTCGTCTATCATCTCCTCGAGCTTCTCCACCTGGAAGACGGGGCTCTTGTATGAGTAGAAGGTCACCAGATCCACATTCTCTCCGTCATCGTCCTCCACTGAGAAAATGTAGGTGGGCATGAACATCCCAACCAGCACTATCAACACGGCCACGATACCAAGATAGGAACCGGCCGTCATTGGTTCACGGGGAGGTTTCCCTCCAGGAGGGACAGGGCCCTGAGGCGCCTGTTGATAGGGGACGGCCTGGCCGTCGGGTGGGGGTGGTGGCGGCGGGGGAAGTTCACCGGAAGTCTGGGGCGGAGGTGGAGGAGGTGGTGGTGGAGCGGCCATGGAAAACACCAATGGTTCAACCTGTGTAAAGTAGATTAAGATTGTTCTGCTGGAACTGTTCGATTGGAAAAACGACGGACGCAATGCAATCCGGTTCACTGCTCACGGTTCATTGTTCATATCCATCCCTCCCAAAACCCCTTTTAATATGGCTGATGCTGATCCATCGGAGGGAGTGTAGTGCTTGAGCTGGGATTGATACTTCTGTTTGCGTTCCTGGGTGTAATGCTGGGAACCCTCACGGGCCTGGTTCCGGGGCTTCACGTAAACACCATAGCCATTCTTCTTCTCTCGGCATCACCCGCCATGGTGGGAGGGCTCCTGTTCCTATCAGATCACGGCATCGATCGGGGGTTCATCGTGCTTTTGGTGTGCATCACCATATTTGCAACATCCATCGCCCACACGTTCCTGGATTTCATACCATCCACATTCCTGGGGGTGCCGGAGGGTGAAACGGCGTTGTCAGTCCTTCCGGCCCATTCCATGGTCCTGGAGGGAAAGGGATACCGTGCCGTTGTGCTCTCAGCGGTGGGCAGCATGGGCGCTGTGGCCTGCGCCTTTCTGTTCATGATACCCTACAGGTTCATACTGGGAAACCCGGTGAACGGATACGTCGTTTTGCGGGAATGGATAGTCCCTGTGCTCCTTGGCGTTGTGGTACTGATACTGGTATCCGAGACCAGGAAGGTTCCATACAGGAAGGTCAGTGGTAGTGGCTGTGGATCATGCCAGGATGGCTCCAGAGAGTCCAATGATACCGGAGACACTCTAAGAGAGGAGGGGCGATTCTCCAGGGCGCTGGGGGTTGGTCTTGCGGTGTTCGTGTTCGTCACCGCGGGCCTTTTCGGCCTGGTGATTTTTCGAATGGAGGTGAGCTCGCCCTTCGGTCTTCCATCGGCGATTCTGTTCCCCGCCCTGTCCGGCATGTTCGGACTGGCCACGCTTCTTGTATCCCTCAAGGACACCCCCACCCTGCCTCCCCAGGATGTGGAGATGGAAGATATAGATGGCGGGCCCTCCGCAAGATCGGTGGCATCGGGAGCCGTGGCCGGATCCGCAGTGGGTTTCTTGCCCGGGCTGTCCGCCGGTCTGGCCACCGTGATTGCCATGGCTTTCAGAAAGGAGAACGATCGTGAACAGGTCATCCTAACCCTTTCATCCATAAACACCGCCAACGCCTTCTTTGTCATGGTGGCCCTGTTTTTGATCCTCCGGCCCCGATCCGGAGCGGCCATCGTGGTGGACCAGCTCATAGATGTGGAAGGTTGGAACACCGCCCTTCCTCCCCAGGCCATGGTCTACATACTGATAGGCGGGCTCTTTGCAGCCGCCCTGGCATTCGTCCTCACCATCCGCATAGGCGCCTACTTCGCGAGGGTCTTCGACCGGGTCCCCTACCGAAAGCTCCTGCTGATGATCATTTGCTCGGTGATCGCCCTTGTCTACATATTCACGGGGTTTGTGGGACTGGGGGTTTTGGTGGTATCAACCTTCATAGGGCTTCTGCCCCAGGCGCTGGGTGTGAGAAGGTCCCATGCAATGGGAATACTTCTTCTTCCGGTGATAGTGATGTTGTGGTGAGCCGCGTGATCAACCGATCAACCGTTCTGTAAATTCCTGCCCGATCCGAAACAGAGCATTACCTTTTCCCATGTCTGGGTGCAGGTCGGGGTTTTTTGGGGGACCAAACCTTTATCTATCGTGTGCCGGATGATCGTCGGCTTTATCAATTACCCTAACCGGCGACTTCCGCCGTCGTTGACGGCGTTGACCTTCACACAAATAACAGGGGGGATCGATCCTGAGATTCGTGCTTTCAGAGCAGCAACAGAAGATCCGAGATGACATACGATCGTTTTGCAAAGAGAAGATGGAACCTGTGTCAGATCGCCTGAACCGGGAGAGCACCTTCCCAACGGAGATCGTCAAGGAGCTGGGCAAACGAGGCTTCCTGGGGATGACCATATCCCCCGACTACGGAGGGATGGGTGTGGACAACGTGGCATACTCCATAACCGTAGAGGAGATCAGCCGGGTTTGCGCATCTACCGGGGTGATAGTATCCGTCAACAATTCCCTGGTCTGCCATCCGCTCAACAAGTACGGCAACGATGAGCAGAAGAAGAAGTACCTCACACCCCTTGCCTCCGGTGTCAAGCTGGGATCGTTCGGCCTGACGGAACCCGGTGCCGGAACCGATGTGTCTTCCCTGCAGTCAACCGCGGTGAAGGAAGGTGACGAATATATCATCAACGGTTCAAAGACCTTCATCACCAACGGACCCAACTCCGACACGTTCATAGTGTTCGCCGCCACTGATAAGGAGGCCAGGCACAAGGGTATATCCGCATTCATAATGGATCGGGAATCCCAAGGGTTCGATGCGAACTCCATTGCCCCCAAACTGGGCATCCACGCATCATCCACTGCAGACCTGGCATTTGATAATGTCCGGGTACCGACCGAGAACCTTTTAGGCAACCTGGGTGACGGTTTCAAGATATCCATGAACACCCTGGACGGCGGTCGGATAGGCATTGCATCCCAGGCCCTGGGAATAGCCCAGGCAAGCCTGGATCACACCCTGTCGTTCTTGGATTCCGACGACGGGCCTACCCGTCTTTCAAAGAAACAATCCATTCAGCACAAAGTAGCCGACATGGCCACCGAGATAGAGGCGGCGCGTCTTTTGGTATACAAGGCCGCCTTTACCAAGGATACCAAGGATCGGTATTCCGAGGAGGCGGCCATGGCAAAACTGCATGCGGCAAACACCGCCATGAAGGTATCAAGCTGGGCGTTCGAGATCATGGGATCCCGGGCAAATCTCGAAAAGAACATGGTGGAACGGTATCTCCGGGACGCCAAGATAACCGAGATCTACGAAGGGACCTCCGAGGTCCAGCGCATGGTGATAGCCGCGGCCAGGCTGCGTTGATGGGGGATGACTATGTTACGTGAATGTACAACCCACGGATATTTCAGAGGCGAGACCTGCACCATGTGCAACGAGCGCGGCAGGTTTCTGATGAACGAAGAGGAACTCGACAGGCTTGGCAGGGTAATGGCCGGAATACTCAGACACTTTCCGGAACGCTTCAACCTTGACATGGACAGCCAGGGGTTCATCGAGCTGGAGGATTTCACCGGTGCCATTCGCCGGCGCTACCGTCAGTTCAAATGGCTGCGCCCACATCATATCATTGCCATTGCAGGAACGGATCCCAAGGGGCGATATCAGGTGGAGGACGAGAGGGTGAGGGCAACCTACGGCCATTCCCTTGAACTTGAACTGGGGCTTCCAACGGACAACATACCGGGCAAGCTATACTATCCCACCACACCCGATGAGGTCGAATTGCTTTTGGAAGCGGGGCTCAAACCCTCGGACCGCAAGATGGTCCACCTGAGCCTGTCACTCAAGGATGCACAGATAGCCGGTATGTACAGGGCACCCGATCCCATCATACTGGAGATAGACGCCCATGGCATGATCGACTCGGGCCTGGAGATAATGAAGGCCGGCACCACCGTGTTTCTGACCCGCGAGGTCCCTGACGGTCACATCCGTCGAATGGAGGAGGACGAGGTGGGCCAGATGCCCGAACTGCCGGAAGGCGCCAGGCTTCCCAAATACATGCAGGAGCAAAAAGAAATCCAGGATGATCAACCGCAGGAGGGTGACGAGGTGGGTGACGAGGAGAGTGGCAGCGGTGATGACAGCAGTGACATTTCCATGGAAGGTGAAGAAGGCGCTGAGATAACGGCCCCCGCGGAACCCACGGAAGGCACGGACGAGGGTAACGAGAATAGCGAGGATAACGTCTCGGACCCAGAGGATATTCAGACGGAAGAGCCACCTCAGGAATCTCCGGCCGAAGAAACACCCACAGAAGACGTACCAGTAACATCCCCGGATGATGGGAACGGGTCCACCCCTGAAGAGGAAAAACCTTCGGAAGAACCGGTCCAGGACGAAAAGAAAGAGTGAACCTTTCACTCAAAGGCCCGGGACAGTATCCCGCGCAGGCGTTCCGGCTCAATTATATGGTACACGCAGGCCGCCGGGTGGTAGCTAAGTAGTATTTCATATGTCCGATCACCCAAGATGCGGCTGGTCATGTTTCCGGCCTCATCCTTGAGCTTCACGTCCCTGCCCAAGATGGCCTTGGCAGGTGTCTTTCCCAGAGTAACGATGATCTCCGGTGACACCTTCTCGATCTCCCAGACCATCTTTTCACGGCAGGCCTTCATCTCCGAAACCTTCGGAGTGCGGTTGCGGGGCGGTCGGCACCTGACCACGTTTGTTATGTAAACATCGGATCGGTCCTTACCAATATCATCAAGACACCTATCCAGAACCTTTCCCGATCGACCGATGAACGGCTCACCGCCTTCATCCTCTGTGCGTCCGGGAGCCTCCCCCAGAAGAAGCACCCTGGCACGGGTGTTACCCACTCCCCACACGATCCGGCTGCGGCTTTCATGGAGGGGACAGTCGGTGCAGTTCTCCCACATGCATCGGTGAGTGAACGAATATCGGTATAAACCCTTGGAATCGATTCCCAGGAAATCCGCGTCCCTTCCCGTCATCCCTTCCCGTCATACTCTCCAAACCTCCCTTCCCGTCATCCCCTCCAATCATACTCTCCAAACCTCCAACCCAGTTCTCCAACCCAGTCTTCCAACCCAATTCTCCAACCCAGGTGTCCTACCCAGTTCTCCAACCCAGTTCTCCAACCCAGTTCTCCAACCCAGTTCTCCAACCCAGTTCTCCAACCCAGTTCTCCAACCCAGTTCTCCAACCCAGTTCTCCAACCCAGTTCTCCAACCCAGTTCT
>Ga0272441_10002145_pt1 | contig 40653 bp, 42 predicted proteins | sample SSMProp6N_FD_193582 | JGI IMG/M metagenome (GOLD analysis project Ga0272441, IMG submission 193582) | Marine sediment archaeal communities from Little Sippewissett salt marsh, Falmouth, MA, United States - SSM-Prop-6N | ecosystem: Environmental > Aquatic > Marine > Wetlands > Sediment ... | reverse complement strand
GTTTTGAGCCTCTCGCTGTTTGAGAAAATGCCCATTTTAAAGGCCTTTTCTGAAAAATACGTGCCTGTTCAAAACAACCAACGCTGTAAACAGTTGACTTTATTTGATTAACGTTGGGACACTACTGCGCTGAAGATACAACTGAATCCTGTACATCCAGCAATATTCTTTGATAACCTGTGCTGTTGGCTTCGGTGACACATTTCGCATGGAGTTCTTTCCTTTCCTCGGGACTCAATGTGCCGTTAATGGTGGCTTTGACAAGTTCTAAATCGGGTATTTTTTCAAGGGTATAGTTCATGATGGTGTTGTCATGTTTTTTAATATGGTTGCAAAATCTTTAATTATATAATTTTTACAGGATGTACACAAGCAGAAAAATAACACAGGGGTATATCTTTTCATGCTCAACGATTGTTTTCCGTTTTATTGCAGACAGGCAGGCCTGTTCAATCATGCGGCGTGCCGGCCATCATCGGTCAGACGGAATTCGTCAGGATGCAGGCTGGAAATTAATTCTTTAAATAATTCTGAAAATAATATAGGTTTTTTTTATCATAGAAATATTCAAGGTCCTGTCGCTGCGGTTGACTTTTTAAAGGTGCTGACATGTCGGGGGTATTCAAAGTCATGTGAATCATTCTATTTTCAAAAGCTGTCTGTAAGAATGAAGAAGTTTACGGCGGACCGGGGGTAACGGGAAAACCACCAACAGAAAGCAATGCAATGTCAAACAATCATAACAAGGATGTTCAAAATCCCCAGTGGCCGCTCAAGGCCTATAAGAACCTCGATTTTCTGACCAGCCCGGATGCCAGGATTATTCGCGTGCTTTCCGAGTTTGTGGCGCCGCAGGGAAGGCTCAGACGGGCGGGGGTGCGCAATACCGTCGTGTTTTTCGGTTCGGCCCGGGCCATTGCTCCCGAAGACAAGCCCGAAGATGAGCGGGCCAAGCGGCTGAGCCGATACTACGAGTACGCAGCGGCGCTGGCGAAAAAAATCAGCGTATGGTCGCAGACCATCGAGAATCCACGGAAACGGTTCTACCTCTGCACCGGGGGCGGGCCGGGCATCATGGAAGCGGCCAATCGCGGAGCCCGCGAGGCCGGCGCGGATTCCGTCGGGCTTAATATCAGCCTTCCCATGGAGCAGAATCCCAACCCGTACCAGAAACACGATCTGAGCTTTGAGTTTCACTACTTCTTCATCCGCAAGTTCTGGTTCTTTTACCTGGCGAAAGCGCTCGTGGTGTTCCCGGGTGGACTGGGAACCCTGGATGAACTTTTTGAACTCCTGACCCTGGTTCAGACCCGCAAGACCCACAAGTACATGCCGATCGTGCTGTTTGGCAGCGAGTTCTGGAATGAGGTGGTCAACTTTGAGGCCCTTGTGAAATGGGGGACCATTGCCCGGGAAGACCTTGACTTGTTCCGGATTTTTGACGATGTGGACGAGGCCTTTGAATATCTGCAGACGGAGTTGACGAAGCACTACGTGAAATAGCGGCGGCACTCTTTGCCAATAAGGTCTTCCGGGTTCTTTAATCCTTCAGCAGTTCATTGCGCAGTTTGTCTTTGATTGCCATGTGCCTCCCAGCTTTTAACTGAGCAGGTCGCTTTGTTCAGCTCTGCAGAAACCCGACCACAATAGGCCACGCTGAATTTGTGAGGTGAGTAGGCTGACATATTTATTGATAGTCTTAACCCCTAATTTGAATACCAATTATTTACCATTGATTTTATGTATTAAGTTTAATATTTTTGAAAGATTCGAGGAATGGGTCAAAGCGAAAACGGTACAGTTTTGAGTTTAAAAGTAAAGCCGTCAGTTTGTATCTAAAGGAAGTATTATAAAAAAGCTGGGAACATATAACTTTATCGATTGTTTTTCTTTTTTATGGAGCTGCATTTGCCCAATCAGATTGTGATGTGTGGCTGGGCACGTGGGATGTTACCAACAATGACGGGTCTACTATGTATGGCTTATTGACGAGAGATCGTCACCGGCGTGTTTGTAAATATCAGGTGCCAGGCCTTCGGAATCAGCACGCCCACAGACGGTGGCGAGTCTTTCCCGTCTCTATTATATACACGAAGGATTGTATTAAAAAAAACCAGTACAAGAGAGGAAGGTTATGAAAAAAATTAAGATGTTGATAGACAGGAGTATGGTTGCACGGATTGTATTTATCTCCTTTATTATTATGGGATTTTCCGGTTGTTACATCCCCCAGGAAATAGATTTTATCGGCACGATGAAGGAACAACTTGCGGTTTTGATGGATGAGCAAGTAGCTATCGACCCGTCTTTGAGCAGCATTGAAACTGACGGAGGGGAAGTCTATACAGAGATTTACCAGGCAGAAAAAATAAAACGGGTGGTCTTTAATTCGATCCACATTATTGAAAGAGGCGTTTACGAGGAATCGGTCTTTGTCTATCCTGCAGACGGCTATGATTTTCCCGTGCTCTGGATAACCCTGAACCGTGATACCAAGTATAACATGATTCTTTTAATTGCTGATTTTATCCCGCTGCAGGATATTTTGATGAAACCTGACTATGCAGAAAAATATCTTGAGCCGCTCAAAGAGGCGAGGACAAACGTGCTTGATATACTGGGAGGGGCAGCCACGAGTTTAGAGACCCCATTCAAAACAGCATATTCTTTCTCACCCAATAAAACCGTAATTGTAATTGCTCCGTACGCCATGGGTAATTTGTCTGATGTGCTTAATGAATACTGCGAAACCTATATAGCCGGTGTTGATGTGGCTGAAATGCTGGAGGAAGGGTCTGCCGACAGGGAGTATGCAGCGGAGCGAATGGATGCCTTTTTGGCACTGTTAAAGGCGAATGATCCAGGCTATGATGTCATGATCGACGCCTTCGGACAGGAGACAACTGATGCCGTGTTCGACATTGTTTTTTAGGTGAAACCAGGATATGACATGTCTGGCAGCAGACGGCACGGCCGTTTTCACCCGTCGGATGCTTATCTGGAAAGATTAGGAGAGAGAGCATTTACGCGAAGATTATTGATATGAGGTCCTAGATAGCATGCAAATTGGCACGGAAGCTAGCATGAGATTTAAGTTTCTTAAAAGCGTGGGATAGGGGAATACCCCACCCCCCCCCGAAAGGTCGGATCGACAACGCGACTTTCCTGCGCTTCTTTTTTAAGAGCAGGCTTGATGCAGTTCTCTGTGGGCCATAATCCAGAACCTTAACTGTTTGACACATATAATTTCTATAAAACTAATTTAAAATAAGGGAGGATATTTTATGAAACAATATTCAATAAAATTCATTATGCTGTTCTCACCATTGATGATTTCTGTTTTCTTTGCCCTTGTGCTTTTCCTTCCTCACGCCGCACATGCCCAGGCAGTACCACTGGCACTTGAAGAGATTGTTGCGGAAGACGGCTCGGTTTGGGAGCGGGTAAGCGAACCGGGTTTCGGTAATAACAACAACATCTGTGTCGTATCGATGTGTTCCTTTCAGGGAAGCCTGTATGCGCTTTTACGCAACGAGGCAACGGGATTTCAGATCTGGCGAACCCATGATACCGGCTGGGAACAGGTTGCGGTGCCGGGGTTTACTGACAGCGTATTGCATGAACTGATGAATGCATCATATGGAAAAATGATAGAATTCAACGGTTCTCTGTATGTAGCACTTGGTTCCGGGTATGAAGGCGCATTTCTGTACCGCTCGCTCGGCTGTGAAATGTGGCGTTTTGACGGCGAGCAGTGGGAGCCGGTTGTCTCAAACAGCCTCGATGAAGATGAGGGCGGAACCATTAGCGGGATTTCAGGGTGTGAAGAGGATGACGGCGTTACTACCGCAGAAATCACCGATGCAGAAAAAGACTGGACCGCAGATCAGTGGATCGGTGGAGTGCTTCGTATCACTTCAGGAGATGGAAAAGGGCGGGTGTTTGAAATTGTCGGCAATACCGCGACAACCCTGACCATACAGCAGAACGAAGAGGCAAATACAAACGACGATACCGGAGCTGAAACCGAATATACCGTGTGCGAAGGGCACGTCCCTGATCCGGAATACCCCAATGTGCCGGTAGGAACGGTTGCTGCCGGGGACAGCTACGAAATTGGAATGGGGCAGGATGAAAACGGCTTCGGCGAGCTATGGAACAAGAATTTTATCGACATGGCGATCCTCAACGATGAGCTCTATGTGGGCATCGCTCATAATTATGAAGACGGGACACGGGTATGGAAGTCGGCTAACGGTACGAGCTGGTCTCCGGCATCTACGTATGCCTTTAGCCTGTTTCACGGTTATGATCCACAGGGCGACCCTACCGGCAAATGTCTGATAACAGGTATGGATGATACGGTCGGCAATCCGGTCTGCTCAAGTGCCACACATTTTGGGAAAAGCGATGTGAACGGTACGGAAACGCTTTATACCGGTGGAACCGGGTCCAGCGGCTGTTCGGGCAGAGGAGCACGTGCCTTTCGTCTGGACGGTGAAACATGGACGGCGATTGCCGATAACTTTGTTGATGAGAATGACGAAGGAACCAATGAAAACGGTTTCGGCGAAGCCGGAAATTTTATTACCTGCAATTTCCAGGCATGGACCTGGGCTGAGTATGACGATAAACTTTTCTGTTCAATCGCACGGCTAACCGGTGGCAGGATCATTTACACGGCAACGGGCGGTACTGAAGATGGAGCATGGACCTATGCCGTCGGAATGGACTCGGCCATGCCCGAAGGTTTTGACGGTGCTGCTGACTTTATGGGATATGGGTCGAATATTGGAGCAAACCTGTTCACCTTTGGTTCTTCGCTGTATGCAGGAACATTAATGACCAGATTGCTCGATCCCATTCCCAATATCAGTCCGATCTTTGACGGTGCCGATATATGGCGGGCAACCGGCCCTGGAGATGCCCTTATCTGGACACGGGTAACCGGCGACGCATTCGGTGATACAAACATTAATCATTTTGAATCATTTACCGATTTTGAAGATACGCTGTATGTTGCTGCATCAAACCTGTTCAGCGGCAATGCAGCCCAGACGATTCCCGAAAATTCCGGCGCCAAAATATACCGTCTGGTAAATGTTCCCGAGTTTGTATCCGTTGATTCATTCACCGGCAGCGCAGGTGACAGCGGCATAACACTTCAGTGGACGACCGCAGAAGAAGCAGGACTAACCGGGTTTAACGTGTACCGCTCAATTTCTGAAAAGGAAAACGAGCCTTACGAAATTATAAGCGATGCACTCATTACCGCCAAAGGGGCAGGATCTTCTTATGATTTTACCGACACGGAGGCCTTTGCACCGGGGACCTATTATTACAAGGTTGAAGGAGTCGATGCTGCAGGTACCGGAAAGTCATACGGCCCGCTTGCCGTTGCCATCTCCTGCCCGGTAGCGAGAGTCTACGGTGAACGGTCAGCGGAAACCATGCTTCTTCGCCAATACCGGGATGAGGTACTTTCACAGTCCAGATCAGGAAGGGCGCTCATAAGTGTATATGAATCAGTCAGCACTACGATCCTGAAGCTGATGAAAAAATTCCCGGCGGCTGAAGCAACTTTCAAAAAAGTTGTTGAGGTGCTAGTGGAAAGAATCAGCAATTAGCTAAATCCTATAAGAAATAAGTTCAACCTGAACCCGCTGATAATTTAAGGAATCTAAACAGCGGGTTCATTTATTTAAAATAGTTTTTGAATGAATCGTGGACAAGATTCCAGGCCAGGTTGACAAGCGCACCACTCAAATATATTCCCATGTTCACCTGGAAGCCATGAGCCAAGCCATGGAAGATTGATAGATGATATGATTTTTTTATTAGATATTGACAAGAAAGTTGGATGGGTCTTATCATTATCCATTTTTCTGGAAAACCCTTTCAAAATACTCTAGTACAGCATCACATTTGTGTAAAGGTAAAGGGGTCTGCCTTTGACCATTCTTTTGAAATGAAAAAAAACTCTGTGTTCCGCGGTTTTCTGTGAAAAGGGTTTCTCTTGCTAACTTCTTGACGTTATAACGTTATGATGTTATATTTTGATGCAGACAATCAGCGGGAGGTTTAAAATGGCAACACTGAATAAAAGAGCAACCGTATATTTTGATCCAGAAATTCACAGGGCCTTGAAGATTATGTCCGTGGAAACGTCACGGTCGATTTCCGACATCGTGGATGATGCGCTGCGGCGTGAACTTGCTGAAGACGCGGAAGATCTGCGTGCTTTTAAAGAAAGAAAGCGGGAAAAAAGTATTTCCTTTGATATGGTCCTGAAAGATTTGAAGGCGAATGGGAAAATATAAAATCGAGATCAGGAAATCAGCGGTCAAGGAACTGAATCGTTTGCCGAAAAAGGATCTGAAACAGGTTGTTAATCGGATCAAAATGCTTGCAGACAATCCCCGCCAGCCGGCCAGCAAAAAACTGTGTGCCGATGAAAAATACAGAATTCGCCAGGGAAAGTACCGGATCCTGTATGAGATTGAAGACAGGATCCTGATTGTATATGTAATTAAGGTTGCGCATCGAACAGAAGTCTATCGGAAATAAAAAAAGGTGACAGACTTAATTAAATCTTGATGCAGGGTATCTGATATGAACTGACATTTAGCAGACTGTAATACTGCTTACTGACTGACAGCATATTTCAAATTCTGCTGTGTTAATTTACGGATTTTCACAAACATTTGATGAGATTGTTATCACAGATAATGGCAGTATTGTTTTTACCGACTGTGCTATTCTGAGCAAAAATAAAGTTGGAGATTCATATTGGCTCAATTTGCTGCCTGAAGACAGCTTGAAACGATTAGCTTTAGGCTTTCATGAAAACCCTTGGCGATATATATGGTTGCATGCTGATGAATATTTGCGTCTGGCGTCGAACTCTTTGATTGATATTGCAAGCGTAGATGGTGATATCGAAATAGAAGCAGGAGGCAATATCTATATTGCACCAGATCAAAACAGCGATAGTCAGGTGTACGTTGATTTGCCAATGAAAAAATACGGAGATGAAAAAGTAAAATGTGTATTATGGTTTTGCCCTGTCACAAACACTTTAAAAGCTAGTCCTGTTGAACCGATTGCCTGGGAAAATATGTTCGAAAATTTTATGGAACAATTTGAAAGCTAATAACGTCAAAACAGTCGCCTATAAACAACAATACGGCATATTACAGGCTGAAGAGCTGACACAGAATAATTGATTTTTTACTTTAAAAATAACTGCTGGCCTTCACAGAAAAAAGTCTGGTATTCGCAAGAATTCAAAGCGATATGTTTTTTCAATCAGGGCTGGACTGAATACGGTGGAGGGATTTAACGAGGGGTTCTTTTAAAAGGTGGGGATTAAGTGCGTGCATGAACAAACAGGAATATCCAGGATTCAATCAGCTTTTTTTAGCTAAAGAATTTTTTTATAATTCCGAACAGGTATTAAACCGCTAACCATATAAGGATTATGAAATGGCATCATCAAAACAGATAAAAAAATGGATCGCTGCAAACAAGAAAGAATTAAAGAAACTCCAGGCTAAAATCAAGAAACAGGAAGCGCAGTTGAAGAAAGCAGTAGCTGATGAAAAAAAGAAAGTTGTGAAAAAGGTTGCATCGAAGAAAAAAGCCGTAAAGAAAGCTGTGAAAAAAATCGTAAAGAAAAAAACCCCGGCCAAGAAGAAAACAGCAAAGAAGAAAGTGGCTAAGAAGAAAAAATAATTGATACTGCTGCTGATAGAGAAAAAGAAACCCTCCAGGGAAACATGTCTTGGAGGGTTTTTTTATCAGAGATTATATTGACAATCGCTGGAGTTGAAGGTCTGGCACGAAATGTTGACTTTACGTTTTGCCAAAGGCACGGAGGTTATGTAAAATAAAGAAACCCGACACAGTTTTGCCAGCCAAATGGTTAACAGTGATATTCAGCTAGAACTGATCGGGGCAATGATGGGACATCGAAACACGGAAACAACAAAGAAGTATGCTCGCCTTAAAAAAGTAGAAAAATTAAGGGAGGTTTTCGAGAGATGAGCGACACCTTGTGGATCCTTGTGGTTTTTGAAAATAAAAAACCAAGTGATTGCAGTAGATTACTGGCGGAAGGGGGGGGATTCGAACCCCCGGTCCCGCGCAAAACGGGACAACGGTTTTCGAGACCGCCGCTTTCAGCCGCTCAGCCACCCTTCCCTGAAACATGGTTGCAAACATTACCTGTCCGGCGCTGTTTGTCCTGAAATAATAACACAAAACGGGGAGGGCGTACCAATTTTTCTTTATTTTCCGGCAATAGGACATCCTTGAAAATAATCCGGGAAAGGCGGAACCATAACCCATCATCGGGGGGGGAGGGAGTCCCCTGCTTTTAGCGCAGGCAAGACCATTGAAAAGAGGCCGGCGGTTGGACGATTAAACGGTTTAAATTGTTTAAACCGTTTGAACTGTTTACCGGCGGTCACGCTTTATAAAAAATGCCCAGCTTCTTCATCTTGCGCCACAGGGTGCTGGGATTGATGTTGAGTTCGTCCGCGGTTTTTTTGCGGTTGCCGCGGTGCTTGTTCAGAATGTTCAGGATAATCTCCTTTTCCGTTTCCTTCAGTTTTACGGAAGCATCGGCACGGACCCGGCTTTTTTCCCGGCAGCGTTTCTGCAGGTCCGGCGCCAGATGGTCCAGGGTGATCAGCGGGCCGCGGCACAGGACGAAAGCGTGTTCCAGAATGTTTTCCAGCTCACGGATATTACCCTTGAATTCATACTCCATAAGAAATTCCAGGACCTCGTCTGATATGCCGAAGATGTTGCGGTTGTTTTTCATGTTGAGCTTGCGGATAAAGTGCTCCACCAGCAGCGGAATATCTTCCCGTCTTTCGGAAAGCGCCGGCAGGCTGAGTTTAATCACGTTAATCCGGTAATAGAAGTCCTCCCGCATGCGTCCCTGGGACATCAGCTGGTTCAGGTCCCGGTTGGTGGCGGCAATGATCCGCGCCTGGGATTTGACCGGCGCGGTGGCGCCGAGCGGTTCGTATTCCCCCTCCTGAAGCACCCGCAGCAGCTTGACCTGGAGTGCCGAGGAGAGATCGCCGATTTCGTCCAGAAACAGGGTGCCGTTTTCGGCCAGGGAGAACCGCCCGGGCTTGTCTGTTTTCGCGTCGGTAAAAGCGCCCTTGACATAACCGAACAGTTCCGATTCGAGAAGGGTATCCGGCAGGGCGGCGCAGTTGACCGCCACGTACGGCCCTTTTTTGCCGCTCTGATTGTGAATGGCCCGAGCCAGCAGTTCCTTGCCGGAACCGCTGGGCCCCTGGATCAGCACCGTGCTGTTGCTTTGGGCGATATCCGGCAGAATTTCAAACAGTTTGATGATTTCGTGATTTTTGCTCACAATGTCGCTGTACACGTACTGTTTCTTGATTTCTTTGCGCATTTCCTCAAAGGCGGACAAATCCCTGAAGGTTTCGACGCCGCCCACGATTTTTCCCGAAGCATCCTTTAAAACCGCGGTGCTGATGCTGATCGGAACGGTTTTGCCGCTGCTGTTCAGAATGTCCAGCGGCAGGTCGATGATTTGCCGACCGGTTTTAAGGGTTTTGTCGATGGCGCAGGCATCCTGGCAGATGCTGGCATGAAATACGTCAAAACATTTTTGCCCCACCGCCTGCTCCCGGGGAATGCCGGTGATTTTTTCAGCGGCGCGGTTAAACGAGGTAATGTTTTTTTTCAGATCAAGCGTAAAGACACCGTCTGCGATGCTGTCCAGAATGGTTTTCAGCTGGTCCGGTTTGTTTTTCATGGCTGGTTTTCCTGATTTAATTTGGGGCCTCATTTTTCGACGGTCCTCTTTTGGGGACCTGCTGAAGGAGAAAAGACCGTTAAATTAAAATGCATTTGTGCAATATATTGCAACAATAATTGCAGAAATGCAATAATTTTTTTTGATTCCTTTTGGGCTTTTAATCTTAAATATCTGTTTTAACTTGATTAATAAAATTTTTTGAATATGGCACCGATTGTGCAGAAACAAATGTCGGAGGGTTTTGAATTGAAAGTTGCAATACCACTTTTTGAAAACAGAATTTCACCGCGGCTGGACTGTGCCAAAAGGGTGCTGCTGGTGGATATTGTAGAAAAGGATCGACAGGTGGTTTCTTCCGAGGAAAAAACCCTTTCATCCGCCGGCATGGGTGAAAACTCGGATTTTTACCGGATCAATAAAATTGATGTGGTCATCTGCGGCGGAATTTCGACGGAGATGGAAAGTTTCCTGTCAAAGCGGGATGTTCGCGTGATCTCATGGGTCACCGGTGAGGCGCAAAAGGCGCTGAACTTCTTTTTACAGGGGAAACTGGTTTCCGGGGCCATGCTTTGTCCCGGAATGCGGATGCGCCGGTGGCGGTTTTGCTGCCACCGGGGGGAAGAGAATCCGCTGGGATTTAAAAAATCTTAAGGCGGTGCGGCCGGCCGGAATGTGGTATATTTCTCCAACAGGTGATCGAACCGTTACCGTTATAGAATTATGCGCGGTGCGGTGAAAAACGGTTTTTCAGGAAAAAGGGTATAAACAAGAGAGGCAAGGGTTTAGGGCCACGCCGGTTTCTGTAAAACGGAATATGTGTCAGGTGTGGGGAAATATGGATATTGTTAAGGAGTTTTCATCATGAGTAAAGACAACTGTGAAAAAGATACCAACTGTCAATCGTGCGAAAGCGCGCAAAAATGTTCCCAGGCGGAAAAAGAAGCGCATGATGCCCAGCGGATTGCCAAACGGATGGGAGACATTAAACACAAATTTATGGTCATCAGCGGCAAGGGCGGTGTGGGAAAAACATCGGTGTCCGTGAACCTGGCTTCAGCCCTGGCCGGCCAGGGCCATACGGTGGGAATTTTGGATGCCGACATTCACGGTCCGAATATTCCCAAGATGCTGGGGGTGGACGACCGCAAACCCCTGGCCGGAGAGGGAAACAGTATTTTGCCGATCGCGGTAACCGACAACCTGCGGGTCATGTCCATTGCCTTTTTTCTGAACAGCAACAAGGATGCTGTGATCTGGCGGGGGCCGATGAAGCATAACCTGCTCAAACAGTTCCTGGGGGAAGTGACCTGGGGCGAACTGGATTACCTGATTATTGATTTGCCGCCGGGAACCGGTGACGAGGCCCTGAGTATCGCTCACCTGATGAAGGATGTGAATGCCGCGGTGGTGGTGACCACGCCGCAGGAGGTGGCGCTGCTGGATTCGCGGAAAAGCATTTCTTTCTGCCGGGAAATAAAGATCCCCACCATCGGTGTGGTGGAGAACATGAGCGGGCTGATCTGTCCCCACTGCAAAAAAACAATTGATCTTTTCAAGACCGGCGGCGGCGAAAAAATCGCCCGGGAAATGAAGGTGCCTTTCCTGGGACGGATTCCCCTGGATCCGGAAATGGTCATCTGTGCGGATGAGGGAAGCGCTTTTGTGGACAATCATCCCGAATCGGAAGCGGCCAAAGCATTTGCTGAGGTAGCCAAGGTCTGGAAGCAGGAACTGGCGGCGAAAGGCTAGTCCGGGGAAAACGGTTCATACCGCTTCAATCGTTCATGACCATTAAGAAGGGAACAGGAATGGAGAGAAAAAAAGAGGAAATTTCGGCGGCGGTACTGGAAAAGGAAATCATTGATTTTTTGATGGGGTGGGCCTCAAGCTCCGGCGGCAAGAACACCGGACGGGGATGCAACCTGAAACACGGCCGGGCCTCCGTCCTGGCCACCAGTTATAAAGATATTCCCCGGGCCACGCCGATCGACTATTTTTGTGACGGCACCTTGAGCGTATGGTTCAATGCCGAGCCCGGCGGGAAAATCGCCAATATCATGCGCAATCCCAATGTGTCTGTGGGAATCTATGAGCCGGTGGACCATACCATCGATCAGAAAAGCCTGCAGCTGTGGGGGCAGGCGGAAATTATTACCGAAAAAAAGAATCCGGAACTTTTTCATGAAAAATGGGAGTCGTTCGGGGTCAAGGAAGCGGTGGTCGGAATGGTCAACTCCATGATTTACCAAAAAAAGATCCCGGCGGAAGCCAAAGAGAAAACCATGGAAAACATTCAGAAAAAAATCAATTTTATCAAGGTAACGCCTGAAAAGATCGTTCTGCGCGAAATCCTCGTGGAACAGGGAACGCTTCGAAAAGTCTGGGAAAACGGCAAGGCCTGGACCCTTAAATTTATCATGTAATCAAAAAAAAGGAGTAAGGAAAATATGAAACGAATCGCTTTTTCATGTGAAGACGGCAGCGGACTGAACTCGGAAATGAGCATGCATTTTGGTCGCTGTTCGCACTATACCATCGTCGAGGTGGACAACGGCGAGGTTAAAAATACCGAGGTGATCGACAATCCCTATTTCAGCAACCATGTACCGGGCGTGGTGCCCAAGTTTATTCATGAACAAAAGGTGGATGTCATGGTGGCCGGCGGTATGGGCCCCAAGGCCATCAACATGTTCAATGATTTTGGTATTGAGGTGGCCACCGGTGTCGGGGGGAAAGTTGAAAATGTGCTGAAGGCCTATCTTGAGGGCCGGGTTCAGGGAACGGCGCCCTGCAAGCACGATCACGGCAGTAACTGTTAAGGAGGGACCGGACGTGAAAATTGTTGTTTCCGCAACCGGTGAAACGGTTGATGATCGTGTCCACGAGTTTTTCGGGCGCTGTGACTTCCTGATTGTTTTTGATCTGGAAACCCGGCAGGCAAAAGCGGTGAAAAACGATAACCTGGATGCGGTCAGCGGCGCCGGAACCGGATGTGCCCAGGTGGTGTTTGACGAAGGGGCTGAAACGGTGATCAGCGGAAAAGTGGGGCCGAAAGCCTATGAGGCCTTGCAGGGCGCCGGGATCGGTATTTATCTGTCTCCGCCCGAAATAACGGTGGCCGCGGCTATAGAGAAGTATGAACAGGGATCTCTGCGGAAAATGGAGATCCAAAAATTTTAGCAGGGAGGTTGATATGAAAGTATGTATCAGTTCAACAGGCAGGGATCTGGATGCAAACCTCGATCCCCGGTTCGGAAGGTGCCAGGTATTTCTGTTTGTCGATACCGAAACCCAGAAAACAGAAGCGGTTGAAAACCCCGCGGCCATGTCCGGCGGCGGTGCCGGAACCAAGGCCGCTCAGCTGGTATCGGAACGGGGCGCGGAAGCGGTGCTGACCGGAAATGTGGGGCCCAATGCGTATGCGGCGCTGGAAGCGGCCGGCATTAAGATTTTTACCGGATGCAGCGGTGTCTGCCGGGAGGCCCTGAATTCGTTCGATCAGGGGGCCGTGACGTCCGTTAATGCGCCCACGGTTGAAAGACATTCGGGTCTGAAATAAAGTTCAATTCCGGGGGGATAATCCCGGTGAACTGTTTTGAAATAGAAACGAAGTCAAGGAGGTGTCAAATGCCCAGAGGAGATGGAACAGGACCGAAAGGACAAGGCCCCGGGACCGGCCGCGGACAGGGCGGTAGCCAGCCCGGCGGCGGCCGTGGCAGAATGGGCGGCAGCCGGGCCGGTGCAGGGCCCGCGGGAAACTGTATCTGTCCGGTTTGCGGTGAAAAAACACCGCACCAGGCAGGGGTTCCCTGTTATCAGATGGCCTGTCCGAAATGTGGAAAGCAGATGGTTCGGGAATGACGATAGAATAGCGCATAGCGAAAAATATTTTATACGCCATGCGCCATGCGTTCTGGCTGGTTGAACGAAAAGTTTCCAGTGTGATATTTGGAAAAGACAGGAACCTTTGAAATATTTTTAATGCAGATACGGAGGTGAATCTTTGAAAATAGCGGTAGCCAGCGGTAAAGGCGGAACCGGAAAAACAACGGTGTCGACAAATCTTGCACTTTCTCTGGACAATGTCCAGTATCTGGATTGTGACGTGGAGGAGCCGAACTCGGCCATATTTCTTAAACCGGTTATCGAGGAAAAGCTTCCGGTTGAAATTCCGGTGCCGGTCATTGATGAAGAAAAATGTGATTATTGCCGAAAATGCGTAAAAATGTGTGCGTTTAACGCGCTGGTGGTGCTGGGGGAGAAGGCGCTCTTTTTTCCGGAGTTGTGTCACGGGTGCGGCGGCTGCACCTGGATCTGTCCCCAAAAGGCGATTACGGAACAGGACCGGATTATCGGAACGGTGGAAAAGGGGCATGCCGGCAAAATTGAATTTATACAGGGCCTTTTAAATGTGGGTGAACCCATGGCGCCGCCGATTATTAAAAAACAGCGGAGCTATATAAAGGACGGCAAGACCGTTATTCTGGATTCTCCGCCGGGAACGTCCTGCCCGGTCATTGAAACGATCCGGGAGACGGATTTTTGCGCGCTGGTCACCGAACCCACGCCTTTCGGCCTGAATGATCTTGTTCTGGCGGTGGAAACGGTTCGGGAAATCGGCGTGCCGTTCGGCGTTATTATCAATCAGCACGGTATCGGCGATGATGCCGTGGACCGGTATTGTAATACGGAGGGCATTGAAATTCTGATGCGGATTCCCTGGGACCGGCGAATTGCCGAAGCCTATTCTAAAGGAGAGCCGGCGGTTGAACTTTTTCCTGAAATGAAAAAGGACTTTCAACAGGTGTTCAGCCGGATTCAGGATATTGTGCGGCAAGCGGCCTGACGAACCGATACCGGTTTTTCAAAGGCGGTCTTCAATAGCAATATTAAACAACCAACAACAAAAGACGGATGATTATGAAACAGCTTACCATTATCAGCGGAAAAGGCGGGACCGGAAAAACGACCATTACCTCCGCTTTTGCGCATCTTGCCGAAAACAGTGTGCTGGCCGACAGCGATGTGGACGCTGCGGACCTGCATTTGATTCTTGAACCCGAAGTGAAACACCAGGAACCCTACTCCGGCGGCAGTGTCGCTGTGATCGATGAACAGAAATGTACCGGTTGCGGGATTTGTGTTGAAAAATGCCGTTTTGACGCCATTCGCAATTTCAAGGTGGACCCTATTTCCTGTGAGGGCTGTACGTTCTGTACCTATGTCTGCCCCGAAGGCGCCATTGTCATGGCGCCGCAGATTTCAGGAAACTGGTTTGTATCTTCGACCCGGGCAGGCACCATGGTCCATGCGAAACTGGGAATTGCGGAGGACAATTCCGGCAAGCTGGTCAGCGTGGTGCGGCAAAACGCGAAAGAGATTGCGGAAAAAGACAGGCTGGATACCGTTATCATTGACGGTCCGCCGGGGATCGGCTGCCCGGTGATCGCCTCGATTACCGGTTCGGATATGGTTCTGGTCGTGACGGAGCCGACCCTGTCCGGACTGCATGATATGGAACGGGTGCTGGATACGGCAAAACATTTCAAGATTCCCGCAATGGTGTGTGTGAACAAGTATGATATCAATCCGGAGAATACGGAAAAGATTGAAGTCCGCTGCCGGGAGAAGGGGGTCCGGGTGGTGGGGTGCCTGCCGTATGACAAGGCCGTGACCCAAGCCATGATCTTGAAAAAGTCCGTTGCCGAGCATGATTGCGGCGAAGTGACGAAAGCGGTTGTGAAAATGTGGCGGGAGGTCCGGCAGATATTGACGGCGGATACGGCTTCGGCAGGCAAGGCGTAAGCTGCGGCGTTTGACTGATAGACGGGAACCCTTGTTGATGACAAACAATCATTATCATACGCTGGGACTTACGAAAACGGCCACGCCGGAAGAGATCAAAAAGGCCTATCGCAAACTGGCCCTGAAATATCATCCGGACCAGAATGCTTCCGATGAAGCGGAAGAAAAGATCAAAAAAATCAATACGGCGTATGCCGTGCTTTCCGACGCGGACAAAAAACGCCATTATGATATGACCGGAACGGAGCCCGGGGCAAAGGGCCCGGTGCGGCCGGGCGGCTATCCCGGCGCGGGCCGCGGCCGGGGGTGCGGCCGGGGCAGAGGGTGTGGCCGGGGATTCGGTGTCTGGTCGTCGGTTTTCAGAAGACCGTCGCAGGAGATTTTAAAGGAAGGAACGGATTATATCTACCGGATTTCGGTGGCTGACGCGGATCTCGAAAACGGGACCCGGCGTTCGTTCATGATTCGGGACGGTGCAGGCATGAGCCGAATGACGGTGACGATTCCGCCGGGAAGTAAAAAGGGGGAACGGATCATCGCTGCGGAAGTTGCCGGTGAAAACGGCGGCAAGTTCATTCTGGAGCTGGTATGAACCGGAAAAAACTGGATGATCCAATCCCTGGCACCTGTTGCCGTTTGACATTTGGATTTTGGATTTCATTTGGCATTTTTCATTTGAACTTTGACATTTTGTAAATGGTGGAACCTTAAAATTACAGGGTTATCCAATCCGTTTGGCTAATGGAGATGCAGATATGGTCGGTTTTGAGCCCATCGGTGTTATTCATTCACCCTATAAGAAGGCGGAAGGCGTTCCGATTCAGCCGGTTTTTTCGAAAAGCGTCACCGCCCGGGTTGAAGTTTTTCCGCAATTTCAGCAGGGGCTGAAGGACCTTGACGGTTTTTCGCATATTATGCTGCTTTACTTTTTTCATCAATCCGACGGATATCGTCTGTTATGCCGGCCGTTTCTGGACAATCAGCCGCGGGGGCTGTTTTCCACCCGCGCCCCCCGGCGGCCGAATCCCATCGGACTTTCCATTGTCGAACTCATCACCATTGAAGATAACATCATTACCATCGGTTCGCCGGACATGATTGACGGGACGCCGCTTCTGGATATCAAACCCTATATGGAAAAATTTGATGTCAAGGAGAATATCCGCAGCGGATGGTATGAACAGGCGGATAACAGAAAACAGACAACGGCGGACAGCCGTTTTACCCATGAATCAAAAAAATAAAGGAGACCAAATGTTTCAGCCGACGAAAGAAATGAAAGCAATACTGGATCAGACCGCCATCTGGGTGTTGGCCAGCGCCGACCAGGAAGGGACGCCCAATGCCGTGCCGATTTTTTATACCCAGGTTTTGGCGGACGGTAAACTGCTTTTGGTGGACAATTTCATGAACAAAACCATCGAAAATATTCAGCAGAACCCGATGGTGTCCGTTTCCGTCTGGCAGGACAAGGATGGATACCAGTTCAAGGGAAACGCCGTCATAGAGACCAGCGGACCCAATTTTGAGACGGGAAAAGCCCTGGCCAAAACCAGGGACCCGAAGGGGGTGGTTGTAATTGCCGTGGATTCGGTCTATACCACGGCGCCGGGCCCGGCGGCCGGCAAAAAAATTATTTGATCTTATCCTGAAAAAGGGGGAAAATATGCCGCTTTATGAGTATCGATGCAGAAAATGCGGTGAGATAAGCGAGTTTTTACTGAACCCCGGAGAGGATCAGGACAGGCTGATGTGTAAAAACTGTCGGGCAACGGACCTTGAAAAGACACTGTCCGTGACAAATGTGTCCAAGTATCCCTCTCCGAAGAACGGACAGACCTGCTGTGGCTCCGGCGGAGGATGCGACCGGCCCAAGCGGTGCTGTGAAAGCTGAGGATGAATATGGGAAAAAAGGACAATAAGCCGATGGCGGAGGAGATTCCTTCGGCGGATCTGGAGGACGTCAGCGGACCGGTCATTTTTTACAATGACCTGGTGATCGATCATTTTACCAACCCGCGAAATGTGGGTGATATGGCAGAAGGAGATTACGACGGCTACGCGCTGATCGGGGATCCGGTCTGCGGCGACCAGATGAAACTCTGGATCCGGGTCCGGGAAAACCGGATTTCGGAGATCCGGTTCAAGTCCTATGGCTGTCCGGGCGCCATTGCGACCAGCAGTATGACTACGGTCCTGGCCCAGGACAAGACCATTGAAGAAGCAAAACGGATTACGGATGATGATGTGGTGGAAGCCTTTGCGGGCATTCCGGACCACAAAAAACACTGTTCAATGATGGGAGTGAATGCTTTGCTGGCGGCCATCCGGGATTTTGAGCAGAAGCAGGAGCCGTCGGCCGAATGATCTATCTGGACTACAATGCCACAACGCCGGTTCATTTTGATGTACTGGCGGCCATGCAGGACTGTTTTGAAACGCAGTTCGGCAACCCGTCAAGCTTTTACCGGATCGGCCGGGAAGCCAAACAGAAGCTCCACGAAGCGCGGGTGAAGATTGCTTCCGCCATCGGCGCGGATCCGCTTGAGATCTATTTTACCTCCGGCGGTACCGAGTCGGACAATCTGGCGCTGCGCGGAATGGCCAAAGCGCTTCAGGGAAGGGGCCGCCACCTGATCACCACTGCGGTGGAACACCATGCCGTCCTCAACACCTGCCGGGATCTTGAAAAAGAGGGCTTTGCGGTCACTTACCTTCCGGTGGATTCGAACGGCCGGGTGGATCCGGAAACCCTTGCCGGGGAAATCACTTCCGAAACCATTCTGATCAGTGTGATGTATGCCAATAATGAAACCGGGGTCATTCAGCCGCTGGCCGACATCGGAAGAATCGCCCGGGAACGGGATATTGCGTTCCATACCGACGCGGTGCAGGCGGCCGGAAAGATCCCGATCGATGTTTCCGCGATCCGGGCCGATCTGCTTTCGGTGACCGGGCACAAGCTTTACGGGCCCAAAGGGGCCGGCGCCCTTTACGTGAGAAAAGGGATTGCGCCGCGGGCCATTCTGACCGGCGGCCGGCATGAGCAGGACCTGCGGGCGGGAACGGAAAATGTTCCCGGCATCGTGGGGCTGGGAGAGGCCTTTGCCCGGTTTGCCGCAAATCCGGGGCCGGAGGCGCAGCGGCTGGGACAGCTCAGAGACCGGTTGGAGGAAGGCCTGACCCAGAACATTCCGAATGTGTGTATTAACGGGTGCCGCGCGCCGCGGATTTCCAATACCGCCAATGTGGTGTTTCCATCCGTGGACGGCGAATCCATTTTACTGCATCTGGATCTGAAAGGGATTTACGCGTCGTCCGGTTCGGCCTGTGCCACCGGCTCGCCCGAACCGTCCCATGTGCTGAAAGCCATGGGGCTTGCGCCACGAGCGGCCCAGGGCTCGATTCGTTTTTCTCTGGGAAACGCGACGACGGCGGAAGAGATCGATCAAACGATCGAAACGGTTGCTGAAACCGTCGACCGGTTAAGACGGATTTCAAGCATTTAGTTGAACCATTTATGTTTCCTTCTTTCGGGACGGGAACGACAGTCAGGTATTGATGATGGAAAAAGGAAACTGTTTTGTCTGCGGGCCGTCCAATGATGTGGGGCTCAGGCTCCACTTCGAAATGGACCGGGAGAAACAGCAGGCCGAATGTTCAACCGTGATAACGGCGGACTACCAGGGCTGGTCCGGAATAGCGCACGGCGGCATCATCGCGTCCATTCTGGACGGGTCCATGGTGTATGCCTGTAAAAGTATCGGTCTTTTGTGCCGGACGGCTGAACTGAATGTCCGCTATAAAAAGGAAATTCCGCTGAATGTTCCGGTACACATCCAGGCGACGGTTCGGGACCATGTCAGATGGCTTTCCTACCATGTCGTCCACACCGATGCGGTGATTAAAATAAACGGCAAGGTCGCGGCGCGGGCCAAAGGTAAAATGTTTGTCGACAAAAAGCAGGGGAAGCATGATGCAGTGCGGTAAATGCAAGCAGATGGACTGTTACCGGGAAGAAAAAGACTGTACCGGAAGACGGGATGAGCTGGCGGCGCTGTATGCCGATCCGGAAAAACAGAAAATAATGCGCGCGGCCTTCGGGCTGGAAGTCGATGAGAGCGGCCGCCTGCTGACCCGGGTTGAGGAAATCGTGCGGTTCGCCGGCAGAATGGAATACCGGCATCTGGGCATAGCTTTCTGTGCCGGCTGCTCCCGGGAAGGGGCGGCGCTGCACCGGCTTCTGGAAAGCCGTTTCACAATCACCTCGGTATGCTGCAGTGTCTGCGGCATGGGCATTGAAACCGTTCTGCCGGATGCGCCGGGAGACAGCGATCACCGGGTCATGTGCAATCCGCTGGCTCAGGCGGAAATACTGAACCGGGCCGAAACGGACCTCAATATCGTGATCGGTCTTTGCGTGGGCCATGACATCCTTTTTGCCGGGGAATCGAAAGCGCCGGTGACGACGCTTGTGGTCAAGGACCGGGTGCTGGTGAACAATCCGGCCGGTGTGCTCGGTTCTTTCTACTGGAAAAAGATTCTTTCCGACCGGTTGAAGTAATGGAGTTCAAGCCGTTTAAACAGTTTAAAGCGATAAAACTGATTAAACGAAAAAAACCGGGCAAGCGGTTTAAACCGTACAAACTGCTGTTACTGTAAAGGAAATAAAATGATTCTTGACGCGTTGAAAAAACAGGCTGAAGAAAAAGCAGGGGGAAGAACGGTGGCGGATGTCCGTATCGGGATTTGCTATACCGCGGTCAAACTGGACGATGGCGCTACCGGCCTGGCCTATACCTTTCGTCATGATATTCCCCAGGGCTGTGCCGTTTTTCAGGGAAATGTTCCGCTGGCGGGAAAGTCTGCGGAAGAAGTCCTGGGTTTTCTGGATGCGCCGGACCTTTTGATCCGGACGGTGGGCATTGCAGCCATGAATGCGCTGATCAACCGGGACAGCCGGAATCTGGTCGAGGGGGATGTGCTTGAGCATCTGCAGCCGCAGAAAGAGGATATCGTGGGCATGGTGGGCTATTTCGGACCGCTGGTGACGCCGTTGAGGAAAACGGTCCGGGAACTGCGCATTTTTGAAAAAAAAGGAGAAAGAGCGCTGAACATTTATCCGGAGGAGAAAGCGTTTGAACTGCTGCCTTCCTGTGACAAGGTCATCATTACGTCAACCGCGCTGATTAACCTGACCCTGGAAAAACTCCTGGAGACTGTTCAGGGCTGCCGCAAAAAAGCCCTGGTGGGATCCAGCACGCCCCTGGCCGCGGAAGTGTTTCGGAAATACGGTGTCGATCTGCTGTCCGGGATTGTGATCACCGATCCGGCGTCGATTCTCAGAATTGTCAGCGAAGGCGGCGGCGTGCGTTTTTTCAGGGGTCATGTGAAAAAGGTGAACCGTGTGATCGCGTAACGCAAGTGAAACCGTTTAAACTGTTTAAACCGTTCAAGAAAAAATATAGGGTTAATGACAAATGCCGAAGCTTAAATGACAATTGAATGTCAAATGAAAAAGAACAAAGGGTATAGCTTATCGATTAAAGGGCAAAACTTGAGCATCTTTAACTTGGCACGGGTAAAAGTTTGGACATTGGTGCTTTGAACTTTATTGGGCATTTTTAATTTGGGCTTTGAAATTATATTAACCTGACTAAACTGCCGGCTCAGTTATATGGATGGTTATGATAATTTAGTGATGCTCTAGCGTTGAGGGAGATTGCTGTGGCGATTTTTGAATATAAAGGAATGAAACCCCAAATCGGGCCGGACTGCTATATCGCGGAATCCGCCGAGGTGATCGGAAGGGTCGTTCTGGGCGAGGGCGTTTATGTCGGGCCCGGAGCGAAGATCCGCGGAGATTACGGGAAAATCGAAATCGGGGAGGGCACCGCGGTTGAAGAGAACTGTGTGATCCATGCCCGTCCCGAAGAGACCTGCCGGATCGGCAGCCGGGTCACGCTGGGGCATATGTGCATGGTGCACAACGCCAAACTGATCGATGATTATGCCGTGATCGGCATGGGGTCCATCGTCAGTGACTGGGCGACCGTCGGAAAATGGTCGGTCGTTGCCGAGGGCGGACTGGTCAAAAACCGGCAGGCGGTGCCGCCGGGTAAAATTGCGGCCGGTTCCCCGGTGCGGGTTATCGGCGATGTAAAGGAAGCGTACAAAAAGGATTGGCAGCGGTTCAAACAGCTATACGTGGATATTGCCGCGACCTATTCAACGGATTTGAAGCGGATCGGATAAAGTTATAGAACTTATAAAGGACGGAAAATGGATCGGAACAGAAAAATTGTGATTATTGGCGGAAATGCCTGCGGCATGAAGACGGCGGCCCGGCTTCGCAGACGGGCGCCGTCTGCGGATATTACGGTTTATGAAAAGGGGACTTTTGTTTCATACGGTTCCTGCGGGTTTCCCTACTATGCTTCCGGGGCGGTAAAAGATTATCGCAGCCTGATCGGCGGTGCGGGAGCCATTCGGGACGCCGCCTATTTTGCGTCGGTCAAGGGAGTCCGGGTGATTACGGGTCATCAGGTTGTTGCCATTGACCGGAAAAACAAACAGCTCCAGGTGCTGGACATGCAACAGGGGGAAAAAAAGAAATGCCCGTATGACACGCTGGTGATCGCCACCGGGGGAATCCCGGCGCGGCCGGAAATCGACGGTCTGGACAGGGCCGCGGGTATTTTTACCGTTACCGGCATGGATGAGATTATGGCGCTCAGGACGTATGTTGAAACCAACGAGGTCAAGGAAGTGGTTATTACCGGCGGCGGATTTATCGGGGTTGAAATGGCCGAGGCCCTGAAAGAAAAGGGCCTGGCAATCACCCTGGTTAAAAAATCGGACAAAATTCTGCCGGCGCTCTTTGATGAAGAGATGTCGCTTTTGATCGCCAAATATCTTCAGGAAAGAGGCGTGAAGATTCTGGTGGGAAGCGATATTGCGCGGGTCGTTTCCGATGACAGCGGAAAGTTGAAGCATGTCGTCACCGACAGGAACGAAACCCTGCCGGCAGGGCTTTTGCTGATAACAAAAGGGTTCGTGCCCAACACAGAACTGGCCCGGAAGGCCGGTATCACCTGTGGCGAAAGCGGTGCCATCGAAGTCAATGCCCATATGCAGACGTCGGATCCGGATATTTACGCCGGTGGGGACTGTGTTGAATGCACCCATCTGGTGACCGGTCAAAAGGTAACCCTGACGCTGGGGTCTCTGGCCAATCTTCAGGGACGGGTGATCGCCGATCACATTGCCGGGGATGAAGCGGTTTTTCCACCGGTGCCGGCAACGACAATCTTCAAAATTTTCGACCATACCGCCTGCCGGACCGGAATTACGGAAAAGGAGGCGCGGGAAAACGGGTACGATTATGTGAGCGTGATTGTGCCGGGGGCGGACAAGCCGGCGTTTTATCCCGGCACCCGACCGATTATCACCAAGCTGATTGCCGACCGGCAAACCCGCAAGCTGCTCGGCGCCCAGATCCTGGGTCCGGGTGACGCGGCCAAGCGAATGGAAATCGTGGCGACCGCCATTACCTGCGGCGCAACGGTGGACCAGCTTTCCACGCTGAACCTGGCCTATTCTCCGCCGTACTCGCCGCCCATCGATAATATTATCAACGCGGTGAATACCGTCATCAATAAAATGAATGGTTTGGCGGAAGGCGTATCCCCGCTGACCGTCAAGCAGAAATTCGACCGGGGAGAGGATTTTATTTATCTTGACGTGAGAAGCCGGGCGGAATATAAACGGATGCGGATCGATCATTCAAACGTCATGCTTCTGCCGCTGGGAAATCTGCGCAAAGCGGGAAAACAACTTCCCCGCGACAAGGAAATTATCGTGAGTTGCATGGTCAGTCTCAGGGCTTATGAAGGATGCCTGATTCTGAAAGCCATGGGATTTGAGAATGTAAAGTTTATGGACGGCGGGCTTCTGGCCTGGCCGTATCCGCTTTAAAAAACCAGCACAGGGCAGAGCAGCGCATGGCGCATGCCGAATCCCATGCAGAGTGGCTGGTGCGGAAGGTGGAATGAAACCAGTTAATTTAAACATTAAAATTTCCTGCTGCGCGCTTTGCTCTCTGCGCAATGCGACTTAGCCGGGACAACGGTTTATGCAAAGGGCTGAAACCAAAAATAATACCGGTGTGATTCTGGGCGTGTCGGCCGGACATTTTTGTCATGATATTTATTCCAGTTTTCTGGCCCCGATTCTGCCGCTGTTGATCGAGCGCTTTTCCCTGACCTATGCGGCGGCCGGATTCATATCCGTGCTGCTGCGGATACCCTCGGTGTTCAGTCCTTTGATCGGTTCGCTGTCCGGCCGGATTAACCTGAAGTATCTGGTGATCGCGAGTCCCACGGTAACGGCCACGGCCATCTGTCTTTTCGGCAATGCGCCGAATTACGCGGTCATCGCGCTGCTGGCGATTGTGGCGGGATTCAGTTCGGCCTGTTTTCACGTCCCCCCGCCGGTAATCCTGCGCAACCTGGCCGGCAAAAAAACGGGCGCGGCCATGAGCCTTTTTCAGACCGGGGGGGAGCTGTCGCGGACCCTCGGGCCGCTGATGGTTTTAAGTGCCGTATCGGCGTGGTCCCTGAGCGGTATCTACCGCCTGATTCCTGTCGGAATCATGGTTTCTTTTTTTCTTTTCCTGCTGCTGAAGGACATCCCGTCCAGCAGGGCGGTTCAGATGCACGGACCGGCCAGGGGCCGGATTTTGAACACCTTTTTAAGCCGGAAAGCGCTGTTTGTTGCCATCGGCGGCGTGCTGCTGTGCAAGTGTTTTTCCGCGTCGGTGCTGGGGGCCTATCTGCCCACTTATCTGACGGCTCAGGGGGCGGGGCTGTGGGCGGCCGGCGGCGCCCTGTCGCTGCTCCAGGCGTTTGCCATCGTCGGGGTCTGTATTACCGGGCCGCTGTCGGATAAAATATCCTGTGAAAAAATGCTGCTGGTCCTGACCCTGGCGGCACCGCTGTCCATGCTCTGCTGTGTTCATTTGAAGGGCTGGCTGTTCGGGGTGTCGCTGTGTTTTGCCGGAATGGCGGCTTTTTCCAGCACACCGGTCATTTTATCTCTGGTGCAGAAAAGCCGGTTTGAGTTTCCGGCCATTGCCAACGGAATATATATGACTCTGAATTTCCTGTTAAGTTCTGTGACTGTTCTGGCCGTGGGAAAATTATCGGACATGGCCGGCATCGTTTTTACCTTTCGGTGCTGTGCTTTCCTGTCCTGTATCGGCATTCCCTTTGCCCTTTTTTTAAACGGTAAATCCGGGCTTCGGGTTTTACCATGATCATGGAGAAAACATGAAAAACGAAAAAAAAATCAGCAAAAAAGCGGTCCGCGAAAAAATTCTGGCTTTTCTCGACCAAAGTGCGGCGCTGCCGGATACGCGCAAGGGCAAATTCCGCTGCGGCATGAAGCACCGCAATGCGCTGGTGCTGGCCACCAGTTATGAAGATGTTCCCCGGGCAACGGCGCTGGAGTTTTTTCATGAAGGCCTGATCCTGTATATTCTGGGTGTTCCGGGCGGAAAGATTGCCAATATCAAACGGAATAAAAGGGTATCGGCCTTTGTTTACGAGCAGCCCATGGATCATTCGGTGTTGCAGAAAAGCCTGCAGGTATTCGGTGAAGCGGACCTGATCACCCGCCGGGACCGGAACCGTCTTTTCCAGCGCAAGCTCAAACAGTACAATATGGATCAGGTGATGACAAAACTGCTGGAACCGATCGCCCGGGAAAAAAATCTTCAGGGCGAAGCGTCCCGGGCCTTTATCAAAAAGTTTATCGATGCGTGCAGTTTTATCAGGATTACACCGCAGCGGATGATTTTAAAGGAGTATTATCCGGATTTTTCGATGGCAAAGTTTGAATGGGAAAAAACAAAAAGCCGGGCAACACGCCGGGAAAGCGAGTAATGTGATGGACAGTTCATCAAAAATGGTCATGGTCTATTCTTCCCCGGCCGGCAGCACCCGGGCCGTAGCGGAAATGATTTTGTCTGTGCTTCGGGCCGCGGGAAAAGAAGTTGTTGTCCTTGATCTGGATCGTCCGGAAGACCGGGATCAAGGGACGGCCGTTGCCGAAAGTCTCAGGCCCGGAGACGGCCTCTGGCTGGGGTCTCCGGTATATGCGTATCACGCGCTGCCGGCGGTGATGGGTTTTATTCAGGGGCTGCCGGAATGCCCCGGTGTTTTTACGGTGCCTTTTGTGACCTGGGGCGCGGTGACCAGCGGGACGGCGCTTTACGAAATGGCGGAAAGCTTGTCGGCCAAAGGGTGCCGCATTGCCGGCGCGGCCAAAGTGGCGGCCGTCCATTCCATGATGTGGCAGCAGGAGACGCCGCTGGGCGCCGGCCGGCCGGACAAAATAGACGGCGTGCTGCTGCGGGACTGGGTTAAAAAACTGCTGGGCAGAATCCGGTCCGGAAAGGTAAGTCCGGCGCTTATGAAGGATTTGAACTATCAACCGGCATCCGTCCGCAGCACCATGGACGAAATGAATCTGGCCAAGGCCGGGGCCATGTTCCCGGGAATCAAGGTGAACGAGGATCTCTGCACCCGGTGCGGGGTCTGTGCCGAAAACTGCCCGGTTCAGGCCGTTACCCTTTCTCCCTGGCCGACCATTGCCGACCATTGTATTTTCTGTTTTAACTGTGTCCGGCTGTGCGGGGAAAACGCGTTTCAGGTAGATTTGTCGCCGTTTGGCGACCGGTTACGCCATATGGCGAAAGCAAACAATGAGTATCCCCTGACCAAAACCTTTTTGTAGGAAAGGAGCCTGAGCCATGAAGAAATCCGAAAAAAGAACCAAAGCCCGGATCAAAAAGGATATTATTGACTTTCTAAACCGCACCTCGGGTGCGGCGGATAAAAATCCGGGACGCTACAGCTGCGGCATGACGCACCGGAACGCCCTGGTGCTGGCCACCTCATACCGGGATGCGCCGAGGGCGACCCCGCTGGAGTTTTTCAATGAGGGCATGACGATTTATATTTTCGGAGAGCCCGGCGGAAAGATCGCCAATATCAAGCGCAACCAGAAAGTCTGTGCGGCGGTCTATGAACAGCCCCTGCGGCATTCGAAAAAACAGCAGAGCGTCCAGATTTTTGGAACCGCCGAGCTGATCAGTGTTCGCAATAACGCCCGGCTGTTCAAGTCCAAGGCCCGCAAGTGGAACCTTTACGGCGTGGTTGATTCTTTTCTGAAACCGTATTTCAAGCAGAACAAGGTTACGGAAAAGGAGAAAAAACAGATGGAAGACAGGCTGTTGAGCAGCATGAATATGATAAAAATTACACCGGACAAGGCCATTTTGAGAGAATATCTTCCGGATTTCAGTATGCCCAAATATGAATGGAAAAAGTAAATGATAAAACGGTTCAGACCCTTTTATCTAAAGCGCAAATGCCAAAGTGCAAATGACAAGTGAATGCCAAAGGATAAAGGTCAAAGGTTAGTGGTTATGGGTAATCGTGAACAAATATTCAAACAATATCTTATCTATCACCTGTCACCCCTCACCAATAACCCCTTGAATTTTGACATTGGCGTTTTGAGCTTCATTTGGTATTTTTAATTTGGATTTTGACTTTTCACATAGATGAAATTAACCGTTCAATGAATGCAAACTGGAAAGACATTTTAAACAAAAAAATATAAATCTGATCGGGAGAAATAAGATGACCCATGAAGATGCAGGACATTATGCGGAAAAGCATAAAGGCGCCGTGGTTGATGAAAAAATTGCCGCCAGGGTGCGGGAAAAAGCGTCCGGTGACAGCCTGTCCTGTGGGGCCGCCCATGTCATTGCCGGCGAGCTGGGAGTGGTGCCTGCCGAGGTGGGTAAGACCATGGACCTTCTGGAAATCCGGATTGAAAAATGCCAGCTCGGCCTTTTCGGCTATGGTGAAAAAAAGCGAATTGTCACACCGGCGAAAGCGGTGACGCCGGCGCTTGAAAAGGCGATTCGGGGCGGACTTGTCGCGGGCCGGCTTCCCTGTAAAGCGGCCTGGGACCTGGCGGACCGGTTCAGTATGAAAAAACTTGATCTGGCCAATGCCTGCGAAAAACTGGGCATTAAAATCAATTCCTGCCAGATCGGTTCGTTCTAGCCGGTTGGTGAAAATGTCTTTGCTATGTTTGTAGATCAAGACCCTTGGGGTTTGACCGGAAAAGCTTTGAATGGTTAAACAGATGATAAGAAAACAGCATACGGGAAATTAAAATGGTTCAAAAGATTGGAATTTTGTTGACCGTAACGGTTTTTATGGTTTCCATTGTGGTGCTTTTGGGGCGGGCGGAAAAAAGAACCGTCTTTTACGAACCGGACGCTACCCTGAAAATGTTTGCCCGGCAGAATCAGGTGAAGCCCGGTGAGATCAAGAGAGAACTGGACATGCCTTTTGTGCGCGGAAGCACGACGCTGGCGGAATTAAATATCGACGAACGCCGGGCCCGTGATCTCCTTGCGCATATCACCGGCGGTTTTGCCGCTGAAAAGACGGCGATTGCCCTGTGTGCTGTGTTTGTCTTTACCACAGTTGTTATGATTCTGCTTTGCCGGGGGGCCATGTCTTCACCAGTCAAAGTCGTGCTGCTGCTGATTTCTGTTTCAGGGTTTGGGTTTTATCTGGGAAAGACCTTTAATCCCATGGTCAGCCTGGTGAAATTCATGAAAGGGATTACCGGGATAGAGGCCAACGGGCTGGCCTGGTTCCTGGTGCTGCTCTGTTTTTTCCTGCTTGCCTTCATCGGCACCAAGCTGGTCTGCGGATGGGCGTGTCCATTCGGCGCGCTTCAGGAACTGATTTACAAACTTCCCGGGTTGCGCAACCTGAAGCAGCGCTGCAAAATACCCTTTCCGTTGTCGAACAGTATTCGGGCGCTTCTTTTTTTGAGCTGTCTGGCAGTGCTTTTTCTGAATCTTTTCGGGCTGCGGGAGCAGGGAAGAGTGCTCTATCATCTGATCAACCCGTTCAACCTTTTTGATTTAAGGTTCGGCCTGGTTTCCGTTTCGGTGTATATCGTGCTGTCGCTGGTTCTCAGTATCCTGTTTTACCGGCCGCACTGTTACCTGGTCTGCCCTTTCGGGCTGTTTTCCTGGCTGTTTGAAAAGTTCAGTATCTTTAAAATAAGGATTGACCGTGAGAAATGCACGGACTGCAAGGCCTGTCTCAAGGCCTGTCCGGGGTATGCCATGGAAGGGATCTATGCGGATAAGCTTTTCGGGGCAGACTGCTTTTCCTGCGGTGAATGTCTGAAGGCCTGTAAATTCGATGCCCTGGCCTACGGGAGCAGTCCTGAAAAGCGTTAACCGTTCGATGATTCAGAGGAGGAAATTCAATGTGCAGACTGACGGTTCTTTGTGAAAACAGCGTGATTGCCTGTCCGGGTCTTCTGGGAGAACACGGGTTCGGTGTTTTGATTGAAAAAGCAAATGCGCATTTCCTGTTTGATACGGGCCAGGGGTATACCCTGATGCAGAATGCAAAGGTGCTTGACGTGGACTTGAAAAAAGTGTCTAAAGTGTTCTTGAGCCACGGTCATTTTGACCATACCGGCGGGCTTGAGGCCCTGCTTCGGCGGTGCGGTCAAATGGATGTTTATGCGCATCCGGATGTTTTTGTCGAACGGTTTGCGCCGTTAAAAAAGCAGGGGACGACTGGCGTCCGTTCGGTGGGTATTCCGGTGGATCAAAAAACTCTGTCTGCGCTGGGGGCAATCTTTCATTTCAATACGGATTTCTCCGAAGTCGAAAAAAACATGTTTTTAACCGGAGAGGTGCCCCGCCAGACCGAATTTGAAAAAGCGGACAAACGGCTGACGGTGATGAAAAACGGAGAAAAAGTTCAGGACCCGTTCAAGGACGACCAGACCCTGGTTATTCGGACCGGCAAAGGCCTTGTCGTTGTGCTGGGGTGTGCGCACTCCGGAATGATCAATACGCTCAATCACATCCGGTCGAAACTTCCCGAAGAAAATTTTTACATGGTGATCGGCGGAACCCACATGGGCTTTCTGGATCCGGCGCAGGTTGAAATGACCATAACGGCGCTGCAGGCTTTTGCCTTTGAGAAAATAGGGGTGTCCCACTGTACCGGACTTCCCGCTGCGGCCCGGCTGAAACAGGCTTTTGGCGAGCGGTTTTTCTTTGCCAGCGCGGGAACAGTTATAACAATTTAAAAGGTTTAAGTATGAAATACGAGCATAACGGAACCGGGTTCGAAGCGGTTTTCGGAAAAATCGAAGCGCTGGCGTATGATGCCATTGCCCTGCCGGCCTCCCCGTCGCTGCGGATGGATTGCGGCATTACCGCGAAGATCGCGGCGCTTGCCGGAGAGGCCGTCTCCGCGGAAGCGCTGCAACAGGCCCCGGGAAGGCTGGGAGATGCGGTGCTCACCGGGGCCGGGGATATTGCGGCCGGAAAAATATTTCACTGTGTGATGCTGGGTGAAGACAAACAGGCTGACCCGCAGAATCTGGATCGGTCGGTAGCTGCTGTTTTCGAAAAGGCCAAAACGCTGGGCTTTAAAAAACTGGCGTTTCCGGCCATCGGCGCGTCTTTTCCCGGGCTTGACCCGAAAACGGCAACGGAAATTATTGTGGCACAGGCCCTGAAAGCGGTTGATGAGGCCCCCGCCTGTTTCACCCATCTGTGTTTCATTGTATGTGATTCCGCGCCGTATATGTATTTCAAAAAAATACTCAAGAGAAAATTAAGAAAAAAACCACGAAGGGAAAATCCATGAAAGAATATCCGGTCATTATTGCGGGCGGCGGACCCGCCGGCGCGGCCTGTGCCAAAGCATTGAAAGAAGAGAATGTTGCGGCCCTGGTGATCGAAAAAGAAAAAATGCCGCGGCATAAAACCTGTTCCGGGGTTCTTTTCGGTCAGACCCAGCTTCTCCTGAAAAACTATTTTGGAACCCTGCCGCCGGACGGGGTGTATTGTGAACCGAAAATAATGAACGCGGCCGATATCCGGGAGTGGGACGCGGATAAGGGGTTTTGCGAATATGTATGGGAAATTCCCAAGGACGGTGTTTCCTTCCCGGAGACATACCATAATATCTGGCGCAACAGGTTTGATCACTGGTTGCTGAAACAGGCGGATGTGCCGGTCCGGGAAAACTGTGTGCTTCAGGACTGCACGGCCGGTGACGACCGGATCAGGGTGCGGGTCTTTCACAAGGAGATGAGCCAGGTGGACAAGTTTGATAAAGACCACCAGCTGGAACAGCTTTCCTGCAGCTACCTGATCGGTGCGGACGGCGGCAACTCCAGAATCCGGAGAGTCATCGATCCCGACTGGGACAGTGCCGGACCGGAAGTGGTCATCTTTCAGGCCTATTATCGTTTTGCAGACATGGGGACGCTCAAAGACGGCAGCTGGAATGTCTTTTTTAAAAAGGAGGTCGGGGATATTTTGTGCTGTGTTCACCGCAAGGGGGATTTTTTAACGCTTTGCGTGGGCGGTTTCAAGGGACGGAACCTGAACGAAAGCATGACCACTTTCAAAACATTCCTGAGTGATGAATTCAAGGTGATTTTTAAAGACCAGGAGCGGGTCGAGGGTTGCGTGATGAAGCTGGCGCCGCCGAATCTCGGCCGGGGAAACATCCTGCTTGCGGGAGAAGCTGCGGGAATGATCTATCTCAACGGAGAAGGGATCAGTGCGGCCATCGATTCGGGATACCGGGCCGGAAAGGCCGTTGCCCGCGCGATCAAAGAGAACAAGGATGCCGGGGAACTCTACCGGGACAGTGTGAAAGATATCCTGGCGCATATGAATGTCTGTATGGAAAAGATTCACTTCTTAACTGCTTAACAAAATAAGGATGGGCGCTATGGCAATTGATGAAAACAGATTGAATGACATGATCGGAAAGGTAATCGCGGATATCGGCGCGACTTTTCATGCACCGCTGGTGCTGATCGGTGAAAAGCTGGGGCTTTTTAAAGGACTGGCTGCCGGAAAGATGAACGGTGAAGAACTGGCCGCGGCCACGGGCACGGCGGTGCGCTATGTGGAGGAATGGCTGCCGTCGCTGGCGGCCGGGGGATATATCAGTTATGACCCGGCAGATGAAAAATATTTTTTGAGTGAAGAGCAGGCCATGGTGCTGGCGGATGAGGACAGCCCCGCGTATATGCCCGGCGCGTTTCAGGCGGCCACCGCGGCGATCCGTTCGGAAGCCAGGATTGCCGAGGCCTTTCGCACCGGTGAGGGGATGGGATGGCACGAGCATGACGCGGAGCTGTTTCACGGTGCGGAACGTTTTTACAAACCCCTGTACCGGACCCACCTGGTCCAGAACTGGATTCCCGCTCTGGACGGTGTCCAGCAGAAGCTCGAGGCAGGTGCTTACGTGGCGGATGTGGGCTGTGGGTACGGCTTTTCAACCAATTTAATGGCGCAGGCCTTCCCGAAATCACGTTTTAAGGGTTTTGATTACCATGAACCGTCGATTATTACTGCAAGACAGCGTGCCGTGGCTGCCGGGGTTTCCGACCGGGTGGTTTTTGAAGCGGTTTCGGCCCATGACCTTGAGGAATCCGGATTTGACCTGATCACCTCTTTTGACTGTGTCCACGATATGGGAAACCCGGCCGGTGCGGCAAAAAAGATTTTAAGCGCCTTAAAACCGGACGGGACCTGGATGATCGTGGAACCCTTTGCCGGAGACCGGGTTGAAGAAAATTTCAGCCCTGTCGGCCGGCTCTATTACTGTGCGTCTGTGCTGCTGTGTGTGTCCGGCGCCCTGGCCCAGGACGATGATGCCCATGCGCTCGGTGGCCAGGCCGGGGAAAAGAAGCTGAAGGATGTTGTTTTGTCTGCCGGGTTTACCCGTTTCCGCAGGGCGGCGGAGAGCCCGATCAACATTGTTTATGAAGCCCGGCCGTAATTGGCCGCAAAGGGGACCGGCCCACAAACACCACCTGTTTTTTCTTTACACCTCCCTCTTTACCTGCAGTGGCGCAGGAAGGACGGGGGTGCTTTTTCATGTTTTTGACGCCTTAACAAAATATGCTTTCCCTAAGGGGGTTTTCTGAATCTCAGGAAGCCCCCTGAAAATTTCAGAGCAATTTAATAATTACGATAACCGCAGGTTTTGTTTTGATGCCGGGTCTGGTTCGATGAACCGTACCGGCCTGTCAGGGCCGTCTCAGGGCCGGGGTCGGACCTTGGTAACTATTAAAAATAGTTTAATAAAATAAGAAATAACGGTTGTTTTTTGGCTTTATAGGTCTGGTTTTAGGCTTGAAATTGGATTTTTAAGTAAGTATTTATCCTCCCTGGTAATATATGACCAAGGTCAATTTTTAATGTTTAGAGATCCTTTTGAAGGGTTATAAAGTGCTATTTTTATGCAATTTATATTTAATATTAATTATTAATATCATATTTTTTTATGACTGTATTCACTTTATTCTTGACAGGTAAAAAAAAATATAATAAAAAATTTCCAACATCAAATTAAAGTAATTTTTTCAGTGAATTATGAGATTATAACAAATGAATTTCATTATATATTTATAGTTTCTATAGCTCCAAACATATGCCGGTATTCTAAATAACAAATAAATAGCAAAATATTTACAGGTTTTTATTGCATTATCACATCAAACAAAACAGATCACCTCAAGGGGATAATCATTTTGTTTATTGAGAGATATTGCTCCCTCCCAGATAAAATACACGCCTTACATCTGAAAATCGGTTCTTTTTTTGCGGCAAAGGGCGCGCTTTTTTTTGCATTTCGTGAACCGTTCTTACTATTTTTTCGGTCCGCGTTCTCTTCACCTTTGTCGGTTAATTTTCTGCAGTTAAACAGGATTGTTGCACAGGAGGAAAGTCTATGAGTAACCGGGTCAGAATTGTGCTGATTATCGTGATTATGGCGCTGGTCATTGCCGCGAGTTACTGGTACATGCAGGAAACCACCGGAAAGGTGGAGGTTGTCAAGGAACAGAAGTGGCGCCTGCGCGATCATCTGATGGACGTTTCGTTTTCCGAGGACACCTACGGGCGGTTGGGCAGCCGGCCGGCACGGGAGGTGACACCGTCCAATGGTTCCTCCGGCTGGGCGGTCGGTCAGCACGGTACCATCCTCCGTTCGGAGGACAGCGGCAAAAGCTGGGCCTATCAGCGAAGCAATACCCGCAGTGATCTGATGGGTGTTTTTGCCATCAGCCCGGAAAAAGGCTGTGCCGTCGGCAGCTCGGGTACCATCCTGCTGACCGGGGACGGGGGGCAGGACTGGAAGAAAGTCGAAAGCGGAGTGGCCTGTCAATATAACGCCGTGACCTTTATCAGCCCTGTGAAAGGATTTATTATCGGTGAATTTTCAAGCATTCTGCATACCCAGGACGGCGGTGCGAACTGGACGTTGATTTACGGCGGTGAGCCGGAAGAGATAGACTTTTCAAAGATCGAGGAAGGAGAAATCCTCGATGAAAATTTCGGCATGGAAGAGGAGGTCTATACCTTAAACAGTATCTATTTTCTAAACAATACCCTCGGGTGGATTGCCGGTGAATACGGCACTATCCTGAAAACAACGGACGGCGGTAAAACCTGGCAAAAACAGAGAAGCGGCACGGAAAACTCCCTGTCCGGAATAGAGTTTCTGAATAAAGGACTCGGCTTTGCCGTGGGACTGGACGGCATTATCCTGAAATCGACGGACGGCGGCGTCACCTGGACCAAAGACAAGCCCACGGTCAAAACCCATTATTACGATCTGTCATTTAAACGCTTTGGTGCATCGACCACCAGAAACGATGCCGTTGCCGTCGGTCAGGGGATTATTGCCTCCTACTCCTATTTTAAAAAGCCCTATCTGCAGAACTGGGTGCCGGCGCTGGAAATGAAGTACAAGATCGACTACAACTGGCTGAGCAGCATTACCTTTATCGGCAAAACCGGAGAACGGGCCATTGCGGTGGGCGACCAGGGCCTGATCCTGTGGACCGATAACGGCGGAGATGAGTGGGATATTGTCCGCTATCCGGAAAAAAACGTAGATCTGGTTCTGGAACCCTGAACCGGGCAGCATTATTCGTGACGGAAAAGCATAAATAACGGCTGGGAGAAAACCAAGGAGGGAGTATGGCTGAGGAAAAGAAGACAAGCATAGGTGAGTTTATTGTCCGCTACCGCTATCCGATTATGGCTGTCATGGGTTTGCTGACGGTGTTGTTTATCTACGGCATGTCGCAAAAGCTCAGCATGGAAGTGCTTTTGGAGGAGATGATCCCGCCGAACCACGAATTTGTCAAGCTGCACGGCAAATACGAAAGCGCCTACGGCGGCACCAGCACGGTCATGCTGGCCATTATGGTGAAGAAGGGGGACATTTTCAATCCCGAAATGCTGAAAAAAATAAAACGGATCAACGATACCCTGCTGTTTAACCCGGACATCCGCCGGTCGTTTGTCTATTCCATTGCCCAGCGCAAAAGCAAGGCGACCAAGGGCCATGCCGGGGGCACCGTCGATGTGACTGCCCTGATGTGGCCGGAAATCGATACCACGCCCCAGGGTATTAAAACCCTGAAAGAGAATATCTTTACCGCCGACCTGTACAACGGGGTACTGGTGTCCAGGGACGGCAAGGCGACTCTGATCATGGCCGACTGCTGGGACAATATCGATTACAGCAAATTTTTTAATTTTATCCAGGAGCTCAAGGAACGCGAGGAAAACGATAATGTCAGCATCCATGTGGCGGGCCGGCCCATGCTGCTGGGCTGGATTTACCACTTCATGCCCAAGCTGTATCTGATTTTCGGGATCACGGTGGTCTTTACCGTCCTGGTGGTGGCTGCCTATTTCCGGAATGTGGTGGTGGTCATTCCGCTGCTGGCACTGGTACTGAGTACGGTCTGGGGGTTCGGGGTCATTTCTCTTTTCGGAGTGAATTTTAACCCCCTGATGGTGGTCCTGGCCGTGCTGGTGGCGGCCAGGGCGCTCAGCCACTCGGTTCAGACCACCCGGCGCTATCTGGAGGAACTGTATCTGGCCAAAGGCGACCGGACCCGGGCGGCGGAGGCCACGCTGAACGGCCTGTTCCTGGCCAGCCTGGCGGCTATCGTGACCGATGCGGCCGGCTTTTGTGTCCTGATTCTGGCGCGGATTCCCATGATCCAGAAGATCGCGATTCTGTGTGCCTGCTGGGTGGTTTCAATTCTTTTGATCTCATCTGTGCTGGGGCCGCTGCTCTGCATTTATATGCCGATTCCCAAGAACCTGAAAAAATATGACTTTTCTTTTGACACGGACAGGAAAAAGAAAAAAAGGGGTATCATGGATGCGGCGGCGGATATGTGCCTGCGCCGGTCCAATGTTGCCATAGTAATCGCCATGGTGGTGATCGGCTTGATTGCGGCGACCTTTGATTCGAAGCTGAAAGTGGGGGACACCTTCCCGGGTTCTCCGATCCTGTGGCCGGATTCCCGCTACAACATGGACTGCCAGAAGATCAATGAAAAATTCGATGCCTCGGGCACCGATCTGATCAGTGTGATTGTGGAAGGAGAAGAGGAGTGGTCGATTCAGGAACCCGCGGTCCTGAAACGGATCGATCTGTATGAGCGTTACATTGCCCATAAATTTCCGGATCTGGTGGGCGGGACCCAGTCGCTGGCCCGGATAGTCAAGACCATGAACAAGGAGTTTCACGAAGGGGATGTGCGTTACCTGGCTATTCCCGACGATAAACGGCTGATCACCAACCTGATGTTTTTCTATCAGACGGCCGGCGATCCCGGGGATTATACCACCCTGTTTGACGGGCGCTACCGCCATACCATCATCCGGGTATTTTTAAAGGACCACCGCGGGGAAACCCTTAAAAATGTGGTGCAGGCAACGCGGGAGTTTTTCGAATCCCAGCCCGAGATCAAGGGTGTCGCGTTCAAATATGCCGCCGGCTACGGCGGTATACTGGCCGCGACCAACGAGGAGATCAAAAAGTCCCAGACCGGAACCCTGCTGCTGGTTTTCCTGACCGTGTTTGTGTTCTGCGGACTGGCCTATCGCTCGATTATTGCCGCGGTACTTTTGTGCGTGCCGCTGCTGGTGGCCAGCCTGGTGGCCTTCATGTACATGGTGATCAAGGATATCGGTCTGGATATCAACGTGCTGCCGGTGGCCGCGGTGGGGATCGGGGTCGGGGTGGATTACGGGATCTATATCCTGAGCCGCATGGAGGAAGAGTTTAAAAATACCGGCGGCGACTGGAAAGCCATGACCCATACCACCATGAACTCGGCCGGCAAGGGAGTGGTCATTACCGCGTTCACGGTGATCATTCCGATCCTGCTGTGGCCACTCATGGCGGATCTGAAATTCCAGGCGGAAATGGGCCTGCTGCTCTCCTTTATCATGTTTTTCGATATGCTGGGTGCGCTGTTGTTTCTGCCGGCAGCGGTGAACCTGATAAAACCGAAATTCATGTTCCGGTCCGCCGGGATTACCCCGGCCCGCAAGGCCCGGCCGGCGGCCAGCCTGGTGACGGACGGCACGGAAATCAAGGCGGAAGTCATTCTGCAAGGCGGTGACGAAGCGGATGCAGAAGATCATAAATATGTGCTTTGCGCGAATTTCAAGTTAAAACCCATGACCAAAAATGAAATTTGCGATTTATGCGCGGCAGATCGCAAGAACTGCCCGGAGTGTGAAATAAACTTGATGCATGGACAGCAGAAAATATCATTAAAAAACCCATTAAAGGAAAGGAGGAATGAGGGTACGGAAAACAAATAGTATGAATGTCAGAAGAAAACCACAATTTGGGGGGTACAAATGAAAACATGCAAATATGTGTTTATCCGCTGCCTGGTTATATTGGCAGCAAGCCTGGCATTTCAATCTTCGGCCCTGGCGGCCGAGTTTGACATTGCCGGAAGGCCGTTTTTTATCAACGGCTTTATCATGCAGGAGGGTACCCTGGGGGTTGATAATTCACGTTTTCACGGACGGAACATGACCGCATATTCCACGCTGCAGCTGGAGTGGGAATTCAAGCTGAACCAGCACATTTCTCTGTACGGTATCAACCGTCTGTTCGGGGACCAGGCCTATAACCTTCATCACAACCGCCACTGGTATCAGCGGGCAAATCACACCAAAGCCCAGGAAACCAATGCCCGGGAAAGAATGGAATGGGAATGGAACAACTATGATGAAGGCTGGGAAGTTTTCAGGGAGATTTATGTCGATATTTTTACCGAAAGTTTCCAGTTTAGAATCGGTAAACAGCAGGTGATCTGGGGAGAAAGCGACGGTCTGCGGTTGATGGACTGTATCAACCCCCAGGACCTCCGCTATGAATTCAACCTGCGGGATTCCGACGAGGGCTATGAATATACCCGTATACCGCTGTGGCTGATCAAGGCCACCTATTTTCCGAAATGGGAGCCCCTGGGGATCCGAGACCTGCAGTTTGAATTTATCATCAACCCGGGGAAAACCAAGATCAACCGCCTGGAGCTGTATGAATCCGAGGGCGGGGTCTGGGCCACGGAGACGCCGAACCTGCCCACCGGGGTGCGGGTCAGCGTAGACGACAAGACCCACAAGACCAGCCTGGACAAGACCGAATTTGCATTCCGGATCATGGGGGACTACGACGGCTGGCTGTTTACCCTGAATGCCTACTACGGATACCAGCAGGAGAACACCGGTATCCTGGTGCCTACCGGTCCCGGCGTCGGTGCACCCTGGGACGGTGCCTTCCTGACCCTGAACTTTGACAAGAAATTCTATCACCGCAAGCTGGTGGGCTTTACGCTCAACAAGGAGCTGACCGCCATCCGCCTGAGAAAAACCACCTCGCCGGTGCTGCGGGTGGAGGCGCTGTACGAATTTGACAAACCGTTCTGTTATGAAGGCGAGCATGTCGGCGACATGGCCTGGACCGGTCTGAACCCGGCCTACAGCCAGGCCCGAAAATTCAAAGACCAGATCCGGATCATGATCGGTTACGACTGGCAGATCTATCTCCGGTTTTTGAACAAGCGGGAGTCGTTCTTTACCAGTGCCCAGTTTTTTCTGTTTTACATCCGGGGCAAAAACGGTGAATTTGTCAATGCGCCCTTCTATTTTACCAACAAGGTCAAGGGGGATCTGCTGCCGCCGCTGCCGCCGTCCCGCGATCGAAGCTACATCGATCCCTGGCGGATTCACCAGACCCAGAAATATTTCTCTTTCCTGGTGAACACCTACTATGACAACAAGCGGATTATGCCGCAGGTCCTGTTCCTGTGCGATTTAAACGAAAAAGCGTACGGCGTGAAAGCGAAACTCAATCTCAATTACGGTTCCCACTGGCGTCCGGAAATGGGCGTGATGATGTGGTGGGGCGACCATGATACCGGAAAATCATTCGGTCTGTTTCAGAAAAACCGGCAGGCCTACATCAAGATCAAATACCAGTTCTAGATAGGGGGAAATTATGAGAAAGATTTTATACATGGCCTTGTTTCTTTTGACATGGTTGTCCCTGTCGGTGTTTCCGGCGGGCGCCGAAGATTTGCCGCACTGGGCCAAGCAGTGGAAGGACTGGGCCCAGTCCACCGGCAACCAGGACTACATCGAGTGGGCTGAAAAGTACTGCGGCCCGGAATCGATCCAGCTGGGAAAGGAGTGGGAGGATTACCTGGGCTATAATGCGGTGGACATAGTGGCCAAGGACAAGACCGCGCCCAGCATCAAGCCCGGTCTGGTGATTACACCGGAGAATGTCAAGCAGTATGAAAAAGAGCTGCGCCAGCTTTTTCCCTACGGGTTTGACTGGGAGGTTGACCGGATGATGGGAACAGGGGTCTATGCGGACTATAATTATTCGCCGCTGGAGATGGTCATTGTTCCCACGCACCACCAGTGGAATGATCGCGGATATCTTGAGGCCAGCAAGAAGTATTCATCAACCTGTAAAGTCGGTGAAAAGGATGCGCTGGTCGGATGGACGGCCGGACTGCCGTTTCCGAAACCCAAGACCGCGCTGGAGATGGTCCATAATTATGACCGGCTGACCATCATGGGCGACAACCTGAACTCCATGCCGCTTCAGTTCGGACTTTACGGTAGGGATGGAACGCGGGAGCGGGTCGAGAAAGTGGAGCTTCACTGGCGCAACTATGTGGGCCGGATCAAGATACCGCCCATGCCGGAGATTCCGGGGGCCAAAGATATCTATGAAAAAGGATCGATCGTGGCGACCTACCCCTATGATTTGAAAGGGTTTGCTGCTGTCCGGACCCGGTATGCGGATCCGCAAAAGGAGGATTCGTTTGTCACCTATATTCCGTCCATGCGCCGGATCCGGCGTCTGGCCGGAACCAATACTCAGGACCCGCTGGTCGGATCCGATTTGTCCTGGGAAGACTGGAAGGGGTACTGGTCAAAAATCTCCATTCACCCGGTCAAGTGCCGGCTGCTCGGAGAAGCGGTGGTGCTGTGCCCGTCCATCAATCCCAAGCCGATCAAGTACGAGGAAAAATATGGTGGTTTCAGCCAGCGCTATCTCTGGGAGCGCCGTCCCGTCTGGATTGTTGAAATTGCTTATGAGGAGCCCACATACATTTACGGAAAACGGGTGATGTACATTGACAAGGAAACCTTTGCCATGCAGCAGGAAAACTTCTATGACCAGAAGGGACGCCTGTGGAAGGTCTGGGACTGGTGCTGGCGCTGGAACCCGGCCAACGGCGAGCTCGATTACTGGAATCCATATGTGGCCGACCTGATCAACCGGCATACCACCATTGCCAATCACCACATCATGCTCAATATGCCCAACCTGACCGAGAACTACTTCAACCTGCGCTACCTGTCCAGTAAGGCGCACTGATTTAATCGGTTAATAATGACACTTAAAAAGGCGGGACAAAATGTCCCGCCTTTTTACGTGCGCCGGGCATGGTGCGAGAGCTTATGGGGTGAAAGTCCCCTGTGGGCCGTGGTGAGCGGAACCACTAGCCAAGGGCAACTGCGGTATCGTGAGGTA
>Ga0272441_10002144_pt1 | contig 40664 bp, 28 predicted proteins | sample SSMProp6N_FD_193582 | JGI IMG/M metagenome (GOLD analysis project Ga0272441, IMG submission 193582) | Marine sediment archaeal communities from Little Sippewissett salt marsh, Falmouth, MA, United States - SSM-Prop-6N | ecosystem: Environmental > Aquatic > Marine > Wetlands > Sediment ... | reverse complement strand
CACTCGAAATGCCCTTTCTTGTGGGGTGCGAAGTTTCTTGACAAACGCATTCTACCCACACGGATCGGGCATTTCGAGCCTTTTTTCGGTTTTCCGCTCAAGAAAGCACGCTTGAACTGGGTCTAGCTGCCGCACGCCTGGGGGTCAATCGGGGGCTGCGAGGCCACATCCTCGCCGACCTCGACGGTGAAGCCCGGCGGGCCGCAGCAGGCATCGAGGCGGCGGGCGGCGATGGCGATGGCGTCGGGATTGGAGTCGCACCCGAGCCACCGGCGGCCGCGTTTCGCCGCGACGGCGAGCGTGGTGCCCGAGCCACAGAAGAAGTCGGCCACCAAGTCGCCTTCGCGCGAGCTGGCACGGACCACGATGTCGAGCAGCACCTCGGGCTTCTGGGTGGGGTAACCCAGTCGCTCCTTCCTGTCGTTCTGGGGGATGATGGGCACGCGCCACACGTCGTCCATCACCTTCCCGCCCGGATGGTAGTAGTGCCGCTTGGATGGCGGGATGTTGATGTCGGGGCTGTAGGGCACGCGCACGGCGTCCGCCTGGAACTGGAACACGTAGTCCGCCGTCTTGCTGTAGCGCAGGATGGTGTCGTGGCGCTGGCCGAAGTCGGCCCGCCGGCGCGGGCCGCTGTTGTAGTGCCAGACGATTTCGTTGCGGAAGTTCTCCGGGCCGAAGAGCCTGTCGAGCCCGACCTTCACATAGTGGACCACGCGGCCGTCCAGATGGACGTAGAGTGTGCCGGTGCTTTTGAGGACGCGGCGTATCTCGCGGAGGCGGGCATCGAGCCATCCGAGGTAGTCGTCCAGGCTGCGGGGCCGGCCGTCGCCAAAGGCGGCGGCACTGCGGCGACTGGTGCGGCGGCGGCCGGTGGCAAAGGGCGGGTCGATGTAGACGAGGTCGATCCACTCGTCGGGCAGCGAGTGCAGGAGGGGCAGGTTGTCCGCGAGCACGAGCCGGCTTTCGCCGGCGCCATGGTGCTCGCGTGTGCGGAGTGTGAGGGTCGGGGCCACATCGGGGTCGCGATGCTTCCCTTGGCTGCTCATTCGATGGGCTCGAGCTCGATGGCCTTGTTGGGGCACCGCACGGCGCACAGGCCGCAGCCGTCGCACTTCTCGGGGTCGATGCGGAAGCTCGCACCGTCGGGCTCGACGGCGGAGTAGATGCACACATCGTGGCAGATGCCGCAGCCGACTCCGCAGCCACAGGCGAGGCACCGCTCGGCCTCGCGGCGTGCGGCCGCTTCGTCGAGCCCGAGCTCCACTTCCGCGAAGTCGTGGGCACGTATGGCGGCGTCGCGCACGGGGAGGAGCACCCGCTCCTGCTCCGGCTTGTCCACGTGGCGTGCGAAGACGCTGCGGGCGTCGAGCGCCTTGGGCTCGATGGCGGGCAGGGGGCACTCGATGGGCTGGCCCGCGAGGACGCGTGCGATGGCGGCAGCGGCTCGCCGCCCATCGGCAGCAGCTTCCACCACCGAGCCGGGGCGACCCGCGGCGTCGCCGGCCACGAAGACCCCTTCCACACCCGTGGCGCACGTCATGATGTCGGCAAGTGCGGACCCGTCGTCCCGGGTCGCAATACCCGAGGCCGCCAGCACCTCGCCATCGGGACGCTGGCCCAGGGCGCCGAGAATCGTGTCGACCTCGAGGGTGAACTCGGCTCCCGTCACGCCCGTGCTCGGCCGGCGGCCGGCCACGAGCTTCGGCTCGAGGTAGCCCGCGCGACAGCGCAGGCCGGCCACCCGGCCGTCGTCCACCACCACCGAGTGTGGCAGCGAGAGATAGAGGATGCGGACGCCTTCGGCCTCCGCGTCGCTGATCTCGCGCTCGTGGGCGGGCATCTCGTTGCGGGTGCGGCGATAGACGACGTAGGCCACCTCGGCACCCAGGCGGAGCGCGCAGCGGGCGGCATCGAGCGTGGTGTTCCCGCCGCCGACCACGGCCACCCGCTTGCCAATCGAGACCTCCTGGCCGAGGTTCACGCGGCGGAGGAACTCCAGTGCGTCGTGCACGCCTCGTGCGTCGTGGCCTGGGACGCCGAGGGTGCCGCTCTTGTGGGCGCCGATGGCCAGGAGCACGGCGTGGCAGCCCTGCTCGCGAAGCGACTCGACCGTGAAGTCGCGCCCCAGCACCTGGCCTGTCTGGATGTCCACGCCCAGCCGGCGGATGGCCTCCACCTCCTCCTCCACGATGTCCTTGGGCAGGCGGTAGGCGGGGATGCCCACGCGCAGGAGCCCGCCGGCCACATCGAGGGCTTCGAAGACGGTGACGGCGTGACCGGCCAGGGCCAGGTCGTGGGCGGCGGTGAGACCGGCGGGGCCGCTGCCGACGATGGCCACGCGCTTACCCGACGGCGACGGCACCACCACCTGCTCCTGCGGACGCGGCATATGCTCGCGGCCCCAGTCGTCGATGAACCGCTTGATCGCTCGGATGGCCAGGGGGCCACCCAGCGGCCGGCGGGTGCACGCGTCCTCGCACGGGGCGTAGCACACCCGCCCGCAGACCGACTGGAAGGGATTGCTGGCGCGGACGACGCGGACGGCCTCCTGGAACCGCCCCTCGGCCACCAGCCGCACGTAGGACTGGGCCGAAACGCCCAGCGGACACTCCGCCTTGCACGGGGCGAGCATCTCGTAGCGCTTGACCGCGCGGAACCGCTTGCGCCGATCCACCTCTTCCGTGCCCACGATGCGCTCGTTGACCTTGCCGCGGAAGTCCTCGATACACCCGTAGCCGCGGCCCTCCATCCAGCGGTCCAGCCCGTCGCGCAGCTCTCGGAGCACACCATAGCCGTTCATCGCGACCGCCGTGCAGGTCTGGACCACCGTGGCGCCCACGAGGAGGTACTTCACGACGTCCTCGCCGGAGGCCACGCCCCCGGAGCCCGCGAGGTCGATCCCCACCTGGGGACGGATGGCGCTGATCCACCGCAGCGGATACTGGATGGCCCATGGGCCGCCGTGGCCGGCGTAGCCGCCGTGCATGATGGGCCGCTCCTCCTGCACGTCGATCTCGAGAGCCGTCATCCGGTTGAAAATGGTCACCCCGTTCACGCCCAGCTCCTCGAGCCGCTTCGCCACCCCGAGCGGGGAGGTGAGCATCGGGCTCAGCTTCGCCACAATCGGCAACTCGACCGCCTGTCTCACCACCTCCACCGTATGGAAGATCGTCTCCTCCACGGCCCCCCCGCGAAACGTGATCGAGCCGTGGGGGCACGACGTGTTGAGCTCGATCGCGTCCGCACCCGCCGCCGCCATCTCCTGCGCGGCCTTCGCCCACCCCTCGTCCGTGATGCAGTTGATGCTCGGGATGATCCTGATCGAGAGCTTCGCCTTCGCGTCCGCCACCTCCTGGGCGTAGCGCCCGAGGTCCCATTCGCTGGCCTGCTCGTAGGAGAAGAACGTGAACGTCTTCTCCGGCCCCAGATCGTGGTGGAGCACGGCGAAGCGCGGCGTGGGCGACTGGCGCGAGATCTCCTTCTCGAACCACGACTTCATCACCACGGCTGCCGCCCCGTTTTCCTCGCAGCGGCGCATGCGGTCCACCGTCTCCGTGATGCCCGCAGACGCCACGATGATCGGGCAGTCGAGCTCCAGACCCACGTACGTTGTATGCAAATCGGCCACGGCCAGGCTCTCCTCATCTCCGAGACGCTCGCCTGCCGCTGCAACGGCAGTTCATCGCCCCGCTTCCAGGCCCCTATGGTAGCACACTCACCCGCAGATGCCAAGGCACGCCCGCCGCCGTCGGCCATCTTGACACAGCCGGCGCGAAGCTCTATATTCGACATGCCTTCGAAGGGCCCTCGCAGCATCTGGATGTGTACCCATGCCCGCACCACAAAGAACAGGGCGCGCGCTGTGCCTCCTGTCGGCCCTGGGGGTGGCCGCCATTGCGGCGACCGTCGTCTGCCTCCTCACCACGCACAGCCAAGCGATCGCCGAGCAGAAGGCGCTCCAGTGGGACTCCGTGGTCGAGCACGCGAAGCTCCGCTGCGAGCTCCTCGGCACTGTGCTCGTCACCCGCCTCGACCGCCTGGTCGATGCGGGCCGGCCGCGCCCAGGGTGCCTGAGCGAGCTGGTGGGGGACATCCACGAGGAGTTCCACGAACTCGACCTCTTCGAGGAGGCACGCCAGGGCATCCACATCCTTGTCGTCGATGCGAAGCTCCAACCCGTGTGGCCACCCACCGAAAGAGCCTCCACGGAGCTGTGCTCCTGCGCCCGCGACATCCTCGACGGGGAGCCCCGGGCGGCCGTGCTCCCCGGCAGGACCCACGGCCACGGCGGATCCACAAGCCGCCTGTGCTTCACGTGTCCCATCCGATGCAATGGCCACCTGATCGGCGGAGTCGTGGTCCAGCGCGAAATGCACGACCCCGTCGCCGGCGCCTTCGCCACACTCAGCCACAGAATGACGCTAACGGTTGTCATCACGCAGTCCGTGCTCCTCTTGGCGCTCGCGGCCATCGCCTGGTCTGCGCGGCGGACCACCGCGCGGGCCGCCCGCCGGCAGGCCGAGAGCGAGCGCCTCGCCGCAGCGGGCAACCTGGCGGCCGGCGTGGCCCACGAGATCCGCAACCCCCTCAATACCATCGCCCTCACCTGCCGCTACCTCGAACGCCTGATCGCAAAGGGCACGCCCGACCCGGCACTCCGTGGCGAGGCCAACCGCAACTTCGAGATCGTGGCCGCCGAGCTCGGCCGTCTCACACGCACCCTCGACGACTTCGTGCTCCTGGCCAAGCCGACCGACCTGGCTCTTACCCACTGCGATCTCGATGCCGTACTGGACGATGCCCTTGCCCTCTTCGCCCACGAACTCGACGACGCCAGCATCCGCGTCGTCCGAGAGCGCGGCGGCCCGCTGCCCCTCAGGGCCGACCCCCATCGCCTCGCCCAGGTCTTCGCAAACATCCTGCGGAACGGCCTCCAGGCCATGCGCGACGGTGGCACTCTCACCGCCGCGACCTACCAGGCAGGCGAACGCGCCCGAGCCACGTTCACCGACACAGGGCCTGGCGTCAGCACGAGCAACCTGCACCACATCTTCGAGCCCTACTACTCGACCAAGCGCTCGGGCCTCGGCCTCGGCCTGGCACTCGCACGCAGCATCGTGGAAGCCCACGGCGGCACCATCCAGGTCGCCAACCGCAGCGGTGGAACCGGCGCCGCTGTCACTGTCCTCCTCCCCATCCGCACAAAGCCCCGCGAGGCAGACCATGCCGACTGATGCCATCCTCATCGTCGACGACGACCGCCAGACCGCCACCGCCCTCCAGAAGAACCTCCAGGTCGAGGGCTACGCCGCCGAAACCGCCTTCACCCCGCCCGACGCCCTGGCCGCGCTCGCCAGCACCCACTTCGCCGTCGTCATCACCGACCTGCGCATGACTGAGATGTCCGGCATCGAGCTCTGCCAGGAAATCCGCAGCCTCTACCCCGACACCGACGTCGTCATCCTCACCGCCTACGGCACCATCCAGACCGCCGTCGAGGCCGTCAAGCACGGGGCCATCGACTACCTGACAAAGCCTGTCGACACCGATCACCTCATCAACATCCTCAAGCGCATCTTCGAGCTCCAGAAGCTGAGCGACGAGAACCGCTCCCTCCGCCAGCAAATCCAGGCGGAACGCCAGTCCACCCGTCTCATCGGCTCCTCGCGCGCCATGGTCAAGGTCCTCGATGTCATCCGGACCGTCGCACCCACCGACTCCACCGTGCTCATCCGCGGCGAGAGCGGCACGGGCAAAGAACTCGCCGCCGCCGCCGTCCACCAGCTCAGCCACCGCGCCAGCCAGCCTTTCATCAAGGTCAATTGCGCTGCCATCCCCGAGACGCTCCTCGAAGACGAGCTCTTCGGCCACGAGCGCGGCGCCTTCACCGGAGCACACACCCGACGGAAAGGCCGATTCGAGGCCGCGCACAGGGGGACCATCTTCCTCGACGAAATCGCCGAAATGTCCCCCGCCCTACAGGCCAAGTTCCTCCGCGTCCTCCAGGAGCGTGAGTTCGAGCGAGTCGGCGGCAGCGAGACCATACTCGTCGACGTCCGAGTCATCGCATCGACCAACCGCAACCTCGAAGCCGACGTCCGCGACGGCCGGTTCCGCGAAGACCTCTACTACCGCATCAACGTCGTCCCCATCCAGCTTCCCCCCCTTCGCGAGCGACGCGAGGACATCCTGGTCCTGGCCAACCACTTCCTCGAACGCTTCGCCGACCGCAATCAGAAGTCCCTTGCCGGAATCTCGCCCGAAGCCCAGAAAAGGCTCCTCGCCTACAACTGGCCAGGGAACGTGCGAGAGCTCGAAAACGCCATCGAGCGAGCCGCCGTCATGGCGCCCGGCGACCGCATCGAGGCCACGGACATCGCGGTCAACCCCGACATCACACGCCTCGCCCACGACGACGTGGCGAGCCGCCTCGTCCAGGAGGGCTTCGCCATCGAGGACTTCGAGCGCAAGCTCATCGAGGCCAGCCTCGCCAAGACTGGAGGCAACCAGTCCCGAGCCGCAGAACTCCTCGGCCTCACCCGGCGCACCCTCCAGTACCGCATCGAGAAGTACAACATCCAAGTGGAAAGGACCTCCGCACCGTGACCGCCAAAGCCCGCTCGAAGGACGCCACCCTCGACGACCTGGCCCGCCACCTCAAACGCGAACAGCCACTCCCCGTCTACGCCCTCGTGGGCGACGAGCCCTTCGCTCGCTCACAGGCCATCCAGGCCATCCGCCGCGCCCTGCTCAAGGACGTGGACCCCGACCTCGCCCTCAGCCAGTACCTCGGCGCCGAAGCTCCGGTGCCCGCCGAGCTTCTCGATGAGCTCCGCACACGCCCCTTCCTCGCACCCCGACGCCTCATCGTCATCGAGAGCGCCGCGCCATTCGTCACCCGGGCACGCGACCCCCTCCTCACCTACCTCAAGAAGCCATCCGCCACCGGCACCCTCGTGCTCGCCGTCGACAAGCTGCCGCGCAACGAAAAGCTCGGGAAGGCCGTGCGCCAGGTCGGCATGGCCATCGCCTGCCAGCCTCCCCGCGAATACGAACTCCCCCGCTGGATACCCTACCGAGCGCGAGCACACGGCAAACGCATCGACGCCGCTGCCGCGCGCCGACTCGCCGAGTGCATCGGCGTCAACCTGCCCATCATCGAGCAGAGCCTCGTCAAGCTCGCACTCTACGTCGGCGATCGCGACACCATCACCGAGGCTGATGTCGAGGCCCTCGTCGAAGACCTCCCCGTAACCACCATCTTCAAGCTCACCGACGCCGTGGGCCGCAAGGACGCCGCAAGAGCCCTCCGCGTCCTCGACACCCTCATCGCCCAGAACAACGATTCCAGCTACATCCTCAGCATGGTCCGCTGGGCGCTCGAACGCCTCATCAACACCCGCACCCTCCTCGACCTGCACCAGCCGCCCGACGCCATCGCCCGCGCCCTCAGGATGCGGCCCGGCTATTTCCTCGACCAGACCATCCAGCAGGCACGTCTGCGCACCCGCCCCCAGCTCCAGCGCGGATTCGCACTCCTCCTCCAGGCCGACCTCGATAGCAAGACCTCCACCGCAGCCCCCCGCGACATCCTCGAACACCTCATGATTCGGTTGTGCGCGTGAGGCCCGTCTCGAGCGTCCTTGCTGCCCGATCAGCCCTCGCCATCCCCCTCGCCGCCGCCCGACGGCACCCGCCCCTTGAACAGCCGGCGGTCGAAGATGCGGTTCCACCGCGTCCACGAGGTCTCCTCGTCCTGATCGCCCAGCAGGGCCAGCTCGAAGGCATTCAGCTTGGCATCCAGGTTGTCGATATAGTGCAGAGCAATCGCCTCCGCCGTGGCGGGCAGCACCGGCGAGCCATACTCATACTGCCCGTGATGGCTGAAGATGAGGTGGAGCACCAGCTCCAGGAGCGGCTGCGGGAAGCCCTCAATCTGTGCGGCGCGCTCCTCCACCATCGACGCCCCGAGAGGCAGGTGGCCGATCAGCCCGCCCGCATCCGTGTAGCGGAAGCCGCGACCACACTCAAACGACGCCACCTTCCCCACATCGTGCAGAATCGTGCCAGCCAAAAGCAAATCCCCATCCACGTTCGGATACCGCTCGCCCACCACCAGACCCAGCTCGGCCATGGCCACGGTGTGCTCGAGCAGCCCCCCAAGACACGCGTGGTGGATGCTCACGCCGCCCGGCACGGCCTGGAAGCCGGCCATGAACGCCTCGTCGTCCAGGAACAGGACGAGCAGATTCTGGAGGTACGCGTTGCGAATGCCCCCAGCCATCTCCCACAGGCGCGCGATGAGCGTGGGGATGTCCTTGCTCGTCGTGGGCAGGAACTCCGCCAGGTCCACCTTCTCGGGGTCGAGCCTGCGCACGTGCGTCACCACGAGCTGGAGCTTCCCCCGGTAGGTCTCCGAACGCGCCCGCGCTACAACAAAGTCGTCGCCAGAGAACGACTCGAAGAGCTGGCGCGAGGCATCCCATATCTTGGCGGACACGGTGCCCGTGCGGTCCATCAGCTCGAGGTCGATGTAGAAGGACCCGCCGCGCGACGTGCGCAGATCCCTGTCCGCCACGAGGAACGCCTGCTCCACCGTGTCGCCCGCAACGATGTCCTCGATGTACTTCCGTTCCGATGCCTTAGCCATCATCGGCCCCCGTTCAGTGGCGTTTGGGTCTCCAGGTCATGGGCTGGACTGACAACGCGTCAAGCTCGGCGAACTCACAGACCGGCCCCGAAGCGCAGCACCCCCTCCTCCGTAACCACGACCTCGACAGGCAGGTCGTGCGCCTCGCACGGCACGCGGGACAGCACCTGGGCGGCGAAGGCAATCCCACAACGGGTGGCGCGGAAGCTCGGCTGCGACATGTAGCGGTCGTAGAAGCCGGCTCCGCGGCCCAGGCGATTGCCCTCGCGGTCGAACCCGCGGGCGGGCACGAGCACCAGGTCGACCTCGCCGGGCTCCACCACCTCGCTCCCCGTGGGCTCGAGGATGCCGTAGGCGCCAGGGACCAGGTCGCGCTCGAGGTCGCGGACCACAATCGCGTCCATCGTCCGCTCCCGCAGGTGCACCTTCGGCACCGCCACCACCTTGCCCGCCGCCAGGGCGTCCGCCAGTATCGGGAGCGTGTCCACCTCGTCCGCCATCGACACGAAGTAGAGCACCGTGCGGGCCGCCTGCACTTCGGGCAGCTCAGCCATCAGGGTGCGGATGCGTTCGCTGGCGCGGCGGCGCCGCTCGGGCGTCAGGGCCGCGATTCGCCGCTCGATTTCGCGTCGCGCTTGCGCTTTTTCCATGCCTCCAGCCTCTCCTTGATGCCCTTCTCGTAGCCCTCGTCGGTCGGCTCGTAGTACGTCCGCTCGACGGGCAGGTAGTCCTGCTCCACGTAGTGCCCCTCGTGGTTGTGGGCATACCGGTAGCCGGTGCCGCGGCCCAGCCGCTCCGCCCCCGGGTAGTTCGCGTCGCGCAGGTAGCTCGGCACTTCCAGCACGCGGCCCTCCCGCACGTCCTCCATCGCGCGGTCGATGCCCACGTACGCTGCGTTGCTCTTCGGGCACGTGGCAATGAACGTGGCCGCCTGCGCCAGCGGGATGCGGGCCTCGGGCAGGCCCACGAACTCGGAAATCTGAAGTGCCGCGTTCGCCAGAATCAATGCGTGCGGATTCGCGTTCCCCACGTCCTCCGCCGCACAGATGACGATCCGACGCGCGATGAAGCGAGGGTCCTCACCGCCCTCGAGCATCTTCGCCATCCAGTACAGAGCCGCATCGGGGTCCGAGCCGCGCATGCTCTTGATGAACGCACTCGCCGCGTCGTAGTGCGCATCCTCGTCGCGGTCGTAGACCACCGCCTTCCGCTGAATCGACTCCTCGGCCACAGCCAGGTCATACGTCACCCCGCCGTCGGGCCCCGCCTCCGTGGTCAGCACGCCCACTTCCAGGGCGTTCAGCGCACGCCGCGCATCCCCGTCCGAAATGCCCGCCAGATGGTCCAGCGCCTCGTCGGTGATCGACACGTGGTACTCGCCCAGGCCGCGCTCGGGGTCCGCCAGCGCACGCCGCAGGATGGTCTTCAGGTCATCGACGCTCAGCGGCTTGAACTCGAATATCTGCGAGCGCGAGACCAGAGCGGACGTCACCGTGAAGAAGGGGTTGTGCGTCGTCGCCCCAATCAGGATGACGATCCCCTCCTCCACGTCGGGCAGCAGCACGTCCTGCTGGGCGCGATTGAAGCGATGGAGCTCGTCCACGAACAGCACCGTGCGCTTGCCGGCCCGATGGCGCTGGCGGGCGCCCTCGAGCAGTTCCCGCACCTGCGCCACGTTGGCCGCCGCAGCGTTGAGCGCCACGAAACGGGCCTGAGTCTGGTTCGCAATCACCAGGGTCAACGCCGTCTTCCCCGTGCCCGGAGGCCCGTAGAAGATCACCGACGCCAGGCGGTCCGCATCGAGCATCCGGCGGAGCAGCTTCCCCGGGCCGAAGAAATGCTCCTGGCCCACGAACTCCTCGACGGTCCGCGGGCGCATGCGCGCGGCCAGCGGGGCATGAGCATCCGCCGCCCGGTCCTCGTCAGACCCCGCGCCAAACAGGTCCATCAGGCGTTTCCTCGGGAAGCAACGAAAAAACAACCTCCGCCCTGTGCCGTGGAGAAGGGTTCTCCAACCCCGTTGGTCAAGTGGGTAGCAGTGTGACAGCTTCGAACGTCCTCGGGCGAGGCTTGTCTTCCACTGACAGTTCCGCTGCTTCCCTCGCACGGGTGTCGGTTGGACTATATGCAGCCTTCTTCTCACGAACACGGCAGAGGTTGTCGCAGCTCGACAGACCTCCTCTAACCCGCAACCCCTCGCGGCGCCATCGCCACGGGCGCTGCCAATCTCACCGGGGGGTGTACCTTGATTATAGCACCGCGCGCAGGCAGCGCAAGCAGAAAACCCGAACCCCCGCACGCGCCACAACCCACAGACACCCCGCGGCTGTTGTGCCTCAGTCGAGTCTCGCGATCACGTGGTTGAGATGAAGTCTGGACGTGCTTACCTGTTCTGAGGCTTGTGGACAACTCACAAGCAGGTCAAGGCGGGAGTGTGGACATGGACAGGGGCCGCCGAATCGCCGCGCGGGCGGGCTCAGCGGCCCCTGGGCCTGCTTGATCCACATTCATCGAGGCGCGCGCCGCTCAGGCGCGACGGCGGCGCCGCCGCACCAAAGCCACCAGCCCACCACCGAGAAGCACCATGGTGGCCGGCTCGGGAACCATCCGGAGGCCGAGCTCCGCACTGAAGTAGAGCGCGCTGGCATCGTAGCCCTGCCCAAGCCACAGCCACTCGGAGGAGCCCGCGAAGTCGGGATTGCAGTTCGCCCCCCACGGGGCAACGCCATAGCCGCCGTGCGAGATGGGGCTGCTCATCGGGTTGCCGAAGCCCGTGTCGTTCACCAGCCAGAGGAGCTCGTTGGTGTCCAGCGTGCTCTCGCCGGTCTGGATGAAGGCGTACTCAGGCGGGAGTTCGAAGTGGGCGATGATGCCGCCCCAGCCCGGCGGGTCGTCGTTCTGGCCCACGATGTGGAGGTAGAACGTCTCGTCCGTCGGCACGAGGAAGGAGAGGGTCTCGGGGTTCATCCAGTCGTCGGCGGCGCGGTCGCTCTGGCCGATCCAGGTGCCGAGCTGGCTGTCGTCGTCGCTCAGGTAGATCTCGTAGTGGTTGTCGGCAGTGACCATGCCGCGGCAGATGGCGGTGCCGGGTGCCGGGGCGATGATCTCGTTGGTGACCCCATAGAGGTGCCAGGACTGGTTGTAGAAGGACTGCTGAAAGGAGACGTCGAGGTGGTCGCTCTCGGCCCTGAAGGTGTAGGCGAGGGCGTAGGCCTGGGCATCGTCGGAGAAGCCCACGGAGCTGGCGTGGTCCTCGTCGACGGTCACGTGGTTGTCGGTCGTGCCGTCGCCATCGATGTCGAAACCCACCCGGGCCTCCCGCGATGAGGCGGTGGGGCCCCACTGCCGGGTGTAGACGCGGGTCTTGTAGACGGCCCCGGGGACGAGCCCCGAGAGGGTGGCCATGGCCGTGCCGCCGGGGGGGTTGTTGCCGTTGTAGAGCATGTCGCGAAACAGCTCGGTCACGGCGCCGGAGACGTTCTGGGGGGTGTTTCCGCCGTGCTCGCTCTGGCCGCCGCTGCTCACCTGGTAATCGAAGTTCGCCAGCGGGAGGGTGCTGTTGCGCGCCTGGAGGAAGCGAACGCCATTGACGGCCGCGAGCGCCGAGGTGCCGCAGTCGACCTTGTGGGTGTAGTCGTGGTCGAGGCCGATGTCGGAATCGGCATCGCTCGTGATGCCCTCGAAGGCGATCGTGCCCTTCGTCGCGGGGGGCGGGTAGAAGTCAGGAGGGGCCGTGCCCGCGGCCAGCGAGGCGATCTGGGCATCGGAGAGCCGCTCATCCCAGATCGAGATGTCGTCGATGCGGCCGTTGAAGCTCTCTCCCCCACCGGTGTTGTAGGCGCCGAGCGCCAGCGGCCCGCCGGTATCGGCGATCGAGGTCTTCCCCGTGTCCGTCGTGCTCATGAGCGTGCCATCGAGGTAGAAGCGGACCTTCTGGTCGCCGAAATCCACCGTCGTGGCCACGTGGTGCCACGCGCCAGCAGGGATGGTGGTCCCGGAGAACTCGAGCTCGTGGCCGCCGCCGTCGTTGAGCAGGAGCCACTGCTCGCCCGAATTGGCCTCCCCGCGCCATCGGTAGCTGTTGTTCCCGTCCTTGGCCACGATGTTGCGACCGCCCCCCGCCCAACTGGTCGCGTTCACCCACGCCGACAGAGTGAGGTTGCCCGTCACCGACACGCTGGGGCTGTCGGGAACGTCGACGGCGTCGTTGCTGCCATCGAAGGCGAGGCAGTAGTCTCCTGCGCCTCCCGTGTGCCCGGCCTGCCACGAACTGGCATCCATGTTCCGCAGGGTCCCTGTATTGTAGTTCGCCGTCCAGTCGTGAGCCACGCTTCCGGAGCCCTCATCGAAGTTCCAGTAGCCGACGAGCCCAGCGTGTGCCGCCTGGCCAAGGCACACGGCAGCCACCACGACCAGAGCAGCCGCGCCCATACGAGTGGAGCCAAGCCGCGCGAGGTTCATCACAGGTCTTCTCCTCACAGGATCATTAGCACTTACACGCAAAACTATTCGTTTGCGCCGCAAACGCCATGCCGACCGGAGGAACTCGATGGACATTACGGCACAACCCGTAAGCCATTATGGCTGCAGCGGTTACGCATCCTGCCTCCACATACGCCCAGGCTGCTCACGCACCGACGCCCTCCACACGTTGACAGTTGGCAACACGCCCTGCGCAGTGAGCCGCGTCCTTGCCGCCTAAGTTATTATCATATCTACGGTTAACAGCGTATTGACGATTGTCAACGCATTGTTCCAGAAATCAACATGCACTGCGACTGGCAACACGGAGGGGCTTCGCCAGGCCGTCGCGCGACTCCTTCGTGCCGCGATCCCAGGACTCGGCATCCAGGAATCCAGACAAATCGAGGTTGGGGTATCTGGACGCGGGGTGTGCAGCAGACGCGGAGCGGAGGGTATCGCGCTGGCCCCGGGCGTGGCCTCCTGTGGCTTCTGAACCTCTGCGCAAGGCATGAGATCTCGCGGCGCACGGCGTCGGCACCCAGCCAGTCCTGACGCACTCACACTCATGGCAGTGCATTACGTTGAGCCATGCAGCACGGAAGGCTGATGGGCTCGATGAGGCTTGACGCCCCAGTGGCCCCTCCTATAATGGGCCTGCCTACTTGCTGGACGCTCTCATGGACTACCGCCTCAAGACGATGGGCATCGGCGAGGTGCTCGACACCGCGTTCCACGTCCTCAAGGAGGACTTCTGGCTGTTGTGCGCCATCACGGGCGCGGTGGTCTTCATCCCTCAGTTCCTCCCCAGCGTGTTCCGCCACTACGTGGAGGCGCTGCCGAAGGATCCCAGCCAGTTCACGCCGGAGATGCTGCCGCTCCTGATCGTGTTCCTGGGGGTCTCGGTCCTGGTGTGGATCGCGATGCTCATCTTCGGCCCGTTCGCCAACGCTGCGGTGATGAAGGTGGTGGCCGACCGCTACCTCGGGAACCCCACGTCGTTCCGCGCGGCCTATGGCTACGTGTTCCGCCGCTTCTGGAAGCTCATGACCGCGGTGCTGGTCTCAGGGCTCCTGATCGTGCTGGGGACCTTCTGCTGCATCGTGCCGGGCGTGCTGCTGATGCTCCACTACTTCGTAGTCTCGGCTGTCGTGGTGGTGGAGGATACGGGGGGGCTCGCGGCGATGCGCCGCAGCGGACAGCTCATGGCCGGGAACAAGGCGATGGCCTTCGTGCTCTGGATTCTGGTCGCCGTGCTCAGTGCCACGGCGAACAGCATGTTTCTCATCGTGCCGCAAATACTCGTGCGGGGCCTTCTCCAGGCGTGCTTCAACGTGGTGTCGCAGGCGTTCCTCCAGGTGATCGTCACCATCGTGTACCTCCACACGCGGTGCCAGAAGGAGGCGTTCGACCTCGAGCGCCTGGCCGATGCTCTGGGCACGGCGGGGACTTCGGCGGAAGCCTGATCGTGGGAGCGGAAGGCTGATGGCCAGAGGGCTGGTAGCAGCAATTCTGGCGTGCCTCGCCGTCCCGGCCTGGGCGGGGGACGCCCCGGAGCCCCAGCGCTACTCTCCAGACGAAGTGCGCGCCGCCCTGGCCGACATCCTGGCGCGCCCCGAGTACAACGACCCGTTCTCGAGATTCGCCGACCATGTGGAGGCCATGGTGGCCGCCGCCGTGCGGCTCGTCCGCGAGTTGTTCCGCGGCCTTCAGGGCCTGCTCTACACCGCTCCCCTCCTCTACTGGCTCATCGTGGCGGCGTGCCTGGTCGTCCTGTTCCTGCTCCTTGCGCACATCGCCTGGACGCTTCACCACGCCGTGGCCATGGACCGGCGAGGGCCGGAGCGCGATGCGGCGGGCCTCCCTGCGCCCGATACTCCTGCCTCGCTCCGCGCACAGGCCGAGCAGGCGGCCAGCGAGGGAGCGTACCTGGACGCTATCCGCCTGCTGCTGCGCTCGATGGCGCTCGAACTGCGCAGCCGAGGCAGGACAGCCGTTTTCCGCTCGCTCACCAACCGCGAGTTCGCCGGCGAGTTCCGCGACGACCCCGCGCTGTTCGGCGAGCTGAGCGGCTTCGTGGAACTGCTCGACGACCGCTGGTACGGGATGCACCCCTGCGACGAGAAGGACTACGCACAGTGCAGAACGGCCTACGACAAAGTGATGGGCGGAGCGAGGGCGTGAGAGGGCGCCTGAACCGCCGAACCGCCTACATCCTCGCCCTGCTCCTCGTGGGGGTGCTGGTGCTCTCCAACGTCGTCTCGCTGCTCTGGGATCAGCCGCAGGCGGGCCGCCAGCGAAGCTCCCTCGCGCCCAGCAGGGCGGGACACAAGGCCTACTACGAGCTGCTTCGGGGGGCCAGGCTCCCCGTGGCTCGCAACCACGGGCTGCCTGGACGCGAGACGGCGGGCGACGGGGCATTCTTCGTGATTGGCCCGCGGGGCGGCCTGCTCGAGCGCGACCCCGGCTACCTGGCCGACCTGGGGGAGTGGGCTGCCGAGGGGCACACGCTGCTCGTCGCCTTCGGGAGCGACGTGCCCCTTGCCCGCCTGGCCTTCGAGAAGCGCGACGACGATGCTGAGGAGCCGAGCCAGGCACGCCGCGATGGGGGCTGACTCTCCTGCCTGGGCGACGGCGCGGGCCGCGCCGCCTTCAAGGCGCTCGCACTCGACCTCGAACTCGCCAGCCGGCCGCCGAGCACCGAGACCGCAGCACTCTCCGCAAGCCCTGGGGCAGACGTGACGGAGGAGCTGCTCGCAGGCTGCGCATCCCTCGACCTCGCGGACAGCGTGTGTTTCGCCGGCGCATCGCTGGCACAGGCCGCCGCCGTGGTGCAGGTGGACGACAAGCCGTTTCTGCTGGAGTTCCGCCGCGGCCGTGGCCGCGTGGTGCTCATCGCCGACGCCTCGTTCGTGGACAACCAGCGCATCGCCCAGGCGGACAACGGGGTGTTCGCCTTCAATCTGGCCTACCACTACGGCCGCCCGGGCATGGTGTTCGACGAGTTCTACCACGGCCTGCACCATGGCCCGAGCACGATCGGGCTCCTGTGCAGGTTCCCCGTGAACGTGGTCACCGCCTCGCTGCTCCTGTGCGTGGGGATCTTCATCCTGGGCCGCTGCCGTGGGTTCGGGCCGCCCCTGGCCGCCGAGCCGCGAAGCCGCCGCTCGCGTGCCGAGCACATCGAGGCGATGGGGAACCTGTATCGCCGCTGCCGAAGGACCCGCCTCACCCTGCGACGCCTCGTGGCCGGCACCCTGCGCGAGCTGAGCGACCGCTACGGCCTGCCCCAGGGCGCGGACGCACAGGGAGTGATGCGGCACCTGCGCGGGCGCGGATACCAGGGTGCCGACGACCTTCGCCAGGCCATCGAGGCCGCTCAGCAAGCCCTCGCCTCCGGTCACGATTTCTCCGAGAGGCGTCTTATGAAACTCTACGACGACCTGTGGACACCCGCGAGAAAGGCACTCGATGCAACACACACAAGAGCTCTATGAGCGCTGCGCCGCCGAACTAGAGAAGGCCGTGTTCGGTCAGGCCGACACGATCGAGCTGCTCCTCATCGGCCTGCTCTCCGAGGGCCACGTCCTCATCGAGGGCGTCCCCGGCACGGCCAAGACGCTGCTCGTCCGCTGTCTCGCGATGGCGCTCGACTGCGACTACAAGCGCATCCAGTTCACCCCCGACCTGATGCCGGCCGACGTGATCGGCACGAACGTGTTCGACATGCGGAGCAGCGAGTTCACCTTCAAGCCCGGCCCGGTGTTCGCCAACCTGGTGCTGGGCGACGAGATCAACCGCGCGCCGCCCAAGGCGCAGGCGGCCCTCCTCCAGGCCATGCAGGAGCACGCGGTGACGGTCGACGGCATCCGCTACGACCTCGCGAGCCCCTTCATGGTCTTCGCCACGCAGAACCCCATCGAGCAGGAGGGCACCTATCCCCTGCCCGAGGCGGAGCTGGACCGCTTCATGTTCAAGATCCTCGTCGACTACCCTGATGAGGCGAGCGAGCGGCGCGTGCTGGCCGAGCACCACACGTCGATGCACGCCCGCGACCTGGCGCAGTTCGGGATCGCGCAGGTGGCCGACACCGCGGCCCTCGCCGAGGCCAAGCGTCTCGTCCGCGACGTGGCCGTCCGCGACGAGGTGATCGACTACGTAAGCCGCCTGGTGCGCGCCACGCGGAACCACGTGGAGATTCTGCTGGGCGCGAGCCCGCGTGCGGGGGTCACGCTGCTCGTCGCCGCGAAAGCCCGTGCGTCCTTCCAGGGACGCGACTATGTGACCCCCGACGACGTCAAGCACGTGTTCCTGCCCACGCTCCGCCACCGCGTGGTGCTGCGGCCCACGGCGGAGCTCGAGCGGGCCTCGACGGACAGCGTGCTTCAGGCCGTCCTCGCCGGCGTGGAAGTGCCGAGGTAGCCCATGATGCCGTCCCGCCGGGCGCTGCTGCTCGCCGCGGTGGCGCTCATCCCAGCACTGCTCACACTCACCATCCACGCCTTCGTGTTTGTGTGGGCGGGCTATCTGCTGCTCGGCGCGCTGGCGGTGGGTCTCGACGCCGCGCTCGTGCGGCGGATGCGGGGCGTCTCGGTCTCCCGCACGCCGCTCCCCACTCTTTCGCACAGCCGCCCACACGAGGTGGAGCTCACCGTGCGCGCTCCCGGACCGTTCCGGCTGACGGGCTGGCTGCGGGATGGCCTGCCGGCCACGTTCCGCGTCGCCGAGCGCATCCTCGAAGTCGCCGTGCCTGCGGGCGAGGAGGGCCGCCTGCACTACCAAGCCACCCCTCTCTCCCGCGGCCGCCACACGCTTGGCGCCATCGTGTTGCGCCACCTCAGCCCCCTCGGCCTCCTCGTGTGCCAGAGGACGTTCCACGCGACCCAGGAGGTGCGCGTGCTCCCAGATATCCCGGGCCTGGTCCACCACCTGATGCTCGCGCGCCTGGCGCAGTTCAGCGAGATGGGGGTGAAGCCGCTCCGCTTCCGAGGCCAGGGCACGGACTTCGAGTCGCTCCGCCAGTATGTGCCCGGCGACGACTATCGGTCGATCGACTGGAAGGCGACGGCCAGGCACGGGCGGCCCATCGCTCGAGAGCTCGAGATCGAGCGGAACCACGAGGTCGTGCTCGCCATCGACTCCGGCCGCCTGATGGGAAGCCAGGTGCGGGGCGTCACGAAGCTCGACCACGCCATCAACGCGGCCCTGGCCCTCGCGGGTGTGTGCGAGGAGAACGCCGACCGCGCCGGCGTGCTGCTCTTCTCCGACCGCGTGAAGGCCTTCCTGCGCCCGTCGAAGGAACGGACCCAGCTCCGTGCCGTGCTCGACACGCTCTACGACGCCGAGGTGGACGCGGTGGAGACGAACTTCGTGGCCGCGCTCTCGGTCCTGGGCCAGAAGCAGAAGAAGCGGGCGCTCGTGGTCGTGCTCACGGATTTCGCGGACAGGGAGACGTCGGCGGGGATGATCGCCAGCGCGCTCCTCCAGGCCCGCCGGCACCTCTTCCTGTTCGTCGCCGTCCGCGACCCCCACATCGCGGAGACGACGGCCACGCGCCCCGTCGAGCCCTGCCAGGCCTTCCGCCATGCGGTGGCCTATGAGCTCCAGCGCGGCCGCAGGGAGGTGCTCCAGGCCCTCGGCGCCGGCGGCGTGCACGTCCTCGATCTCGACCCAGGGCAGATCACCGCTCCCCTGATCGGCAAGTACCTCGAACTGCGCGGGCGGAACCTGCTCTAGCGGGCAGGAAGCTTCGTCCTCACTTCGGCGATGACTTTGAGAAGGGCGTGGAACTTCGGCTCCAGATACCAGTCGCGCGCGAGGACCTCCCGAATCTCATCCTCGATGGCGTCGAGGCGTTTCCTGTCGGCCTGGACCACTTCCGGCGGAATCGGCTTCTCGCTCCTGGCCAGGTGAAGCGACGTTATCCGCTCGAGGTCGAGAAGCCACTCGGCCCCGTGCTCGGAGCCGTAGACGAGACGGCCGAACTTCGTGCGGAATGAAGCGAGGTCGGGGCCGGCCGACCAGCCGTACTCGGCGGCGAGGAGATAGCTGTACCAGAGCAGATCGTCGTCGAGGCCGCCGCCCCAGGTGGTGAGCCACACGCCCTTGCCCCCCGCGTGGGCGGCGCAGCGGGCGAGGGTGGGGATATTCCCCTCGCGCGAGCGGATCTGGGGGAATCGCAGGCTCTGCTCCCCCCGCGTCATCGGCGCCACGATGAACGGAAGGCCGTGCTTGCCGAGCACGTCGCACCCGCCGAAGTAGGTGCTCGGGTAGTAGAGCCAGTGGACGGGATGGAAGTCGCGGGGGATGTAGTTCAGCGAATCCTCGGCGTTGAGCAGGGCGTCGGCCCAGCAGATCATCGTGCGGTCGCGAGCCCTGCACGCGGCGAGCATGTTGTCGCGGAAGTGGTGGGCGACGGTCCAGCCGGCTCCCTTCTCGTCGATCATCTTCTGGCACGGCGGGTCGAGGCCGAAGGGCGCCTCGTCGCCGCCCACGAAGACGTGCCGCATCTCGGCCGAATCGATGCCGAGCTTGCGTAGGCTCTGGTCGATGCGCGCCACCAGCTCGTCCCGGCATTCGCTGGCCGGGCAAATGACGGCCTCGCCGCCCACGCGTTCCCGCTTCTCCGGGGGCACGAGGGCGCCGCCCGTGTGGCCGAACCAGGTGTGGGCCGTGAACATGCGGGGCTCGAAGTGGTATCGCTTCTTCTGCGCGAGCGAGAGGCCGCCGACGTTGAGCTTGCACAGGCACGCCAGATCGATGTTCTGCTCCGTGACCTCGAAGGTGTGGAAGGCGCCGCGCCAATCGAGGTCGGGCCAGTCGAGAATCGTGAGCGCGGGGATTCCCTTCGGATGATTCAGCACGAGCTGCCGCAGGGTCTGCACGCCGTAGAACGTGCCAGCCTCGTCGCCCCCGGCGATGAGCACGAACCGCGAGGTGACCGCGAGGAAGTAGCCCTGCGGGCGCAGGCGTTCCCACGGGATGCCGACCCTCCTCTCGCTGGCGAACGCGCGCAGCAGGAGGCTGTCCGTCGCGGTGCCGAGGACAACGAGGCTCCTGGCGGGCAGCCGGCGGCCATCGGCCTCGCGGACCGCGAACGCGGGCCACTTCGCCTTGCGCGAGCCGATGGACCTTGCCAGGAGGCCCGCCGCGAAGCGGTCGGGCTCGTGCCCGGGGGCGACCACCACGTCGATCTCGCGCGAGAGCGGGAAGCTGCCCCTGCCCATCGACACTTCCTGGGGCTCGGGGAGAATCCCCAACTGCGCCCTCTCGCGGTCCCAGCCCCACGTGAGCGGCTCGCCCAGCGAGTACCAGATGCTGCGGAAGAAGAGGGTCTTCTCCCCCACGTCCCACACCTCGACCCGATACTGGTTCCGCCAGCCCTCGGTGGCGACGCGATATTCGAGCGTGGTCTCCTGGCCGCTCTTGAGGGCCACCTTGCCCGTGGCGGGGGCGCTGGGCGGCGCCTCGTGCACCTCGGGGTCGAAGGGCTCGCCGCGCGTGAGCACCTTCACGCGGTACGAGCCCTCGCCGCCGCCCACGTGCCTTACGCGCACGGAGAAAGCGCCCGGCTCGCCGGCGAGCGGATGGCTCAACCGAACGGCGGGGGCAGTTCCCGCCCCGACGAGGCGGAAGACGGGACAGTGGTTCACCTGGTGGTTCAGGCTGGACAGAAGCGAGGCGTACCAGCCAATCTCGCCGTGGTGGTTGCTCAGGCGGTTGAAGCCGATCTTCCAGAACGTGAGGCTCGCATCGGGAGGGGGCATGCCGCGCACCCAGAGGTCGGCGAAGGGGATTTTCGCCTCCCAGGTCCACCAGTCATCCCCAATCTTCCCTGCGGACTGGACGCCTGTCTTCTTGCTGAAGTAGATGCCGCCGGCGCCGCCCATGCGGCCCCAGGCCTGCTGGTAATGGAACTCAGCGGGCTTCTCGTGGGCCATTGCGGTGAGCGAGGTGGCGTGGTTCACGTGGGGCGGCTGGTTCGGATAGAGGGGCATGAAGAAGATTTCGAGGTGGTCGCCACGCCGCTCGGCCAGGAGCATGTCCGGCTGCTCGCAGCGATAGGCGACGTAGAAGCCCTCCTTGTCCCAGGCCACCTTCACGCGTGTCTGGAGGACGCTGAGGGAGCCACCGCCGCCGAGAGTGGAGAAGGGATAGAGCTCAAGGGCGGCGTTCCAGCAGGCGTCCGCGAGGTCGCCGTCGATTGCCGGCGGCTGAGCGGCCTGGTTGAGCAGGAACTGCTCGTCGTTGAGATACTCGCGCGGCACGAAGGCAGGCAGCGTGGCCGCGCCGACGGCCGCCGCAGGCAGGATTGCGGCACATAGAGGCACTACCAAGATGCACGCCCTCTGGAGCCACCGCATCATTGTTCTCCCAGCGCCTTGGTGCCGTCGCGGGTTCGGCGGAATCCCGTGCAGAAGAAGCCCCCCCACACGACGGCGCTCGCCACGGCGAAGGCCAGCCTCCCCGTGTCGGAGAGCTGCGATTGACGGAGGAACCCCTCGACGATGCCTGCGAACAGGAACAGCGGCACGCAGCCTACGACCAAGACGGCGGCCTGGCGGCCTCGGCGCGCCAGTTCCTCGAGGCGGGGCCGGCCGCAGGGATCGATCAGGGCGTAGCCGAGCAGGAGCCCGCCCGCGCTCACGATCGAGATCGCGAGCAGTTCCGTGACGCCGTGCGGGAGCACCCACGCCCACCACTCCATGGCGAGGCCCGCGTTGTGGTAGACGGCCGCCATCGCGCCGAGCATCAGGCCGTTGTAGGCGATGAGCACGAGCGTGGGCACGCACAGGAACACGCCGAGCGCGAAGGCCATAATGCCCACCCGCGTGTTGTGGGTGAAGAGGAACGACGAGAAGAAGGCTCGGAATCCTGAGCCCGTCTCGCGCCCCGACCGCACGACGGCCAGGAGCTGGTCGCGGTCGGCCCCGGGCATGCGGGTCTCGGAGGCGGCCAGGAAGGCGTAGGCATTCTCGGGGTTCACCCTGGTGGCGACGAAGCTGGCGGCCATCGCCGCCAGAAGCAGACCCGACGCGACCGCCTGGAAGCGCCACGTTGCCGCGAACGCCTCCGGGAACCTGCGCAGGAAGAAGGCGACGAGCGACCGCGCCCTGTACGTCGGCCTCGCCGCATAGATCAGGGCGTGGCCGCGAGCCACAAGGCCATTGACATATTCGACCAGACGCCTATCCTGTGTGCGGGAGCGGAGCTGTGCCAAGTGCACCGTGGCGCAACGGTAGAGCGCCGCCAGCTCCTCGAGCTCATCGTCCGAGAGCGCGCGGACGCCCGACTTCTCGGCCTTTGCGAGCAGGGCGTCGAGCCGCTCCCAGGAGCGTTCGCGGTTCTCGATGTAGTGTCGCAGCAGCATTCGCTGTCCTGCCCCGAAAGCGGACTGGAGCGCCATGAGCGAACTGCGGTTCCACACGCCCGAGGACGTCGAGATCGCCTACCGCCCGGCAGGCCCGGGAACCCGCTACGTGGCGGTGTTCGTCGACCAGTTGCTCATCGCCATCCTCACCGTCGTGGTGGGGCTTGGCCTGGTCATGCTGGGCGCAGGCGTGGCTCCCTTCTTCGACCGCCTTGGCCGCTCGCTCGACGGCGACGGCCCGGTGTCGGCCCTCTGGTTCTCGCTCGCCGTCCTCTTCCTGGTGAAGTTCGCCCTCGACACGCTCTACTACATTTTCTTCGAGACCCTGATGCACGGGCAGACGCCGGGCAAGCGGGTGATGAAAATCCAGGTGATCCACGACGGCGGCTACCCGCTCGACCCCCTGGCGAGCGTGGTGCGAAACCTGATGCGGATTGTGGACAATCTCCCGCTCTGCTGGCCCGTGCCGCTTTTCTCGCCCGAGCACAAGCGGATCGGCGACTACGTGGCGGGAACGATCGTCGTCTCGAAGCGCCCGGGCCAGAGGCCCACCGGCCGCCTCTCTGGCCCCCTGTACAGCGAGCTCGAGGCACGCCAGTACGACTTCACCGCCGAGCACCTGGCGGCCCTCGGGCAGGACGACGCGGAGCTCATCGATTCCTACCTCGAACGCCGTTCCACACTGAAGCCCCAGGTGGTCGGCCGCCTGCGCCGCCGCATCTGCGACTCCGTGCGGACACGGCTGGGCGTGGACGTGCCGGCGACGCCCGGCGACGAGAACCGCTTCATCGAGGAGCTTGCCGCCTTCCTGCGCGAGCAGAGCCTCAGGCGCCAAATCTGAGACTCCGCCGCACGCGGGCGAATGTAGCGCCTGGCCGGCGGCGTGTCAAACCCTCCAGCGGAGCCCTTGCGACGCCGCTCCACCGCGCTAGAATAGGGGTGGGGAAGATACCTGTGGGACTGTGTGCCATGCACTCGACTGCCCTGGGAATGCTGTGCCGCTCCGTCGTCCTGCCGTGCCTGGCGGCTCTCGCGGCGTCGGGCTGCGCCAACTTCAACCTCCTGAGCACCGAGGATGAGGTGCGGCTGGGCCGCGGCGTGGCAGCGCAGGTCGAGAAGAAAGCGAAGCTGTGCACCGACCCCGTCATCTGCAACTACGTCTCCGAGCTCGGGGCACGGATCGCCGCCGTGGCGGACCGCAAGGACGTGGCCTACTCCTACAAGGTCATCGAGGACCACAAGACCGTCAACGCCTTTGCCGCTCCGGGCGGCTTCATCTATGTGTACACGGGGCTGCTGCTGGCAGCGGACAACGAGGCAGAGCTGGTGGGCGTGCTGGCCCACGAGACGGGCCACGTGGTGGCGAAGCACTCGGCCAAGCACATCAGCAACCAGATCGGCATGAGTCTCGTGCTCTCGGTGGCGCTGGGCCAGAACCCGGGCGTGCTCGCGGAGCTGGGCGGCCAGCTTCTCGCGGGTGCCGGCGTGAGCCGGATGAGCCGCCAGGACGAGCACGAGGCCGACCAACTCGGCATCACGTATATGAAGCGGGCAGGGTACGCACCGGCGTCGATGGTCGAATTCCTGCGCAAGCTCGACCGCCTGCGCAAGGGCAAGCCCAGTTCTCTGTCGCAGATGTTCGCCACGCACCCGCTCACGAAGGACCGCATCGCGCGGGCCAACGCCCTTGCGTTGCGCGTGGGGCTCGACGGCCGCATCGGTGCAGGCACGTATAACCTGCGGCTCGCCCCGCTCAAGAGCGCCCACCCGTCGCCCCTCGACAAGACGAAGGACAAGAAGCCGAAGAAGAAGTCCTCGAGCCCCGCGCCGGCGCCACGCAGCGTTTCGACCGCGGGCGAGGACAAAGGGCAGCCGGCCCCGGCCAGGCCGCGCGTCGCACCGGACACCAGCGGACAGGACTCCCCCACTATGCTGCGGAATCTCACGAAGGGCAATGTGGTCGCCTCGCGTCTGGTCGTCGCCAGGACGGCGTCCGCCCGGCGCCGGGGCCTGCTCGGGCGCGCCAACCTCGAAGCGGGCGAGGGCATGCTGCTCGTCCCCTGCCGCTCCGTCCACACGCGGGGCATGAAGTTCGCCATCGACGTGGTGTTCATCGACAAGACCATGAAGGTGGTGGAGATTCGCCCGGCCGTGCGGCCCGGGACGTGGAGCAACACGTGCTGGAAGGCGCGCAGCACGCTGGAGCTTGCTGCCGGCGCGGCAGCCGCGAAGCGCCTGGAGGTCGGCGACCACCTCAAGCTCATCGAGAAGACGCCGGCGGGCAAGAAGCCCCCCGCCAGGTAGCTCCCATCCCCAACACCCAGAGCGCTTTGGAGGTTCGCGTAGTCGCTACGCGGAGCGGCTGTGCACCTGGTGCATGAATGCCTGGAGGCGGGTGGACTGGTTGGTGGACTGAAGGCAGTCGTAGGTGAGGGTGAGAATGGGCAGGCCGTTGTGGTCGGCTCGGAGCATGGGGAAGTGGCCGGCCACGGCCGTGGCGGTGAGGCAGGCCAGGGGCAGGACGTTGACCAGGCCGGCGAAGCCACGCCGTGCGAAGTCCACGGCCTTGCCGGTGCCGATGACCACGTGCGGCAGCATGTCGGGGTCCAGGTAGGATGCGGCGAGGGCGAACAGGTCGGGGATAGGCGGCTCGGCCACTCCGCGAAGGTGGGGGCGCAAGATGTCCTCGATGCGCCCGTAGTCGCGGCGTTGCACGATGCCGCGAACCCTCCCAATCGCTGATGCGAGCGGCTTGCCCATGCGAGCAAGGAGTCGCGGGTAGTCGCGGCCCTGGAGGCGCAGATAGTCGGTGAAGTAGGGCGATGCCCACACCTCGCCGCCCAGGCCCTCGATGGCACGCACCAGGTCGTTGTTCACATAGGGATTCGTCTGGGCGTAGTGCTCGCCGATGAGGCCGATGCGGGGAAGCGGCTCGGCGTCGGGGCGCCTGGGCACGGCATCGAGGGCGTCGAGGGCCTCGGCCAGGGTGGCGAAGGCGTCGCTACCGCCTGCGGCGTCGGCCACGCGGCCCACGTGGTCTTCGAAGACGGCCTCTGCGCGCCCTGGCTCGGCCTCGTAGGGGCGGGTAATGTAGAGCTTCTGCTCGAAGAGATCGATGGCCACGAGGGCACGCCACATGACCCGCTCGAAGCGCGGGCCGAGGGCGTAGAAGCTGTCCGCATGCTCCATGGAGAGCCGAGGCGCGATCAGTTCCACGGCTTCCGCTCCCCGGCGGTCGAGGATGCTGCGGATGGACCGCGGGAACTGGCTGATCTTGCACGGCTCGTCGCTGGCCGCACACGCGAAAGCCGACCGCTGGGGATCGAAATCGGGCTCTTGCGTCATCCGCACTGCGTCGCCAGCGAAGAAGATGAGCGGGATGCACCCGCGGGACATGGTGGCCTCGCGCCCGAGTTCCTCGGTCTCCCGGTCGGGTGCCGGGAGCATGCGGGTTTCGAGCCCGATGGCCTCGAGCGCGACCTTCACGGCGAGTGCGTGGGGGCTGGGGTGCGGGATGTAGACGGTTCGCCCCCGCAGGTGCCGCCGCCCCGGCACCGCCACGGAGCGTGCAGGGGCTGGAGCGAGCTCGCGCTGCTCGGCACGATGGGTGCGCACCTCGTGGAGGAAGGCCTCGCAACGGGTGATCACGCCCGCGTCCGCGAAGTGCTCGTCGAGTTCGAGCACGAGGAACGGCTGGTCGCGGAACTGCTCCTCGAGGATGGAGAGGAGGAAGCCGTCGGGACCGCACCCGAAGCTGGAGATCAGCAGCGGGTGGAATCGCGGATCGCTTCGGACGAGCTGCGCCGCGGCGATGAACGTGCGGCCGGCCTTCCACACCATGTCGTCCCACGCCTCTTCGAGCTCGATGCCGTCGAGGGGCAGGAAGTCGAGGGGGATGGGCAAGGCTCCGCGCTGACGTAGCTTACGTGCGACCTGGAGGCTGAGCACCTTGTCGCAGGCGTTGTAGGACCGGCCGAAGAGCGCCACAAGAGGCATGGAAGGTGGTGCGGTGGCAAGCACTTCGCGCCCTCGCCCGGTACAGCGGGCGTGGAAGCGCTGCTGCGCGGTGCGTGCGGCGGAGAGTGCGGCATCGGTGCTGCGCGGCGAGTGGCCGAGGTCGCGGCCGAGTTTGCGCATCGCCTGGTGCCAGTTCGTGCGCCGGCCCGCGCTGTGGATGGTCGGGCGCAGCACGTCGAGGGTGGGGAAGGCGGAGCGGATGAAGGTGGAGATGCCCTGCACGTAGACGCAAGTGTACTGCTTGGAGTCGCCGTCAACCTGGGGTGCTTCGATGACGGCGGGCAGGAAGACGCGGTGGATGCCCTTGGCCACCAGGTCGGCCACGTGGCCGTAGGCCGCCTTGACGGGCAGGCACGTCTCGGCCACCACGTGCTCGTGGCACTCGTTGAGGATGTGGCGGTTGGTGGCTTCGGAGAGCACGACGCGGTAGCCCAGCGCCTGAAAGAAGGCGCACCATTCGGGGAAGAACTCGTGGAACAGGAGCACCCGGGGGATGCCGATGGCGGGTGCTCCGGGCGCCGGGCCGTCGGGCAGCCAGCCGTCCAGGAGCATCTGCTCGCGTTCGGCGAACAGGTCGGGCTCGACGAGGGGGTCGGTCCGCACGTCGAACTTCCCGCAGATGGAGCCGTAGAAGGAGGAGGTCTCGCCGTCGAGAAGCACCTTCTTGATCTCGCAGCGGTTCGGGCACCCCTTGCACTGGAAGGATTCGGTGGTGTAGGAGCGGTGGGAGAGGTCGAAGCCGCGGAAGGCGGTGGCTGCCACGCCCTCGTCGCGTGCGAGCAGAGCCGCGCCGATGGCTCCGGTGGTGCAGTTGTGTGGGGGCACGACGATGGGCTTGCCGAGGACGTTCTCGAATGCCACGACTACGCTGGCGTTGGCGGCCACGCCGCCCTGGAAGAGGATGCGGTCGCCGATGGAGCGATGGCCGACGACCTTCTCGAGGTAGTTGCGGGCGATGGCGTAGGCCAGGCCGGCCACCAGGTTGCCCTTGGGCGTTCCCTGCTGCTGGTGGTGGATGAGGTCGGATTCCATGAACACGGTGCAGCGGGAGCCGAGGTCCACGGGCGCTTCGGCCTCGAAGGCCAGACGGCTGAAGTCGCGCTCGATGTTGATGCCCAGGCGTGTGGCCTGCTCGGCCAGGAAGGCCCCCGTCCCCGCGGCGCACACCTTGTTCATCTCGAAGTCGATCACGGCGCCGTCGCGAAGGCGAATGAACTTCGAGTCCTGGCCGCCGATCTCGAACACGGTGTCGGCCTCGGGATCGATTTCGGTGGCGGCCCGCGCCTGCGCCGTGATTTCGTTCACCACGAGGTCCGCGCCCACGAAGTCGCCGATCAGGTACCGGCCGCTGCCCGTCACCCCGACGGCGGCCACGGGCGGGAAGCCTGCGGCCTCGCCCACGCTCATGAGTCCCGTGCGCACGGCCGTGATCGGGTCGCCCTGGGTGTAGAGGTAGATTTCGCCGTGCACGGCGCCCTGGCGGTCGAGGAGGACGACGTTCGTGCTGACGGAGCCCACGTCGATGCCCACGAACAGGGTTTCGTGGGGCGCGGCAGGCAGCACCTCAGCCACGGGCGCCGCCTCCCGCCGCTCCAGGCGCGGCATGGGGCTGGCCTTCGCCGTTGGGCGCTCCAGGCGCTCGCCGAGGCGTTCGATGAGTGCGTCGAGTTCCATGGGCTCGATCTGGCGGTTGCGTGCCACGAGTGCGGCGCCGATGGCGCCCACGAGGCCGAAATGCTCGGGGATCACGAGGCCGCCGCTGCCGAGCTCGAGCAGATCCTCGAAGGCACGCACGACCCCGCGGTTTGCGGCCACACCGCCCTGGAAGAGCACGGGCGTGCGCAGGCGGCGCCCACGGGCCAGGTTGCTCAGGTAGTTCCGCGCCAGGGCGTAGCAGAGGCCCGCAATGATGTCTTCCTTGGGATACCCCTCCTGCTGGAGGTGGATCATATCGCTCTTGGCAAAGACGCTACAGCGCCCGGCCACGGCGGCGGGGCGCTCCGAGCGCAGGGCCATCGTGCCGAACTCGCCGTTGATGTCCACGTCGAGGCGTGCGGCCTGCTGGTCGAGGAACGAGCCTGTGCCTGCGGCGCAGATCTCGTTCATGGCCTGGTCGTTGATCAGCGGGCTGCCATCGGCGGCGCGGCCGTCGAGCAGGATGAGCTTGGAGTCCTGCCCCCCGATCTCGATGATGCTCCGGACCTCGGGATGGTAGTGGACGGCTCCCCAGGCGTGGGCGACGATCTCGTTCTCGACGGGGAGCCCGAGCAGGTCGGCGAGCAGTGGGCGCCCGCTACCCGTGCCGCACAGCGCGGCCTGCGACACGGTGTCGCGGAGTTGGCGCAAGGCCTCGAGCAAGCGGGGCATCGGCTGGCCACTCGTGCGCTCGTAGGAGCCCTCGAGGAACGTGCCGTCCGCGTCGAGCACGGCGACGTTGAGGCTCACGGAGCCGATGTCGATGCCAATCAGTGGGGGAGCAGTCATCGCGTCGTCCGCAGGTCAGCGTTCCTTGAGCATCTCGAAGACGGCCTTGGTGCCCGAGCGTGTGTCGGGGAGCGGTGCGTTCCACGCCCGCGTGCGGCGCAGGCTGGCCGGCTTGAACGGCGGGCGGGTGTCCGGGTCGGTCACCACGTCGATGAGGACGGGGCCATCGAGTGCGAGTGCGCTGCGGAGTTGGTCTTCAAGACCAGCGGGATCCTCGATCCGCACGCCGCGCGCGCCGAACGACCGGGCCATGGCCACGAAGTCGGGGTTCCGGAACTCGGCCACCTCGTGCCTGCCTCGGTAGAGGAATGTCTGCGCGTCGTAGATGGAGCCGAACCGGCTATTGTCCAGGATGATCATCTTGATGGGGATGCCGTAGTTGACGGCCGTGAGGAACTCGATGGCGGTGAACTGGAAGCCGCCGTCGCCGCCCATGCCGACCACCTTGCGGTTGGGCGCGGCCACTTGCGCCCCGATGGACGCAGGGAAGGAGTAGCCGATCGGCGCGAGGCCGGTGCCCGACATGTGGGTAAATGGCCCGTAGCAGGGCAGGTAGCGCTCGCTCCAGGTGATGCTCTCGGAGAAGACGATGGCGTCGCGCGGCAGGCAGCGGCGCAGGCAGGTCATCATGTAGGCCGGCTTGATCGGCGAGGAGTCGTCCCGGGCCGCCTTCTCGTTAAAGTAGCGGTATTTCTTCTTCAGGCGCGCGACTTCGCGCGGGGCCGCGGGCGGCTCTCCGTCGGGCGGCCCGAGGGCCTCGAGCAGCATCCTGAGATTCGCCTTGGCACTGCCCACGAGGCCCACGCTCACGTCGTAGTTGCGGCCGATCTGGTCGGGATCGATGTCCGCCTGGATCAACGCCGTCTTCGGCTGGAGGTCAGGATCGTAGCACTGGGAGGTGAACTCGTGGAAGCTGGCGCCGACGGCGAGGAGCACGTCGGTGTGGTCGCGCAGGTAGGCGTTGGCCACGCTGGTGCCGAACAGCCCGGCGCACCCCAGGGCCAGGGGATGGTCCTCGGGCACGATGCCTTTGGCCTTCAGGGTGGTAGCGATGGGTGCGGCGAGGCGCTCGACCAGTTCGAGCAACTCGGGCGCTGCGCCGCCGTGGAGTGCCCCTGCTCCCGCGAGGATGGCGGGACGCTTCGCCCCCCGCAGCGCGACCGCCGCGCGCTCGATGTCGTCGGCCGACGCGGCGGGCACGGGGATCTCGATGGGGTCGAGCGTGGGGGCGGGTGCTGGGCTGTTGAGCACGTCGATGGGGATCTCGACGTTGACCGGGCCGGGCCGCCCGGACAGGGCGCTGGCGATAGCCGTGCGCACGGTGCTTTCGATGGTCTCGGGGTCGATGACCCGATGCTGGAACTTCGTGGCCGCCGCGAAGATGGCGCTCTGGTCGATGGTGCGCCCGATGCCCGTGCCTTCCTGGAGGCAGCCCTTCCCGAAATAGGTGGTCGGCACCTGGCCTGTGAAGACAAAGACGGGCTGGGAGCTCATGTAGGCGCAGCCCACCCCCGTGAGGAGGTTCGTGGCGCCGGGTCCGGCGGTGGATGCGCAGCACGCCAGGGTGCCGGCAATCCGGGCGTAGCCGTCGGCCATGATGCCGGCACCCAGCTCATTCTTCGTGAGGATGGTGTCCAGCCCCTCCGTGCCGTGGACGGCATCGTAGAAGCCGAGGATGTAACTGCCTGGGACACCGAAGACGTAGCGGGCGTTCTGGTGTCGGAGATAGGCGGCGACCACGTCGCGCACCTGCGTGCTCTGTCCGCGTTTGGACATGGCGGGTCTCGCTAGAGTGCGTGGAGCTCACGCCTTGTTGGGGAAGCGCTCGCTCATTTCGGCGAGTTCATCGTCGGAGACCAGGCGCCCGCCACTGTAGAAGGGCGCGAGGCCGAAGCCGTGCTTCTCCCCGAGCGCCGCGATCTCGTCCATCTTCTCGGGCGTGATATTGCCCTTGCCGTGGGAAAAGTTCTCGAAACGGCCATCGAGTGCCAGGACCACCCCTTCCGCGAAGCAGCCGTAGAGGACGTTGGGGTTCGGGAGGCCGTTGTCGAAGCCGAAGTCGATCGGCGAGGGGGTGGATACCAAGCCGCCATCGAAGACGAACACGTCCTCGCGTTCGGCAGTTCGGGCGGCGACGTTCTTGGGGTAGCCCACGTCGCACACGATGGCGCCGGGGCGCAGGTCGCCGGGCTGGATGATGGGCTCCGAGGCGCTGGCCACACACAGGACGATATCGGCGTCCTGGAGAGCGTCGCGGTTCTCGGACGCCACACGCGCAGGCTCGTGTCCGAACGCGCTGAGGGCTTTGGCCAGGAGATGGAGCCGGGGGCGCGAGCGAGCGGCCAGATTGACGGCACGCACCCGTTCGGAGAGGGCCTCGGCACAGGCCGCCCCGATATCGCCGGTTGCCCCGATGACAGCGACGGTCGCGCGCTTGAGCTCGAGATGGAAGAGCTCGGCGGCCCGGATGATGCCGCGAACGGCCATTGCAGCGGTCAAGGTGTTGCCCGTCGTCACCGCGATACCCGCCTCGCGGGCGGCCGAGCGCATGTTGTTCTCGCCGTAGATCGAGGTGAAGCCACCGAGTGCGGCAATGTGTGCACCCAACTCCGCTGCCAGCCTGCACGCCCCGCGGATCTTCTCGAAGATCGCCTTCGGGCCGAGACGAGGCAATTGCGGCATGATAGGACACGTGATGTTGAACCCGTCCGCCAGTGCGCCGGTGGCGGACAAGATGTCGCGCCACTCCCCGAGCTTGAAGGACGGGGTCCACTCGAGGATCCGCGTCAGCAGGCCGTCGGGGGGAACCTTTCCGCCTGGGTTGTGGAAGTCGAGGATGCGTCGCACATGGGCGAGGTCGTACGGATGTGTAATCAGCGCGAATCGCTTGGACTTGGGCATGGTAGTTCCGCGGCCGAGGCCCCGAGTGTCTCAAGGCGAGCCTTGGCCCCGCGGAGCATCTCCTGTATGTTGTGTTCCAGCTTCCCCTGGATCGTAGGCCCCACCACTTCCTCGATCAGCGGCACGCCGAGTTCGTAGTCGAATTCACAGACCACGGTGGTGCCGTCGTCGCAAGGCTCGAATCGCCAGCAGCCCTCGAACTTCGAGATGTCGCCCTCTGTGAGATGGAACGCGATCACGAAGCCGACGTCGTCGTGCTCGTCGCGCTCGTACCACTCGAGGGGAGCCCCATCGAGATCCGTTTGCCAGTGGCTCTCCACCCAGCCGTCGCCCCGTTCCACGATCTCGATGTCCACAACGTTGGGCATGAATTCCGGGAAGTCTTCGCTCTTGCAGAACAGTTCATAGACGGCGCGCCTGTCGGCGCGCACCCCTTCAGCCACATGGACGTGCGGCATCAAAACACTCCAGGGCGCCACGAGCCGGAGCCAGCGACGCGTCCTGGGCCGAGATCCCGACTCCAGCGTCGCTTGCACTACGGGTAAGAGCCCGCAATTGACGCTAACCCATATAGTGTATATGGTTGCCCGCTGTGTGTCAACACAGATCGCGCACCCAGTTTGACGCTGCCAGACCTTCCCGCTATAGTGCCTGCGGAGGTCCACACCCCGATGTCGCTTTCACTTACAGAGATCCAGCACGTGCTCGAGGAGGTCCGCCCCGGGGTGGTCGGCGGGCGGCTCGACAATGCCTTCCTGCCCGACGATGCGGCCCTCGTGCTCACCTTCTACGCCCAGCGTGCCAAGCGTCACCTGCTTGTCGTGGCGGCTCCCGGCCTCTCGCGCCTCCACTTCATCTCCGACCGCCCGGCGGGACAGGGCTCGCCGCCCCCGTTCCTCAGGGAGGTGCGGCGTGTGTGCAAGGGCCGTTCACTGGCGGACGTCCGCCTGCTCGGCTCCGACCGCATCGTGCAGTTGGTCTTTGGTCGCCCCGACGACCCTGCCGCCAGCCTCGTGGCTGAGCTTACCGGGCGGACAAGCAACGTGTATCTCCTCTCCCCCGACGGGCGCATCATCACCACGCTACGCTCGGTACGCAAGTCCCACAGGCCGTTGCGGCCAGGGGCCCTCTACGAGCCGCCAGACGGCCCTCCCCCATCGGCCGGTGCACTCGTCGACCGCTTCGCCGACCACGCAGCGTCCTACTGCGAGGCCATCGAGCGCCACTACGCCCAGGCGGACGCGGACCAGCGCCTCCGCTCGCTGCGCTCGCGGCTGGCCAGCCAGCTCAAGGCCAGGCGCAAGCGCCTCGCGCGACTCATCGATAACCTCGAACGCGATGTGGCGGGGGCTGATGAGGCGGAGCGTCTGCGCCTCTACGGCGAGTTGCTCAAGTGCCAGCTCCGCGCCGTGCCCCCACGGGCCGCCAGCGTGGCACTGCCCAACCTCTTCGCGCCCGACGAGCCCGACGTGGTGGTCCCTCTGCTTCCCAATCTGTCCCCCCGCCAGAACATGGAGCGGTACTTCCGCCGCTACAAGAAGCTCTCCGCCTCGCGCACCCAGGGCGAGGCCCGCCTGGCCGATGCCCGACGCCGCCTCGACGCGATCGACGCCGACGCAACGGCCGTGCAGGAGGCCCTCACGGTCGCTGAGCTCGAGGACCTCACCACGGTGGTGGGGCTGCCAGCGAAAGGCGGGAAGCCTCGGCGCCGCCGGGCTGAGCCGTTCCACCGATTCGTGTCCGCCGACGGGCTCGCCATCCTCGTCGCCCGCAACTCCCGGGCGAATGACGAGCTGACCTTCCGCACCGCCCGCGGCAACGACCAGTGGCTCCACGTGGAGGGCTACACGGGTTCCCACGTGGTCGTCCGCGTGCCCAAAGGCAAGTCCATGCCCAAGGAGACTCTGCTCGATGCCGCCACCCTCGCCGTCCACTTCAGCCAGTTGCGGCGCTCGGGTGGCGGCCCGGTGGCCTACTGCGCGTGCAGGAACGTCGCGAAGCCCAAGGGGGCCGGCCCAGGACAGGTGCTCTACACACAAAGCAAGACGCTCCACCTGGATGTGGAGCGTCCGCGTATCGAAAGATTGATGCGTGGGGACCGCGCGACGAGCTAATCGTCGTCGCTGATCTCCTCGAACATGTCGCCGTCCCCGCCATCCTCTGGCTTCTCTTCGTCGTCCTCGTCGAGGATGCCGGCGCCAAATGTCTTGACGCGCCGCTCGACGTGACGCGGCTTCTCGACGGCCTCGGGCTCCGGCTTGTCCGCGTGGGCCTCGCGGAAGATCATCTCCTCACCGATCGGCACGAACAGGTCGGCCGCCTCGCGCAGTTCCCGCCCCGCGCTCCGCTCAAAGGCGTAGACCTCCACGCGCACGCCCCGCGTCTTCAGGGCGTGGACAAGATCGATGAAGTCGCCATCGCCGCTCACGAGCACAATCACGTCCACCTTCGGGGCAATCGTCATCGCCTCGACGGCGATCCCGATGTCCCAACCGCCCTTGCGCGTGCCGTCAGGGCGGACCCGCGGCTCCTTCGCGCGCAGCTCGAAGCCTACCTCGCGCAGCATCGTGAAGAAGGACCCCTGATTGTTCCCGTCTCGCATCGCGTAGGCCAGGGCACGGACCACCTGGCGATTGCCTACCGCCGTGTCGAGCAGCCGCTTGTAGTTCAGGCGCCCGCGAAAGCAGTCGTAGGCCGAGTAGAACATGTTCTGCACGTCCACCAGGACCCCCACACGCTGCGCCGGATACGTGACGCTCATAGCACACCTTCCTGTCTAGAACACGCCAACGAGACTATCGACCGTACATTCACGCCCCCGGTGCGGCCCCCGACCCGTGCGTGCAGTGACCGACGGGATCCCTTTCCACTGGCCGTCCGGGGAGGCGATCATACCAGAAGCCCCGCCGCCGCGCAAGGCGTCCTGAACCCGCCGATCCTGCCTCGCAGCCGCTCGCATGAGCTAGAGACCCAGCGTCTCCGCGACTCCCTGCATGGAGCTCAGCGAGAGCTCGACGAACTCATCGAGCGGGATCCCGATGCGCTCGCATTCCCCAATCACGTCGCGGCGCACGGCGCGGGCGAAATCCTTTTTCTTCATCCGCTTGCGCACCGACTTCGGTTTCACGCTGGCCAGCTTCTTGTCGGGGTAGACGAGCGCGGTGGCAACGATGAGTCCCGTGATCGTCTCGCCGCAGGCGAGCGCGATGCCCAGCTTCGTCTCGCGGGGAATGCCCAGTGCCTCGGCGTTGTGCTCGCGGATGGCCTGGAGCGCCTCGTCATCGAACCCTCTGTGGGCGAGGATCTCGCAGGTCTTCTTCGTGTGCTGCTCCGGCAGGTCGGCAGTCGACTCGAAGTCGAGGTCGTGGAGTAGCCCCACCACCCCCCACCGCTCCTCATCCTCGCCCAGCCGGTGCGCCAGCGCGCGCAGGATCGCCTCCGTGGCCAGGCAGTGCTTGCGCAGGTTGTCCGCGCCCACCTCCTCGCACAGCAGGGCGTGCGCCTCGTCTCGCGTCATCATCGCCTTCGCTCCTCCGAACCTCTGGCACGACTCGTCCCCCTTGCGGACGCCCAGGATACCCCTGGTTGGCACCCGAGTCAACCCGCCTGTACCACGTTGAATTCGCTGCCCGCTCTGCTATAATGACCCTGAGATGCCGATGGCTGAAGGATGCCTCACATGATCCGCCTGATTGTGACCGAGGACGACGAGAGCCGGGTCGTGGAATCCGACGAGTCGCCGCTGACCATCGGCCGCGGCTCCGAGAACGTGCTCCGCATCTGCGACGAGGGGGGCTCGCGCGAGCACTGCCGCATCCAGCGCACGGCCGAAGGCTCGTTCGCTCTCATCGATCTCGCCAGCAGAAACGGCACGCACCTCAACGGCAAGCGCATCGACGAGCACCCGCTCGCCGTGGGCGACACCATCACCATCGGCACCACCACCATCACCGTGGAGCACCTGCCCGAGCCTTCCCACGCGCCCCCCCCTGCCCTCGATGAATCGGACACGGACGTGGCGACCCCCGAGGCCATCGAGCTCGTCTTCCTGAGCGGCTCGAACAAGGGGCAGCGCCACCTGATCCGCCAGCGCATCACCAGCATCGGACGCCGCCGACGCGACAACGATATCGCTCTGTTCGATACGGGGATCTCGAACCGCCATGCCGAGCTCCGCCACACCCCAGACGGCTTCGTGCTCGTCGACGTCGGGAGCAGGAACGGCACGCTTCTCAACGACCAGCGAGTCGCCCGTCACCCCGTGCGGCTCGGCGATCGCATCCAGATCGGCAAGACGGTCATCGAGCTGCGCGAGCCCGGCGCCCCGGCACAGGCCCCGTGCGAGCCGGCACCCGCGCCTGTGCCCACACCCTCGCCCTCCCCCCTGCCCTCCGTGGCGGCCGAGCCCGAGCCGCCTGCCACAGAGGACGACACGGCAGAGGCCCAGGCCGGTTCCCCCCGGAACAGGATCATTCCACTCACGGTCGCCATCGCCGTTGTGGTGGCGCTGTTCGCGACCGTGGTCGTCGTGCGGGCACTCCACAAGGGATCGCACCAACGCGGCAGCCTGCCGGGCACGAGTCTCGCGGCCGCACCGTCCACATCGGGTCCGGCGCGCCCGGCGAGCGGCACCCCGGCTGCGCCCGTCCGCAAGGGAACCGCTTCCGCCGCCGCTCGGCAGGCGCAGCAGGCCATGGCCGCAGCGGACGCCCTCGCAAAGCAGGGGCGCTACGCCGAGGCGATCCGCCGCTTCCGCGACCTGGCTCACCTCCACGCAGGCCGCCAGGCGATCGTCCTGCGCGCGCGCCAGCGCGCCGAGGACGTCGAGCGCGAGGCTGCTGCGGCGCTCGATGCCGCCCTCCGCCTCCTCCGCCGTGCCCGCCTCACTGCCCGCTCGGCGGACTTCGAGGCCGCGCGGGGCACCCTCGAGCCACTCCAGAAATCCCTCGAGGGCACCGCGTTTGCCACCAAGGCCGCCGACGCCCTGGCTGAGGCGGCCACGGGACGCAAGACGAGCGCAGAGCACCAGCGGGATGCCCAGGCTGCGCTTCTCCTCGAAGCGGCACGCCGGCACAGCGCCCGCAAGGAGCCGAGCATCGCGCGCCTGCACTGCACCGAACTCCTCACCCGATTCCCCGACAGCCCCGCCTCGGCCGACGCCAAGGCACTCCTCGACTCCCTTGCGGTCTCATCCCCCGAGCCCCCCGCCAAGAAGTAGCTGCGTATGTTCAAGGTCAAGGCGTTCGTTTTCGACCTCGACGACACCCTCTTCGATTGCTACGGCCTCCTCGTCGGCGCCGCACGCCGGCGGGCCGCAGCGGCCATGGTCCAGGCTGGCCTCCCCTGCTCCGAGGACGATGCCTACCACAAGCAGGTCGAGCTCGCCGAACAGCACGGCCCGCGCTTCGACGTCTTCGATGCCATGACCACCCTGTACAACATGCCCCCCTCGCTGGCCGAAGTGGCCCTCGCCGCCTACAACAGCGAGGAGGTCGGCGACATCGAGCTCTTCCCCGATGTGCAGGAGACCCTCGGAGCCCTCCGTTCGCAGGGCTGCACGCTTCTGCTCTTCACCAGCGGCGTCTACGCTCGCCAACAGAAGAAGATCGATGCCCTGGGTCTCGCCCCCTGCTTCGACGAGGTTTTCATCAACGACATCGAGACGGGCGGCCACCGCGAGGACTGCATGCTCGATCTGCTGGCTCGCCACCACCTCAAGCCCGAGGAGGTGGTGTGTGTGGGCGACCGCATTCAGGCGGAGATCAAGACCGCCAACGGCCTGGGCATGACCACCGTGCAGATGGTCCACGGACGCTTCAAGGACGTCCTGCCCAAGAGCGACCTCGAGGAGCCCGACCACAAGATCACCCGCATCGGCGAGCTCCTCCACATCCTGCGTGTGGTGAACCGCCGCAACAAGGGCGGCGAGCCGCGCGTCGTCGCCGTCGGCGGCGGAACCGGCCTGCCCATCGTGCTTCAGGGACTCAAGAACTTCACCTCCAACCTCTCCGCCATCGTCACCGTGACCGACGCAGGCCGCTCCTCGGGCCGGCTCCGCGCCGACCTGGGGGTGCTGCCCCCGGGCGACATCCGGAACTGCCTGGTGGCGCTCTCCGAATCCAGCAAGCTCCTCAACGACCTTTTCCAGTACCGCTTCACCGAGGGAGCCCTGGAGGGCATGCCGCTCGGCAATCTCCTCATCGCCGCGATGGCCAAGGTCACAGGCTCCTTCGAGGCGGCCATCCGCGAGACCAGCCGCATCCTGGCCATCCAGGGAAAGGTCCTCCCCTCGACCTACCACGACGTCCACCTGTCCGCCAAGCTGGCCGACGGGAACGTCGTTGAAGGCGAAGTCGAGGTCCGCCAGCCCGGCAAGGCCGCCATCAACGATGTTTTCCTCAACCCGCCGGACGTGAAGGCCAACGAGGAGGCCATCAACGAGATCCTGCGCGCCGACCTCATCGTCATCGGCCCCGGCAGCCTCTACACCAGCGTCATCGCCAACCTCCTCGTGCCAGGGATTCCCGAGGCCATCCACGCATCGAAGGCCAAAAAGGTCTACGTGTGCAACATCGTCACACAGCCGGGCCAGACGGACGGCTACACCGCTGCCACCCATATTGCAGCCATCGAGCGCTACCTCGGCCGCCAGGTGCTCGACGGCGTGCTGCTCAACTCGAACGTCCCCCCGCAGGTGATTCTCGACCGCTATCGCGACGAGCACGCCGAACTCGTCCGCATCGGCGACGGCATCACGTCGCACCGCGTCCAGGTCATCCTCGACGATCTGGTCGAGAACCTCGACCAGCAGCGGATCGTGTGGGAGAAGCAGGACCTCCTGCGACACGACCCCGAGAAGCTCGCGAGCCTGATCTGGAACCTCCTCTGACCCGCATCTCTCACCAGCTCTGGCCGCCAGCGGCCAGTTTCTTCCCGCCCCGGAGCCCCGATCCTGCCCTCCGGCCCCCGTTCAGCGTCTTCATTAGAACGGCTTTCACATTGTTCAACATGGCTTTAACAATGTTCATTTCGCCTTTCATAATGTTCAAGGAGCTGAGCTGGCGCGCTCTACGTAACGCCTGGTCTAGCATATACTTAGATGCAGAGCGTGGCCAATTCCTCGGAGATCCGTGTCCCCTCGGGCTTTAAATTGCCGGAAACTATACATAACTATACACCCTACACCCCTTCGACGCTTTTCCAGGGCGCACCAACCCTGCACCCACTACCTTAGACGCATGAACCCCCCAGAAGATTCAATCGTTTTCAAAAAAAAATTCCGCCCGCCCATGCCCCCCTCCTGGCCCGCATCTCCCACATCCACTTGAAGGCTTTTGCGGAAACCCCGTCCAACGGGTAGAGTGGGGGGTCCGCTCGGGCGCACGCGAGCCCACGGCCTCCAACCCGAAGGGGAAAGAATGCCACTAAGAGCCCTCCGCAGCCTTCCCGCGCTGCTCCTCGTGCTCGTGCTGACCGGCTGCGGCACGGCCGGCCTCATCCGCCGCGGCGACGCGCTCATGGTCGCCAACCGCCCGGACCAGGCACTCGAGTACTACCAGCGCGCGCTGCGCCGCGACGCCGAGCTTGCCAACGACCCCGACTTCCCGGCCAAGCTCCGCCGAGCCCAGAGCCTCGTCCACTTCAACGCTGCCCACGCCATGGCCCGCCGCAGCGAATGGGACGACGCAGTGCGTCTCTTCGAGCAGAGCGCCGCGGCGGACACCACCTTCGCCGAAGCTCGCACCGCCCTCGCCTGGGCGAAGGCCCAGGGTGCAACGGCGTGGCACAGCCGCGGCCTTGGCCTCGCCGACCAGGGCCAGCTCGACCAGGCAACGGCCGCGCTCCGCCACGCGCTCACCTTCGTGCCCGACCACCCGGCCTCCCGCGCCGCCCTGGCATCCGTCGGGCGCGGCACCCCCGGCAGTCGCTCCCCCGCCGAGCCTCTGTTCACGCAGGCCAATGCGCTCGCCACGAAGAAGCACTGGGGCCAGGCCGCGCAGGCACTCGACGCCGCCGTGGCCGCCGACCCCAATCACCTCCCCTCCCGCACCGCCCGCGCCCAGGCGAGAGGCCAGATGTCCGCGGCCCAACAGCAGTATGCCCAGGGCGACCGCCTACTCGGCCAGAAGCGGCTCGACCAGGCACAGACCCGCCTCCGGGCCGCACTGGCCATCTGGCCCACATACCCCGAGGCCACCAACGCCCTGGCTCGTGCCACCACCCTCCGCAAGCAGGCCGAAGACCGCTACGCCGCCGCCCGCACCATGGCCGACAAGCAGCGCTGGGACGACGCAGCGGCGCAGGCCAAGGCGGCCCTCGACATCTTCCCCTACCATCCCCAGGCCCGCGCCCTGCTCGAAGCCGTCGCCCAACAGGCGGCTGCCACCCACGTGGAGGCGGGCCGCAACCACCTGGCCCGCCGCGAACTTGCGGAGGCCGAGGCCAGCTTTCTCCAGGCACTCCACTACGTGCCCGGCCTCTCCGCCGCCAACCAGGGTCTCTCCGAGGCCGACTACGCCCGCGGCCTCGACGCCGAGAAGCAGGGCCGCCCCGGCAATGCGCTCGTGTGGTACCTCCTCGCCGCCGACCACTTCCCCGCCCCCGTCTACAACGACCGTGCGACCGCCGCACGCAACGCCGTGTTCGCACGCGCGCGCTTCGGCATCGCCGTCCAGGTCCACGACGCCTACGGCCGCACCACCCCGGCCACCGAGTCCCTGGCCGCTGCCATCGCGGGGCGCGTCTCGCGCAGTGCGCCCGACGCCGTCTTCCTCACCC
>Ga0272441_10002143_pt1 | contig 40673 bp, 36 predicted proteins | sample SSMProp6N_FD_193582 | JGI IMG/M metagenome (GOLD analysis project Ga0272441, IMG submission 193582) | Marine sediment archaeal communities from Little Sippewissett salt marsh, Falmouth, MA, United States - SSM-Prop-6N | ecosystem: Environmental > Aquatic > Marine > Wetlands > Sediment ... | reverse complement strand
CAACACGCAAGAGATATGCGTAAGGGTAAGAGCAAGAGTAAGGCACAACAAGCTTAAGCTGCGCAATGATGTCATCTCTTCTCTACCGGTCACTTCCATACTTCCTCCAAAAAATTACCTAAAAACTAAAGTAAAATTCTGCCCCTGTCAATCTTTAATTACGAGGTGTGATATGTATACGTGTGTGGCATTCATTTCTGACAGGGATGCAGTGCGTTCAGACATGTGAAGGAATGCATCCTGGATGACGGAATCCTCACGGCCCTTTTATGCATCATAACTTTATATTTCTACTTGCTTTTTTTACCATCATCTTCTATAACTCACGCGTGGGGGGGAGACACTGAAACTCTTTATGTAATCCTGTCCTCCATTTTACCTTTATGTTGTTCAAAAAATCGTTGTGATGTGGTCTGAGCACAAAATAAGCATTTGTCATAGGATGACGGAACGCGACGTCGTATTGCGGATTTGATGGAGGGAACAGATCAGAGATCTGCGGTAATATAAGGGGGGTACCGAAACATGGCTCAAAAAGAGAAGGGACCCGGTGATAATCGGAGCGATCTTGAAATACGGATTGCGTCTCTCGAAGCGCAACTTGAAGCGCGCAGGAAGGAATTGCACTGCATGCAAAGGCTGGCTGATCTTATGGATAATGATGGTCAGTCGGTAGAGTATGTTGCTCAGGGTGTGTTGGAACTCATTACGCACAGTATGCGATATCCTGGAATCGCATGTGCACGGGTCATGCTGGACGGGAAGATTTTCACAACGGCAAATTTCAAAGAAACCGAGTGGGAAATGTCCGGAAGCATCGTTGCGGGAGGTGAGCACCTCGGCGTTGTGGAGGTTTGTTATCTGGAAGCACAACCCGACATGGATGAAATACAATTTCTCACAGAAGAAAGATCCTTCCTGAATGTCGTTGCAGAGCGATTGGGAAGATTTATTGAGGATTTTCGCGTTCAGGAAGGGCTCAGAGAGTCGGAACGCCGATTGTCCGATATAATCAATTTTCTGCCGGATGCCACCTTTGCCATCGACCGTGAAGGGACTGTTGTGATCTGGAACAGGGCGATCGAAGAATTGACGGGCATCAAGGCCGTTGATATGGTGGGCAAAGGGAATTTTGAGTATGCCCTTCCCTTTTATGGTACGAGAAGGGACATGTTAATCGATATGATCATTAAACCGTACGAAGAAGTTAAAACCCAATATCCTTCCGTATCACGAAAGGGTGATTATCTGATTGCCGAAATTGATGTTCCCTTCTCGATCAGAGGGAAAAAGTTATTTCTGTGGGGTAAGGCAAGCCCGATCCATGATCATCTGGGAAACATCGTCGGGGCGATTGAATCTATTCGCAATATCACCGACCGTAAACATGCAGAGGAAAAACTGCAGCGAGCCCATGACGATCTGGAAGCACGAGTCGCAGAAAGGACCTCGAAATTATCCGATGCACTTACGGCTTTGCGGCAACAGAGTCAGACGATACTTGAGCTGTCGACGCCGGTTATCAAAATATGGGATGGAATCGTATTTCTGCCGCTGGTGGGCATTGTTGATACGCGACGGGCAGGACAGGTCATCGAAAATCTCCTCGCTGCCATCGTAGAGAACGAAGCACAAGTGGTACTGCTCGATGTGACGGGTGTGCCGATTATCGATACCGGTGTGGCCAAAAATCTCCTCGATACGGTAACGGCATCGCGCATGCTGGGGGCCGATGTTGTCGTGACCGGCATTAGCACCGATGCTGCACAGACGATAACCAAGCTCGATATTGACCTCAGGCAAATCAAAACACGCGGAACACTGCGAGCAGGGCTTGTCGAATCGTTCAGGTTGGTCGGATCGCGCATAGCCCCCGTGTAAATGCACGATCGCAAGCACTCACCCGTAGTGCGATTTCATGAAGAAATGAACAACATGGAGTGTTCAATCAGAAACCTGCAAGATAGCAATATGTGCCATGTCTTCTCAACGAGAAGGGACGGACGTCTTTTCAGGCCGGAAACCCATTGCGTGAATGTATCAATCATCACTCTTTTGTAAAAAACGACGGATACACGATATTGGATTACGCGACCCTTACATCAAAAGTTCACCGGTAAGTGCTCCGGTGTGACTAATAAAGTATTATAAATAGTTGCGTTTAGAAATTTTCGACCGGAATACTTGCCGCCGACAAAAAACCAAATTGTGCAGATCAGCACAATAAACCACAGTATAAATGGGTATAGGCGTTGTGCGCCGGGAACCTTGGCGAATGGATGCCTACAGAATGATCGCAGGGATTTTCATTGCAGGTGTTCCGGAATTTGCATAGCCACGACTTCTCCCACTGCGCATATTTGACCCTTGGAGGACAGTGTAATACTCACAATAACTCTGCGCCCTCTGATTTCTTTCACCCTGCCGCGAAGCTCCATGGGGACCTCAATAGGCGTAGGTCGTAAATATTCCACGTGCAGTGATGCTGTTACAAATCTTATGTCAGGTTTGGTGCCCATGTCATGACCTGTTGCTTTGTACGCTGCTGCGGTTGCCGTTCCGGTTCCATGACAATCGATGACCGACGCGATGATTCCCCCGTAAACATAATCTTTACTGGCCGTGTGATAAGGTTGCGGGATGAAATGACAAACCGATTCATCGCCGTCCCAATAACTTTTTATCTGGAGTCCGTGTCGGTTGAGGCGGCCACACCCGTAACAGATACTGTCTACCGCTCGGTAGTAATCCTGAAATGCTTTTTCAGTCATTCAATGTTCCTTATTTGCAAGCTGAATTCAGTGGTGCCGCATTACCATAGACATCGTGAATTCATTTTAAGTTTGTGGTGCCCATTCTTTATTTTTGTGTTGGTTTGATATGACATCGTTTTTCTGACTGCGCGAGTATAAGTAGTGCGGACTTTTGTGTCAATGGAATAATTACTGCACGATATGCAATGTTCAACCAGAGCCCTTCAAGATGGCGATAGTTGCCCGCTGTTCAATGCCGCAATGTTGAACATACGCATAACATATTGTCATTGTCTACGCAGTTGGTCAACTGTCAGCAAATGATACCCCGTAAGAGCACCTCATACAGGTGACGAACGTATGTACTCTAACCTCATCCATCCGTCAAGCCGGCTCGGTCTTCGAAAATCACGTCATCTCCGCTGACAGGTCTCGCACTTTTGGGGAGGATCATCTGTCGATTAGTTGGAATGAATTATGACAAAGTGTCAAGTTTAACAGGTACGATCCCAGAGGGTACGAGGGTTCAAGGATTCAGGGATTCAAGTGGAATGCTAAAGAATGATAAAGACTTGGAAGTCTGGCAAAAGTCATATGCACTTTGTTTTGAGATATATGAAATAACAGCAAAATTTCCAAAGGATAAACGATATAGTCTCACTTCATAGCGAATCAGATCGTTGGTGTCTCTTCCATCCACTACCTGTCCTGTTAAATAATGCGTTGCATTAAAATCCGATTTCATGAAATTAGATTTTATTTAACAGGGTAAACAGAAGGATATGGAAGCAAGACAACCTGTGATTACATCAGGATATTTTACAGATCATATTGCTCTGGTTGTGAATTGCACACACAGATATTATTAGTAGGGGATGTAGATTTCATTGACCCCTGGAATCCTTGATTCCTTTTCTCCAACGAAACTGGAGAAAAACCTTGGTTTTTAATTTCGGAAGACAGGCCTGTCTTCTCCAGCAAAACCAACGGGCACACGAGAGAGATAAACGAATGCATCAAAATCCCCGTCTCAGTAAATTTATGTGGTCTTGCTCCGGGTCGCGACGTCCCGGTTGCCTTCACCAAAATTCTTCAGCAAGTTCTTCAGGATATCTTCCTTGAAGAGGCCCTGCTCCTCCTGTGATTTGATGAACTGGTAGGCGGAAAAGAGTTGTGATGGCCCGATTTCCGATGCGAAGTGGCCCGCACCCTGGTTCCAGACAAACAGGGTAAACAGCTCATCGAGTTCAGCGACGGATGTCCCGGCTGCATATGCCTTGACCAGTTCCCTGGTTGCCTGCCTGTGGCGACCGGCACCCACGGCATTTGCAAGCGAGAGTAAATACTTTGTCTTCTGATCAATAGCCGGATTGTCGTTAGCCCAGACAAGCTTCCAGAAATTTCCAACAATGGCTGACAGTCGGCCGTCTGTTTTCTTGAAATTTGCGAGGGCTGTTGGCCGCAGTGGCGGGCTGTGTTTCTTCATGTTTTTGTTATCCCCTTATTTCTTAAGATAGTGTTTACCCGTCAACACAGGATGCCGAAATAACATGTGCGGACCGGCATATTTCATCACAGCCCTGATCCTGTTTCTCATCTCCGGTTTATAGCAGTGCACCGGGCATTGGGAACACCTTGGTTTGTGCTCCCGGAAAGGACATTGCTCGAGGCGCATGACGGCATATTCCAGGAGCTCCCGGCATTCGGGGCAGAGCCCGGATCTTCTGCCATGATGTCCGTGACAGAAGATCCGGATCATCGCTTCGAGTGTCCTGCGTTCCGTAGTCATATTAGCATGAATGTCTGTCATAACAAGCACTGCATTCCTCGCAGGATATTAGGGCCATCGCTTTGGTGTCGGAATCCCTGTTTGACCCCTCATGGAGAAACCCTTTGTACGATGTTCGGCCCCCCGCGTCTGTGTGAAGAGTAGCTCACGTTTTATTTGCCTTCCAGCATTGCCTCGATGTCCGTCTTGACATCGCCGATGGGTTTGATATCGAAGTTTTCCACCAGGACTTTAAGAACGTTCGGCGAGACAAAGGCCGGAAGCGTGGGGCCCAGGCGGATGCCCTTGACTCCGAGGAACAGCAGGGCAAGCAGAACCGTCACGGCCTTCTGTTCGTACCAGGAAATGTCATACGAGATGGGCAGATCATTGATGTCATCAAGCCCGAAAACTTCTTTCAGTTTCAGTGCGATGACTGCCAGGGAGTAGGAATCGTTGCACTGGCCCGCATCCAGTATTCGCGGAATGCCGCCGATATCACTGAGGTCGAGCTTGTTGTAACGGTATTTTGCGCAGCCGGCGGTCAGGATAACCGTATCCTGGGGCAGTTCCCGCGCGATGTCCGTGTAGTAGCTTCTGCTCTTATGGCGGCCGTCACAGCCCGCCATGACCACAAAGCGTTTGATCGCGCCGGATTTTACCGCCTCCACGATCGTGTCGGCCAGGGCCATTACCTGGTTGTGGGCAAAGCCTCCGAGGATCTCACCGGTCTCGATCGCGACCGGCGGAGCACACGTCTTGGCCAGATCGATGAGCGCCGAAAAATCCTTTACCCCTCCGTTATGTCTGTCGGCAATATGTGTTACCCCGGGATACCCGACCACGCCGGTGGTGAAGATCCGGTCTTTGTAGGAAGCCTTGACCGGGATGATGCAGTTGGTCGTCATCAGTATGGGGCCGTTGAAGGATGCGAACTCCTCTGCCTGCTGCCACCATGCATTTCCGTAGTTACCCACGAAATGATCGTACTTTTTGAATGCGGGGTACGCGTTTGCCGGCAGCATTTCGCCATGGGTGTACACATCCACGCCTGTCCCTTTGGTTTGTTCCAGGAGCTCCTGCATATCCTTGAGGTCGTGTCCCGAGATCAGGATTCCCGGGTTGCTGCCGACACCGATATTGATCTTCGAGATCTCGGGGTTTCCATAGGCCGATGTATTGGCCTTATCGAGCAGGGCCATTCCGCTGACGGCATATTCCCCGGCTTTCATGACCAGTGCCACCATTTCGTCGACACTCAGATCTTTCGTGGTTGACACCAGTCCCTCCATCAGAAAGTCGTAAATCTTTTCGTCCTCGAAGCCCAGAATGGCGGCGTGGTCTGCATAAGCGGCAATGCCCTTGAGCCCGTAGATGAGGAGTTCCCTGAGCGAGCGGACATCTTCATTATCTGTTGTGAGGATACCGATCTGCGCGGCCTTTGCCGCAAATTCAGCCACATCGTCCGAATACCACACGGCGGAGTCATGGAGATTTTCCGGGACAGAGGCGGCATATTTTGCCCTGAGTTCGTTACGGAGCTGCAACCCCTCTCTGATCAGTTCGGTCAATCTGTCGTTGTCGAAATTCACGTTCGTTATGGTTGCAAAAAGGGCCTTGGTAATGAATACGCCCGGTGTCTTATCCGTATTGCCCTGTTCGTGTGCAATGGTTCCGTAGATCGCGAGCCCTTTTACGACATAGATGAGAAGATCTTGGAGGTTTGCCGTTGCTTCGGTCTTGCCGCAGACGCCTTTGACACTGCAACCGATATTCTTCGCTGTTTCCTGACATTGATAACAAAACATATGGGTGCTCCTTTTCTAATTATTTGATGTTGTTTGCAATTGCGAGCATAGTTAAATACATGGCACGTTGCCTTGACTTATGTTAAAAAACAGAAAATATATTTCAGGCAAAAAGGATCTGTAGGCATGGCTGAAATCCTTGATATCCTCTCAAAGAGCCAGCTCTTCGGAGGGCTGTCTGACGTGCACCTCGAAAAAATCGGGAGTGTGTCGATTAAAAAACACGTCAACAAGGGCGAGATCATCTTTCTCGATGGTGATGAAGGCAATGGGTTTTACCTTGTCGGCGAGGGGGTCATCCGGGTCTATAAGGTGTCGCTGGAAGGAAAAGAACAGATTCTCCATATTGTGAAAGCCGGCGAGACGCTCGGTGCAGTGCCGGTCTTCTCCGGAAAATCATTTCCCGCCAATGCCCAGGCGATTACAAAAGGCCTGTTATTGTTTTTCCCGAAAGCGAAATTTATCAGCCTCATCGCAGGTAATTTATCGCTGACCATGAATATCATGGCGGTTCTTGCCATGCGACTGCGTGAATTTACCGTGCAAATCGAAAATCTCTCGCTGAAGGAATTACCGGGCCGTCTGGCGGCTTACCTGTTGTATCAGTTGCAGGAGCAGGGTGGGGGCGACCGCATAACACTGGATATCTCAAAGTCGCAGATCTCCAATATTCTGGGTACTCGACCCGAATCGCTTTCACGCGTCCTGGGAGCTATCAGGGAACGGAAACTGATCGAAGTGGATGGCCCCAATATCAGGCTGCTGGACCGACATGGTCTGGAAGAACTTGCTGCCTCTGGAAAAATATGAAGGATGGAGAGCCGGTCCGGTGCCTGTGCCGTGGAGACGCGTCAATCCATTTGTGTCTTCGAAAATCGCTTTACTGCCTCTGTCAGGATCTGCACTGCCCGGTCGATTTCGTCCGGGGTTGTCATCCTGCCGACGGAGAGTCGCAGGGTGCCGAGGGCGTATTCAGGGGGCACATGCATGGCCTCCAGCACATGTGACACGGTGGTCCTGTCGGCATGGCAGGCCGAACCGGCCGAAGCGGAGATACCGGCCATGATCAGTTCGTTCAGGAGGGTAGGGGCTTCAACATGGCGGAAGCCTATGCTCAGCGTATTGGGGAGGCGCAGTTCGGGATGACCGTTTAACCTGATATCGCGAATCTCACTTTTCAACCCTTCATGAAGACGGTTGCGCATGGCCGTCATACACATACGCACCTTGTTCCTGTCACGCGTGGCAATTTCGCAGGCCTTGCCCAGGCCCACGATCTCGAGGACGTTTTCGGTACCGGCCCGCATGTTGCGCTCATGACCGGCACCGTGCATGAATTTTTCAAGTGTTGTCCCCGTGCGCACGAATAATGCGCCGACACCCTTGGGGGCATACACCTTGTGGCCTGCGACGGACAGCAGTGCCACACCCAGTTCTTCGATATCGACGGGGATTTTGCCGATCGACTGGGCTGCGTCGGTGTGGAACGTGATCCCCCTTGTGTGTGCCATGTCGGCGATGTCGGCAATCGGCTGTATCGTGCCCACCTCGTTGTTGGCATGCATGACACTGATCAGGATTGTGTCCGGTGTAATGGCGTGTTCAAGTTTTTTGATGTCGATCAGTCCCGTTTCGTCGACAGGGATATAACTTGTCCTAAAACCGAATTTTTCGAGATACCGGCAGATTTCCGAGACGGCGGGGTGTTCGATGGCGGAGGTGATGATGTGGGAGCCCCGGTTCCGGTGGGCGAAGGCCGCTCCCATGATGGCGAAATTATTTGACTCCGTGCCTCCACTGGTAAAAACAATCTCATCGGGTATGCAGTTTAAAAGGTCGGCAACCTGCCGCCGGGCGTTTTCGACGGCCCGTCTGGCCGTTATGCCCTCCATGTGGGCACTCGAGGGATTGCCGAAATGTTCATAGAGATACGGTACCATAGCCTCGGCAACTTCACCGGCAATCGGTGTCGTGGCATTATAGTCTAAATAAATTGCATCCATCTGAGAGTATTCACCTCGTCATACTATCCCGAACGCTGTAAGGATCATCCGCTGAAAAAATCGTTACTGTACAAGCTTACGTGCGATTGCGGCGACATGGTTACCCTGAAAACGGGCTGCCTCAAGTTCGTTGGGGCTCGGAAGGCGTTTACCTGAACCGCCTGCAATTGTCGAGGCACCGTAAGGCGAGCCGCCCGTTATCTCGTCGATGCGCATCTGTCCTTGGAATGCATAGGGCAGGCCGACGACGATCATTCCGTGGTGAAGCAGGGTTGTGTGGAAACTGAGAATTGTCGATTCCTGGCCGCCATGCTGGGTGGCTGAACTTGTAAACACGCTTCCGACCTTGCCGACAAGGGCACCTTTGGCCCAGAGTCCGCCCGTCGCATCCAGGAACTGTCGCATCTGCCCACACATATTGCCGAAGCGCGTCGGGGTGCCGAACAGAATGGCATCGGTCGTGGCAAGATCATCAACCGCCGCCACGGGGATATGGGCAAACGCCTTCTGCGGTTCCACGGCGCCCATTTTCTCAAGCACCGCTGTGGGAAGTGTTTCGGGGACACGCCGCAGGGCGACTTCGACACCTGACACCGTTTTTGCGCCTTCGGCAACTGCTTCGGCCATCAGATGCACGTGCCCATACATTGAATAATAGAGAACCAGCACTTGCATGATTGACTCCCTTACTTTGTACAAGCCGTGCACTGTCGGGATTACGTGCCCGGCTTGTGGTTTTGAGCGATCAGAGGATGGTCCTTTTGTCGGGCTGATGACCGGTATCCGATCACTCTATTTCACTATTTTGATCATCTGCCTGAATTTCTCGCCTTCTCCGAGTTTAAGAAGTTCGAAGGACGCCATCTCGACGCTGGAGAGTTTTGCGCCGCTCGCGACCAGACGGTCGATGCCGAGTTCCCTGTTCAGCGCCGTACGTGATGAGACGCAATCGGCGATTACATTGACTTCGTATCCCATTTCCATCAGATCGAGCGAGGTCTGGTAGACGCAGACGTGAGTTTCGATGCCCGTCATCAGAATCTGACCTCTGTTGATATCTTTCAGTGCCTCCACGAAGCCGTCGTCTTTGCAGCTGCTGAAATATGATTTCGATATGAATGTGACACCGGTGAGTTGGTCCGCAAGTTTCGGAATGGTCGGGCCAAGTTTTTCGGGTATCTGCTCGGTAACCAGGGTCGGGATCTCCAGCAGTTTCGCAATCGCTATCATTTTTGAGAGGCTTTCATAGAGAAAATCCTTGTTGTACATGGATTCATACAAATTTCCCTGTATGTCGATGATAACCAGCGTGGTGTTGTCTAAGTCGAGCATGGGTGTCGAACTCCTTTTCGTGATTTTTTCTTGTCTCCGGCAATTTCTTGCGGCATGCCATATTTACAATCATGGAGCGGCACAGAGATGGGAAACTCTCAGAAACGTATAATATTCGCAAAAATAAGACCGGAGATGATCGTTACCAACATGACGAGTACCGTGATGCGTCCCGACCACCGGTGCATGACCCGGATGACGGATGCATACTCTATCAGCCTGAACTGCAGAATACCCAGAATAGGCGTCATGAATGCGAAAAGTACCGACAGAAGTCCCATATATGCATGGCGCACCGCGAAATGGTCTCCATCATAGAACGACACCATGATATAGGCCATGACGAAACCCGCAAACACGCACAGGGGGCCTGTCAGTCCCAATCTCCTGTGGACTTTCAGCCACCATGTCCTGGCGCGCAAAAATTTGGCAACCATTGCTCCTGTCGTCACGATGGTAAACCCCGTGATCATACAGCCTGCATGCACGATAAGCATCATAGGGTTCCTGTTGCGTACGTATCAATCCGATTTGATATTTTATTGCCCCGAGCCGACGATGATTGTTTCAGTTCGCGACCCGAAATAACTGCACTCTGCCTTCACTTTCAATTCATCACCTTTGTTGGCCTTGATACTATACTCATACATGAACGCGTCTTTTTCGGGTTGATTTTCGTATTCGAAGACGCTGACTTGTGAGTTGTTCTTCCAGATGGTGACTTTATCGACGTAATGCTTCGACGGGTTTGAAACGGAATGCATGATAGAAACAGACAAAATTCCTGATGCCTGATCATACTTCAGGGTTACATCTCCCGGCCGGTGTGCCGGAGTTGTTGATGGAAACAAAAGCTGGGCCGCCATGCCGATGATCAGAACAGCGATACATAGACTTCCTCGTGTGTCATGGTACATCTTCATGCGCATTACCTCCTTGCCTGTGTGGCAGACAGTGCTGCTTGTCTATACGTCCATCATTTTAACTGCTTTACCAGTGCCGCAACCCTTTTCCCCAGCTTTGCGGCATTATCCTCTGTTTTCTTGTCGGGCCTGCCGGTACAGGCTACCCCATAATGCCCCGTGGCAGCAATGGGATCACCGACGATGATCATGCCGTAGATCAGGAACGCCTGGATAATGGAAAGCATGGTTGTTTCTTTGCCGCCCGAGGGATCAGCAGAGGTCGCGAATGCCGCACCTACCTTGTTTTCCATTTTTTTGCGGATGCCTACATATTTGTCAAAAATTTCTTTCATATCGGCAGTCATGCTTCCGAAATACACGGGAGAACCGGCAATAATTCCGTCCGACGCGACAAAGTCGTCTGTGGTCACCTCACGCACTGGTTTCACCAGACATGTGACCCCGTCCACTTCTGCAACACCTTGACCGATTGCTTCTGCCAGTTTCTGCGTGTTTCCTGTCCTGGAATCGTACATTACCAGTACCTGCATGGTTCCCCCTGTATAATTTAGAATTTAGAATCCAAAATTGTAGTCTTTCGCGGTCAGCAAGTGTATCGCAATTGTATATTTGAACGTTATGATCACCCCCCCCCGCTCGCTTGCTCCGCTCTTCTATGGATTATAAAACAAATTTGTAATATCGGCAAACTTGTCGGGTGTTCCCAGGATAAAAAGAATATCGTCAGCTGCAAATTTCATGTGAACATCGGGATTTGAAATGGTTTTACCCTTGCGGCGGACCGCCAGAACGGTGACGCCGTATTTTTTCCTGAGTTCTATCTCCGCGAGGTCCTTTCCGGCAAGAGGTGCTCCCTCTTCAACGCGAAACGAAGTGATATCGATATCCGGCAGGCAGTGACGCAGGTCGGAACAGGTTGCCGATTCGGGTGACAGGCTCCGGAACATGTAATAGCCGTCGGAGCGAACTTCATGCACGAACCGTTCGATTTCGTTCCTCGGTATGAGAAATTTGGATAGAACCCGTGTGAAAATTTCGACGGATGTTTCGAACTCTTCCGGGATAACCTCGTCCGCCCCCATTTCATACAGTGGTTCCATCTCCTGCAGGAAGCGCGTCCGTGCAATAATGTGAACTTTTGAGCTCAGTCGTCGGGCAAGTCCCGTGATTTTACGTGTTGCTGCCGCATCGGCAATGGCAATCACGACAATTCGCGCATGCGCGATACCGGCAAATTCCAGTACGTTTGCATGGGTCGCATCACCATAGAAAATCGGTTCCCCTTTGGCTTTCTCGAGCCGGACCGTCTCCGGATTCATCTCGATAATTATGTAAGGTACCCCTGCGGATCTGGCCGCCCTCGTCACATTTCGGCCGTTGATCCCGTACCCGATCACAATGAGATGATCGTGCCGCGAAATGTCTTCAGCCGTGAACGCGGGATGGAGGCCGGTCTTGAGTTTGTGGGGAAGTGCAAGTCTGCCGACTGCTTCCGCCACCAGCGGTGCAAGGCTTACGATAAAGGGAGTTGCAAGCATTGTCAAGACCGATACGTCAATGAACAACTGATAGTGGTATTGTGTGATAAGACCGTACTGGATACCGGATTTCGAGAGGACGAAAGAAAATTCACCGACTTGGCTGAGGGCAAAGCCGGTCAGGATCATAGTGCGAAGCGGGAAGCCGATTAAAAAGGTGGTGAATCCTGCAATGAGGGCCTTGAGGACCAGTACACCCGCGGTAATCGATATGATGACGCCGATTTTGCTGATGAAGAATTCTATATTCAGCAGCATTCCAATGGATACGAAAAAAAGACTAATAAAGACATCGCGAAAAGGAAGAATATTTCCCAGTGCCTCGTGGCTGTATTCCGATTCCGAGATAATCAGGCCTGCCAGGAAGGCCCCGAGGGCGAGCGAGAGTCCCATACGGTACGTCAACCAGGCAACGGCGGAACAGAGAAACAGGATGCTCAGCAGAAACAGCTCGCGGTTTCTCGTCCGGGTGATCTGGTAGAGGAGCTTCGGTACGAGCCATCGCGCGCTCAGCACCACGAAGACCAGAATACCCGCAACCTTAACCGCCAACATAAGGAGTTCCTGGCCTGCATCGATGTCCGTTCCCGCCATAATGGGAGTGATGAGCATCATGGGGACGACGATCAGATCCTGAAAAATCAGTACGGCCAGTGCCGTGCGTCCATGCGGGCTTTCCATTTCAGCGCGTTCCTGGAGCAGTTTCAGCACGATGGCCGTGCTGCTGAGCGCCATGAGAAAGCCCATGAAGACCGATTGCGAGGCACTCTGCCCCACCTTTAGCGCAACGATGAAAAATGCGGCAATAGTAAGAAAAACCTGGACAGATCCGCCGAGGAGCACCGACTTTCTGATTTGGATCAGGTCTCTGAGTGAAAACTCGATGCCGATTGTAAACAGCAACAACACGACCCCGATCTCGGCCATGGCTTCGACATTGTGAATGAATTCAATAAATCCGAACCCATGAGGTCCCGCCAGAATACCCGTGATTAGGAACCCGACGATGGCGGGAACCTTGATCTTGAGGCACACGAAGAGCACCGCGATGGAAAGGCAGAATATGATAAAAATATCTCGTAAAAGGGGAAGCTCCACGGCATTGTGTCCTTTATTTTACACGGGGCATGATCGAGTGTTTCGCTGCCCGTATCTCTTGTGGTCGCCAACCACCATGCACTCGTCATTCGTGCTCTGCCAGTAACCTACAGCTCGATTGTCATGTCCTGATAAACGGCGAAGCAAAAGAGGGACGAGTCGTGCTCCGCGATGATCCTGCGGCTGTCCTCCACAAGCCGGTCGATTCCCTCATCGCTTCTGTTCTGGTTGTGGTGAAAGAGGCCGAGCATTCTGACGCCCGCATCGAGGGCCAGCCGGACAGCGTCGCTGTAGACGGTGTGGCCCCATCCTCGGGTGCGTGTGTACTCCTCAGCCGTAAATTCAGCATCATGTACAAGTATGTCCGCATCAGCGGCACAACGCACGTAGTCTTCAAAATCAAGGCCGCCTGTGTGCCGGAACGTTAATTCGTTGTCCGTCAGGAAGACGAAGGAGTTGCCATCCTCCGTGAACCTGTATCCCAGGCCCCGATTCGGATGACTGAGAAAGACTGGAGTGACGGAAACCGAGTCTATATCGAAACTGCCGGTGCACTCACCTTCGTAGGTGATACGGGCCTTGATGTCGTCAAGATTGACGGGGAAATACGGTGGTGTCATCACGTGTGAAATCATATCCTTAACCGTCTCTTGCGTAAAGGGGCAGCCGCACAGTGTAATGTCGCTTTTCGAAAAATAAAGGGGTTTGAAGAACGGGAATCCCACGAGGTGGTCGAGGTGGGCGTGGGTAAACACGATCGTGCATTCGAAGCGCCGTTCGGCCAAGAGTCTGTTGCCCAGGCGTCTGATGCCCGATCCGGCATCGACGATAATTACATAATCGTTTTTCGTTCGGATTTCAACGCAGGTTGTGTCTCCTCCGTATGTGAGGTATTCCGGTCCCGAAACGGGTATCGAACCTCGGGCACCCCAGAATGTAATGATCATGCGTTTCCTCCCTTCGCACGTGTAACGCTATTCGCGTTGAAAGATATCAACAAGGGCCTCTTCCATGGTAGGAAAACGAAATTCGAATCCTGCGTGTGACAGTTTCTCGGGCAGGACACGCTGTCCTTTCAGGAGCATTTCACCGAATTCGCCCAAGACCATCTTTACGAAGAATGATGATACGGGCGGAAGAAAGGTTGGTTTGCCGAGCACCTTGCCCAGGGTTTCCGCCATTTCCCTATTATGCACCGGGTCCGGTGCCGTGCAGTTGACCGGTCCTTCGATTTCCTTGTGTTCGAGGAGGAACATGAAGATGTCTGCCAGGTCCTGTTCGTGAATCCACGAGACCCACTGTTTGCCGCTGCCCAGCGGGCTGCCCAGCCAAAATTTGGCAGCCGCAGCCATTTTTTCGAGGGCCCCTCCCTTTTTCCCCAGGACTACCCCGAAGCGGCACAGGACGACGCGGACACCGAAATGTTCGGCATTGCGGGCTTCCATTTCCCATTCCGCCGCGACCGATGCGAGGAAATCGGTGCCTGCCGGACTGCGTTCATCCAGTATTTCATCTCCGTGAAATCCGTAATATCCCACGGCGGAGGTACTGAGGAGGTGGGTTTCTCTGCCCTCGCGACCGGCCATGGCCTCAACGAGATTCCTGGTCGTGTCGATACGGCTGGCTCGAATCTTCTCTTTGTATTCATTTGTCCAGCGGCTGAATATCGATGCACCCGCAAGATTTATGACAGTGTCATGGGCGGAGACACTCGCTTGCCACGGTCCCGGTACGGTCGGGTTGCCCTCCAGATACGTTGCCCCCTCCGGCAGCGGTCTGCCTTGCCGTATGGCCCGCGTAAGGATGGTGACCTCATGTCCTTGTGAGACGAGGTCTCTCGTCAGTGTTTTCCCGACAAATCCGGTTCCGCCCGTGATGAGTATTTTCATAGCAATCTCCTTTATGAAAAATGGTCATAACTGAAGGTCGCCGACCAGAGGCCGTACCTCCTCGATTCGAAAATATACGAGGTAGCGCGAGTGTTCCGGGCCGTCTTCGGCCGTGTAGTGGTATTTTCTCCGTCGCAGCGATTCTATGAGTTCGTTGTTTTCTTCCTCCCTCACGCGGGTGAGGTAGAGTCGTTGCCCGATATATTTGTCACCGTCTTCCTTGAACAGGTAGACCGCATGGGGATTGGTCTTGAGATTTGCATGCGTGCGTCGATCGGTCATGATGAATGCCACGGTATGGTCGTCCATGAAATGGGGTCTGGCATAAATCGCCGCATCCACTTTACCGGTTGCGTCCGCCGTCGAGAGCACTCCGATCCCCGACTGGTTTTCGAAATATTCTACAAGACTCATAATGAAGCTCCTTTCTACCTGATGTGAGACTGCTTACGTTCATACATTATGCCGGGTGTCGATGACCGGCACACGGCTGTCATGGATGGACCTCGTCCAAAAACCGCAGGACCTGTTCCGGATCCGCCCCCTGAATCCTGCATGAATCGGAATCGCAGATATATGCGACGGTTGTGCCCTCCGGGGCTGTCAGCGTCTGAAGGAATGGCGCGATGGCGGTAATATCAGGTGATGTCTCCCGGGACGATCGAAACATGACCACCTTGTGGGGAAGAAAGCGGGATCTAAGAGCAGTCAGCATCGAATGTGTTTCCCCAGCGTCCGGGTCTCCCGCGATCACAATCTTGAATGATGGTCCGAAGGCAAAATCCAGCGCACTCAACATCTGGGTGTAGGCGGCGGGTGACTGGACGATTGTTCCGTAAAGCGCATCGCCGATGCGTAATGCTCGGTCGGTATGGTCCGTATTCGAGATCATAAGGCCGAGACGGAGGAGAATCCACATGGCGATGGCATTGCCCGAAGGGATCGCGCCTTCGAATATCTCTTTCTGGCGGATGATTAGGGTATCTCCATCGTCTGCCGTAAAGAAAAAACCATCCTGCAATTCATCCCAGAAATGGTCGCGCATGTCGGTGCTGAGGCCGAGGGCCGTGTACAGGTAGCGTGTCTCGAATGTCGTCTCGTAAAGTTCCAGGAGGCCCCATATGAAAAAGGCGTAGTCGTCGAGATGGGCCGGAATCCCCGCGTGATTGTCGCAAAAACGGTGCAGCAGCCTGCCGTCGTCTTTCCGCAGTGAACGGAGAATGAAATCGGCGGCGTTGACCGCCGCTGCGGTGTAGGTCGCATCGTCAAAGACCTGCGCCGCTTTTGCGAGGGCCGCGATCATCATTCCGTTCCAATCGGTAAGAATTTTCTTGTCCTTGTGAGGATGCACTCGTTGTTCTCGTGCTGCATAAAGCTTTGCCCGAATCAAGCTGTGTGCCGCGGACGAATCCTGTCTGTTTCTGTACAGGATGTTGTTGCCCGTGCTGCGCCCGGTTGCCTCATCGCTGAAATTGCCCGTCTCCTCCATATGGTATGTGTCAAATGCCTGCGCTGCCTCCGCCGGGTCGAGAACCGCTTCGATTTGATCCCGGCTCCAGACATAAAACTTGCCTTCCTCGCCCTCGCTGTCTGCGTCCTCTGCCGAATAAAACCCGCCGCGTGGGGCTGTCATATCACGGAGGACATACTCTATGATCTCACGGGCAGTCCGGGCGTAGTCGAGGCTGCCCGTCGCCTGGTATGCCTCGACGTAAGCCATCGTCAGCAAGGCCTGATCGTAGAGCATTTTTTCAAAATGGGGCACAAACCATCGCGGATCGACGGAGTAGCGATGGAAACCATAACCGATGTGATCGTAGATTCCTCCCACCCGCATGGCATCGAGCGTTTCCCGGACCATTCGAAGCGCCTCGGGATCCCCGCTTCTTTTCCAGTAGCGTAGCAGGAAGAGCAGGTGCTGAGGAGCGGGGAATTTGGGCGCTGTGCCAAACCCGCCGTGTGTCTCGTCGAACATGGTCCTGAGCTGTTCGAACCCGGTGTGCAGCACTGTGGCATCGGGCTTTCCCGTTGTATATTCTTCGGCCAGGGTTTTCAGTGATGATACGATTGTGTCTGCGGAATTGATGACTTCTTCGCGACGGTTGGTCCATATATCGACGATACGGGGAATCAACTCGCGCATGCCGATTCTTCCGAAACGGGCCTCCTTCGGGATATACGTGGCGGCGTAAAACGGTTTTTTGTCCGGCGTCATGATGATGGTAAGCGGCCAGCCGCCGCTTCCGATCAGCATCTGGCAGACCGTCATGTAGATTTTATCAATGTCGGGTCGTTCTTCGCGGTCTACCTTGATGTTAATGAATGCATCATTCATCAGTTGCGCGATATCGGTGTCTTCAAATGATTCGTGCGCCATGACATGACACCAGTGGCATGTCGAATATCCGATGGAGAGAAACACGGGTTTCTGTGCTTTCTTCGCCGTGTCGAACGCCTGTTCATCCCAGGGGTGCCAGTCGACAGGGTTGGCCGCATGCTGCAGGAGATAGGGGCTTTTTTCGTCAATGAGACGATTGTGAGTCGGCATGGCATTACCTCGACCGGTTAGGGTGAAACTACGTTATGTCGGCACTGCCTCATTATCTAAGGGGTGTTGCCGCGGGTCAGGATAGTAACGGCATTGAAACATTATGAAATAGTGCACCCATTGTACTCCATTTGAAATAAATTGAAAATATTTTTAACGTGAATCTCCGGATGAAGGCAGCCGTGAGGCATGGAGTGTCCATGGATGTCTGTCCGAGGGGGGTGCAGCCATACACTTGATTGCCTGCACAAGGGGCATTTTCAGACACACACGCTACCTGACTGATTCTTCGGTCCTGGCAGGCACTCAGATGTACTTGAATTTTTCAACATCAAACAATCCTTGGTCGGTCAGTTTCAGCTTCGGAATCACGGGAAGCGACATGAACGAAAGTGTCATGAAGGGTGCCTTCAGTGTCGAGCCCAGCGAGTGTGCCATGGCTTCGATGTCTGTGTAGTGTCGGGCTGTGGTCGTACAGTCTTCATCGCTGATAATGCCGGCAATCGGCAGGGGCAGCATCATTTCATATGGGCCGTCGACGGCGCAGATACCGCCCTTGTGGGTGATAATCAGGTTGACGGCCCGGCACAGTTCCTCGTCGTTGACTCCGACGGCCACGATATTGTGTGAATCATGGGCCACACTCGAGGCGATAGCCCCCTTTTTCAGGCCGAAATTTTTGATGAATCCGATTGCCGGGGGTGCGTCTTTGTACCGATTGACCACCGTAATCTTCAGGATGTCTCTGGCGGGATCGGAGACGGCATGGCCGTGGTCGAGTTTCGGTGCCGCCGTGATGCGGTCCGTAATCAGCTGGCCGTCAAGGGCCACCATCACCGGTATTGTGTCCGAGGCCGGGGCGATGATAAAATCCGCCGGTGTTTTGCAATTCGCAGCGAAGTTGTTGAGAATAACCGGCGTACTGCGGGGGATCAGGGTTTCCCCATTGCGGGCGACGACAGTGCCGTCGATCCAGGTGGCATGCACGGTGAAGTCCGTCAGGTTGTCAATTTCGAGAAAATCGGCGGAATCGCCGACCTGGAGGAGACCCACATCGAGCCCATAATGCCGAACGGGGTTGACCGCGGCGGCTTTCAGCACTTTCATGACGTCGACCCCGTATCTCACGGCGTCTTTGACCATTTCGTTGACATGCCCTCTGACAAGGTCGTCCGGATGTTTATCATCGCTGCAGAACATGCAGAAATCGGGGTGTTCGTCAATGACCGTATACCACCGGTCGAAGACATGGGCTGCAGAGCCTTTGCGTACCTGCACATATATCCCCGCCTTGATGTTGGCGATGGCATCTTCGTATGAGAGGCACTCATGGTTCGTGGTGATACCCGCCCGGTGGTACTGCGCAAGCTCCTCGCCGGAAAGGCCCGGGGCATGGCCGTCAATCAGTTTGGCATGCGCCCTGGCGCAGGCAATTTTCTGCATGATGTCCGGATTGCCCTTAAGGACCCCGGGAAAATTCATGACTTCACCGAGGAATCTGATGTCATTCCGCGTGAGGAGCTCTTCCACGTGTGCCGCATCAAGCATGGCGCCCGATGTTTCGAACGGTGTCGCCGGCACGCATGACGGGGCACTGAAGTAGAATTTCATGGGTACCGTTGCCCCGTCTTCAATCATGTAGAGCACACCCCTCGATCCCATGACATTGGCGATTTCATGGGGATCGGACACGACGGCGACGGTGCCGTGGACAACTGCTGCCCGCGCGAATTCCGACGGTGTCAGCATAGAGCTTTCGATATGGATATGTGAATCCACGAACCCCGGTACCAGGTAGGTATCGTATGATACCCTGTCTTCGGTAATCCCGGCAATCCGGCCGTCGGATATGGTGACTGTCCCCGGGTAGATTCGCCCGTTGGCGCAATCGACGATGTTGCCCGAAATTGACCTTGTCTGTGGTGACATGAGATATCCCTCAGTTCTTTGTGTGGCGGTTTTGCACAATATGTATCTTGACACCGTGTAGGTTTTTTTATACCTTCTCGTTGGAAAAGGCAATGCCTATCATTGTGTGTACACACCTGTCGGAGCGGCATGTCAAGCCCCCCCGCGTTTCCGTAATTCCACTTTTGGGGTTGTCGGGGCGGTGTATTTGATCGATAATTAGGGCGGACGAGTTGTTGAGTGTTTCCATACCGGAAGAGAATAAACCGTATGCGAAAGAGATTCGATCATGTTTGAAAAAATACTGTACCCGACCGATTTCTCAGGTCTTTCAAAGGATGTCCTTGATGTGTTGAAAAAAAATTTTCCCGACCATGATGTCGTCGTGCTGCATGTGGTGGACACGAAGGTCATGGACTTTTCGGACCGGTATGCCCCGGAAGTATTTGCCGGTATCGAAAAAAATGTGGAAGAAAATGCCCGTAAAAAATTGAAATCCATTGAAGACAATCTCACCGGCAAGGGATTCGCCGTGACCGTCAGGCTGGAGCGGGGCGTACCGTTTCGGGAAATCCTGCGTGTGGCCGAAGAGGAAGAGGTTTCGCTCATCATCATCGGATCGCACGGGATGAGTAATGTTGCGGAAATGCTCCTCGGGTCGGTTTCGGAGAAGGTGGTCCGCAAATCAACCGCACCTGTTCTTGTTGTAAAGCGTGAGCGGGCATAGCGCCCGGATGGACCTATGAGCATCACGCGCATGTGAGAATCACGATTAAAATGCAATAGTAGCATGAGTGTGCTGCCCGGGACGTGATCCGGTGCAAAGGAATGAGGCGGCCTATGGTGTTACAGGGTATTGCCGGCTTGATTGTGTTTACATTGATTGCCTGGGGCCTGAGTGAAAACCGCCGCAAGGTCAGGGTCACATTTGTGGTGACGGGCATTCTACTCCAGATCGTTGTGGCTCTCATCCTTCTCAAAGTACCTCTCTTCAGGGATTTCTTTCTGTTTTTGAATCATCTTGTCCTCTCGCTGGAGGAAGCCACGACGGCCGGTACCTCCTTTGTCTTCGGATATCTGGGAGGCGGGACCCTGCCGTTCGAAGAAAAATTTCCGGGTTCGAGTTTTATCCTCGCTTTCAGAGGTTTGCCCCTCGTACTTGTGATGAGTGCCCTTTCCACCCTGCTTTTTTATTGGAAGATACTGCCGGTCATCGTGCGGGGCTTTTCGTGGTGCGTGCAGAAAACCATGAAGCTGGGCGGCGCCGAGGGCCTGGGAGTGTCTGCCAATATATTTGTCGGCATGGTCGAATCCCCCCTCCTGATCCGTCCGTACCTGAAAGACATGACGCGTAGCGAACTTTTTACCCTCATGACCTGTGGTATGGCCACGATTGCAGGGACGGTGATGGTGCTTTATGCCAGTATCTTGGGTGCTGTGATCCCGGATGTGATGGGCCATATTCTGACGGCGTCCATAATCAGTGTACCCGCCTCCATTGTCATTGCAAAGATCATGGTGCCTGAAACCGGAGAACCGACCTCCGGTACGTTGACTGCGCCGGAACGATATGCAGGTTCCATGGACGCAGTCACGAAAGGGACGGTGCAGGGTGTCGAGCTTTTGCTTAATATAATCGCCATGCTCGTGGTGCTGGTCGCTTTTGTCTATCTTGTCAATCTTATTCTGGGGGTGCTTCCGCAGATCGGGGGCGAGCGCGTGACCCTTCAGAAGCTTTTCGGATATGTCATGGCGCCGATCGTGTGGCTTATGGGAATCCCCTGGAGCGAGTCGGTTACGGCAGGGTCGCTGATGGGCACCAAGACCATCCTCAACGAATTGATTGCCTATCTCGATTTGGCCCGTCTGCCTGCGGACGCGCTGAGCCCCAAAAGTGCGCTAATCATGACGTACGCCATGTGCGGTTTTGCCAACCCGGGAAGTCTGGGCATTATGATCGGAGGCATGGGAACCATGGCACCGGAACGGCGCGATGAAATCGTGTTCCTGGGGGTGCGGTCGATCGTGTCGGGGACCCTCGCAACCTGCATGACCGGGACGGTAGTGGGCATCCTGTGGAGCTGATATGAAGACGGATAAAGAATCGGGAGTCACGCTGGTGAAGCCGGAATATACAAGAACCCGTCTCGCAGGCGGTATACCTCCCCGGCGGCACACAACTGAATCGTACCATAACCTTGTAAGTGACACGTCGTATAGCTTCCGAAATTTTAAGCTATGGTAAGGAGGTTATCATGACCCGCACACTGAAAAAGGCCTATACAAGGGAAATGCTGTTGGGGTTGAGGCTAAAAAAGGTGGAACTGCCGCCGCCGGTCACAAAGGTCAGGCTGACGCCCGATGCACCCCGATCCGGGTTTAACTGGTATGAAGTTTCTCTTGGGCACAATTTTCCTTTCCCCAAAAATGACAAGTCCGCATATTCATGTATCACGGATAGATCTTATAAGAAGGGTTTTATCAATCTTCACCTTGAACGCACCATTCCAGGTACGTTGTACATGCTTGACTTAGCCGTCAGTTCGCCGTATCCGAACAAGACGAAATACGTATTCCACGGTGCCGTTGAGGGGTAAATTAAATCACAACACGGGCACTTGGTGGGGGGATTTGTCGCCAATCAAGCCATAAGCAAGATTTCGCTCAATGTTAAGAGAGGCACACACGGGGTATCACGAGAAGCCGCGACAACAGGCACGCGACAACGGCATAATCACGTGCCGGAAATCGAACCTGCCATAGTTCCCGCACGGACCCCGCTGGTCCTGCTGCGAGAGTAGCACGGGAAAGATCGCATAATGCAAGGCCTTCAGTAGAGTTCTCCGAACGTTTTGTCATCTATGTGGTCGCCCAGGAAGGCATCCAGGAGTTTTGAATGCTGTTTGCGGTTGATCGCATCCAGCGCCCTGCCGAGCTGGCCGGTATTGATATATCCCTTCTCGAAGGCTGACCGCAGCTTGTGCTTCGCCAGTGTTGCATCCGTGATCTTCGACTGTTCCCAGTTGCGGCTGACGGCGAAGTCGCCCCTGCCGATTACCTGTGGTATCTGTTCCTGACCCTTCAGCCGCTGGGTGGTCTTCGGGACGGTGTCCCGGATGTACCGGGCCAGTTCGTCGACCTTTACCCAGGCGTTCCTGCCTGCCTTTCCCTTGAGCCCGCTGACGAGATAATGGCTGAAGATGCCGGATTTCAGTTCGCTGTCGTCTTCCCAGGATTGCTGGTTGCCCGCCGACGAGGTGATGATAACCCTGCCGCTGCCGGTGGTCCTGATCAGCGCGGGTGTCATGATCATGCCGACCAGCGGCTTGCCGCCCTTGGCGACGATGGATTTGCCCCCGCCGGTAAAGCAAGCGTCCAGTGCGACCATCACTCCTTTGGCCTTCGATTCTGCGATCATATCCTGCAGGTAGGAAAGCCTGATAGCGGTCTCCGACAGCGAGTCCGGGTCTGCAATCACGGAATCACTGGGCACGAGCACAGCGTCTTTCAGGCTGTTGCCCTCGGCAACAGGGGCGCCGTGGCCTGAGTAGTAGACATAGATGTAGCCCTTCCAGGTGCGCAGCTTGCGCAGGGCGGCAATGATACCGTTGCGGGTGGCCTCTTGATTCAGGAGAAGCACGGCGTTTTCAGGGCGGATGGCGCCGTATTTCCGGTCGGTGAGGACCTCATAGACCTTTTTCGCATCCGCCGCGGCGTATTTCAGGTGCGGGATGTCGGCTCTGCCGGTGTAGTCGATGCCGATCACCACGGCATAGCTATCGTCACGGTACGGCGGCAGGTTCGCCTCATCCCCGGCTGTCGCAGTCGGGGTAACTCCTGCCGGTGTCTTCGTGGTTTGTGCCGCAAGAAAATCATGTACGGCTCTGGATCTGCCGAGGCTTTTGAATGTCTTCTCGATGACTCCGAACGTTGCTTGCGTTGATATGTCGTTCAGCGCATCCTGGAATTCCTCGCCTGAGAAACAATTGTAATCGCGCCTTTTCCATTCGGAATGCCCGGTCTTCTCCCACATTACGTTTCCCGCCGAATCACAAAAGACTGTGTTGGTGATTACTTTCAAACGTACTTCACATGCGGAGAAACCGGAGGAAGCGGATACCACTTCAAAATCTTCCACGGTGGACCGGACAATAATATCACCGCCCGAGACGTTATCGTCACCGGATTGAAAAGCGTATTCCTGAAAGAAATGCGGTGCCATCTTCTTCAGGGCTGCATTCATGATCTGGCCCGACGGCAACGTGTATATGAGGGATATCCCCGCCCCGGGGGATTGTCTTTCTGTTCTTGTTTCTTCTTCGTTACAAAGCACAATGACGGCTTTGACGGGCATTTTCTCCGCGGCCACCGGTCGGTAGGCATCCGGCGCATCGTTATACGCGATATCGGTTTTGACTGCACACGCAGAGATCAGAAAAGAGGCAACGAGAAGCACCGCAAAAAAACGCATTACACACCACCATCCCCGGTAGACTGTGAAGTAAGATAAACTTCATTTTGAATGAAGGAAGTATATGTAGAACAATTTCTTGTGTCAATGGAATAATGGCCTGCCGGACAGCGAAGAGGGGTGTCATTTCCATGGGGTTCATGGTCCACGCCTCAAAGGGAAGTGGACCTGAATCCATGAAATGAAATAGCGCCGGAAATACAAGGAGCACTATTGAAGCTGACTGAAAAATAGAAGACCCACTGACCTCACACGGCTTGAGCTATGGCATGAAATCTCTTGCAGAAACGAGGGGATTCGCTGTATAGCGTTACAGATTGCAAAACGACATCCGCGTGTCATCTGCGACCTGCAAACCATTATAAACGGGATGTCCTGGTGCCCGGACTCTCGCGATGTCACCGTAGGGTGTCCGGCATGTGATCGATTCGGCTGGTCCCTGCAGAAGAGAGCCCCTGATCGGTTCTGTGTGACTCCTGGTAGAGTACACTGCGCGAAAAGATCACAACGTCAAAAACATTCAGCGGGATCTCGTGCACGATCAATAACTGATCATGATAAAGTCAAGATTATGATGAATTGGGCCGATGACAATACGTAAGCTCATAAAAATAGTGCGAGATGGGAAGGCACGGTATGGAGATATGAAAAGGATAGTGATTTGGCTTGCCGTATGGAGCCTCATGTTTTATCTCACGGGGTGTGGTTCCTCATTAATACGCGCCGTGGAAAAAGGCGATGTCACCGGTGTCAGAAGCCTGTTGAAGGATGGAGCCGATGTAAGTGAACGGGATGGTATTCTGGGCATGACCCCTCTGATGTTTGCGGCGCGGGAAGGCAATAGTGACGTGGTCACCGAGCTGCTAGACAATGGAGCTTCCGTCAATGCACAAGCCACAACAGGTTCGGTCGCAAAATGGACCGCGTTGAGTTTCTCTGCCGCCGAGGGCCATGTTGAAATCGTAAAACTGCTGCTGAAGAGAGGTGCCGATATTGATATGGCGTTAACAGGTCTGGAACGGGAGGCCGCCCGGTTCTTCTCCCCGGACCATACCCAGGCGCAGGTCGGTGTCAGACTCCTCGCTCGCATCTCCAAAAAAATGGAAACAGTTGCCGAACGGGCGACTGCCGATATTCCGGAGAATAAGTCGCCTGTCGTCACATCAGATGTCGACGAACTCCCGACGTTACAGATAGAACCGCGAGAAAACGCCTATGCCATCGTCATCGGCATTGAACAATACCGCCAGGCACTTCCGACGGCCGATTTCGCCGAGCGGGATGCCCGGACCGTCGCGGCATATCTTTCCAAAGTCATGGGATATCCCGAAGAAAACATTGTGAAGCTCGTAAACGATCACGCGACCAGAAGCGATATGAAAAAATATCTTGAAAAATGGCTTTGCAACAACCTTGAAAAAGACGGCACGGTTTTTGTGTATTTTTCGGGTCACGGTGCCCCTGACCCCACTACGGGTGATGCCTTCCTGGTACCGTACGACGGAGACCCGACTTTCATAGACGAAACCGGCTATTCACTGAACAGGCTGTACAAGGTGCTTGAGAAACTTCCGGCGAAAGAAATCATTGTTGCCCTCGATTCCTGCTTCTCCGGCGCCGGGGGCAGAAGCGTGCTGGCCAAGGGAGCCCGGCCGCTTGTGATGACCCTGACTGCCTCACCCCTCCAGAGCGACCGAATCGCTGTCCTGTCCGCCTCTTCCGGAAGCCAGATCAGCTCGACCTATGAGGAGATGGGGCACGGTCTGTTTACCTATTTCCTGCTGAAGGGGATCAAGGAAGGTCATACGGAACTTGGAAATCTATACAGTTACCTCAAACCACAGGTAAGAAGTATCGCCCGGAAAAAATACAACAACGAGCAGACACCTGAACTGGTTGCTCCGAGGGAACTTTCGACCCTGAGGCTTTACGACCGGTAGATTCAGGAGATGGGTTATGAAAAAAATATTTAATGCCGTTTTTATATTATTCGTATTAATCTTGCTGGCGGGATGTGGAACAGGGTTGATCGCCGCGGCGAAAACGGGAGATGTGGCTTCCATGCAGAGACTGCTGGACAAGGGCGCGAACATCAACGAAGGTGCGTTGTCGGGTAACTGTAGCGGCCCGCCGCTGGCCCATGCTGCCTATCATTGTCAGCCTGAATCGGTCAGATACCTGGTCAGCAAAGGCGCGGATATTGAAGCCGTCGGCGTGATGATGGGCGGAAACCGTCCCCTGCATCTTGCTGCCAGGGAAGATTGTGTTGAAGCGGTACAGATTCTGCTTGATGCCGGAGCCGATATCAATGCTCAATCCATGCATGGCTCGGCACTTGCCTGGGCTGCTCGCAATGGCAATATCAAGACCGTGAAATACCTGATAGCACGGGGGGCGGATGTTGACGATGCAATGACCACTTTGAGCCAAAGTGGAGATCATGAAGGCTTGGCGCTGCTTGAAAAATATACCCAGCCTGTGGTAGCCGCAGAGCATTCTTTAAAAGCGCCTGCGGAACCGCTGATCAGATCAGATGTGGATGCGATCCCCGATTTAAAGGCTGCCCCCCGAGACAATGATCTTGCAATCGTGATAGGAATTGAATCCTACCAGACGCTTCCAAAATCCGATTATTCAAAAAAAGACGCCGAGACCGTGAAAGGTTATCTCAAGGCATTGGGCTTTCAGGAAAAGAATATCGAATGCATCATAGATGAAAGGGCAACGAAATCAAGCATTGAAAAATCCATTGAGGCCTGGCTTCCCAATCAAACGACGAAAGATAGCTCGGTTTTCGTCTATTTTTCCGGCCACGGCGCGCCGGAGCCTGCCACGGGTGAAGCTTACATGGTGCCCTATGACGGCGATCCCAACTATATTGCCGTGACAGGCTATTCCCTGAAAAGACTTTATGAATGGTTGGGAAAAGTGAAGGCCAGGGAAATTATCGTAGTTCTCGATTCCTGCTTTTCCGGTGCCGGAGGAAGGAGCGTACTGGCGAAGGGTGCACGACCCCTGGTGATGGTAACCGAAAGCAGGGCAGTATCCGCCAATATGGCGGTTTTAACCGCAACCCAGAGCTTACAGATCAGCACTTCGTCGCCTGAAAAAGGTCATGGAGTTTTTACCTATTATTTTCTCAAGGCCATTAAAGAAGGCAAAAGGGATCTTGCCGACATTTATGAGACCATTACGCCACAGGTGGAAAATGCGGCCAAGCGGCTCAATGTCCGGCAGAGTCCGAGTATTCGCCCGGATGTTAACACGTTGAAGGGCCGGTTTATATTGAGGATGTAGAATTTTCTGACAAATGAAGCCTGTTGGTTATGAAAAAAAATATAAAGTGCTTCATGTCTTATGGCTTTACCCGAGAACATGACGATTCTTTCCGCTTCGTCAGGAGAGCAGAACAGCGTGACCTATGAGGAAAAGGGGCACGGTCTTTGTTCCTGTTTCCTACTGAAGGTGATTAAGGAAGGGCATGCGGAACTTGAGAATCTATATGGCTACCTTAAACTACGGGTTCGAAATGTTGCCCGAAAAAAATACAACAATGAACAGATTCCGGGGCTGAGTGCACCTGAAGGGCTGTTGACTCTGAAATTGTACGACCGGTGAGAATTTCGAGAGGGGTGACGCTGTGAAGGAAATGAATGTACGTTACTCATTGTACTGTTTGTGTGCTTTCTTCGTGTGCATGATGCTGACGGGATGCACTCCACCGCTGATTGATGCCGCAAGATCAAACGATATTAAGAAAATGGAAACTCTTTTACATAAGGGTGCTGATGTCAATAAGGAGTGGGTTGTCGGCTCAACGGCTTTGTGGTGGGCGGTACGCAACAATGTTTCATTGGAGACGGTCCGTTTTCTTCTCGATAAAGGAGCCGATGTTAATAAAGGCATGACCAACGGATGGACACCGCTGCTTGTTGCTGTCTATAATGGTAATGCAAAAATGGTGAAGCTTTTACTTGACTACGGAGCGGACATAACGGGCAGGGAACCTATGGGGCATCGCACGCCGGTGCAACTTGCCGAAGAAAAAGGGTATTCGGCGATCGCCCGTATGCTCCGGGATCATGAACAGCAACGATATGAGAAACTATATGCAACAACACGCAACCAGTCTGCCGTATCGCCTTCCCCGAATCGTCGCATTAATACACCAGCAAGCTCTCAAAAGGCGTGGCTTGGCATATCCATACAGGACATTACACCGGAACTGGCAAAGGCATTCGATATGGAAAATACATCCGGTGCAATCATTGTCGATCTTATGAAGCAATCTCCTGCGGAGCAATCGGGTCTCCGGAAAGGAGATATCATACTCGAGGCAAATCGCACCAAAATCAACAAGGCGGCAGAGTTTCCCCCCATTGTGTCATTCCTGGCCCCCGGTGATAATCTACTGCTGTTGATCAAGAGGGATACAAAGCAGTTTTACGCGGTGGTGAAACCCGATCCGATTCCGCAGGCAATGGCAAAAATAACAGGAACTGCTCCTGCCTTGCCTCCCGGATTGTCATTAAAAAGTAACTCAGGCAGGGACGTATTGACATCCGACATCGACGAACTGCCTCGGGTGCAGATACCGCCACGGAAGAACGCCTATGCCATCGTCATCGGTATCGAAAAGTACCGCCAGAAGCTTCCCCGGGCGGACTTTGCCGAAGCCGATGCAAAGTCCGTCGGGAAATATCTAACCAGTGTGATGGGCTATCCCAAAGAGAATATCGTTACGCTGGTGAATGACTATGCGTCGTATGTTGATCTGGCAAAATATTTTGAAAAATGGCTGCCCAACAATGTTGAAAGCGACAGCACGGTTTTCGTGTACTATTCCGGTCACGGCGCGCCGAATCCCCGGACGGGCGATGCCTATCTGGTGCCCTACGACGGGGATCCGTCTTTCATCGATCAGACGGGATATTCACTGAAACGAATGTACGATGCCCTCGGCAAACTTCCGGCAAAGAAAATCATTGTCGCCCTCGATTCCTGCTTTTCCGGAGCGGGCGGCCGATCGGTGATAGCCAAGGGCGCGCGGCCACTGGTGATGAATATTCAAAGCACCATGGTTTTGCCCGGGAACATAACGGTTCTGTCCGCCTCGTCAGGCGATCAGATCAGCTCAACCTATGATCAAAAGGGACACGGCCTCTTTACCTACTTCCTGCTCAAGGGGATTAAAAACGAAGATGTGGTGAACCCGGATGGCTCTCTTAGGCTGGACGACCTCTTCGGCTACCTCAAGCCCCAGGTGGAGCGCATCGCGCGGAAGCAATACAACAACGAGCAGACACCGCAGTTGATTGTATCCGAGAATCTATAAAAATGGCACAAGATGGTGATAGTCCGATGAACACGATGAAAAAACTTTTGGTAACGCTTTTACTGCTCACGGTTCCTGCCTTTGCATATGCTTCCGAAACGCCGGTGTGGGTGGAGGCCGCGGGGCAAGCCTATCTCGGTGAAATCGACACCCCGAAAGAGGTGAAGGAACGGGCCAGACGGGATGCCCAGAAAAACGCCCTGGAAAAGGCGGTGGGGGTGTTTATCAAATCTCATACCCTTGTATCCAACAGCCAGCTTGCGGAGGACCTTGTGTATGCCTCCGTGCGGGGAAAAATTGAACGGGATGAGGTAATTCATGCGGGATGGGATAAGAAGGAGAGAAGTCTCTACCGGGTAACCCTCCGCACATTAGTCAGACCGGTGTATCCCGACAAAGGCGAAATGCTTTCTCTCAAGGCATCTCTTTCAAGCACAGACTTGAGAGAGGGCGAGGAGGTCAGGATCTTTTACGAGGCGAGCTGCGACTGCTATATCTATATTTTTTCCATTGCCGTCGATGGGTCGGTGACCCTGCTGTTGCCAAACTCGAGTCATAAGGACCATTTCATCAGAGCGAACACGGTCAATGAATTTCCCCCTTCCGACAGCCCGATCCGGCTGCAGGCCATGTTCCTCCCCGATTTCAAGGGCAACCTTGCAGAGGAACGGATCAAGCTGATCGCTACGCTGGAACGGGAGGATCTCCTGCCCCTCGGATTTCATGAGGGAATGTTTAAAGTCTACGACACACGATCTACCGGCATGATCAGCGATCTGGTGAAGAGGCTCAACCGGATCGAGCCTGACAAGTGGGCGGAGTCGACGGCCGTCTATATCCTTAGAAGATAAATCCGCACTGTACGGTAATAACCCATTCAAGAGATATAATCGAAAATCGTGTGAGATGCTGGATTATGTCTCCTTTCTTGTACAAACGGTTCCTTTGCACTATCGGAGTACCGATGACCTGCCTTCACTATGTCAAATCGCGAACATCTCTTGACATGACCCTGCCTGCTGATCCATAAATCTGATAAGTTTCAAAGAGCAACAATTTCAATACCAGTGAGAAATCAGGATACTCTATGGCAAATTTTAAAAAGATCAGGATATACTGTTCAAAATGTAATAGTCTCTTATATGAATACCATAAGGCAGGGAGTGGGCTTTTGGTGAAGTGCTATAAGGACAGGATTAAAGAAGATTATACCCGTGGAGATTTAAGGTGTCCGAAATGCGGAACAGGTTTTGCGAGGGAAAGGATGATACATGGCAAGCCTGCACATAAAATTATACAGGGTAAGGTATATGTGAAATCTTAATAATGGTAAAAATATTAAATCTTGTCCCCCTTCTTTGAGACCGTTTTTTTTAGCACTCAATAAGTATGCCTGCAAGTCAATAGAATCTATCAGATATTAAAATAGACCATTACACTTACCTATACATAAGATATTTCGCTGATGCTATTGATATTAGGATGTTATAAAGTTGAAGAGTTGTTTGAATTACAGACTTGACGGCATTGATAAAAATATTAATGCAATACCGTCACAACCAAATATATTTTGATACCACTGAAAAAGTTTTTTCCGACGAAGGGTAAAGAAAGCACAGGCTTTATCAAAGAGCGCACACAGTAGTCATGCCTTTTCCGCGCGCCACAACGGTGACGCAGAGTTGCCCCATGGAAGCGGTCTAAAAACTTGTCGATCTTATCAAAAGTACGAACAGCAACTTGTGCTTGGGAGGCGACCTTGGTATACTTTATAGGGTTTTTTCTCTTTTGATAGTATTTCGTTTTGTGAAAAACTCACGCTAAATCAAAAGACTGGTCTCTTCGAATGTTATCTTTAATAATGGCTACATGTTAAACCATCATATCACACCTCGCATTTGTTAATCCCAAAAGTTGCGTTAGAACTTGTCCTGTTTTGATTTTTATTGAGTTGGTCTGAATTTTCAAAGAAAGAAGGTATGGTCAGGCTTTTGATGCTCTATTCTACATTTTGAGAATATTTTTCTTGACACCTGTTGCCACGTGTTATACTGATTAAATGAAGACTGTAGACTGTAGACTGTAGACTGCAGAAAATATCAGCAATGTCAGAGGTTGTTGCGGACGAGGATAAAGCCGTTTTTTAAAGTGATGAAAATCCCTTTTGAGAATAAGGATTGACAAGGTTACAAAAGTCAAATTTCAGAGGGTAAGGTAAAAAATTTCAAATTCACGGCGTGCAAATCATGGGGAATAAAAACAACTTATGCGTACATTGCAATGACGAGGGATGCAGCGGAACGTAGGAGTTGGACTTTTTGCGCAGCCAGCAAGATTATAATTACGATATAATTGAGGCTTATGAATTTTAAAAGTGTAAAAGAAAGTGCAACCGAATACATAAGGGATAAAATCATTACGGGTGAGTTTGTTGCTGGCCATGCGATCAATGAAACCGCTTTGGCTTCACGTCTTAATATCAGTAGACCTCCTATTCGTGAAGCCCTTCGGACATTGGAAAATGAACATTTGGTTGTCAGCGTCCCCAGAAAGGGAACGTATGTTACCGAATTGTCTATTGAGGATTTAAGGGAGCTATATCAATTAAGGGAAATGGTTGAAGGTTATTCCGTTGAACTTCTTAAAGAGAAAAATATCAGGAATCTGCCTGCTGTATCCTCCTCTCTGGAAGAGTTTTCACGTTTACCCGAGCCCGACGACGAGAACATGGAACAGAGATTAATTTATCTCAGGTCTTCTTATGATTTCCATATAAAGTTGGTCGAATCTTCCGGCAATAAGATGTTGACGAGCTGGAACACGTCAGTACGCTCACATTTGAATCGTTATCAGTTCATCTATTTCTACATTCCGGATTCGAAACAGTGTTCTCGGGAAAGCCATCAAGAAATTCTGGACCTCATCACAGTGGGTAACTACGAGAAAGCTCAGAAATCACTGATTAAGCATATACGCTATACTTTTGAGTTTTTGCTAAACAGAATTTCTGTTAGCGAGATAGCAATAAAGTAAGTAAAAACAAGAGAGGAGGACAACAGAGCAATGGTGAAAAAGAGATATTTGTCATTGGTCGTATTAGCAGCAACGTTCTGCATGGTATTTTGTGTTTTTGGCAGCACGGCACAAGCAGCAGGAAAAACGATTAGCTGGAAGGCACAATCAGCATGGCATCGGGGTGATGCCTTCCACAACGAGGCCGAGTTCTTTTGCGAAGCGCTAAAAAGGGCAAGTTGCGGCAAGTTGGTAATCCCCAAAATGTTTGCTGTAGGGGAGTTGGTCGGCCCGATACAGGCAATGACTGAAACGTCGGCAGGACGACTTGATCTTACGCACAACAGCGGCATGTATGTCGCCGGGACGCTGATATGGACAGGACTTCCCATTGGAAGCAGACCGGGATACACCAATGAGAGTGTTTTTTCGGCGTTGCGTTACCTGTATTACGGCGGCGGTTTGGATCTCTACAATGAATACATTCAGACAAAATTTAACCTGTATTCACTTCCCGTTGTCTGTACGGCATCCGAGGCAGTATATTCAATGGTGCCCATTCGTAAGTTATCTGATTTTAAAGGCTTGAAGATAAGAACCTCGGGTCTGAATAAGATGTTTTTCGAAGCCCTGGGCGCAACCTGTGTTTCGATTCCCATGACTGATGTGACACCTGCGATGCAAAGGGGTGAATTGGATGCCTGCGAAATGAGCTCGTTCTATATTGATTCCAAATCCGGTATCGAGGATGTCGCGAAATATGTATTGACCGGTACGATCCATCAACCCGTAGGAATAACCGTACAGATATTTGTTAACCTCGATACCTGGAATGCCTTGCCTGAGAATCTAAAACAGGCGGTAAAAGATGCCTCTGAGTTAAGCATGTGGCATTCATTCGTCTATGGTGGTTATATGGATCAGGTTATTGCCGAAAAATGGTCGAAGAAAATGAAAATATTAGAGGTTACGCCGGAAATGCAGAAAGGGTTCGTTGAGGCGACTGAAAAAGTAAGAGAAAATATTATGGCAAATAAAGATCCATGGGGCGCAAAGATACTGAAACATGAAAAAGCGTTTATGGACAAATATGACAAGTATGCCGTAGAACCTTGGTAAAGTTGCATTGCCACTTCTCTCCGAGCACATATTGTAAAGGAGAGAAGTGGCAAAAATTAAAAACGAAAATACCCTCGACTATAAATCGAGGGATTTAAGAGGGGTCGATTGCAAATCGACTGTCGTCAATCATTGGCTCTTCTTATTGTTCTTGAATATATTGTTCAATCATTTCACCGGTTATATTCCCGGAACTTACGGCAAGATAACTTCGAGCTCAGAGATGTCCGCCCCATATTGCTTCTTTCGGTGAGGGAGTTCGGTCATAATAGCCGCGAGCTTATTCCCTTCAACCAATGAACGATTTTACTTATATTATGATTCGGCCTGTATGAAATGAACATATACGCATGATCGCTCACTACTTTCCTCGTAATTATGTTGAGTTCATATTCAAAGGCAATTTAGCGCAGAACATCTCGTGCACGAATCGCGACGGGGCCTGGTAATACCTTCTTCCGGTATTTGGGTATCCGGATTAGGTGAACTTTTAGACCTGTCTTTGTATGAGCACCAATTTGATAACGTCGCATAGCGACATATATAAACTGTTCTTCGCCCAACGGCGAGGGGTTTCAACCATTCCCGAAAGGGACATTAACGAAACAATAGGATGGTTGATTAATGAAGAAAGCTCTGAAATATATCGATTTCGTAAGTGACAAGGCTGGAGCTATCTCAAGCTGGTTTGTTATTCTTCAGATGCTTGTTACTGTCTTAATCGTAATAGAAAGGTACATCTTTAACAGGGGTGATGACTGGGCATTTGAACTTTCCTGGATGTTCTATAGTATGGTTTTTCTCTTTGCATTTGCCTACACAGAAACCAAAAACGGGCATGTCAAAGTAGACATCCTTTTTAATCACTACCCATTAAGGGTAAGGGCTGTTTTAGATATCATTTCCTATTCATCGTTACTGTTTCTATGCGCGGTGCTGATTTGGTATGGCATAGAATTTGCGGAGACTGCCTGGAAAATCAGGGAATGTTCGTGGCATACTACGGTAGGTGCCCCTGTGTACCACATGAAGACTATGATACCAATCGCCTTTGGCTTGTTGGGCTTACAGGCCTTCGCTGAAATTATTCGCAACTTTGTAATTGCTGTAAAGGGAAGAGAATTATGAGTCCGGAACAACTTGCCATTCTTATGTTCGTTGCCCTTATAGGGTTGATAGTAGTAGGTTTCCATGTAGCATTCGTTCTGGGTATCCTGGCCCTGATATTTGGCTATCTTGCATGGGGAACAACCTTGATTGGAATGCTGCCTGCTCGAACCATGACAATGATGACGAGCTATGAAATGGGGGCTATTACACTTTTCATATTTATGGGATGTGTTCTGGAAAGGGCGGGAATAGCTGAAAGACTCTATGGCACCATGCATATACTGATGGGCAATCTAAAAGGTGGGTTACTCCTTGGAACTATGGCGATATGCATCATCTTTGCCGCCTGTACCGGCATAGGAGGCGCCGCGGTAATCATGATGGGACTGGTTGCAATACCATCGATGATATCAAGGGATTATGATAATAAAATGATTGCAGGTTGTATATGTGCAGGAGGGGGGCTTGGAGTCATAATACCACCTAGCATAATGTTGATCCTCTACGGTCCCGTTTCCGGCATAGGAATTGCCCGCCTGTTCATGGCGTCTATCATTCCAGGTCTGATCTTAGGCGCTTCTTATTTAATATATATAGCCGTCAGGTGTTGGTTAAAACCGGAATTGGGCCCACCCATAGCCGAAGATATAAGAGCGGGCATAAATGCAAAAAGGCTGCTTTTCCTGACGGCAAGGGATCTGCTTCCGCCGGTAGTACTGATTTTGGGTGTCTTGGGTTCCATTTTCTTCGGCATTGCTTCTCCTACGGAAGCGGCGGGAGTCGGAGCGTTTCTCTCGTTGCTCTTGATGTTTGCCTATGGTCGTCTCAATTTTACAACATTACATGATGCACTTCTTGCAATGGCTAAAACAACAGGCATGGTATTCTTGATCATGCTGTTTGCCGGTTTTTTTACGACTGCATTTATGGCTCTGGGTGGGGGCGAGGTGCTGGAAAATTTCATCTTTGGAATTAGCGGTGGAGGCAAACTGGGCACGATAGTTGTTATGCTGATAATAGTTTTAATTCTGGGGATGTTTATGGATTGGATCGGAACATTGCTTGTTATTGTTCCTATTTTTGCTCCTATCCTTAAATCAGTCGGTGCTGAACCTGTGTGGTTTGCTATCATGTTTTGCATTACACTTCAAATCTCGTATATTACCCCACCTTTTGCTTACAATATATTTTTCTTAAAGGGTATCGCTCCGCCGGAAATGACATTGAATCACATAATGCGAGGATGTGTTCCATATATATTTATTCAGATAGCATTGCTGTTTTTATTTTACGCTGTTCCGGAACTTACCTTATGGCTTCCCCGTATATTTATGAATTAATTAAATCGAGTCGATAGCATTTATTAAGGAAGAGGTATCTGGGAGCATTTAAAAACACAAAATGAGGGAGTGGTTGAGTGGCCTGCGAATTGTTGATTAAGCGACCCCGGATTGTACCGCAGTTTCCTCAAACAGAGATAGTGACTGCGCTATTTTCGACTGTCAGCTCTGAAATAATGATGTATGGGATACTATTTTATAAGGGATAATTGACGAAAGTTGGATATATGGGTCAGTGCGAGATATTTTTAATGGAAAGGAGTCCAATACCATGGCTGAAAAAATAGTAATAAAGGCACAGCATCTCAGTAAAATAGATTTTTCTCCTTACGGACAGGTACTTGACTATGATTCTTCCGAACAAAAAATTTATCCAGATGATAACGTGATCGTTACCCCCGGTATTGGTCATCTCGAGATAGAGAAAGGGGCGCTTGACCTGATGCATCTGCGGGTTACCCGACGGGACTTTGTTGGAACGATACTTGAGAGGCACGTTCTGACATCTCAAACATTTATTCCTTTGCTCGGGTGTTGCGGGCTGTTTTTGTTGGCGCCGCCGGAGGATCTTGAGAACAAGGATGCACTCCCCGATCTTGATAAAGTCGTTGCCGTTATTTTTGACGGAACGAAGGGAATAAACATCAAGCGTGGAACGTGGCACTGTTCGCCATTTGCCGTCTCGGAAGTGTCCGATTACATAATGGTAAGTCGCGCAGGAACGTTAAAAGATGACCTCTATATAGTAGACTTACCGCAACAGATGAATCGACATTTCGAAATTATGTTATAAGTGCAGGGGAGATTACTGCTTAATATACGGTGGTAATATTAAGTGACGAGGAAGGAATTGATGACATTTTTATTCATTCGGATGCAAGTATGTCTTCTCAATTTTCGTCACAATGATGATTGATGTAGCGCTGTTTTCTCGAAATTGAAGCATATCGAAATGAAAATGCAACTAACAGACGAAGAAAAAAGAATGATCTCCGGTGAACGGGGGGAAGGTGTTCGGCGATCCATGGAACTCCTTACCAAATTAGGAGAATCATTTCACGCGGATCGCCTTGTTCCCATTAAATATGGTCATATCAGTTATGACTTTTGTCCTGAGAAGTTCTGGAACTTAATGACTGAGGGATTAACCGGCACCCCCCACCGTGTTACCACGCATCCGTCTTATCAACCCGAAGTATGGAAAACCTGGGGTCTACCACTTGCGGATAAGTGGATCGACGAACACGAGAAAAAGTTGAAAAGCTTTAAGCGGCTGGGATGGTTGCGTACCGAAACATGTGCCGAATATCTCCTCGGTATCACACCGCGCAAGGGCGATGTGGTTTCCATGGGCGGAAGCTGCATGCAGGTAGCCAACAACAGCCTTTTTGGCGCTCACGTGGATAGAATGGGGATTCTGGTTTCCCTGGCCGCTGCAGTTTGTGGACGGACACCGCGTATGGGACTCCTCTTAGAGGAAAATCGTTATGCCAAACACATTGTAGAGATGGAAAATTTGGATGTGTCGCATTGGACGAGTTCGCATTACCATTGTCTCGGGTATTACATAGGAGATCAAATTTCAGGATTTGAACCTGTTGCAGTGACCGGATTGCCACGAGATCTTCCTTTCGACATGCTTCGCGCACTGGTCATATCGATGCCGACGTCAGGTGCCATCACGTTGGCTCATGTCGTCGGAAATACGCCTGAGGCAGCAACGCTGGAAGAAGCTTGCGGAAACAAGATACCCGATCACGTGATAAAAGTCAGCAAACGTGATGTATCCGAGACATGGGAGAGGCTGAACGTGTGGGACGATAACACGGTGGAGCACGTGGCGTTCGGCTGTCCCCACGCGACTATTGATGAGATAGGGCGGATTGCAAAGTTGCTGAAAGGGAAAAAAATCAAGACATCTCTTTTAATTGGTGCATCCGCTCCTGTGGAAACATTGGCCCGTCGACAGGGGTGGGCTGATATTATTGAAGACGCGGGAGGACATTTTCTTCCCGTATGTCCGTCTATCGGCAATCCTTTTACACGACCAGATATTGCTGGCGAAAAACAGGCCCGGAGTGCGGCAACCAATTCTGCACGAAGTGCTCATTATCTGGCCACCGTGAGCGGTGTTAATGTCTTTTTTGGAACGGAAGAGGAGTGTATTGAAGCAGCGATTACCGGAAAGTGGAAAGGAGAACTGCCTCCATGTTAGTAAAAGCACATACAGTCTCTGCCGGGAAGGCAGAAGGTGAAGCCGTAGTGTATGAGGGGCCATTCTCGTTCATGGGAGATATGGATCCGCTTACCGGGCGAATTTGTGCCCCGCGGCATCCACTTGAAAACGTAAGTCTCGTTGGTAAAGTATTTATTTTTACCACGGGAAAGGGATCAAGTGCCGGAGACTGTGCCGCGTGGACTGCACGTGAATATGGGAATATGCCCTCTGCAATAATTTGTCTCGAGAGTGAACCGGTTCTCTCCGGTGCTGTGATCATTACCGGCATTCCAACCGTCGATCAACCCGAAAAAAATGTTTTCGACCTCATAAAATCAGGTGATTTTGTTAAAGTAGATGCTGATGTGGGAATCGTCGAAATTCTAAAAAGCCATATTACAACCCGTCTTCGAGAGTCCTAGGCAAACAAAAACCGATTTATGCAATAATAACAATGGATGAGAGGACTGCGCAAAAACGGTGTAGTGCCTATGAAATTAGGATGTCACATCGATTTTGAGAACACTTCTCTGAGACATAATTTGTCGTTTCTTCAATATATTACGTTGGTAGGGTGCGAGTTTAGTATGTTGGAGAATACACCCATCTTTTGTCAAATATTCGACCATATGTAACCGCTGCACGGTACCCCGATGTCAACTTTCATGGCGCTTTCTCCATTCTTTTGGTTTTTCGGCTAAAAAATCTCTTATAGAAGAAGCGACTTTTTTTCTATAACGCTATTAATTTACACAAAAGATCTTACACTAGAATTTATTCTGCTACTTGCAATTTATGGGGATAGGTGAACTTGCTCGTTTCCTTTATCCTTGACTTACAATTTATTTCCGGTAATCTAATTAAAATAGGGGATTGTTTACCATCTTTGCTGAATATCTTCTAAAACATGCAATAGAATTTCATTTTATTTCTGTTGGACATTCTTCTAATGTCAAAGAGGATATCTTCTCTTAATGCACCTTTTTAGCGCCAGTGACCTTACCCCTGCTTGTACATTCCTAAATTACAATTCTAATAAAATCTTAAAGGAGGGAAAGAATATGAAAAAATTAATGGTACTGTTTTTTTGCCTCACTTCATTAGTTTTCTTTTTCTCTTCCGATGCTTCAGCTGACAACTATGTTGCTGTGAAGGCCGGTATGTATTCTCCGCAGTCGGATGATCTTGATGAATTCGGTGAGGGACTGAATTTAGAAGTTTCATACGGTTACTACTTCAATCAGTATCTGGCTATCGATCTTGGAGTGGGTTATTTTAAAACAGATGCATCCGAGTCATACTATTCCGATGGTCGCCATGTTAAGGAGGATACTGACATTGAAGTGAATACATTAACGGTGGCTCTAAACGCGATTGTTCCTATAGATCCGGTTGAACTGTATGCGTTGGGTGGCGTCGGAGGTTATTATGCCTATGGTGAACGAAAAATAGACGTGTCCGGCGTAGGGTCTGATTCAGCAGACGATACAGATGTAACCTTTGGAGGCTTTCTGGGGGCAGGACTTAACTTGAACATAACTCATGAAGTTTTTCTTGGTGTGGAAGGCAAATATCAGTGGGTAGCGGCGGACTGGGAATTTGAAGGAGAAGATGTAAGTGCGGACCTCGATGGATGGAGAATTACCGGCAACCTTGGATTCAAGTTTTGAGAGAATCTATAAAAATTATACTCCATCTTACCGCAATAGTGCATATCATGATGATCTGCTTATTATAGCAATCAATAGTTTTTGCTATTGCATTTCAAACCGCACCGATTGATGGCAGTATAATAAGAATATCGAAAAAACAAAGCTCGAAAAGTTTCAGATATCATTGTCCTACGTGCAACTTGTGGGGTTGAGCGATAATCTTCTTTAGTGACAAAAAGCTCAATTATCTAAAAATATTTACATGGAATAAGAAATACTGAGGAACCTCATTTGCGAGGCTCCTTACAATGCTCATATTGGTCTATTGAGATTCTTTGCTAAGACGTTTTCCTCACAAAATTATTTCATTTCCTCTTGTAGTGAAGACGATTGTTGCCCACATTCATACCTGCCAATAACATTGCAGAATCTCATAATAAACAGGAACTAATTTTCGTCCCAGGTCTTGGATGTAGACAGTTTGAAGGAACGTTCTGGGGTCTAGAGAAAAATATCCCACCATACGCATTATATGAAATACAGCAAGGGGGTATTTCAAATGAAAAAATCACGTGGAAGCATTATTTTAATTGTCTTTTTACTTTTATTTTTTCTAGTTGTCTTAAGTTCATGTGCCGGTGGTGGTGATGGTGATCCTGATGTAAGCTATACGAAAGACATAACCTCATTCGATTTTCTGTTGGACGATAACGGCGGTTCAGGACTGATCGATGATGTTTACGGGACTGTTGCGGATACAACGGTTAACCTCACCGTGCCGTTTGGGACCGATGTCACTGCGTTAGTTCCGATAATTGCAATCACAGGGGTGGCAGTGGACCCCG
>Ga0272441_10002142_pt1 | contig 40682 bp, 30 predicted proteins | sample SSMProp6N_FD_193582 | JGI IMG/M metagenome (GOLD analysis project Ga0272441, IMG submission 193582) | Marine sediment archaeal communities from Little Sippewissett salt marsh, Falmouth, MA, United States - SSM-Prop-6N | ecosystem: Environmental > Aquatic > Marine > Wetlands > Sediment ... | reverse complement strand
TCCTGTGAAGCTGCTTCCTCGTCTTCGACTTCAAGCTCTTCAGATTCTTCATCTGCAGTGGTTTCAGCTTCGTCCACAGCGGATTCCGTCTCTTCTGCTTCAACAGTATCTTCTGCCAAACCGGCTTCTTCAACTGCGGAGATTTCAGAAACATCAGCTTCATCCTGTGAAGCTGCTTCCTCGTCTTCGTCTGATGCCTGTATCTCCTTCATCGCCGTTCGCCAATCCACCTCAGCATAGGCAGGGGAATCGACCTTTTTCAGGCTCAGACCAATACGCCTGCGGTCAGTATCAATTTTGATCACACGCAGTGTAAGTCGTTCACCTTCTGCCACTACCTCTTTTGGATGGCCGATATGGCGTTCAGCCAGCTCGGAAATGTGGACCAATCCTTCAACATCAAATTCTTCCATCTCGACAAGGCTGGCGAACGCACCAAACTTTGTCAGTTTTGTCACCACACCTTCAACCAGTTGGCCTTCTTCAAAAGTGTCTGCAAGCTTTTCCCAGGGATCCGGTTCCAGATCACGGATGCTCAGGCTGATCCGTTTCTTCTTGCTGTCCACTGAAAGGACCCGCACCTGAATCTCATCTCCCACACTGAGAACCTCGCTTGGATGATTTATTCGTTTCCAGGAAATCTCTGAAAGGTGTACAAGGCCATCCGCACCACCAATGTCTACAAACGCACCAAAGTCTGCCAGGCTGATAACATGGCCGATTCGGGTTTCGCCTTCCTCGAGCTCATCAATAAGGCGTTCTTTCAGGATGTCTCTTGCCTCGCGTGCTGCTGCCCGTTCTGAAAGTATCAAACGATTGCGATTGCGATCGACTTCTATGACCCTGGTGACAATCGGCTCGCCGACCATCTTTCCCCAACGTTTGTCGGGGGTGTCTCCATCCGATCTTTTTCTTCGTGACAGGCTGATCTGAGAGGCTGGAATAAATCCTCGCAGACGCCCCATTTTAACAATCAGGCCGCCCTTGTTAAATCCAGCGATTGTACTCTCATAAGCCTCTTTGTTTTCGCGCAGCTTCTCAGCTTCCAGCCAATCCTTTTCTTCGATTGCGCGATGAATTGAAAGGCGGATTGGATTATCACCCTTGCCCAGACTCTGGATATATACACTGATTTCAGCGCCTTCAATCAGTTTTTCCTGATCCTCTTCGGGAAGTTTTTCGATATCCTGGCGCGTAATAATACCTTCGGATTTAGCGCCAATATCCACCAAAATATCTGTTTCAGTAATACGTGCTATGGTTCCTGTCCGGATTTCACCTCGACGCGGAGCTGAAAAGCCTATAGACTCTTCCTCCAGCAGTAAATTCATCGGGTGGACTTCTTCGTTTCGGGAACCTCCTTCCATAACACTCTGGGCCCCATTCGGGCTGTCCTGTTTCTCCATCAAAATAATTATCTCCACGGTTAAGATAAATTGATTATAAAGGTGAACTATGCCTTTGACAACCATAAATCATTCGTTCCTGGCTCTGATTACGGTATAATCTCCCCGGAGGATATGATCAGTGACAATTGTTTATCCATTCACAGCGATAGTTGGACAGGAACGTATGAAGCGGGCATTGATTCTGAACGCCATAAACCCGCGCATAGGCGGTGTGCTTATCCGCGGCGAACGCGGAACCGCCAAATCCACAGCGGCTCGAGCACTCGCAGCCCTGCTTCCGGAAGTGAATGTTGTCGCTGACTGCCGCTTTGGCTGTGACCCGAATGATTCTGGAAGCTGGTGTACCGAATGCAAAGAACGCCATTCAAACGGCGAATCACTCCCTGTACGTTCCAGGCGTACCCCCTTTATCGATCTGCCTGTTTCTGCAACTGAAGATCGCGTTGTGGGCACCCTGGACATCGAAAAGGCAATCAAGGAGGGAGAACGCCGCTTTGAGCCCGGCGTCCTCGCCGCTGCCAATCGTGGCCTCCTGTATATTGACGAAGTCAACCTGCTGGACGATCATGTGGTTGACCTCCTGCTCGATTCCGCCGCTCTCGGCATGAACATTGTTGAACGCGAAGGCATTTCCTTCAGCCATCCAGCCCGCTACATTCTTGTCGGCACAATGAACCCGGAAGAAGGAGACCTCCGTCCACAGCTGCTTGATCGCTTTGCACTCTCTGTCGATATCCGCGGGCTTCGCGGTGCCCGGGAACGCGTGCAGATCATGCAAAACAATCTCGAATTCGAAAAAGATCCGGATGCGTTCTATGAAACACACCGGTCGCTGGAAAACGAACTATCCCAAACAATCGAACATGCCCGGACACTTCTCAAAGATGTAGCTTTCTCCCAGCGCGACCTTTTATCTATCGCAGCTCTTACTTCCCAGATGGAAGTCGATGGGCATAGAGCCGATCTGGTGATCCTGAAATCCGCTCGAGCGAACGCTGCTTTTGAAGCCCGGTCTGCTATCAATCAACTCGATATCGCACTGGCTGCAGAACTGGCGCTTCCCCACCGTATGCGCCGATCCCCCTTTGAGGAAACCACACTCAATCTGGAAGATCTAACAGAAAAGATGGATCAGATCCAGGCTGAAATCGGCGCTGGCCAGGGCGGCGATGAGCAGGACGAAGGCGAATCTCAGGAAAAAAAAAGCCTTCCCAGCAAATCCTGAGTGAAAAACCCGAAACCGATTCGTCACAATCCACCGAAGTCGACCCGTTCCAGCAGGCAGCTGATGCATCACTTGATGCCCACTGGTGGGATGGGGGAGAAGAAGTAAAGGTTGGAGAAGCCTTCAAACCCCGCAAACTTGAAGGTCAGATAGACCGCCTGACTCGCCGCCAGACCGGACGGCGCACCCGTACAGAGACAAATCGAAAACGCGGCCGCTACATAAAAGCTGTCCCGGCACGCGATAAAGAGCGTGATATTGCCCTCGACGCCACCTTGCGTGCAGCCGCCCCATTCCAGAAAAGCCGGAAAGAGCAGCGCAAAAACGTCGCATTCGCAGTACAACCCTCTGATCTGCAGCGCAAGGTGCGTGCTAAAAAGGCTTCCAACCTTATCCTGTTTGTTGTCGACGCCTCATGGTCGATGGCAGTAGCCGAGCGGATGAGTGCCACCAAAGGTGCGATCCTCTCTCTCCTGACTGATGCCTATCAGCGCCGTGACCGGGTGGGCCTGATCGTCTTCCAGAAAGACAGGGCTCAAACAGTCCTGCAGCCCACAAATTCTGTCGTGCTCGCCCGAAAAGCACTCGCAGACATTCCCGTGGGAGGCAAAACACCGCTTTCAGCCGGCCTGGAACTTGCGCTTGAGATTTTTATGCAAGACCAGGTAACACATCCCGATGCACTTCCACTTATGATTCTCCTCACGGACGGTGCCGGTAATGTATCAAAAACCAATCTCCCCCCTCAGGAAGAGGCTCATTTAATTGCAGATAAAATTCGGGAAAACAGTATACGCTCGGTTGTGATCAATATGGAAAATGAAGCCTTCGATCAGGGGCTCGCCGCAGAACTTGCCCAACACCTGGATTCCCCCTGCTATACACTGGCAGAACTTAAGGCAGAAAATCTCTATCAAACTGTACGCCAGGAAATGGAAGCCTGAAACCTGCTCCCTTGCTTTCCTGCCAGTCAATCCTGAGAATCCCGTTTATTTTTTTTTAACACCAGACGTTTCTGTCGGTGTTCTATTCTTTCCCACAGGACTGCCCGTTGTCGTCCTGACGGCCAATGTGTAAGGCATACCATGGCTTCCTTAGCCCAGTGTTGTGCCTTATGGTAATCCTTTATCTTCCACTCATAGTACTTGGCCAGTTCCAGACGCGGCTCAGGATCTTCAGGCGCGAGATCAGACCACTGCTCCCAACAGCTGACGGCATCCGTACTCTGTCCTTCACGTTTCAACCGGAATGAAAGCCTCTTCAACGCTTCCAGTCGAACCTCGGCTATTTCGCTTTCGATGGCATGACGCAGCGCTGCATCTGCCGGATCAGAATTCCCTGCTCGTTCATACCAGCGTGCCAGAGCTAAAACCTCCCCATCTTTCAGAAGGGAAAGGTCCTCCTGAGTAAATCTGCCGGCAAGCTGAATCAAAAGGCTGATCAGGGAAAGAATATCAATCTCATTGTGATAACAGACACGCTGAATGTCCTCCATATCCCCGGTCTTCAGGTAATCAAGGTAAATAGCAGGAATTTCTGCACCCGGAATATCTTCACCGGTACGTTTAACACCCAGCAGTTCGTTCTCGACGGTGTTCAATCGACAGTCAGGAAGAAGCTTGCGCCACATCCTGCGGGTCAGGTGGAGCAGATCGATATGCGGATGCTTTGACAGCCGCCATCGTTTCCGCAGTCCAACAAGAGCCCTTGTTTCCAGCAGTGGAATATCGAACGTTTTACCATTGTAGGTCACAAAGACAGGCCGGTCACCCAGATCTTCTTCAAGGGCGGAGAGCATGGCAGCTTCTTCACCGGGAGAACGGAGAAAATACTGCCGGAGAATAAACTGATCTTGTGATACATATCCAGCCCCGACGAGAAATGCCAGTGTCCCTGCGCCGCCAGCCAATCCTGTGGTTTCCGTATCGAGGAACACCAGGTTTTCGGTATCCAGGCCTTCTACATATTCGATTCCAGTCAGCGTTGCATTAAGGTGCGGCTTCAATCGAATCAGGTCACCGATAGGTGTATGACCATGTTTCGTTTCAAAGGAATAGGCTTTTTCGATCACAGCCGCAGTGCCTTGAGGAGTCTTGCGCTCCTGCAAGGGAAGATCTCCCGATTTAGGGGCTGTTATCCTTGGGGATTCCTCTGAAATCTCAACCCTGACGCTCCGCCGCCCTCCCAGGCGGGACAGGCGCCGCCGCAGGGCAGCTTTATCCTCCTCAACCATTCCCGTTTCTCTCTTTGTCCTTCATGATTTTTTCACGGAGTTTATTGATAGAAATTCTTTTAAATAGAACTCTTCGCTGCTGTTGTGTATTGGATGGAAGTCACACGGGCACAATGATTTATTACTATTCACCTTTTGACGCTCTTCACGTATTATACTCATCAGAGACGTGAGACGGTGCATGGTTTGCTCATCGCTGTCTCCTCCTTTGGCGAAAGCCTCCGCCGGGCGATCCCCTCATCACCCGGCGGAGGCTATTTAACAGACAGGTATGAAGTACCTGTCAAGTCATCCATCCAGTTTTTACTATTCCTCCTGAAGACGGTGCAAAGGAAGCACCACGATAAATTCCGTTCCCTCTCCAAGCCGCGAATTAACCCAAATCCTTCCGTTATGCCCTTCGACGATGGATTTAACGATGGAAAGGCCCAGCCCGGTTCCGGGCATTGCCTCCGGAATATTACTCGCCCTGAAAAACTTGTCAAAAAGGTACGGAAGGTCTGCAGCGGGAATTCCCGGCCCATTATCTTTGACCCTGATGAACACCTGATCCTCTTCAGCCTGGATTTCGAGCCGAATTTTTCCCTCTTCATCAGTGTATTTAATCGCGTTTTCCAGAAGGTTTCCAATCATCTGCCTGATGCGGACAGAGTCGCCAAAGATATAGAGAGAATCATCGGGGAAAGATACATCAAGTAATATCTTTTTCTTGTCAGCAAGTGAACGCAGCCCTTCGACCGACTGCCTGCCCAGTGTTACGATCTGTGTGCGTTCCTTTGTGGTATCCAACCCTGCTTCAATTCTGCCCAGATCAAGCAAATCTGTCACCAGATTTGTTATCTGCTCCACACTTGTCTGAACACGACGGATGAATTCGCTCTGCTGGTCGTTGACTTCACCAGCGCGTTCGATCAGCTCCACATACCCCAGGATAGCCGTCAAGGGTGAACGCAGATCGTGGGAGACGGTGGTGACAAATTCCGATTTTATCCGATCGAGTTCCTTCAGGTGTGTGATATCCTGCATCACAATTACCTGCCCTATTTCCTCGACTCGTGTACAAAGAGCGTGAAATACCCTGCCCTCAGCCGTTTCGAGTTCCTCGCGTCGGGGTTGGCTGCCTCCCATACGAAGCAGCCCGGCTATTTGATCGTTATCGATCAGGTCAAAAATCCTCTCCCCAATCGGGTTCCCCTCAATCTTGAGTGTTTCCCTGGCTGTCGGATTGATCAATATGACCTTGTTTTCCTGATCGACAACAAGAACCCCATTACGGATTTCAGTAAGAATCGATTCAAGTTTGTGGCGTTCTCCTTCAGAAGCCTGGAACAACTTGGCATTTTCAATAGCGATGGCTGCATAGTCAGCCATCGCGGTCAGCACAGTAAGATGGTCGCCGGTGAATGTTCGGCCTGCCTGACGATTGTCCACACCAAGTACTCCGATGATATGGCCCCTGACCCGCAGGGGAACGTAAACCAGGGAATGTACAAGGTAGGCTGTTTTGATTTTTTGCGGTGCTGTTTCATCGAGGAAAACCGGCTTGCCGCCTGCAATGACCTGGCCAGCCAGTGAATCCTGTACACGCAGCCTGAAAGTCTGGGCAAAATCCTGATCGAAGTTCTTCGAGGCTCGCATATACAGCTCGCCGCTTTCCTCATCAAGCAGTAACAAGCTGCCTTCTTCGGCATCTGTAAGTTTGATTGCTGCATCGAGCACTGCACTCAACACCTGATCCAGATCCAGCATCGCTGTTACAGCGCGGCCAATCATTGCCAGTGTCTCCAACTCCTGTACCCTCTGGTTCAATGAGCTGGTTTGAACAACAGGAACACCCCGTTCACGTGTGCCAGCCGTCTGGATTGCCCATTTTACTGCCTTTAGAAGTTCGTCTGGATCAAATGGCTTAACAAAATAATCTGCCACACCAGCGCGCAAAGCATCGATTGCCAGTTTTTCTGTGCTTTCGCCTGTGATCATGATTACGGGAATCCCGGGATGATCTCTGTGTAATCGCCGGGCCAGTTCAATACCCGTCAGATTTGGCATCTGGTGATCGGTTAGAACCAGTACCGGTTCGAGTTCCCGCGCGAGGGTAAGAGCAGACATGCCATCACCCACCACTCGTACAGAATATCCTGCGGGCTCAAGTACTGCGTCCTGCAGGAATTCACAGATTTCCCGGTTGTCATCTGCGATCAGTATAAGATTTCCGTTAGTATCAGAACTCAAGGTGCCTTCCTCATACAATCAATTTCCATTTATAACATGCACGGGCAGGTGAGTAAGGCCAAGCGAATCCCCTGCGTCGGTGTTGAAGAAAATATATAATACCTTGTTCAAGCTGCAGTATCAGGGTTAACCAGATGTTCTAACTTACTGATCAATACCTGCAAGTCCTGTTCCATATCAGAATCGTCAAGCCGGGACTGGAATGTAAGCAGTTGGGAATGCAGCTCTCCAAGCAAAGGATACATGGTATCAGCGAACTGCTGTCCCCCGCTTTCCAGGTGCTCGACCTGATCGATTTTCTCCTGCAGCCTTTCAGCCCTTGCTTCCAGTTCCTCGAACAGCCTTGCATTGACCAGGGAAATTGAAGCATAGTCTGCAACAGCACTCAGCATAGCTTGATCTCGCTCAACAAAAGGCTGCTCACGTTTTCGTGCCACCGAAAGCACACCAATAGCCTTCCCCCGTACCATGATCGGTTCAAGCAATACTGACTTGCAGAATCTCCCCAAACGCGACTGCTTGAGCCCATCCCCATGCAGGATCAATCCCTGTCCAGAGATAACGACCAGAGAACTCACGCCATCTTTCCAGGGCTGATGAAGCCGTGCAGCCTGATCGGAGGGAAGACTGCGATGAGCTCGCAATACCAGTTGATCCGTCAGATCATCTTCCAGCGCCATCCAGCCGATGTCAGCTTCTGTAACATACATACAACCCTCCATCAATTTGGAAAAGAGTTCAGAATGATCCGTGATGGAGGTTACAATTTTCCCAATGCCGTACAACGTGGTCAGCTCCCGCACACGTCTTCCAAGCTGCAAATTCTTTTCAGCCAGCTGCCTGGAAAGCTGCTCTCTTTCATTTCGCAGGTGAATTTCTTTTAGTGCGCGTTCAACTGCAGAGATAACCTCTGCTTCGCGCAGCGGTTTCACCAGGTAGTCGCTTGCGCCAAGGCGAAATGCCTGGATGGCATCCACTTCACGCCCTTCCTCAGCTGTCACCAGAACCGGAACCCGCATACCCTGTGAGCGCAGTGCAACCAGAAGGTCTTTCCCGCTTAAATTCGGGAGTGTAAGACTTGCAATAATCAAATCCGGTGCAAATTGAAGTGCCTGCCCAATTGCAGTGCTGACATCCTGGGCAGCCGCGACACGATACCCGAACGGCCCAAGTATTTGCTCTGCCAGCAAACTCCGAACGCCGGGATCTTCGTCCACAATCAGTATTCGTTCCAACTCCTTGTTGAACCCCATGGCTGTATCATAGCATGGAAATGTAACGGAAGCTAAACCCGAATCCTCTTCTTTTCCCAGCCTGTTTTTCTCCTTGAATTGTATTAGAAATTTATTAATCTCACCCGTGTTATCTTGACTTCTCACAAATGCCAACCTTACAATCTACTCAGGGAAACGCGAATGGAATACAAAGACTATTATAAAATTCTGGGGGTGGATCAAAACGCAAGTGAGGCGGAGATCAAGAAAGCTTACCGCCAGCTTGCTCTGAAATACCATCCCGACAAAAACCCTGGCGATCAGGAAGCTGAAAACACATTCAAGAGCATCAACGAAGCATACGAGGTCCTGGGAAACGCGGAAAAACGCCGTAAATACGACCAGCTCTCGAACTCATACTTCGATTGGCAGAATCGCGGCAGCACTGGCGGAAGGGGTTTCGATTGGTCTCAGTGGATGGGAAGCCCCCCTGGTGGTGTCAGAGTCGAAGTCGGAAACATGGGGGATATCGGTGACATTTTTGGCGGCGGCTCGTTTTCCGACTTCTTTAACACAATTTTTGGTGGAGCTGTCTCCGCTGCCAGGCCAGGTGCCGGTACATACCGGAGCCGCAGCCGGGGTAGAAATTTAGAACAGGATATAACGATATCGCTTCAGGAAGCGTATAAGGGAACAACCCGGACCTTTCAACGAGATGGCCGTAAAATCGAGGTTAAGATCCCTCCTGGATCATGTAACGGGACAAAAATCCGGGTAAGCGGTTTGGGTGGTCAAAGCACCGGTAAACCCGGCGATTTCTACATCAAGATCAAGATCGCACCAGATTCCACCTTCGATGTCCATAAACATGATCTCACGGTAGATCAAACAATCGACCTTTACACTGCTGTATTGGGCGGCGAGGTGCAGGTTCCAACACTGGGCGGGCCGATAATGCTGTCGATACCGGCCGGGACACAAACATCCAGCACATTTCGTGTGCGCGGCCGCGGCCTCCCTGCGATAAAATCTAAAGATAATCCCGGAGATCTGATGGTGAAGATCAATGTGGAGATCCCCGAGAAACTGAGTAAAAAAGAGAAAGAATTATTTGAGAAGCTTGCTGCACTGAAAAAGTAATTTCCATCTGCAGCAAACATGAATCTGCTACAATGGTAGATGAGGTGGTAATGCAATTGATAAAAAGATTTCGAACCCCCCCCGGTTCTGTGTTCCTTCTGGTTTTCCTTGTGTTGACAGCATCGATTTTGAGTTGTTCCACATTTTCCTCACCATCAGTGCTGTCTCAAACGGATCAGGAGCCGGTGCAACAAGTCGAAAACAACGAGGAACCAGTGGGCGAGGTTGTGGAATCATCCGATCCGCAGCCATATTTTGTAACCGTTGAAGACGCAAACCTGACTGACCTGTATACGAATGTCAGTCCAGGAGTTGTGACAATCAAGACCTTTATCGATCTTGACAGCAGTTTCGATACAAGCATTCCGTACGGCCAGGGGTCAGGATTTGTCATCGATACGGACGGCCATATTGTTACCAATCAGCACGTTATTGAAGGAGCGGAAGATATCGAAGTGGATTTTCCTTCCGGCCTGCGGGTGTGGGCCGAGCTGGTCGGTGTCGATCTTGATTCCGATCTGGCTGTCCTGAAAGTCGATATACCGGCTGATCAGCTTACTGCCATTCCACTTGGAGATTCTTCCCTTGTCCAGGTTGGGCAATCCGTAATCGCAATAGGAAATCCCTTTGGCCTGGATGGTTCCATGACAACCGGGATCATCTCCGCTATCGGGCGGACGCTTGACTCCCAGCGCACTTCGCCCGGCGGCCAATTGTTCACTGCCGGTGACCTGATTCAGACAGATGCTGCGATCAATCCTGGCAATTCCGGTGGGCCGCTCTTGAATACCAGCGGGGAGGTTATCGGCGTCAGCCGCGCCATCGCCACAGAAAGTTTCAGCACCTCGGGGTCTGCGGTCAACTCAGGCGTCGGCTTTGCCATTCCGATCAATATTCTTAAAAGAGTCCTGCCGTCCTTGATTGCGGAAGGGACTCATGATTACCCCTACCTTGGCATCTCCTCTCTTTCAGCACAAAACTGGAATCTGAAAGTATTGGAGGAAATCGAACTGCCAGCAGACGCATCAGGCGCTTACGTAACCTGTGTGACGCCTGACGGACCGGCTGACAGAGCCGGAATAATTGGAGCCGGGTCCTGTTCTGCCGCTTCCTTGCTGCCAGGTGGTGACCTGATCATCGCAATCGACGATTTCCCGATACTCGAATTTAACGATCTGCTTTCCTTTCTCATCACAGAAACCAGTGTCGGCGACACAATCATCATCCATGTACTCAGGGATGGAACGGAGGTGGAAATTCCACTATCACTTGAAGCCCGGCCCTGACATCCTGCTTCGTTCTACATATTCTGTCGGAAAGGGCGGCGTTTTTCTGTCGGGATGCTTCGTCAGATTCTCGTCCTGTACAGACCGCATCCACTCATATTCATTTTCTGGAGGCTGTCATGCTTACCGAAACCGACCTTCAAGAGCTGATCGCCTATACTCCTGATTCACCCGTTCTCAGCGTCTATTTAAACACTGACCCGTCTATGGGTACAGTTGACAACCATAAGCTGGCACTGCGCCAGCTGATCAAACCTTATCAGGAAAAGGCGCCAGATGATGTATCTCACATTGAAAGATTCATTGAACATGAACATAACTGGCACGGCCGAAGTTTGATTCTTTTCTCCTGCAGTGGAGATTCATTCTTCCTCCCCTTTTCTATTGCTGTGCCCATACGCAGCCGGGCGCGCCTGCTGCAGCGCCCCTATGTCAAACCTTTGGCTCAGCTCCTGGATCAATATGGCAACTACGGTGTAGCCCTGGTGGACAAACAGGGTGCCCGTCTGTTCCATTTTCACCTTGGAACACTGCGGGAGCAGGAAGGAACGTTCGGCGAAACCATTCGCGGCGGGAAAGATGGCGGCGGATCTCAATCATCTGGAAGACGCGGCGGTTTTGCACAACAAGGCAATGTCGACGAAGCAACGGACCGAAACCTGCGTGAAGCAGCCGATTTCGCTGCAGCATTCTTCGCCGAGAACCAGGTGCGCAGGGTGTTGATAGGCGGAACCGAGGAAAACGCTGCACGTTTCCAGGAATATCTGCCGAAAGTCTGGCAAAGCCTTATTGCTGGCACATTTGCCATGTCGATGACAGCCAGCTATCCCCAGGTTCTTGAAAAAGCGATCGAAATTGTCGGTGTAGTCGACAGGGAACAGGAAGCACGTCTGGTTCAACAGATTATTACTGCCGCTGCCAAAGGCCATGGAGGTGTAATCAGACTGGACGACACTCTCAGCGCCGTTCACGCCGGCCAGGTCCAAATTCTGTGTGTGGATGAAGGTTTTCGCGCCCCCGGCTACCGCTGTACAGGCTGTGGTTATCTCACGACTCAAAAAGTTGATTCTTGCGGTTTCTGCGGCGGCAGCTATGAAAAAATCGAGGATGCTGTAGAAATGGCCGTTCGCAGTGTCATTCAGGCCGGAGGGGAAGTAGAATTTATCCACGATTCCGAAGAACTCATCTCTGTAGGACGTATTGGCGGACTGCTTCGCTACTGAAAAAATTCCCCACCGTTATTTCTGTTAAACATAAAAGGCGCCGGGTAACACCGGCGCCTGCTCTGAAACCCGATAATCTCCATTTACTGGAAAAGTGATGATTCCAGTGCTTGCAGGTTCGTCCACAATACTTCCAGATCATTTTCTGCCGCAAAGACATCTTCATCGATCTCGTCAAGCACCAATGTTAACCTGCTGATCATCCCCTGCACAGTTTCCCCCACATCCGAGGGAAGGATATCCAGCAGTGATTGGAGTTTCTCTTCCGTCCCGCTCAGGGCCGCTTTCGCTGTAACGACGTCATCTTCTGCAAGCGCCACCCTCGCAGCAGATACATCTGCCAGCGCCTGCAGAATCCGCTGATCTGCCACAGCTGTTGTTAAAAGATCCTCGAGGTTCCGTTTCTCGGACTCAAGAGAATCCCTCTGCTCCTGCAAGTCCGATACACTATCCTGCAGTGTTTCCACTTCCTGCTGTGCGGCTTCCAGAGAAGCGCTGGTATCCGTAAGTTGGCTCTGCAGCGGTCTGACCCGAACGAACCAGGCCGCTGCAATCCCAAGAACAAATACCGTGGCAATGCCAGTGGACCAACGCAGTAGTTTTTTCAGAAACAGGTTTAACTTGCCAGGCTCTTTAACTGTTTCAACAGGCTCTGTCGATTCTTCCACTTCCATATCTTCAAAAGACTCGGCTTCCGGTTCCTGTTCCTCATCGCTGACTTCTTCAACATCGATATCCGGCTCTGTGGATACCGGTTGGGTTAGCTGCTGTGTATCTTCTGTAACCGATTCATCTTCTGGTTGTCCTGCAACAGGTTCCAGTTCGTTGAATTCACTTTCACTCATTGGTATCTCCTCTCGATCCTACTCGGATTCAGTCTGTTCCAGAACAGCTTCTGGTTCACTTTCTACAACTTCATCCGGCTCCAGAAATTGTATCAACTCGGCCCATGAAAGTTCCAGTTCATTCAGGGCGAGGCGTGGTTGTGCCGGCAGTTTCGCCTGGGCAAGTTCAAGATGTGCCCGGGCGTTCTCAAGCAGTTCTTTCTCTTCTTCTTCCATTGCCTCCAGGAGTACATCAAGCACTTCCACACTCAACTGAAGATCATCCTCTGCAGAACCATAGTTTTCCTGCCCGATAGAGTTCTGGGCACGATTGACCATTTCAAGGACACGAACAATTTGTATCTGCAGACGCATCTCCTGTATTGGTATACTCTCCTCAGACAAGGCTGTTTCAAGGGCATCTACCCGTTCCTCAATATCACTGACCCGTTCAAGCTCCTTCTGCAGATCTTCATTTTCATCCTGTACCGAGTAAAGATCCTCTCGCAGTTCCTGAAGCAGATCCTCGTAAAGCGTTATTGACGCCACTAATTCAGAGTTCAGTTCGGTCAGTTCTGCCAGTTTCCCTTCGAAACCGGCTACGGTTTCACTCGTTTCAGTCCGGAACGATTCTGCATTCTGCTGCTGGGCTTCTGCTTCCAGCTCCAGCGACTCAATGCGCGCCCTGTTCTCCTGAATCGGCACCATAATCCCCCGATACAGTTCTGGAAGCCCCAGGAAGGCAGCTACGCCGATCGCAACACCCAGCACAATAACAAACAGGACCTTGAAAATAACTCCAATAATTTTCCATCCTGACTTTTTGGGACTTGACACAGCCCTCTCAATGTTTTCTGTTTCAGACACGCGTACGCCTCCTCTATTGACCGTTTTCGATCGCCGGCTGTTCGAAGTTAAATACACTCCCCAGCAACTCCTGCAGCCCCGTGAAAAAGGTGTCAAAAACACTGACACGATTGGATAAAACGGTTGTCTGGTCGTGCAGTTCGCGAACTGTTTCCTGCATTAACTCAACATCCGAAGCAGCCTGGTCCACCCGGGTCTGGATCGTATCGATCTGGCCTTCTACCATTGTCATCCGTCCTGAAAGGCCCTCCAGCGCTATAAGCTTCTGCTCAACAACAGAAAGATCTTCAGCCAGGAGATCCAGCTCCTCAGAAAGGACTTCTGCCTGTCGGGACAGCGCCAGGAAATTTTCATTTCGATCGATCCGCAAAGATCCATTAATAAGCACCAGAACAAGCAGTGTCACAAGTACCGCCGCTAACACGCTGATAAACGAGGTTCCTGCCAGAAGCCAGATTGTATTGCCGCGGCTGAAAGCATTGGCCCCTTCTTTCTGCATTGATGGTAACGGCCTGGAATCCCTCCTGGGGCTGGTTTCTTTTTCCTGCTCCGCTTCCCTCACCAGTATCGGCGGGGAAAATTCTTTCTGTTGTTCCTCTGCTTCCGTGTCCATTTCCTCCTGGTCCTTGTTTTCCATTTTCCCTGGCGTAAGGAGTCTTGGCTCTTCTTTCAGAGTATCTAACACTGGTACAGCTTCGTCCGTTATCTCCGACAAATGACCTTCTCGGAGTTCTTCCCCATAATAAGAATTGAAGCTTAAAAGCGGTTTTATTTGTGACAGGAGTGAGTTACCAATACCTTTTACCTCGAGAAGGTCTTCTTCGGAATTGAAGGGACGCTTCTCTTCGATCCTGGCTGCAAGCCCTGGGCCAACACCAGGAAGATTCGTAAGCTCTTCCATTGAAGCTGTGTTGATATTTACACGTTTTTGTGTTATTCCATCCATATCTACCTCCCTTTCCATTTAAGGAACTAACCTGAAGCCATCGGATCTTCGCTGCTTTTCAATGGTTACTCGGATAGCCCACTCCTCGAATCCTGCGGAGGCATGGAAACATGGGCAGCTGAAGGCCGCCGCTGGCGTGCCTGTTTGTATAAACACATGATTTCGTATACGGCTTCGGGCATTTCTGTAGAAACCGGCAGACCAAGTTCATGTGCTTCCTCAACATTTATCGGATAATCATTTGTCCACTGTCCTGAAGAAAGTTTCTCAGCCAGATTCCCGGCCTGATTTTCGTTCATACTTTCCGGCAGTATCCCCATTACGCCCTGGCGAACCTGCCCGAGCAATTTCCGTGCAATGTCAGCATATACCAGCATCCTGTCTTCGATCTTGTTGATCTCTTTTTGCTCCAATACTTTCAGTATAGAAGCAGCCGGCAGATCTCCAACTCGCGGGTCTATCGGTCCTAAAACAGCATTCTCATCCATAACAATTTCATCTGCGGCCAGGGCCAGTAAAATACTGCCAGACATCGCATAATGAGGGATAAAAACAGTTACCTTGCCCTGCCGGCTGCGCAATGCATGGGCAAGCTGCTCCATCGACAAAGTCAATCCCCCGGGGACATGCAGAATCAGGTCGAGCGGCACTTCCGGGTCCGTCAGTTTTATTGCTCGCAGTACTTCTTCGGGATCCTGAATCTCGTGAAGATGTGATATTGGAAATCCGAGCAAAGTCATGGTTTCCTGGCGATGTATCAGCTCTAGAACCCTGCTGTTGCGCTGGTTCTCGAATTCGCCGATTTTATTCACTCGTTTATTCTCCAGCATGCGTTTGGCCAGAACAGGCTGCAGCAGGACGATCAGGATAAAGATTAATAGCAGTAAATTAAATCCCATCTTATACTCCGTTTCAGCCTACCAGGGCCAATACTCGTCATTATACAGCCGCCGGTAGTTTCGTACTTTCCTGGTAAAAAGTTTTACAGTGAGGAAACCGAAAACGAATCCCCCAATATGCGCCCACCAGGCAATACCACCAAAATCTCCCACAGCTCCTATACTGATAAGCCCTGATGAGAGCTGGGAAAAAAACCAGATTCCCAGGTAGATAAAAGCCGGAATGTCAACAAACCAGGGAATAATGAAAACGGGTATGAGTGTAATGACTTTTGCCGCCGGATACAGGATAAAATATGCCCCCAGCACACCGGCAATCGCACCGCTTGCACCAATTGTCGGCAGCATGCTGCCCTGAGCAAAGAACACTTGGGCCAGGCCGGAAGCAACACCTGCGAGAAGATAATAGAGAAGGTAACGTCCGGAGCCCATCCTGTCCTCAACATTGTCACCGAAGATATAGAGGGTCCACATATTGCTGATCAGGTGGAACCAGCTTCCATGAAGGAATACTGATGTAAACAAGGTGATCCAGCTCAAGGGATTAAAGAGTGACAGATTCGCCGGCACCAACCCCAGATACCAGAAAAGGGTTTCCAGTGACTGCTGTGGCAGAATTTCCTCAAACAGGAAGACCAGAACATTCACAGCAATCAATGCTGTGTTGACAATCGGGAACCGCCTTGAGCGGATGGTATCTCGAATTGGAAACATACATTGCTCTCAGTATAGTAACAATGGGCAGCGTATACTGCTGCCCATTGTACCTCAGAACCGTCTTCTGCTCTAAACTGCCTTTACTTTTATTTGCCGGGGACGGGCCTCTTCAGCCTTCGGAATCCGGAGGGTCAGCAGGCCGTTCTTTATCTGTGCTTCAGCCTTTTCAGGGTTCACCGGATCGGGAAGCCTGAATTTCCTGTCCAGCTGGAAGCCCTGGATCTCCTTGAGGAGATAACGGGTGTTTTCACCCTCCTCATCGATCTCGGACCGGGCTTGCAAGGACAGAACATCCTCTTTGATCTCGATATTCAGGTCCTCGCCCCGAATACCTGGAATCACTGCTGTCAGAACAAAAGCATCATCCTCGGAACGGATATTCATCGGATAGCGCCGTCCGCCATTAAATCCTGTTGGCTGTGCCATCCTTCTCATCCCCTGTGGTTGAACAATCATGCGTACCATACTTAACTCTCCCTTATAGCTGCTGGTAAGTTCCTGGTTTATTTTATTTACAGGGAAATCGTAATCGGCAAAGCTAAGAAAAGAATCGGAATAGTATTGGAATTAAGTTAACCCTCTGTAGACCTTGCTCTAACACTCCATCAACAGGATTCTTATAAAGATTTATTATCGTTAAGTAGGCCGCAAGCAGCATTCTGCGATTACCGGGGGGAAATTCCATACATTTTCTGTTCTCGCGTATGCAGGCGGTCGAATGGCAATAAGGAGGTTTTGATGAAACTTGACAACTACACACAAAAAGCACAGGAAGCGATTGTCGATGCACAGCGTGTTGCTGAAGAATACTCACACAGCAGCATTGAAACCAATCACCTTTTGCTTGCCCTCTTGAGGCAGAAAGACGGTGTAGTACCGGCTGTATTGACACGAATTGCAGGCAGCCCTCATTTAATCCTTCAGGAACTTGAAGAACAATTGGCGAATCAATCCAAAGTTTACGGCGACACCGGGCAGCCAGGCTTGTCACGCAGCTGCAGCAAAGTGCTCTCCGACAGTGAGAAGCGCGCCAAAACAATGAAGGACGATTTTGTCTCCACAGAGCACATCCTGCTGGCACTTGCTGCCGGGCCCGAAGAAAATCGCCTGCAGCAATACGGCGTTACACCCGACAGCATCCTCAAGGCTCTTGCTTCGATCCGGGGCTCTCAGCGAGTCGTCTCACAGAACCCCGAAGAAACCTACCAGGCTCTCGAGCGTTTTGGCCGTGAACTGACCACGCTGGCTCGCCAGGGCAAGCTGGATCCAGTCATAGGCCGCGACGAAGAAATCAGGCGGATCATCCAGATTCTATCCCGCAGGACCAAGAACAATCCAGCCCTTATCGGCGACCCTGGTGTGGGCAAAACAGCCATCGTGGAAGGCCTGGCGCAGCGAATGGTCAAGGGTGATGTACCCAATGGGTTAAAGAACAAGCAGCTGTTCCAGCTCGATATCGGGGCTCTTATTGCAGGTGCAAAATACCGCGGTGAATTTGAAGAGCGCCTGAAAGCCGTCCTCAAGGAAATCCAGGACGCGGAGGGCGAGATTCTGCTGTTCGTTGATGAAATGCACACTGTGGTAGGAGCAGGCGCTGCGGAAGGAGCCGTGGACGCCAGCAACCTGCTTAAGCCCATGCTTGCTCGTGGTGAACTGCACCTCATCGGCGCAACTACGCTCGATGAATACCGGAAATATGTTGAAAAAGACGCAGCGCTGGAAAGGCGCTTCCAGCCGGTCATGGTCAATGAACCCAGTGTGGAGGATACCATCAGCATCCTGCGCGGCTTGAAGGAGCGCTATGAAATCCATCACGGCGTACGCATCCAGGACAGCGCAGTGATCGCTGCAGCCACGCTGTCAAATCGCTATATCACCGACCGGCGGCTGCCTGACAAGGCTATCGACCTCATCGATGAAGCTGCCGCAAGGCTGCGAACGGAAATCGATTCCAAACCGGAAGAACTCGATGAAACCGACCGTCAGATCATGCAGCTTGAAATCGAGCGTGAGGCACTGAAGAAGGAAACAGACGAAGCATCCCGGCAGAGGCTGGAGCGTATTGAGAATGATCTTGCTGAGCTGGGCGAGCAATCTGATGCGCTCTCTGCACGCTGGGAGAACGAAAAGGCAGCGATCACCGCACTTCGTGCTACCAAGGCATCTATCGAAGAAACCCGTCACCAGATCGAAACCGCTGAACGAAACGCCGAACTCGAAACAGCAGCCAGGCTGCGCTACAGCACTCTCAGAGACCTTGAGGAACAGCTTGAGCATCAGGAAAAGAGCCTGTCTGACCTCCAGGAAAGCGGTTCACTGCTGAATGAAGAGGTCGGTGCAGAAGAAATCGCTTCTATCGTTGCCAACTGGACCGGTATTCCGGTCACTCGCCTGTTGGAAGGCGAAGTCGAAAAACTGCTCCACATGGAGGAACGCTTGCACCAGCGTGTAATCGGCCAGAACGAGGCTGTCGAAGCAGTCTCCAATGCCGTCCGGCGCTCTCGTTCCGGGATACAGGATCCCGACCGCCCTATCGGGTCCTTCATATTCCTTGGCCCGACCGGCGTGGGCAAGACCGAACTGGCGCGATCGCTTGCAGAGTTCCTGTTCGATGATGAACACGCTATGATCCGAATCGATATGGGAGAGTACCAGGAAAAACATACCGTTTCACGGTTGATTGGTGCCCCTCCAGGCTATGTTGGCTACGATGAGGGCGGCCAGCTTACGGAAGCTGTTCGCCGCAGGCCTTATAGTGTGATCCTGTTCGATGAAATCGAGAAAGCACATCCTGAAGTATTCAATGTGCTGCTTCAGCTGCTCGACGACGGCCGCCTTACAGACGGCCAGGGCCGTACAGTAGACTTCCGCAACACAGTCGTAATTATGACCAGCAATCTCGGCTCGGAATTATGGGGCAGCGAGGACGCTGCAGGCCAGGCAGAAGAAAACGTCCGCCAGCTGTTGATCCGCCACTTCAGGCCGGAGTTCATCAACCGGGTCGATGAAATCATCGTCTTCCGGCACCTTACAATGGATGACCTTAAACAGATTGTTCACATCCAGCTGGAGCGTGTTTCCAGACGGCTTGAGGAGGCTGGTTTCGAACTGCAGGTCAGCGATGAGGCAGCTGCCTGGCTGGCCAGGGCAGGATATGAGCCGGTATATGGCGCACGGCCGCTCAAACGCGCCATCCAGCGGGAAGTACAGGACCCGCTTTCACTGCAGATACTTGGTGGCGACTTCAAACCTGGCGATCAGATCGTCGTGGACACAGGAAAGGACGGCATCGAATTTAACAAAGTCTGAACTCAAAACACAACAACCTGATTTACAGGAAACTCAGCCAGGAACCTGCCGGGAGACTCCCTTGTGAGATCGGCAGGTTCCTGCCTTCCAAATGAAATATGCTCCCACTTACCAAACACCCACCCTGAGAAGAACACCTTCATTCCCTGATTTGCCCGGCTTCCTTTCCTGTACAATGAATGTATGCTAAAGAGTACACAACGCCTGAATCTCGCGGCCCTGGGGATCCTCTCAGCCTGTTCCCTGGCGTTTGAAATCATCATGTCCAGGCTCTTCGCCCTGCAGCAGTTCCACCACTTCGCTTTCCTAATTATCAGCCTGGCAGTGCTGGGAATTGGCGCAGGGGGCACCCTTCTCACCCTTTACCCAAACCTTTTTTCCGCAGGCACTGCGGCTCTCGGTTTTTCCCTTGGTATGGTTTTGTCCTTTGCAGTGATCAATCTTTCACCATTTGATTCTTATGCAGTAGCCTGGGACTTCAAGCAGGCAGGTATCCTGTTCCTTACACTTCTGTCTGTCAGTACCCCCTTCTTCTTTTACGGCTGGTTTGTCTCCACCATACTGGATACAGCAGGAGAGGCGGCTTACCTGCCTTACGCCATAAACCTGGTTGGTTCCGCACTGGGCTGCATGCTTGCAGTTGGTTCACTCACATTTCTTGCAGAGGAAGCAGCTTTCTTCTTCATTGTCAGCCTGTCGCTCCTCGCAGTCTGGCTCCTGAACAGAGATCGCAGGTGGTCGGTGGTACTGCTCCTGCTTACAGTCACCTCTCCCGTTCTTGTTCTTCTATCTCCCTCCCGCCTGGCACTGGAAATCTCTCCCTATAAAGCGCTGTCACAGTACCGCCTGCAGGCTGATACATCGGAAATCCTGCAGACCTCCGATGCCGGTTCTCGTGTGAATATCCTGGAAAGCCCGACACTTCACAACTACCCGGGGTTGAGTCTGCAGTATAAGGGCAGCCTTCCATCACAAACTGCTCTCTTCCTCGATGGTGATGGCCCTTATCCCATCACAGCTGTCGATCCGGATTCAGATACGGCCGCTTCGCTGGCCGAATCCTTTCCCGGCAGTGCAGCTTACCTGCTGCGCCCGGAAGCGCGTACATTGATACTGCAGCCCGGGACTGGTTTCGAGGTGCTTCTGGCTGTATCTGCCGGCGCAAGCGAGGTAACCATCAGCACACCAGAGGAACAGATCAACGAATTAATGCTCGGACCATTTCTTGAAACCACATATGGACTGTACACTCGTCCAGAGATAACAATATACCCCCATTCCAACCGTGGAACGCTGCAGAACAGCAGCCAGCCTTTCGATCTGATCATTTTTCCCCTCAGCACTCCATACCACCCCATTACCTCAGGCGCGTTCAGCCTGAGTGAAAACTACACACTCACGGTTGACACAATGGTCGATGCATTGGCACACCTTGAAAAGGATGGGTTGCTGGTGCTTTCACGCTGGTTGGGAACGCCTCCGTCTGACAGCCTGAAGGTATGGGTCATGCTGATCCAGGCGCTGGAGGAAAGCGGCATCTCGCAGCCTGAAAACCACCTGATCGCACTTCGCAGTATGCGTACAGCCGCACTCTTTGCCTCTCCCACACCCTTCACGGATAATGACTATACCGCCTTGCGCGGGTTTTTGGACGATAAAGGATTTGATCCGATTTACTTCCTGGGTGTCCGGGAAAACGAATTGAACCGCTTCAACCAGCTTCCCGAAGACGCGTATCACCGGCTGTTTTCAGCCGCCTTGAAAACCCCTCAACATACTATTGACACCTATATTCTGAATATCTCTCCACCTGTGGACAATCAGCCGTTCTTTTACCACTTCTTCCGATGGCGTCAGACGCCGGATGTGATTCAATCCCTGGGTAAGGTATGGCAGCCTTTCGGTGGGAGCGGTTACCTTGTTCTCCTGCTTCTCCTGGGGATTCTGCTCCTTTTCAGCCTGGTCCTGACAGGATACCCGCTTGTTCGCATGCGTTTTTCCGGCTACAGCCTTCCTGTACCCCTCCTGCTGTATTTTGCCCTGATCGGAGGCGGCTTCATGCTCGTGGAGATTCCACTGCTTCAGCAGTTTACACTCCTCTTCGATAAACCTTCCTTCGCTTTGAGTTTCATCCTCTTTACTTTGCTGCTTGCATCTGGAATTGGAAGCTGGTTTGTACCTCGTGTAAAGAACACCTTCCTGCTGTTTTTTATTCCACTCATCCTGTTTGGAAGCGCCGCGCTGCCCGGTATGATGAAAACCCTCCTGCACTATTCTCTGGCGGGGAAGGTCTTGTGGAGTTTCCTGATCCTGCTTCCATTGGGTTTTCTGATGGGGATCCCATTTTCACTGGGCCTTCGTATCTCCGAACAAAAACATCCCGGAATCATCCCGCTTGTTTTTGCAGTTAACGGAGCTTCCTCAGCTGTTTGTGGTGTATTGGCAGCGCTTCTTACACTTGACCTGGGATTCAAACAGACACTCTACACAGGAGCAGTCGTGTATTTAACAGCATTTATACTGATTTCGCTATTTGTACACTCGTACTCCCGGGTTGACTTTCAGGGAAGCTGATTCGTGGTTGTTCCCGCGGCTTCGCTCACCAGCGGAACAAAGCGTACTCCACCCAGACTCATCGAGCTGACCTGGCCTCCCTCATCGATCGTGATCTTCCACAACTCCTGGTATCCGCCAACCGGGCCGACTGGAATCACCAGTATTCCCCCCGGCACCAGCTGCTCGAGCAGGGGCAGCGGGACGTGGTCCGGCGCAGCAGTGACTATAATCGCATCGAACGGTGCCTGCTCAGGCCATCCGAAATAACCGTCTGCCACAAGGTTGTGGATGTTATCATACTCCAGGCGTTCAAAACGTTCCTGTGCCTGCTCCGCCAGTTCGGGGACCACTTCAACTGTGTATACTTCACAGCCCAGTTCGGCCAGAATCGCCGCCTGATATCCGGAACCTGTACCGATTTCCAGAACACGCTCACCGGCACTTACCTCCAGTTCCTGGGTCATCAATGCAACAATATAGGGCTGCGATATGGTCTGCCCGTATCCTATTGGGAGTGGAATATTTTTATATGCCTGGTTCTGGAGAGCTGCGGGAACAAACTCGTGCCGTGGAACAGATCCTATCACTCCAATCACATCAGGATTCTCTATGCCCCACCCAACGATTCCTTCCTCAACCAGAGCTGCTCTTTCGTCTGAAAAATCCTCACTTGTTTCCGCTGGCGTTTCACCACCAACGGTTGAGGAGCATCCAGTTAACAACCAGAAAAAGCAGTTAAGCAAGATCAGAATGAAGGGAACTTTTTTCATAGTCCACCTCCATTCTGATTGTACACTACCGTTATACGATTACGCCGATATACAGCAATTCAGGATTGCTTCCGCCCTGGTGCTAAACTTGAGGAACAACCTGTGTGGCTGAAACATTTATGTTCGGTGGATGCTCAAAATGCTTCTTCACCGCGCATAAATCTGCTGATCGAATGATTGCTGCATGATATTTATCGGGGATCGAATCGGGAAGCTGAATATCGAGATCGATTGACTCTACCAGACCGGTAAACGGATTGGAACGCATACGCTGCACAAGCCGCACCCCTTCTGTTGGCAAATCCCGCTGCCGGAGGAAACCGAGAACATAGATACCAGCACATGTACCAATTGAAGCCAGAAAAGTTATAAACGGTGTTGGCGCTGATCCATCACCGCCTCCCTGGGTGGGTTGATCCGTATGTACAATCTGGTCACCGAAATCTGCATCTACTCGTAATCCGCCTGGGAATGAAATCACCATATCCATACCTGACAACTCCTGTTTTACTTATATTCTTAAAACGTTAGATGCAATTTCTGGATGAAAGTCACATTAAGCAGGGTTTTGTGGGGATACAAAGACGGGTTCCACAAGGAACCCGTCGAGAGAGCAGTACAGCAGCTTTGCCTTTTTAGATCAGAACCCGAGCATCTTTAAGGGGGCATAAAGCACATCCGGCATATACATATCCATCAGGTATCCAACCACTCCAAGGATTACCAGCAGGACCAGGCATCCGCATCCAGCATACAACCAGGGGCTTCGTTTTTTCGGCTCGGCATCTGACGCGATTTCGGGTTGCGGCACAGGTGCAGGAGTCGGCCTCTTTTTACCAGCTGGTGTCTCTTTGGGCGGCACTGTTTGCGGCGCAGCAGAAGTGCTCATAACAGTTGCGGCTGTTTCAGGGGAGGTGGAACTGAATGTCAGTGTTACATTTTCACTTAATCCAACCAGATCCCCGGAATTCAGAACACGGGGAGCCATAATTCTTTCCCCATTTACAAATGTGCCGTTGGTTGAACCTAGATCTTCAATGACGTACCCACCTGGTGTGCGGGTTAATCGAGAATGTTCTCGAGAGACCTCAGCGTCACCTATGACGATATCACAGGTCACATCCCGGCCAAGCAGGGTTCGTTCCTTTACAATATCAAACGCTGTGCCTGGGTTTGGCCCAGTTCGGACTATAAATCGAAAAGCTGCGGGGGACATACTTTCCTCCTCGGCGTATGATTGGTGTCAAGTGTACATGTAAGACACCCGGCTTGGCAAGTTAAAAATCTGCCATATACGGTCGAACCAGAATTTTCAATCCTTCCACACGAATTATTTCAACACGGCTGCCGGCTTCCAGTTCGGATTTTCTGTCTTCCAGGGCAGCCAGCCAGAGCTCGCCGGAAACAAGGACTGTACCTTCAGGATTCAACCTGGTACGTACAATGCCGATCTTTCCAGGCAGGGATTCTTTGCCAACAGCTGCTGGCCTTCTGGAAGCTCGTATTGCAAAACTAATAATAACGCCAAACACGGCCGCAGTAAACATTGCCATCCCGACCACCAGAACAATCGAGACCTGGTGGAACTCTGGTGTTCCGGGAGAATTGAACAGAATCAGAGAGCCGGTAATAAAACTGGCGATCCCTGCAGCTGCAAGTGCTCCATGTGTTGCTGCTTTTACCTCAAGGAAGAAAAGTACAAATGCCGTGATTAAAAAGATCAGCCCAAACCAATTAACCGGCAGCACACCCAGCCCATATCCCCCCAGCGCAAGACATACAACACCGATAAATCCCGCAACCCACCCTCCGGGATGTGATATCTCAATCAATACAGCCTGTACACCTATTGAAAGCAGCAGGAACACAATGTTTGGATTGGTCAGTGTCTGCAGCAGCTGTTCAATAAAGCTCGGATCAAACGCCTCCACGGCCACTTCGTCAAGATCAAGCGTCCGGGTTGTGGAACCGACCTGTACTTCAAATCCATCCAACAGAGAGAAGAGATCATCCAGGTCGTCAGCAATTACATCAACCAGCCCAGCATCGAGCGCTTCCTGTGAAGAGACTGCAACAGCGTCTTCTACGGTTGCCTCAGCCAGTTCTGCAGCCTGCGCCCCTCTTCTCTGTACCAGGCTTCTTATGGAAGCTTTTATGATCTCCTTGGTCTTGGTCTCAAGAACCTCGTCCATTTCCCCCTGCAAACTGACCGGACTGGCAGCACCGATAGCTGTCTCGGGAGCCATAGCCGCTGCATGTCCTGCCAATGTGATTACCGTGCCGGCACTGCCAGCCATTGCACCGCGCGGCGCAACATAAACCACTACAGGTACTTCGCTGCTGCGAATCGACTGAACCATCCGGCTCATCAGATCCACAGATCCACCCGGAGTATCCAGTTGAAGAACAAGCACCTCACAGGACCTTTGCTCTGCTGCTTCTATCCCGCGGTCAAGATATTCAGCCATTGCAGGCGTCAGCGGGCCGCCGGCATCCAACACCAATGCACAGCGATCTGCCTGTCCACCAGCCGAAAACGATGCTGCCTGCATCCCAAGCAGCACGATCAAAACAGCCCAAAACCACCGCCTGTATCGTTTCATGTCACACCCTTTATTCAATTATATCCATTAACCGGCTTTAAGATTGCACTTGTCAGACTCCCAAGGCAGTCTATAATTTCTACAGGTCAAGTACCAGCCAGTCCATCTTGTAGAACTGGAAAAGTGCTATGAAGATTATTGATTGTTCACCGTTTCGAGATGAAGAAGGCAAGATCAGCCTTATGCAGTTATTGAACGGCATGTTGGAGTATGGACTCCAATGGCGCTCATTGGTGCAATCGGAAGATCTGGCTGTTAAACGACTGCAGCGCACTCTGGGAAAAGAATATACACTTTTTCGCGATTACTCTATCCCCGGGTTTGATGCCAGGAACTGCGCCATGGTTCTATTGGGCCCACAGGGAATCCAATTGTTGATGGCGAAACCATTGAAAGGTATATACCGGGCAAAAGGCCCGGAATGGATGGTTTTTGACCAACGGATACGGCGTTTTAAGAAAAGCAAACCCAATCATCAGGAAACTATTATCAAAACTGCAGCCATTCTTAAGAAAAGTCTGGAAAAAGAAGGGCTTGCTCTCATAGATATTGAAAGCATTTTAATGTTTACCAATCCCCGGACGCTTGTCGATACAGCTCGGCCAAGAGTCCGCATTGTCCCTGCAGATGCTGTGGATTATTTCGCAGCAAATCTCCAACAGCTTCCCGAAGCCCTCGATAAAGAGGATATCAAATACCTGACCGGCATCCTGCTTCGAAACACTCAACCTGTCGAAGAAAAGGAACCAGAACCGGCTGAAATCTTGCCAGAGAGGAATGAAACTCTTCGGGAACTTGATTATGTATCTGAGGTTCCTGCTGCCCCTGGCTATGAGCCGGATCTCGATCCTGCACTGAGTTACGAGCCTGATCTGAATCCTGATCCGGCTTATGCACAGGAAGACTTTCCCGATTCAAGTTATGTTCCTGCATTTCTGGAGGATGAAGCATATTTTCCGGATATTGAAGATGAGCAGATCGAAGCAAAACCCGAACGCGGCAAATTCCGGTTTGAGCGCAAACAGTGGATAATTATTGGCGGCCTGCTTCTTGTTGAGCTTATCATTCTTGCACTGTTTGTTTTCCTTGTACTCCAGAACCTCAACATTCTTTTTTAGCTGCATCTTCCCGGAGCTATTATGGCCCTGCTTTCAATAATTATTCCTGCTCACAATGAAGAAGAACGCCTGGCCAGGAGTCTGGACAAAATCCTGGACTTTCTTTCACAGCAGGAGTATGACTCAGAAATCATCATTGTTGAAAATGGAAGTACAGATCGTACACAGGAAATTGCACAGGAGTATGTGTCCCGATTTTCAAATGTGCAGTTGATTATTAAAACACAAGCGGGAAAAGGTCTCGCTGTCAGAAGCGGGATACTTGCGGCTGAAGGAACATACCGGTTTATCTGTGACGCCGACCTCTCCATGCCTATCGAGCAGGTCAGCCGATTCCTTCCTCCCGCATGCGAGGAATATGACATTGCAATAGGGTCCCGAGAAGTTCCCGGATCCATGCGCTACAACGAACCCGAAACGCGTCATCTGATTGGCAGGATCTATAACTTACTGGTCAGACTTATTGCGCTGCCTGATCTTCAGGACACACAATGCGGTTTTAAGTGTTTCCATCATACCGTTGTCGAACGCTTGTTTTCTGTACAGCAGCTTGACGGCTGGGCTTTCGATGTGGAGCTCCTTTTTATCGCACAAAAAATCGGCCTGCACATTATCGAAATACCGATTGATTGGTACTACATGCCCGGGAGCCGTATCCGCATCCTGCGAGATTCGGTGAAAATGTTCTCCGATTTATTTACCATACGTCGTAACTGGCGAAAAGGAATGTATGAGCGCAAAGGAAGCACCAACATCCCCAACGCTGAAGATTGAGCACGATCTTTATTTGAGGGGAGCATGGCCAGCCGCAGGCCTGGACGAGGTGGGTCGCGGCGCATGGGCAGGCCCGGTTGTTGCTGCAGCGGTTATTCTGCCACCGCCTTCAAAAAAACTCGCTGGACAGCTGCATGGTGTCCGGGACTCAAAACTGATGTCCGCTTCTCAGCGGGAACACTGGTCGGAATTGATCAAACAAACAGCCGTTGAAATCAGTCTGGGTGTGGTGCCGGCTCCACAAGTCGACGCAATCGGCGTTCTGGGCGCCACACGCCTCGCTATGTCCATTTGTTTAAAGAAACTCCAGCAACGTCCTGCCCACCTGATTATCGATTACCTTGAACTGCATGATGTAGATATTCCCCAAACAGCCGTCACACATGGCGACAGCCTGGTTCTTTCGATCGCAGCAGCCTCTGTTATAGCCAAAGTAGCACGTGACCAGATGATGGTCAAAATCGATAAGGAGTATCCCCGATATGCTTTCTCCCGTAATAAAGGGTATGGAACCCGGGAACACCGTGAGGCTTTGAGGGAAAACGGAATTTGCCCATATCACCGTCGTTCATACAGGCCAATCGCCCAACTGCCGCTCCCTGGTATGGCAGAGTAGAAACGATACAGGCCGAATCAGATTGCTCCATCCCCTTTTTTTGTAAAAGTTGCTGATCCAGACAACTGATGCATTAACACCTGACATTCCTAACTTGACCTTTTATGCCCCATACTTTACTCTTTTCCCTTGGTACTAGTTGGAAAGTAATCTTTTTAGTCCAATGCACCATAAAAATTTATCTGTTCTCAATGATATTTTGGCTGATTCAGAATGAACTGATGCTCTATATTTTCCAGAACGTTCTTGAACGTATTCCACAGCTTCACATCCCGATTCGGTTAATATCTATGAGAAATCAGGAATAAAACGGGATTTAACAGCCTGCAGACAATGTAGAAATATAAAAAAGCACGAATCTGCCTAAAAAAACACTGCAAGGCTAGCGATCTCGTATATACTAAATAAGAGGAGCATAACGGTGTCAATCGAAGCATTTTTTTCTCCAGAAGCCGTAGCAGTAATCGGCGCATCCACAAATCCCAGCAAGCTGGGATATGCTGTAGTTCAGAATCTGGTTGAAGGGGGATATCTTTCAGACGATCGCAAAGTCTACCCCATCAATCCGAAAGCGGATGAAATCCTAGGCCTGAAGGCTTATCCATCCATAATGGAAGTAGCCGGCCCTATCGATCTGGCTGTGATTGTTATCCCGGTAAAATATGTCCCCGAAGCACTGAAGATGTGTGGTGAAAAGGATATTCACGCCGTGATCATCATTACCGCAGGTTTCCGCGAGTCCGGCCGCGAAGGTATGGAACGGGAACTTGAGATTCTGGAAATCGCCCGCGAGTATAATATTAACATTGTCGGTCCGAACTGCCTCGGTGTTATCGATACTGTTACGCCGATGAATGCCTCATTTTCGGCAGGTTCTCCACCCAATGGCCCAATGGCCTTCATGTCTCAGTCGGGTGCTCTTGGTACCGCAATCCTGGACTGGGCGATGGCAGGTGAGCTTGGCTTGAGCCAATTTGTTTCTCTCGGCAACAAGGCAGATGTCGACGAAACAGCGCTGCTTCGTGCCTGGGAAGATGACCCTTCTTCAAATGTCATCCTTACATACACAGAAGGCCTTCCAGACGGACAGGAATTTATCCGGGTTGCGCGCGAAGTGAGCAAGAAAAAACCGGTTATTGCCCTTAAATCAGGCATCACCCAGGCTGGGGCACGTGCAGTCAGCTCGCATACAGGCTCACTCGCCGGTTCCGAGCAGGCCTACCAAGCCGCGTTCCGACAGGCAGGCGTCATCAGGGCAAACTCACTCCAGGATATGTTCGATTATGGCATCGCCTTCGGATATCTTCCTCCACTCAAAGGTGACCGAATTGCAATCATAACCAATGCCGGAGGTCCCGGCATTCTTGCAACAGACGCATTAGAAAGAGCTGGCCTTCAACTTGCCGAACTGGAAACCGATTGTGTGCGTGATCTCGAAGCCTTCCTGCCTGACGCAGCCAGTGCAGCCAACCCGGTCGATGTTCTCGGGGATGCCCAATCGGACCGCTACCGGAAGTCGATTGAGCGGGTCCTTCAAGACCCGAATGTCGATGCACTGCTTGTGATCCTCACCCCCCAGGCAAATACGGATATCAAGAACGTTGCTGATGTCGTTGTCGATGTTGCGAAGGACTCAGACATTCCGATTATTGGCTGCTGGATGGGTGAGGCTCGTGTGAAAGTGGGGACTGAAGTTCTCAAAGCGAATAATATTCCCAATTACTCCTACCCGGAACGGGCAGCCATGGTTCTGAAAGCCATGAGTACGTATCGCGGCTTCAAGAATGAACCTCTGCCCGAATTCGAACAACTCGACGTAGATAAGGACCGCGCTCGTAAAGCGTTTGATAAGGTGATTGCTGACGGCAGATACTCGCTGGGCGACTACGAATCCCGCGATATTCTTGAAGCATACGGCCTGCCATTCCCGGATGCACAGCTCGCCAAAAGCCCGGAGGAAGCAGCGGACATCGCGGCTGAGTTTGGCTTTCCGGTAGTGCTGAAGATCGCTTCGCCCGACATTCTGCACAAAACAGATGTTGGTGGCGTAAAAGTAGGTTTGGACTCAGCGTCCGATGTTCGTGACGCGTTCGATCTGATCACATACCGGGCACAGCGCTATGTGCCAGATGCCCGGATCTGGGGCTGCCTGGTCCAAAAAATGGCACCTTCAGGATTGGAAGTTCTTATCGGTATGAACCGTGATCCTCAATTTGGCCCACTGGTCACTTTCGGCCTGGGCGGTATTTTTGTCGAAGTATTGAAGGATGTCTCATTCAGGGTGGCACCTTTCTCACGCTATGAAGCAGAGCAAATGATTTATGAAATCCGTACCCGTGCCCTGCTCGACGGCGTTCGAGGTAATCCGCCCGCCGACAAGGAGGTGCTTATCGACGCAATCCTCAGAATCGGACAGCTTGTCACAGACTTTCCGGAAATCACCGAACTCGATATCAACCCCTTCATCATCTACGAAAAAGGGCAAGGTGGTATGGCAATTGATATGCGCCTGGTGCTTGATCCTGATAAGCATGCCAGGAGTTGAGCCATTCATCCGGACATTCAATGAGAGGAGGGAGTGCTTAAAATGAAATCACTCTACATTACCTCGGTTGAACCTTATTCAGGGAAAACCGCTGTTTGTCTGGCACTGGGAAAACAGCTTAAGGCAGACGGTTACAAAGTAGGGTATCTAAAACCGGTAAGCACCCAACCCTGGCGTACTCCAGTAGGGCAGCTTGTCGATCAGGATGTGGTCTTCGTTAAACGAATGCTCCAGCTCGAGGAAGATCCATCTGTTCTCTCTCCTGTTGTCATTACTTCATCCAAGCTTCGTTCCTGCCTGACGACAGGACCACAGGCAGATTACAATAAACTAATCCGCGATGCTGCCGCTGAAGCAGGAGAGGGCAAAGATATTCTCCTGCTTGAAGGCGGCAGCAGCCTGCGCGAAGGGCATGCCATGGGATTGTCCAATCTCAGCCTGGCAAAAGACTTCGCTGCTCCAGCCATGACGGTTATCCGCTACCGAAACGATATTCAGGTCCTGGACGACGCATTGGCAGCAAAATTCCGGCTTGGCGATCAGCTCAACTGTACTCTCCTGAACCATATACCATCCGAAGCAGAAGACTTTATCAAGGATGTTGTTATTCCATGTCTGGAGAAAGAAGAAATCTGTGTGCATGGTGCACTGCCGAAACGTCCGCGTCTTTCTGCAATCAGTATCGGCGAGCTGACTTCTGTCCTTGAGGCTGAAGTCCTCACCAAGGACATTAACCCGGACACGCTCGTCGAAAGCTTTGCAGTTGGTGCTATGACTCTCGACGCCGCCCTGGCACGGTTCCGCCATCAACGCAATAAAGCAGTCATTACCGGAGGGGATCGGGCAGAAATCCAGCTTGCAGCACTGGAAACCTCAACTGTTGCATTGATTCTGACAGGAAATCTACACCCGAGCTCACTTGTCGTTCAACAGGCGGAAAAATTGAACGTACCAATTCTTCTCGTCAAAGAAAACACCATGGAAACTGTCAATTCCATTGAGAATGTATGGAGTCGAACGCGCCTGGCCCAGCCAGAAAAACTCGATGCGTTTGTAAAATTAATGGAAGAAGAAGCCGTATTCGATTCGATCTATAAGACTCTAGGATTAGAACGCAAGAAGTAATCAGGGCGCGGGTACTTAATCCGTATATTTCGGGAGCCAGATAGTGAAGGTTGTACCTTCATTCAACTGGCTCCTGACTGTTATATCGCCATTGTGGCGGTTCAGTATCTCCTTGCAGATAGCCAGTCCAAGCCCTGTCCCCGATGTTTTCATTCTCCTGCTGGCAGAACCACGGAAGAAGCGTGAAAATAGCTGATCCTGCTCCTCTTCGCTTATACCAAGCCCTGTATCCTCCACATCCACACAAACCCCTTCCCTATCATCCTTCGAACAGATCAGCGTTCGGAGTGAAACACGCCCTCCCTTTGGTGTATACTGCAGCGCATTTGTCAGCAAATTTGCGATAACCTGGGAGAGAGCCCCCTCATCCCCCATTACTTTTGCAAGCGGTCGGGCGGGAAGGAATTCCAGCGCTACTTGATTCTCCCTGAACAATCGTCTCCTGTCCTCAACAAGGCGTTCAACGATAGCATTCAGATCGAGCTCTTGAATATTCATAGTGACAGTATCTGTATCAAGCCGGGATATCGCCAGGAGACTCTCAATCAAAGTTGTCAGACGCTCGGTTTCACGATGGAGTGTACTCATATACTCCGAACTCTTGTTTTCGCTCCCCATTTCAAGCAGCTCCAGATACAGCTGAATATTTGTCAGTGGTGTACGCAGTTCATGGGAAACATCCGCCACAAACTGTGTCTTGAGTTTGTCTGCTTGCTGCGCTTTCTCCAGCGCGCTTTCGAGCTCGGCTGTACGTTCGGCTACCAATTCCTCCAGCTGCAGTGTCTGGTTTCGCAGGCGTTCATACAATCCGGCTCGCTCTGAAGCCACTGCGATCTGATCAGAAATAAGCGTTAGAAGGCGGAGATCATCCATATGCAGCTTCCGTCTGCGGCTGGCCTCCACATTCAACATGCCTATCACTTCATCTGCCCGCATCAGCGGCACGGCAATTTCAGACACAATAAACTCTTTATCCCCGATAAAATCAGGGTCCTTGCTGCAGTCTTCTATGAGTAACGGTCTCTTTTCCCTTGCAGCCCTTCCGACGACTCCTTGATCGATTGGTATTCGCAAGTTTTCCTTTGAATGGTCGCCGTTTTTCGCTCTCAAACAAAGATGATCTCCTTCACGTAGAAATACTTCCACCAGTTCGAGATCAAGCAGGGCAGCAATCTGATCCGCCACTTCTTTCAACAGTGGTTCCAATTCAAAACGGCGGTTTACCGCCTGTGCAATTTGCTGCAGCAATTGTCTTTCGTTCAGTTTGCGTTGAAGTGATTGGTAGCTTGCTGCATTGGAAATAGCCAATCCCACCTGACGGCTTACTGCCAATACCATGTCAATCTGCGCCTGATCGAACTGCTTTTCTGACAGTATTGAAAGGACTCCATACAGATCCTCACCGGATATGAGCGGCACCGCTATCATGGCGACAACTTCATCCGGAATGGGTATCCCAAAATTTTTCCATCGAGGGTCTGAGCGAAAATCGTCAATTACTGCGCTTTCGCGGTTTTCCGCCACCCAGCCTTCCACACCTTCGCCTGCATGAATCCGCTTCTTTACAGACCAGGATGAAGCTTCTTCTCGTTCACGTGTATAAGTACAACTGGTTTCAATCTGATTTGTATCGGGAAAGTAAATGAATGCAGTTCCAAGATAGCCATCCAGATTTCTGGTAATACGTTCGGTTGCCTGCTTCAGGGTCTTCTTCAAACTCAGGCTGCTTCCGACCTCGCGTGCTACATCGTACAGGAACGATACACGGCGGCGTTCTGCATCCATCCTGTCGAACAGCCTTGCATTTTCCAGTGCAATCGCTGCCTGGTCGGCCATCAATTCAAGAACCCGAATCTCCGCATGTGAAAATTTATGCGGCTCATCATAGGCAACATTCATCACGCCAAGAACATGTTTGCCTACCTGAATCGGAAGCCCGATGATGGCTCCTCCCCAATTCCAGCTTTTAAAAAGAGGATGCTCATTTACGTTTTCAACAACAATACGTCGACCGCTTTGTGCAACACTGTATGTAAGTCCATCCTTTCGCGGTTCCTTGTAAGGCTCGGGTTGGTATTCACCCGACCACCTGGCAGCACCAAACATCAGCCGGTCACCCTCATACAGGAACACATGTGCATCTTCCCCGTTTACCATCTGCAGTGTTTGTTCAAGAATTGTTTCCAGAACCAGACGAATATCCAGGCTTGATGTAATGCTCAAATTCGCCTGGCGAAGCGCTTCCAGCTCGATGCTCCGCTTCTGCTCCGCCTCAAAAGCCTGTGTTTTTGCCAGTGCAAGTACTGCCTGTGCCGCAGCTTGCTCACACAGTTGTATCTCTTCCTCATGAAAGATATGATCATTCATAAACGTGAGAACTATGACGCCGAGCCATTGGTTACCAGTTATCAATGGCAGCACCATGCCAGTCCTGGATGACTGGACCAGTATCGATTTTTCCAGATTGAACCCGTTGTGGGAAAAATCCTCAAAAAGATAAGGACGGGCCGTACTCAAAACACTCCGTATCATCTCATGATCGTTAACACTGAGCTTCGTCTGTGGAAAAATATCACGTTCCGCGCCATATGCCGACATTGGTATCGGCTCTTCTCGATCCTCATCCCACAATACTATCAGGCATCCATCAGCGTGAATAAGATCTGCCATCCCCTCAGAGACAACCCGAAGCAGTGACTGTAAATCGCCGGCTCGAAGAGCCGCATTTGTCAGGTGATTCATCTGCAGTACACGGACTGCCCGCTCCTGTACTGTGGAAATCAGTGCCGAGTTTTCAACAACCATTGAGGCCTGGGATGCAAACAGCTGAAGGATTTCGTACTCTGCAGAAGAAAACTGCCGGGATTTCTCACGCGCTGCGAGGATAATGCCTTCAACAGCGTTATTGATAATAATGGGTTCTACTACAGCAAACAAATCATTATTTGAGGAGGGGAAATCAAGTCCCAGATCGTCAAGTGATGTCGAAGAAAGTACCAGTCTGTTGTGGACTTCATCACATCCTTTCCCCAAATCTCGTACTTTTTCCAGATCGAGTCCTGATAACTGGCTTATTTGTGGATATATCAATACGAGGGCATCAGAATCCTGATCCATTGCATTCATGACAATGATTCCCCCTGCGGTCTCGAGGACAATCTCAATTCTTTCAAGGATATTATAAAGAAGCTCAGAAATATTCTGCTTCTTTTTAATCCGCTGTGTAATAAATGATGTCCCTATTCTATCCATCCACAAACTCCAACATCAAACAGAAAGCGGTATGTTCAGGGCTTGACATAATCGTAAGCCTTGAACGAAAATTTACCACTCCTTGGTTACAGATTGGAATCTATCAGTTTATTGCATCGAATGCCATAAAAGGTAACCAAAAATCATCAATGGCGAAAGCTGCCATAATTTCATATCTTTTTCAACCGGGAATAAAGAAATACGAAGGAAACAGCAGCTTTTTACAAGTTCGTCTGTGAAACACCCTGATAACCTGAAGGGAATTACCGGCTGTAGCGATATGCGTAGAAACCGATCCCGCCGGCAGCCAGAAGCAGTACAACACCCAGGATTCCCAGTACCAGCGAGCGTTGATTAACCTGATCATTATCAGGGAGATCGATGGCTCCGCTGGTTTGTGCACCAAACTGGATATAGCTGACATCACCTGCCTCGAGTGTGATCCCCAGGTTCATGCTGGTCGTGGCATTATAATTTTCGGGGACGGCAGCACTCACATTGTAATCACCAAAGTCAACATTTTCGAAGCAGAAGCCCTCGGGATCTGTATCTGTTGTATGTTCACCTATCAGTGTTCCATCTACACTGATCACACTGATCTGCCCCTCAGGAAGCGCACTTTCTGTCTCGTCCAAACGTGCGTTCCCATTTTCATCTTCAAAAATCAGGATGCAAATTTCACCAACTCCATAGACCGGAGTGGGAGGGATTGCCAATGCCGTTTCAGTAAGTTGGGCTGCAGGCGGATCTGTTGCAGTAGGAAGAGGCGCATTACCAAGCAAAAGCTGCATGCCTGGTGTAATAAAATCGTCCGGCTGCATGCCGTTCAAGGCGTATAATTCCTCCAGTGTGATCCCTGCAACAGCAGCTATCGTCCATGGGGAATCGCCTTCCTGTACCTGGTAAATAATATTTCCATCCGCATCGGGGGTAGGCGTTGGGAACGTCCCCTGGGAAAGGGAAGAGGTCTCAACAGAGTAGAGGTTAAATGGATTGAGAAAGGCAGCAAGAAGTACTACAATCGGAATGCTGAGCATCAGCTTACTTTTATTACTCATACGAGCCATCCTCCGTTCCTGATTATAGCCTGATCACTGCTTCTGGAACAGATTAACAAAGTCTGCCGCACAAGAGTATTATGCTAAAGATAACGCATATCATCATGGAATCGTTACAATGTGCAAATTCTCTGGTATTATGCGGTTGTGTTGTGGAAAACCTGGTTTTTCCCGCAAGGAGGGAACCATGCCGCTTGATATGATTCTTGGCGCACAATGGGGAGATGAAGGTAAAGGCCGTATTACCGACCTGCTGGCAATAGAAGCAGACATCACAGCCCGATTTTCAGGCGGTGATAATGCCGGGCATACCATCACCGTCGGAAGCCAGATTTATAAACTGCACCTGATCCCCTCGGGTGTTATTCATCCGCATACAATCTGCATTCTTGGAAACGGGATGGTTATCAATCCCGAACGCTTGATTGTTGAGCTGGAAGACCTGGAAAAGCTGGGTGTTGATATCAGCCCTGAACGGATAAAAATCTCGCGTGCAGCTCATATTCTTACACCTGCCCACATTGCCCTGGATGTGGCACAGGAAACCCGGCGCGGTGGAGAGAAAATTGGTACAACGAAGCGAGGCATTGGGCCAGCTTATATGGATAAAACCGCTCGACGAGGTATTCGTGCCGGCGCCATGGAAAACCCTGAATCATTTGCTGATCTGATTAAACAGCACATCACAGACACAAACCACTTTCTCGAACAAATCTATGATCAACCGCCTCTCGATGCAGAGGAAATCGGATCCCTCTTCTATGAGATCGCGGTTCGATTAAAACCATACCTGGCCGATACAGGTTCAATGATCGCCAATGCCCTTTCAGAAGGGAAAAATGTCCTTGCAGAAGGCGCCCAGGGCACCCTCCTCGATATCGATCACGGCAGCTACCCCTATGTTACAAGCTCAAGCCCTACAGCACCTGGAGCCCTGCTCGGTCTTGGCATCGGACCCACACATCTGCGGCGCATTATCGGCGTTACCAAAGCTTTTCAGACACGGGTTGGAGAAGGCCCCTTCCCCACTGAACTTTCCGGCCTTGTTGGAGACCAGCTGCGCGGTACCGGTGAAAACCCCTGGGATGAATTCGGTACTACCACCGGCCGTCCACGACGCTGCGGGTGGCTTGATCTTGTCCTGCTCCGTTATGCCGCCAGGGTCAACGGCTTTACAGAACTCGTAATTACGAAGCTTGACATTCTCTCCGGAATCTCCCCGCTGCGAATTTGTACTGCCTACTCAAGCAGCGGTATTTCCTCTTCTATCCTTGCGGATACGCCTGACGCCGTTGAGGACTATACGCCAGAGTATACCGGCCTGCCGGGGTGGGAGCAGGATATAACAAGCGTAAGAGAAGCAGATCTTCTCCCTGCAGGAGCCCAGGATTATATAAAACTTATCGAGACTGAGACCAATCTCCCGGTACGAATGGTTTCAGTAGGCCCTGAGCGTGATGCCCTGGTCCACCGATAGTTCAACCACTCAACTCTCGGTTATAATTCTGCCATGGCTCTAACACCACGGAAAAAGACCCTGTTGTGGATCATTGGAATTCCTGTTCTCGCAGGGATACTCGCTGTATCCCTGTATCAAATTCCGTTTATCCATGAAAAATTATCCTGGCGTATTGATGAACTGCGTACACGGATAAAATACGCCCTGAACCCGCCCGAAGAAGCAGTATTTCTTCCGGAGCAGCAGGATGAACTTGCTACTATCGTTCAGGAAACATTGTCTGCGCTCACACCGGAGGCTACCGCAACACCTGAAACATCCACCCCGGAACCGCCGACACCAACACCCACTCTTCAACCGCTCCCTGAGTCTGTCATACTCGAAGGCGTACAATACGAAGACCAGCACAACCGTTGGAATTACTGCGGCCCCTCCAATCTCTCCATGTCGCTCACTTTCTGGGGATGGGATGGCAATCGGGATATCGTTGGTGAATACGTAAAGCCTTCCGACAAGGACAAAAATGTCCTCCCTTCCGAAATGGAGGAATTTGTCCGCACCCAAACATTTCTCAACATGCTTATCCGCCAGGGGGGCGATATCCAGGTCCTCAAACAGCTGCTGGCTGCCGGCTTCCCGGTTCTGGTTGAAAAAGGATATTATGAAGTGGATTACACCGGCACCCTCGGCTGGCTTGGCCACTACCAGTATGTTACCGGGTATGACGACTCGATCGATTCCCTCCTTGTTCAGGATACATACATCACCGACGGGCAAAACCACTGGACGACATACGACGAATTCCTGGATGGCTGGATCTCATTCAACTACATCTTCATGGTTGTTTACCCTGCGGAACAGCTGGAGGCACTGAATACAGCACTGGGCCCATGGATCGACGCCAGCTGGGCCGCGCAGCACGGACTTGATACAGCCACTGCACAAACGCAATCCGAGACCGGATTGAACGAGTTTTTCGCATGGTTTAATGTCGGCACCAGCCATGTTGCCCTCCAACAGTATGTGGACGCCGCATATGCCTATGACCAGGCTTTTGCCGTCTACGCCGCTATGCAGGTCGACGATGTCTCCCGCCCATACCGAATTATGTGGTATCAGACCGGCCCGTATTGGGCATACTACTACAGCGGACGCTATACGGACGTAATCAACCTCGCCAACACTACATTGCTCGAAACAGTCAGCGAACCGGTGCTTGAGGAAAGTTTCTACTGGCGAGGATTGGCTTATGAAGGGCTGGGAGATCTTGACCAGGCTGTATACGACTGGCAAGTCGCTCTGGAATTACATCCTGATTGGGATCCGGCTCGATTCCAGCTTGAAAGAGTCGGGGCATATCCGTAAGGAACAAATTTCGCTTTACAATAGGGGCTGCCTCATGGAACCAGATACACAAAAGGTGAAGGAAAAGAAACCTCTCTTATCGCATGTCGCCCGATCTTCACTTCTGCTGGCCGTCTTTTTTACTCTCGACAAATTATTCGGGGTTCTCCGCCAGGTTGTAATCGGCAGGCAGTTCGGCGTCAGCACAGATCTTGACGTTTTTAACGCTGCGAACAATCTGCCTGACCTCCTTTTTGCTGCCATTTCCGGCGGAGCACTTGCGGTAGCTTTTATACCTGTGCTCTCTGAAACACTTGATCGCTCCGGCCGCGAATATCTCTGGAGTCTATTCAGTCGTGTTGCAAACTGGGCGTTTCTGATCACAGCATTTATTTCCATCATTCTGGCTGTCTTTGCCAACCAGATTGTCCAGGCAGAAGCCGGTATTGTCCCGGGTTTCAACCAGGAAATGCAGAATCTTGTTGCTGATTTGATGCGATTGAACCTGATCGCTACCCTGATCTTCTCACTCAGCGGCCTCGTCAGCGCTGGGCTGCAAGCCAATCAACACTTCCTTCTTCCCGCTCTGGCACCAGTATTGTTCGACATCGGCCAGATCTTCGGAGCTCTTGTTCTTGCCCCCGCCGAAGGGTATCAAATTGGAACCTTCACCCTTCCAGCTTTTGGGCTGGGAATCCATGGGCTGGTCTATGGTGTGATCCTTGGATCTGTACTCCATCTCGTCATCCAGGTTCCAGGCTTGATTCGGTTCAAGTTCAGATGGACACCCAGCTTGCAGGTGCGTTACCCGGGAGTACTGCGTGTTGCGCGTCTGTTTGCGCCGCGTATTCTCACCATCGGTGCTTTTCAACTTATCTTCGTTGTCCAGGATAATCTCGCCTCCCGACTCGATACCGGCTCAATCACAGCACTCGCTTATGGTTGGTTGATCATGCAGGTGCCGGAGACAATTTTTGGAACAGCTATCGGAACCGCCATTCATCCCACACTCTCGGAACATTTTGCGCGAAAGGATGATCAATCCTTTGCTGCCTCCGTTCAACGCGCCATTCAAACGATTCTTGCACTGACAATACCTTCAGCCGTTCTGATGTCAGTAACGATCCGGCCTCTTGTCGGGGCAGTTTTCGGGTTTGACGCATATGGCACAACCCTGGTCGTTCACGCTGCCTGGGCCTATCTGCTGGGATTGATTGGCCATTCTCTACTTGAGATTGCCGCTCGTGCTTTTTATGCTCGGCAGAACGCTCGTATACCGCTTCTGGGCCGCGGTATTGGCACCGTCATCTTTATACTCTCCGGAATTTTATTATATCGATGGATGGGTGCCGCTGGTATCGCATTGAGCAACAGCCTTGCGTTTACACTGGAAACAGCCCTGCTGCTGTATCTGTTGTCCCGCAGCCATCCAACCATCCTGCAGCAGGGGAAACCTCTCATCCGTATCATTGGGGGAACGGTTCTGGGTGCAGGTGTAAGCCTGCTTGTTGGCTCTCTCGTAAGTTACTCCCCGCTAATTTCAGGCAGTGCCGCATTAGCTGCAGGAGCACTCGTTGTGATCCCATTTTTACTGCCTGAACTGCGCCAGCTGCGAAGCCTCTGATCGCTGCCATATACAGTTTTTATCAACCTGTATAAAAGAACCTGAAGGATTTATCTTCAATTCCGTCAGGTTCCATGCCATTCTGGTTTTGTATAGCTGAATAAAAAAATCAGTCACCGGGTGCTGCAATACAGGAAGATTCTTGAGAACGAATGTGTTCGTTCTTTCCTGACAGGTATTCCTGTATGGCTGCCGCTGCTTTCCGTCCGGCACTCATAGCCAGAATCACTGTTGCGCCGCCGGTAACAATATCGCCTCCTGCAAAAACCCCTTCCTTACTGGTGCACATAGAATCACCATCAACAACGATATTT
>Ga0272441_10002141_pt1 | contig 40715 bp, 23 predicted proteins | sample SSMProp6N_FD_193582 | JGI IMG/M metagenome (GOLD analysis project Ga0272441, IMG submission 193582) | Marine sediment archaeal communities from Little Sippewissett salt marsh, Falmouth, MA, United States - SSM-Prop-6N | ecosystem: Environmental > Aquatic > Marine > Wetlands > Sediment ... | reverse complement strand
TTGAAGGGATCACTGTGGCACATGCAAACAGAAATTGAAATCGAAAACGGTTAGAATCTTCTGGAAATTAAATAACAGTCAAGGCTTACGGACGCCAAAAAAGAATTTCACCGGACAGTAGTGGGTTTGACTGCATTGTCGCCGGCCAGCCCATAATGATGCTTTACGCTGAAAACCGCGGCGCTTTTGCGAGTCCCGAGCAATGGACCATCGTCCGCGGGATGAATAATCCATGCATCGTCAATTTTCCTAATCCTGCCGTCGTGCGCATCGAAAACATCTACCTCGCGTACACGGACGCCGGTGGGTACGGAGAAGGTTGGGCGGGAAGAAAGATCCTGGAGATGGTTTCGCTCGATGGTTTGGATTGGACACCGCTGGGGTTTATTGAACATGACGCAGACGTGCAGGCCAATCACGTGCCAGAGGCTTTTGCGTTAACTGAAGGCGGAAGCACATGGCTTTACCTGACCTACGGCGGCCAAGTCCCCGGAGACTACCGCTACGACCGTATCCGCGCCAAACGGCGCCGCCTCACCCCAGCGGAACTGGAGTCCTACCGGACCTTGTGCAACCGTTGCGCCTCCGGTTTATTGCCGTAATGTGCGGTCCTCTCGCCACGCTTGAGAGAGTGACGATACTCTAGTTCGGTTGAGCCATCGCTCCAAGTTTTTGGAGAGCTCAAAGCCGGTTCTTGTGTGGCGTTGCGATACGCCGTCGTCCATTACATCACCGCCGCACGCGCCATAGCCGGCAGGCCAAACGTTGTTTCAAGTACACACGCAGACTCCTAAGCCCGACGAAAACGGCAGAGGTTGAAAGATGGCTTACTGTTTTTGGCGCCTTGCCTGCAGGTCGTACGCGGGCAGTTTCTTTTCGGCGAAGACCGGTTTGAACCGGGCGAACCGTTGCCGCCCGTTGACCACCGGCACACTGGCCCAGTCCTCGCCGATGAGTGGTTTGGCGTATGCCACGAACTCGTCGGTGACGTCGATCTTGTTGTCGGCCAGCCAGGCCTTCGGGAATTCGCGTTCGCTGTTTGCGACGTCTTCCAGCGGCACCTTGTTATACTCGACGTTGTAGATCACGCCCGGTTTGCGGAGGATTGTGGCCATGTAGCCGTTTTGACCGTCGGCGGCGATAGTGACGGCTTTCTGCCCGACCTTGTAGGCCTCGTCGAGGTCGACGACGGAGGCATAGAGGCAGGTATCGCGCTGGTCGGTGCCGGAGACTTGTCCGCGCGCGGCGCCAGCGACGGGCAGGCCGCGGTCATTGAGCATGTTGACAACCTGTTGGGCGACTGTGGTTTTTGAGGCGCCGTACTGGGCGTGGCCGAAACTGTCCTTGGTGAATCCGAGGTCGCCGAGCTCGAAGCCTTCACTGACGACGACGACGCATCGGCCGTCCTGCTTGAGCTGGTCATTGACGCGGTCGCACATTTCTTCTGCGGAGACGCCGGCCTCGGCCATGTAGATCTGCAGCGGCATCTCGCGCTTTGGGTCTGCGAGCCGCGCTGCAGCGGGGATGAAGCCGATCTTCCGGCCCATGGCCTGCAATACTAGCACGGGGTCGGCGGGCGATGAGCCGGCGTTTTCCTCGTTGGCGTTCTGCACGATGCCCATCCAGTAGCGGGCCACGCTGCCGTATCCGGGCGTGTGGTCGATAAGCTTGAACTCGCTGTCGCCAACATCATTGTCGATGGTTTTAGGCACGCCGACGGCGATCAGGTCGAGGCCTTCTTCGTGGGCGAGCTTGCTGATCTTGTTGGCGGTGTCCATCGAGTCGTTGCCGCCGTTGTAGAAGAAATACCCGATGTCATGCGCCTTCATGACGTCGATGACGCGCTGAAAATCCTCGTCCTGTCCCTTTTTCAGCTTATACCGGCACGTGCCGATCGACCCCGCGGCGGGCGTGTAACGGAGCAGGGCGACTTCTTCTTCGTCCTGCGCGGATAGGTTAAGCAGTTCTTCTTTGAGGACGCCTTCGATGCCGTGCCAACCGGCGTAGATGGCGCCGAACTTCTGAGGGAACATTTGGCAGGTTTCGATGACGCCGCGCAGCGAGCTGTTGATGACTGGGCTCGGTCCGCCGGATTGAGCTACGATAACGTTTTTACCCATAGTGTGTTTACCTCCTTGCGCTGGACGGCGCCCGCCGTTCGCTTTACGTTTGCAGTTTAGTTTCAGCGCCGCAGACAGCGACACGCCCCGCGGTCACGCAGGTTGATGCTTGCAGGGTTGCGGGACCATATCATTTTTCCCTTGCGCGCTTCCGAGACACCTTCCGCTGCACCCCCGTCTCACACCGACAGAAGCCGCAGGCGCAGCAAAGCTGCACCTACAACGGCGCCGGCAGCGACCAGTGTCAGGAGACCGGCGATTCCCGCCGCGGGAAGTTCAGTTGGATGTTCAGAATCGTACGGGTCGCTTCCCAGCGCCCATTCAACAGCGTCAGGAACTCCGTCGTCGTCGCTGTCGGTATCCAGGTAATTCGGAATCCCGTCTCCGTCGCTGTCATCGTTTCCTTCGTCCGCGTCGGTGATCCCGTCGCCATCCGAGTCCAAGGGCGCCAAGGCCATCAGGCCCCAGAGATTCTCGTGGTTCCACGCGTCAGTAGTGCCGTCCGCGGACCAGAATATCCATCCCTGCGGGTAGGAACTGAAGTCACTATCGACAAACTCCGCGTTAAAACCATATGACTTTCCCGGCTCCATTGTTTGTAAATTGTGTCCTGAAACCTCGTCAAGAGGTATTCTTTCTTCGAACACGTAGCGGTAAGGGCCTGAACCCGTAACCGTGATTGCGACAAGCCAATTCACCTGATCAGGTTGGGCGCCCGGTCCCGCGCTTTCTCCAGTATTGTTCGTGGTAAAATCGCAGTTTTCCGTGTAGCAATTATAGTCAGTGCTCACGCCGAACTGTTCGTAGCCAATCTGGTTGGCGATAGGCGGCGATGGTATGTTTGGGCGCGCCGCATTTGTACTGTCGATGTAAATGTGCAGGGCGTCTTCTTGCCAGGCAGGATTCGAGTTGTCCAGGGCGGGACGGGGCTCGTAGAAGTCGTCAAGAATCTCTGCAAGGACATAGAGGTAGGCCCCGTCATGGACCAAATGGAGACTGACTTCTCCATCCGCACGGTCTGTCATGCTGTCAATTACGGTAGTGCCGTAAGCCTCCGATGTTGCCGCCAGTCCATCTCCTTGGTAGAATGAAACTCCCTGTGTCAGAAGTTCCGCAGGCCAGTCGTTGCCATTGCCATCGATCACAGGGGCTTGAGTCCATGGCGGCAAGTAAGGGACGTTGATGACTGGCCTTGTGACATCCCCGGCCGCTTCACCAATCGTAATGGCCAGTGACAAAAAGACAATCGGGAGACTCTGCATCATTTTCATTATTGCCTCCTTTGCGTTATCAAGGTGATGAGCCTCAAGGCAGCACTGTGAAGCTGCGGTCAAAAACCTTCCCTTACCGTTGTCTTTAGAACGGATGTACTTCTCGTTAGAATTTATTTCCTCCATGGCGGAACGTTGGGCAAGTATGCATCGAATTCTTGTGCTTGATCTCCATGGTGTCAAACGCGCAGCCGTCGGAGTCGATAGTGAGGCAACATAGTGGTTAGACTCCTGAGAACGCAGAAAAACCGCCGTCGATGGGGACAACGATGCCGGTTACAAAACGGGAGGCTTCAGAGGCGAGCCAGAGGGCGACACCGCAGAGGTCTTCGGGGTTGCCGAACTCACCCATGGGGGTGTGATTGATGATGGTCTGTCCGCGCGGCGTCCAGTCGCCGGTCTTCGCGTCCGTTACGAGAAACCGGTTCTGGTCCGTCAGGAAAAAGCCCGGTGCAATCGCGTTAACACGCAGGCGCGGGTTGTATTCCTGGGCGAGGTGCACGGCGAGCCATTGGGTGAAGTTGCTGACGGCTGCCTTTGCGGCGCTATAGCCGGGTATGCGGGTGAGCGGGCGGAACGCGTTCATCGAACTGATGTTTATTACCGAGCCCCCGTCCGGATTGTCTTTCATGCGCTCGAGAAAGACCTGGCAGGGGACGATTGCCCCGGCAGTCAAATTGAGGTCGACCACTTTTTGAATGGCATCCGGCGGGATGGCAAAAAAACTCTGTTCATCGGAAGTCGTGGCGCCTTTCATGTTGCCGCCGACGCCATTGACGAGGATGTCGACGCGACCGAAATCCCGGTAAACGGCTTGACAGCAGGCTTGCACGGTTTCGCGCCGGAACACGTCGACCTCGTAGCTCTCTGCCTTGCCACCCGCGGCTCGAATCGCTTCCGCGACCGCTTGCGCTTCTTGAGCGCGGAGGTCCGCCACCGCGACTGTTGCGCCGGCCGCTCCGTACGCCTTCGCAATCGCGCCGCAGAGTACGCCGCCGCCCGCCGTGACAACGGCTACTTTGCCCTTAAGCCCAAACAAATCAACCACTTTCACAAAGCTACTCCTCCGGTTTTTGCATCATACCCTCGCAACGTTACACGCTGGATCACCGGTTGCGCATTCGGACTTTCCTCAGCCGTGACCGGCGCTCAATGTGTATAAAAAGTTCCTGCGCCGGCAGAATGGAAAGGCATTGTAAGCAGGCAAATGGGCAAATGTCAACGTTGGCATATCCAGTTGCCAATCGGTCATCTGCGGGAGTCGGCATTTGCTTTTGTCCGGGTGCGGCGGGCGTATTGGTTTCTAGGCGGACTCACGGACAACGAGCGTGGATGGCAGAATCACGTTCTCTTTTTCCAGGCTGACCGATGCGGCTTTGACTCGTTTCAGGAGCAGGCGGGCCGCCTGACGCGCTAACTCTTTTGATGGCTGGGCGACGGTAGTCAATCGGGGCCATAGAAGCGCCGCCATTTCGATGTCGCCAAAACCGACCACGGCAATTTCGCCAGGCACCGCGACGCCGTTGTCGTGGAAGGCAGAAAGCACGCCGGCGGCCATCTTGTCCGAATACACCTGGACAGCTTCGGGTTGCGGCTTCATGGAAAGGCATCTAAGGGCGGCCTTGCGCCCGCCCTCATACTCGGAGTGGGAAAGGGGCACGGCGATGATCCTGTGCTCAAGTTTGAGTTCTTCCATTGCGCGGTCATACCCCAGAAGGCGGGTGCGGCCGCTGACGTGACCGAGAGGCTGGTCGAGATAGCCCAGGTAGACGATTCTTTTCAACCCTTTTTCGGCGAGATATTTCACGGCTTGATACACTCCTTTCGGACGGTCCATGTCGACGGAATCGACGTGGGCATCTGAAGAGTCAAGCGCGACGCAGGGGACATCTTTGGCCTCAATAAGCGCGATGGACCGCTGAATTGGCATGTGGCACTGCGGGAAGAAAGCCACGCCCGCAGGCGACCGCTTCAGAATCCAACTCATAACTTGCTGATGGCTGTCGGCACTCTTTGCGGCATGTGGCCCAACAACGATATTTACGGGGTAATTGGCCGAACGCATTTCATATTCAAAAGCGCCCAATTCAACTACGTGCAAGTCGTCCATCCGCGCCGGTATGACCGCCACAATCTCAAAAGTCTTGCCCATTCTGAGAGAGAGCGCGCAAATGTTTGGCTCGTAACCCATTTTGTTGGCCAGTGCAAGAACCTTTGTGCGCACGGCGTCACTCACCATCGGGCTATCATTCATCACCCGGCTCACGGTACGGATTGAAACACCGGATGCCTGGGCGATGTCTTTGAGGGATGCCATTACATTTTTCCTACGGTTCAGGCAAAAGTCACATCAGTTATGCCTACGTTAGCATATACGGGAAAAGATTGCAATCAAGGTTTCGTTGCAAGACAGTTCATAAATTTTGATTGGCTTTAGTGCAATGTGTGGTTTGACTTGCCCGGCTGGCGACCTTATTCTATGTCCAACGTTGGCATTACAAGGGGCTTTATCTGGTGTACCCAATTCTTTGCTTATGAAACGCGTCAAAAGAGACTTTGTGCTGGTCGGAAGTACAGGGAAATATGCGGGACTTGCAGTGCGGCAGACGAGGCCTGTAAAACTGCGGGAGTTGAACCCAGTCCAAGGATACGTTGTGCGCGCTGTCATGCCGGACAGGCAAACACATTGGAGGCCCGAATGTACGGTCTGCCGATGATTGATATTGCCGTCATCGTCGGTTATTTCGCCGTTGTTATTGGGATTGGGGTCTGGTCATCACGGCGGGTGAAAAACCAGGAGGACTATTTCCTTGCCGGCCGCCGGTTCGGCAAGTTCGTGCAGACGTTCGCCGCGTTTGGGCAAGGGACGTCTTCTGACACGGCCGTGGGGGTAACGACGACGACCTATTCCAACGGGGCCTCGGGCATCTGGTCATCGTTGCTGTATTTGTTCGCCACGCCGATGTACTGGCTGATAGCGCCTTGGATGCGGCGGCTGCGCGTTTTGACGCTTGGGGATTTCTTTGCTGAACGATACGGTTCAAAACGCATGGCGGGGGTTTACGCCATCATCGGTTCCGTCGGGATGATGGCTTTTATGGCGCTCGGTTTCAGCGCGATGACGAAAACGATAGGCGGCATAATTCCGAAACCCATTTCTGAATTCACGTCGGTCGACCGGGAAGCCTATCAACTCGCGTACGATGACTCGGTGAGGACAAAGGGGCTGAACCCCGAGAACTTGCTTACGCTCGAGCAATTCAAGCTTCGGGAAGAGTTGGAAACGACACCCGACACGCAGCTGACCGCGGTGGAACGGGCGCAGTTGGCCGTGCTGCTGAATCGCGCGCCGGCGATTCAAGTCAACTACATGAGCGAGCAGATGATTATCTGGGTGGTCTGCCTGGTTGTTTTGGTGTATGCCGTAATGGGCGGGCTCGAAGCCGCCTTCTTGACAGACACGCTTCAGGGCTTTTTCATTCTAATCTTATCGGTGATGCTGATCCCCTTCGGTTGGCACGCGTTGAACCAACAGTATGGCGCTAGCGGAATTCGAGGCGCCATGGGCGTTGTTCATGAACGCTTGCCGGAGTCTTTTTTTGAGGTTTTCGGGTCGCCTCTCAGTATCGATTTCACCTGGTACTACATCTTGGCCTTGATGGCCATGGCGACACTGACCGTTATGATTCAGCCCAATCAGTTGGTCGCGACAGCGTCGGCGCGGGATGAGAAAGCGGCGCGCTACGGGTTTACCTACGGCTCTTTTCTGAAGCGCATTTGCACGGTGTTCTGGGGCTATTTCGGCCTGATGGCCATTGTATTGTATTCGGGGCGCGTGACCGACCCGGACTTGGTATGGGGCTTTGCGGCCCGCAATTTGCTGGGCCCCCTGAATCTGGGCCTGCTCGGACTCATGATTGCGTGCCTGATGGCCGCGTTGATGTCGACGGTTGACGCGTTGATGCTGACCAGTTCGGCGCTTCTGACGCACAATGTTTACATGCCGCTGGCGCCAAACCGCCGCCCGGGTCATTACGTGTTCGTTGGCAAACTGTTCGGGGCAGGGATTGTGATTGGGGGCGCGTGGATTGCCCTGCAGTTTGACACCATCCTCCAGATAATGAAGTTTATTTGGGAGATGAACGTCATGCTGGCGCCGGCTTTCTGGCTGGGCATGAAATGGCGGGTTGCCAACAGGATCGGCGCGTGGACCTCGATTATCTTCGGCGCTGCGCTTTTTCTAATATTACCGATTGCGTTGCCCATGGTAATGCCTTCGCTCCGAACAGTTCCGTTTTTGCTCAAGACGACGAACCCCGCGCCAATCTCGCGCACTTACAAAGCAGGCGAGGCGGACGTGGAAGTGCGCCAGCGGCAGGTTACGGCTTGGGAAGCTCTCCATGCGGATGGGCACGCAATAACCGAACGGCCGGAAGAACTGAAGGTGGGCCAGGCGTTTGAAGTGGAATATGCCCTTCCCAAGAAGGCCGTCTTTTGGACCCAGGGCATAAAAGAGGACGCAACGGGCATCCAGTCCGGACGGGGCGCAATCAGTCTTGAACTGGTCGCGCTTGACGCGATGGGTATTAAGCTTGAACGCAATGCCTACGCGCTGAACGAGACAATCCGGATCCTGATTCGAACTTTCCTGCCGTTCCTCATTATGATAGCAGTCTCCATGCTGACACCCGGAGATCCGAAGAGCCTGCTGGACCGCTTCTATGCGAAGATGCGGACTGTGGTGCAAACGAACCGTGAGGAGGATGAACGTGAGTTGGCGCTGTCGCTTGAAAACGTCGACCGGCACGCGGATATGGTGCTGTTTCCCAGCTCGAATTGGGAATTCTATCGCCCAACAAAGGAAGATGCGTACGGCTTTCTCGCCTGCATCGGCGGCGCGGTCGGTGTTGTACTGCTCATGATGGTTATGGTCCAGTTTGGCGGCTGAGGTCAAAGCTGAAACCTGGGCAGTTCGCGAACGTGTCTCTTTGTCTTCAAGAGGAGTTTGCTGTGGCACGAATATTGCTTGTCCTTGTTTTTTGCGCGGCGGGCGCCGGGGTCACAAGCGCGGGTGAAACACCCTCCGAGCGCTGGCTTAGCCGTTTCAAGTTTGAGCTGCCAGCCGCTGCACAAGAAGGGGTCTGCTCCGGCACAATAGGCGACCTGCCAAAGATCGAGGCCGCCTCCCAAACGGCCGGCGCCCAGCTTGTGCGCGTTTCGGTCCCGTTCAAGCCGGGTGCGTTGCCGTGCGAGCTTGGGGTCAAGGCAAGGTGCGGCGACAGCGCAATCACCCCCGACCTGCGCATCCTCACCCGCCATCCCGGCCGGCCCGCTTCCGTTCGGCGCGCAATCCTTACGTTTCCCGCCGATTTCGACGCGGGCGAAACCAAGACATTCGCGCTTGCCCTTGCTCCACAGCCGCCGTCAAGCCGCCACGAGCTTGTTGAAGAAAGCAGCAGGTGGGCGGCGACTCTCGGCGATGCCTCCGTTTCTATTGCCGGCGACGGCGTTGCGGTGTCACTCGGCGGCGAGTCTTTCAACGCCCGCTTCGTTGGGCCGGCGACTGAATCGGGCGCGTCACTGTTTGGAGAGGTCATCGAATGGGGCAGCAATTACTGCTGGATTCGCGTTTTGCAGCCGGACACCCTCTGGCCGCGCATCATTGAAGTAAGGATAGACTCGACAGGCAACGTCGCCGTCCAGGCGCATCTGCAGCGGCTGGGCAAGGGCGACGCCACCGCACCCGAAATGGGATGGGAGGTCGTTGGGCCTGAACTCGACTCGGCGGTATCCCACTCTTTTGCGGAAGGTGCGTCTTGCACAGTTGCCGCCGCAGGAGCAAGCGTTTCCTTTCCCACCGCCGCCTGTTACCGCCGCGGGCGTGTGGATGCCTTGAATGACGCCGACGGGGGAAAGGTCCGCTACGTCCGCTGCACGCCGGATGAGAAAGTCCCCTTCCAGGAGTCGGCATGGCGTTCGGCGGCCATTGTGATAAGCAAGCCGGGGGCAACGCCGCTGAACAGCCTGTTGGAGCCGTGCACACAGGTGCGCGTTGCGGGGGTCGCGGGCAGCGAGGCGAAAAGCCTGGATCTCTGGCCTGTCTTGTCCGAGCTTGACAAGTACACTTGTGAAGCCATCTGCGCGAGCATGCTGCGCGGCGACGACTATGGCAATGTTACATGCTTTCAACGCGGGGGGGCGGCGGGCGCATTCGGCATGAACCGTCTTAACCACTGCGGTTCCATTTTTGAGTTGGCGCGGGCCCGGCATTCCCGCGCATTGCGCGAAACAGCGTTGCTGTGGTGCATGAACATGTATGATCTTTCCATCTGGTGGGCCGATGCTGAAGAGTTTGGCGGCACCCGCTACAACAACGCCGTCGTACAAGGATCGAAAGAACACGAGGGCGACAACTCGTTTATGTGGCGCGGCAACAATGCCGTGGGCTTCTGCACCAAGGGGTTCGAGAATTTTTTTCATGCGTATGAAGAAACTGGCGATCCCCGCATGAGCACTGCCTTGCGGGCTCAAACCTCGTATGCGGAGCGCTTCATTCACACGGACCAGGGCCAGTGCCGCAACATCGGCGACGTCGCCGACTTCATGGCCCTGTACGAGGTCACGGGCCTCACGAGATATCTTGACGAGGCCCTGCGCCTGTTCCGCGAATTGCGAACAAAGCTGTCGGCCGGCGATCTGTTCAGCCAGGGCGGTGAACCCATCGTGGAAGACGGCCCTTTCATTGACGACGACGAGGCCGGATACCGCGCGCCGTTTGCAAAACCCTATATTATCGGGTATGCGCTTGCGGGTCTGCCCGACCTCCTGCGGGCGTGCCCGGCCGAGCCCCGGTTACGCGATGTGGTCCGGGCGGCGGCCGATTTCTTGGCGTCGTCGCAAGACCCGTCCGGTGGATGGCGTTATCCGCATCCCCAAAGCTCGCGCCTGCTGTTCAGCAGCATTGAGCACGCCGCCCAGATTTGCCAAGCGGCCAAAGTTCTCGAAGAGCGGGGTGAAGAAATAGGCCATCTGGTGGATGCGGTGGAGCGCAACTTGCAGCAGCGAGTTTGCAGTTTTGAACGCAGTGGCAAGATCCTTACCGCTTTGTCCGGGTGGGAATTCGCACCCGGCAACATCCAGGAAGGCTTAAGCATCTACGATCTTTACGACAAGCCCGCAGACCGAGACCCTGCGCGGGATTACACCGAGGGACAGGTCTCTCTGGGCCTCTCGCCGCCGGAAGCGCTTGTTTATTTCGCCGAAGCGCTCGAGTTTTACATGGCCCACCGGCCCGCGGAACGCCTGTTCCACCCAAACAAGACGCTCCGTCTTCTGCTTGAACGTATGCCGGCTCGATCAGAAGTGCCCGCCCGCGCGCCCGCCCCGCCAGTCTCCTGCGGCGTAACAGATAACCTGCCTCATTTCCGCGATGAGAAGGTGGCCCGCATGGATTTTCCATTGGCCTATGATCGAGCCGGGATGGCCTTCGGCCAATGGCGCAAACGGGGTCGGGAGGTTTTCATGAATTGTCTGCCGCCACGCCCGCCTCTGGCGCCGTTCCAGCCGCAGATTCTCGCCGTGGAAGATCGGGGCGCGTATGAGGCCAGGAAAATGGCGATTAACCTTTCAGTGGACACGCGCGCGACCGCATACCTTCTGGTGCCAAAAGGAGAAGGGCCGTTTCCCGCAGTCTTGGCGCTTCACGACCACGGAGCCCATTTTTCCATCGGCAAAGAAAAAGTCGTTCGGCCAATTGGAGAATCCAAGGAACGCGTTCAAGATGCCCAAGACTGGGTCGGCCAGTGCTACGAGGGCGTTTTCATCGGAGATGAACTTGCCTCTCGCGGCTATGTTGTGTTCGCCGCCGCCGCCGCCTATTGGGGCGATCGCGGGCATTGCGAAGAGGACGACAGCTACGAGGGCCAGCAGGCTTTTGCGGCGAACCTGTTTCAGCTTGGGTCTGCCTGGGCCGGAATGATCTTGTGGGACGACATCCGGTGTGCCGAGTTCGTGCAGGGGCTGGCCGAAGTACATCCCGAGCGTATCGGCGCGGTCGGGTTGTCCATGGGCAGCAATCGCACGTGGCACCTCGCCGCCGCCACAGATATCATCAAGGCCGGAGCCGCTATTTGCTGGATGGGGGACACCCCAACTTTGACGACTCCAGGCAACAACCAGACCACCGGTCAGTCGGCGTACTCGATGCTCTATCCCGGCCTGCGCAACTTCCTTGATTATCCTGATGTCGCTTCGCTTGCCTGCCCTAAACCAATGCTTTTTTACAATGGAACAGAAGACGGTCTCTTTCCTGTGTCCGGCGTGAAAGCCTGTTACGATAAGCTTCGCCTGGTATGGAGGGAGCAAGGCTGCGGAGACCGCCTCGTTACGAAACTGTGGAACGTGCCCCACGTGTTTAACCGGGAGATGCAAGCCGAAGCTTTCGACTGGCTCGACAAACAGCTCAAACCTTGACGCTCCCGCTGCAAGCAGGCAACGAATTCAATCAGCGCCGCAGACGGCAACCGCATCAGGCGGCGCACCATCCTCGGTTATAACGCGGCATGACTGGGCATCCTCTCCGACCAGAACGATACCCGCGGTATCGGCGCCTTTGACGCGCAGATCGACGTCTTCCGCACCCGTGAGCACGGTATCTTCAAGAATGAAGTTTTGGCAGCCGTCCAGCGTCATGGCTTCGCCTTTTGCGGTGGAGATCCTCAGCTTCTTGGCGCGCAGGTCCCGCACGTTTGCAATTGCGGCGCCCGACGACGCGTTTATGATGGATACGTCCTCCAGGACGAGATTTTCGATGGGCCTGAAGGGAAGGCCGGACATGTTGACGGTGATGCCGCTGTTGTCGGCATGAAGGCCTTTGATAAAGATGTCGCGAAACGTTGGTATGGCGCCGGTGTTGCCGCCGAACCAGGCGCTGTAGGATGTCGTGAACGTCATTGTATCCATGTACATGCGCGTCGCTTTGACGTTTGTTATGTGGATGTTTTCGACAATGCCTCCACGTCCGAGCGTCGATTTGAAGTAGAACGCGTGGTTCATGTCGGCGTGATGATTGTCGTGATACAGAACATTGCGTATCCCGGCCGTAGTCAGGCTGCCCAGCGCGAAGCCGCCCCAATATCCGCCGCTGAAACGGTTGTGGCGGACAATCACGTTTTCCGACGGCTTGTTGACGCGCCGCCCGTCGTCGTTGACGCCCGTGTGAAAAGCGACCGCGTCATCTTCGGTGCTGAAAAAGCTGCGCTCTACAATAAGGTTGCGCGAGGAATCCGCGCAGATGCCGTCGCCGTTCGGGCCTATGGTAAACACCTTGATGCGCCTTGCCAGAACGTTTTCGCAGTAGACGAGGTCTATTGTCCAGAAGGGCCCGCTTTCAAACGTAATGTCTTCGATAAGGATGTTTCTGCAGTTGATGGGTTGGAAGAATTGTGGCCTGAACACGTGGTCCATTTTCGTGCCGTCGCGCTTTTCGACGGGCGTGAAATTGTCGACCCAGGCGGCATAGGCGGCCGCGGACGCCTCACTGTCTTCTAAGAAATACACCCACCACGGCGCGCCCTGCCCCACCAGCCGGCCCCGGCCGGTAAGGGCGATGTTTTCACAGTCGCGCGCGTAGATCAATGGCGAGTAGTTGTACATTTCGATTCCGGCCCAGCGCACGAATACGGGGGGCAGATAGGCAGAAGGCTCGGTGCTGAAGAAGATGTCGGCGCCGCGCTCGACATGAAGCCGGACATTGCTCTTCAGATGGATAGGCCCCGCGGTGTGCCATACGCCGGGAGGGACAGACACCTTGCCCCCGCCTGCCGCGTTGCACGCCTCAATCGCGCCCTTGACCGCCTCAGAAAAAGATGGACCGTCTTGTTCGCGAGCCCCGTAGTCGATGATGTTGTACGTTCTGTCTGAAAAGACCGGCGGAATAACGTCTAGCATCGCAAAGGGCGGCGCCAATTCGGGGCAGTCACGGGTCAATATGCTGTCCTCGACCAGCATCACTTCCCTGAGGCGCACCTGCTCGGGCAGGTTCTCGAGCACAAGCGTGTGCGGCCCCGCAGCCAGTTCCACCAAAAGCGGGGCGTTGCGGTAGCGCGGCTGCTCGGTCGTGCGGATCGGCCAACTGCGTCTCTGGCCGGCCAAACTCAGTGTCGAGTCGAATTCTTCTTTGATCCCGTAGTGGGGATGGTAGAAGGGCGACACCACGAGCAGTTTCACTTCGTAAACGCCGGGGTGGGCCAGATCAAACTTCAAAGCGATCTTGTTCGGCGAAGTTCCGGCGACTATTTCGTGAACCCCTTCCGGCGACACTTCGAGTGCGGCCTTCTCCAGCTCGGCGTGTCTGACATCCAACTTGACCTCGCGCACCGTCCCATAGCGGAGGCCTTCGTCTGCGCCTGTTTGCAGGCAAAAAGAGAGAAGGAAAGCTGCAAGAACGCAGACCGTCGCGAGTTTTGCAGGGCCGGGTGTACACTTTTGCATATGTTTCGCCTCCTTCGTGTACGCCCTGCGGGCGCTGGTCAGACGCCTGAATTCTGCGTGGAGACGGAAAAACCTTTTGCATTGCCGGCCCCCGCAAAGAAGCTTTTTACCCATTGCAGTTCTTGATCCGTTGCGTCTAAGTTACGCACGTTGACGGTGCGGTCGGCAAGCACAGCGAGCCACTGCGGCACGTCGCCGTGGCGCAGCACAAAGGGAATGACCGGCAGTTCTTTGGGTTTTTCATACCAGTAGTTGTAGTTGTCATAACGGCTTTTCATAAGGTCAACCTCGATGGCTTTTACACGCGGGTCGAGTATGGCCGCAAAAACCGCCGCCATGGCCAGATGGCCGGCTCCGCGTGCTTCTATGGTTATAGCTTCGATGTTGGCGCGCGGATCGCTCTCGAGTGTATTCAGGATGTTCTGAAGGTCCGTCACGGCCATACCAATAAGGGAGTGGCCCCACACGACGCTGTTGCGTTCCCAGGCCCATAGCAAGAACTTGTGCTGGTCTTCGGGCTTCTCGTAAGGCGCCATGTTGTTTGCGATGTCATACTTGACCATATCCGGCCCTAGGATGCCGGCAAGGTCTTCCAAATCGTATACGCCGGAAAATCGAATTTCGGGCATAATGAGAAACTCACCGTTTGCCGCACGCTCGAGCCAGGGGCCGAGTTCGTCGTCGGAAGGCACGCCTTGTTTATTCAGACAAATCGTGACCGGCAGTGGACCTGTCGATTCCTGGGGCGCCAGGACAAGCGCCGGCAAGACCAGTTTTCCTTCGGAAGGGAAGAGCACACGCGCCACGCTTACCCGGTTTTTTCGCTGGGTGTCCAGTACGCGCACCTCCTGGTGTTCGGGAGCGAGCCCGTTGGCAAGCCCCAGCAACCCGGGAAGGGCCTGGCGCATTTTCCGTTGAAAGGCCATCAAATCGGTCGGGGAAGGAGCCGGCCGCGCACTGTAGTGGTATTTTTCGTGAAAAATTTGAGAAATCTTTTCGAGCCCCTTGTTTTTGGGGTTTTTCACCGGCCACGATTCCAGCATTTGGGGCGGGAAAACCGTGACCACCTCGTCGGGCTCGGAGGGTATGGCGGTATGGTAGCTGCCGTCGTTACGAAGCCAGCGCTCCATCCACCAGTAGGTTCGCTCCCGCTTTGGCCGATCATAAATATGGGCGGTAGGCCAGTAGGTGCAGGTTGTATGCGCGGGGATGTCATTGAGACGGTACAGTTCCTGTATTGAGGGGAAATTATTTTGGGCAAAATGGCGTGTCCAGTCATTCATTACCAGATACTGAACTGCGTGGGGAAACGCCAATGCGCTGATTTCGGGCAGGTCGGTGTACGTCATAACATTGGGAAAATGATTGCACCCGCAGTGAGCTCCATGGGCAAACATGATTTCACGGTAGTCGCAAGTCAGGCCCACTATTGTGGCGGCTTTCACCCGATCGTCAAGCGCCGCAATCATCTGCGTCTGCAGCCCGCCTCCGGATGCGCCGGCGGCGCCAATCCGTTCCGGGTCCACTTCGGGCAGGGACTGGAGCAGGTCGAGCCCCCGCATGTTGGTCCAAATCATGACTGTCTGGTGCGAAACGCCCAGCGGCAAATTCTCATGGTGGTTCTGTCGGGGCGACAAGACGACATAACCCATCTTGGCCAGTGTGATGAGCCGTTTTTGGACGTCCGGGTATGCGTAACCGTAATTCCAGTGTCCATGCGGGCACAATGCCGCGGGGGCCGGGGTTTCTTTGAACTCCTTTGGCATTACGAGCAGCGCCTCCGAATACACGCCCGGCCACAACTGATACTCTATCTTCTCAATGGTGCACCAGGGGTGATCAATTGGTTCCGAGCGATGTACGTCAAGAGGGATGCGTTCTGGCAATGGGTCCAGACTCACGTCGGCCAGAATTCGTGCGCGCAGTTTCTGCTGATGGGCCTTTAGAGCGTCCCCCTTAAGAACGGTGAACGGTTCGGGCACGCTCATGGCGACATAATAATCCGCCAGTGCCTGGGCCGCCTCCTCTTTTGTAAGTGCCTGCGCCTGGGATAACCCCGTCAGCGCTACAAGCAAAGCGCTTACTACTGCCGCAAAGCACATTGTACGCCGTTCCGTTCCAGTTGAATGCATTTTTAGACTCCTCTCAGGTAATGTCTTGCGCTACTGAGGCATGTTTGCCCCAACGCGGTCCCGCCATTGCCTTAATGCGGTGCGCATGGCCTCGCATTGGCCGGGCATGAGCTCGGCAAGGTCGCGTGTTTCACCAATATCTTCTTTAAGGTCGTACAACTCGCACCTGCCATTCTGCAAGTACTCAATCAGTTTATAATTTGCCTTCCTTATGGCACTGCATGGAACCGGATTTGGGTAAGTGTGCGGGCAGTGCCAAAACAGATCGTCCCTCTTCCAGCTGCTGTCGCCGCGCAACAATGGCACCAGGCTCAGTCCGTCGCGGTGTTGGTCCTCAGGCGGGGCCACTCCGGCCAACTCCATAAGGGTTGGAAACAAATCGGTCGTAATAACCGGCGTGTTCTGCACGCGGCCATGGGTGACTGAGGGGGCCCGCACCATGAAAGGTATGCGAATTCCGCCTTCGTACAGCCATCCTTTGCCTGCCCGGAGCGGGGCGTTGGATGTGGGCCGAGCGCCGTAGCAGGAAAGCCCGCCGTTATCGGACAAGAAGACGACAATGGTGTTTTTCGCGATGCCTTCGGTTTCCAGCTTTTGCAGCATGCGTCCGACATTCGCATCCAATATCTCAATCATGGCGGCATAAACCGGATTATTCTGTATCTGGCGAGTCACGGTGTCGCCGATTGGTTCCGGCGCGAACATAGATTGCCCGGGCTTGTCTATCCCCATAGCGCGGGCCTTCTCCTCGTACTTCTCGACCAGCTTCTCCCTGGCCTCTATAGGGGTGTGGGGATTGTAAAAAGCCAGGTAGAGCAAGAACGGTTGGGATGCGTTCTGTTCAATGAAGCCCAATGCCTTGTCCGTGAGGCGGTCCGTGAGGTACTCTTCGCCGGCGGTGGGCGGCAAATGAATGGTGGGAGGTTCTTGCTGCCTCCAGAAATTGCGGTGTGGGGGGAAATAGCGGGGCATGGAACCGTTATTGCCGATAGCGTAAGTGAACCCGTGCTGCTTTGGCCCGTGCACGTTTTCATTGTCAGACGCGCACAAATGCCATTTCCCCACGTATCCGGTGGCATACCCGTTTTGCCGGAATACATCGCCCAGGGTTAGTTCGTCGCCCAGGTTGGTTTTGTAGGGCGTGGGTTTTTGGCTTCCCCCGATGTACTGGGTGATTCCGACTCGGGCGGGGTAATTTCCGGTCAAAAGGCTGGCGCGGGTGGGTGAGCAAACAGCGGCGGCCGAATACGCTGAGGTGAATCGGCAGCCGTCTCGCGCCAAACCGTCCAGTACGGGTGTCTCGTAAAATGTGCTTCCATAACATCCGGGATCGCGCCAGCCCATATCGTCGGCAACGATAACCACGACGTTCGGGCGGCTATCGGCGCGGGCGGGCGAACCCAGCGAGCATGCTGCGGCAGTCGCGCCAAGGTACTGTATGAATGAACGCCGGGAAACGAGATGCGTTGACATTCTCTGCTCCTATGCAAAAAACCAATATACGAACCCGACCATAAAGGCCACGGCAACGGCGAAGACGCTAAATCCGGCGATGCCCTTTCCGGTCGGCACAGGAATCTCAAAATCGGGGTGATTAATGAGCTTGCGCGCGGGGGCTGGCTCCAGGCCTGGGGGCAGCGTGAACGGAGCGAGGTGCGGCTCCTCTTTTTTGACCGGCGTGCGCAGACAGGCGTACAGGCGATCGAGTTTCTCCGACGGAACGCGGGGCGTGAACAGGCTGACGATGATGCCGACGGCGAAACCGCCCGTGAGGTAGGTGAACATCTGCCAGGACACACGAAACTCTCCGTCCCACATCATCCATTCGGGAAGGTGCGCGCCTGCCCAGCCGTGGAACATGGCTGTGTTTGTGGCAAACATGAGGCCGAAGGCGGCCAGGGTGGCCGCCCATGCCCCGGCCACGGTGGTTCTTCTCCAGAACAGGCCCAGCCAGAAGGCCGGCCCCATCATGGCCTGGACCCGAAAGAACCACTCGAGGGCGGTCGGCACATTGCTGAACCGCGTGGCAAAGAAGATGCTTCCGCAGACTATCAGGAACGCAACCACCCGCCCGACCGTGACGTAATGATGGTCGGGCTTGTCAGTGGCGATGTAGCGGCGGTAGATGTTCTGCGTGAAAAGGCCCGACGACGCCACCATGAAGGCATCGCAGGATGACATGATTGAGGCCAGTAAAGCGGCAAGGAACAGGCCCACCAGTCCGGGCATAACAAGGGGAAGAAGGTCTTTGGCCATTGTGCCGTAGACCAAGTCGGGCTGGATGTCTGCCTCACCGGCGCCGCCGGACATTGACGTGAAATACACGACGCCGCACAGGCCCGTGATCATCCAGGCAACGGTGCAGATGCGCTTGAGCAAGTTTCCGCCGGCAAACCCGACCTGGCCGTCGAGCTCGCTGCGTCCCCCGGCGCAGTTGCCCATCATGTGAGGCTGGGTAACGATGCCTACCAGGGCATTGACGCCGAAAATCAGGATATGGAACAGGTTGATTTCACCCGGGGCTATGAGGCTGAACATGGCGGGATTGCTGATGCCTTCGCGCAATCCGGCCATTCCACCCACGGCATGCCACGCAAAAGGCAGAATGATGAAACTGAGGACGATTGTCAGGATGCCCTGGATGAGGTCGGTTACGATTGCCGCCGCCAACCCGCCGGCAATGCCGTATGTCACAAACAGGATGGCAACAACCACGATGGCGTAATTGGCAGAGATGGCGCCGCCGGAAATCGCCTCAACGGTCGCCCCGGAGCCGAGAAGAAGCACGCCCATATTTACGGTAAGTTGGACGGTACCGACTAAGGCGTACAGAGCGCCGGTCCGCTTGTCGTACCGTTGCTCGAAATAATCGCCGGTGGTGACTGCCCTCATGCGCCGGAATATGGGCGCGATCAGCCAGTAAAACGGAGTGGCGAACAGCCACAACCATTGATACCAGATGCCGGAAATGCCGTTCGTGAAAGTCTTGCTCGACACGCCGACCGCGTCGTTGCCGCTAGTGCCGGCCCCGAACGCGAAGAACAGCATGTACACCTTTCCGAACCTGCGGCCGCCGACAAAGAAATCTTCCGTGTCGTGTATTCTGCGAGCCGTCCACACGCCGATGATCGTGATGCCAACAAGATAGATGCCAAGCGTCAACCAATCCCACACACCAATTCCGAGCATAATTCACTCCCAATTTCACCTGCTGCGGCCCAACAGCCGCGTTTCAAGATATACAAGTCAATGCTTACGCTTGTGGTTGGGCCGCCTCCATCGGGCCCGGCCTGAGCAACAGCCTGGCGAGCGCCCGGGAAATAAGCAGGCCGCCATGAATTTCTGCAAAAAGAAAGCGGCCTCGAGGGTGGGCCTCCCGCAACGTGTATTCGCCGGCTGAATTGATCTGAAGCGTGAACGTACAAAGGGTTAACGCCATCGAACGCGCCAACTGCAGGAGCTTGTTGCTTACCTCGCGGGGCAACTTGTGCGCTTTCGTTTTTGCCGCCATATCGTCAAGCCAGCCGTCGTCCGGAGAGCAGCGGAGTGAGAGCACGGGATAGGACACGCAAAATATCTCGTGCCGAATTACCGTCGCAATAACCTGCTGTCTTGCTTCCGGCTCTTCCTGAAGAACGGCGCCTGCCTCGCAAAACCAGGAAGGAAGCTCCCCGTCCACCTTGCAACTGTTGGAGAGCAGGTCCGGCAGGCGTTTAAGCGGAGTGGCAATAACCTCGCCGGTAGCGGTTTCGCAGAATTTTTCCGCCTCGCCACGCGCATTTGTTGTCAGTATGCGCGCAAAACGCAACTGATACGCGGCCGCCTGCTGCGCGAGAAAATTCGGCGGCACGTCGAGAAGTGAGGCCAGAGGATTGACCACGATTCCGCGCAGACAAGACAACCATTCCCGCACAAGCACGCACCCGCGCAGCGATTCAAAGCCCGTCAAAGACGGCTCGTCCGGCTCGGCGCATTGGTAACCGGCGTACCACACGCCCGCCAGGTTCTCGTGCGACACTTCCGACTTGTCAAGCGCCAGCTTGAACCAAAGCGCACCGCCCGGAGAGAATTCAAAAGTCAACTCGAATTCCTTCGAGACAGTCGACGGATCAAGCATGACTGCTTTCCCGCCGAAGAACTGCTCGATTTCTCTTGCGACACAGCCAGCCTGGCAATTTGCCTTGTCAGCGACAATGATAACCGTGTCTTTGGACATTTCAGGCAATTATCCCGTTTTGCCGGTGAACCCGCCGATTGCGGCGGTCACACCGTGTACGTCGAAGCCGAAGTTGTTCCTCCCCTCCCTGTCCAGTTGGTGTGAAACCACTGGCCGCGGGGACGGTCCACTCGCTCGTAAGTATGGGCGCCAAAATAATCGCGCTGGGCCTGCAGCAGGTTGGCCGGCAGGCGTTCGCTGCTGTAACCGTCGTAGTAGGCCAACGCGGAGCTGATCGCCGGCACGGGCACGCCAAGGTTTACCGCCGCTGTCACCACGCGCCGCCAGGGGGCCTGAGCCTTGGCCATGATTTCCCGGAAGAACGGGTCCAGCAGCAGGTTGACGACATCCGGGTTCTTGTCAAAGGCTTCTTTTATCTTTTCCAGGAAGGCGGACCGGATAATACACCCGCCGCGCCACATCAGCGCAATGCCGCCGTAATTGAGATTCCAACCGTATTCTTTCGCGGCTGCCCGCATAAGCTGGTAACCCTGCGCGTAGCTGACGATCTTCGATGCGTACAGGGCCTGGCGCAGGTCGTCGACAAGCTCTCCCGCGTCGCCTTCAAACGCCGCCGTAACGCGATGCAGAACTTTGGCCGCTTCGACTCGCTCTTCCTTAAGCGCCGACAGACAGCGGGCAAAGACGGCCTCGCCGATAAGCGTGAGCGGCTGGCCTTGATCAAGCGCGGCAATGGCCGTCCACTTTCCCGTGCCTTTCTGCCCCGCCGTGTCAAGAATCAAATCGAGAACATACCGGCCGTCTTCGTCCTTGTAGCCGAGAATGTCGCGGGTGATTTCGATGAGATAGGAATTCAGTTCGCCCTCGTTCCAGTCGGCAAAAATCGAGTGCATGGCCTCGTTACTCAAGCCAAGCCCGTGCTTCATCAGCATGTAGGTTTCGCAGATCATCTGCATGTCACCGTACTCGATGCCGTTGTGAACCATCTTCACGAAATGGCCGGCCCCGCCCTCGCCTACCCAGTCGCAACAGGGCTCGCCCGAATCGGTTTTCGCGCAGGCGCTTTGAAAAATGTCTTTGATGTGCGGCCACGCAGCGGGAGAGCCTCCGGGCATCATGGAGGGCCCGAGCAACGCGCCTTCCTCCCCCCCGCTCACGCCCGTTCCAACGTAAAACAAGCCCTTGCTTTCGACATGCGCGGCGCGACGAATGGTGTCGGGAAAATGAGAGTTGCCGCCGTCAATGATAATATCGCCTTTTTCCAGATGCGGAAGCAGCTGCTCAATAAGCGCGTCAACCGCCTTTCCGGCTTTCACCAGCATCATGATTTTGCGGGGGCGCTTGAGGCTTGCGGCCAGTTCTTCGATGCTGTGGCATCCGACAAGTTTTTTGCCCTTGCCGCGCCCGTTGATGAAAGCGTCCACCTTGGACACGGTCCGGTTGTATACGGCCACCGTAAACCCCTTGCTCTCCATGTTTAGAACAAGGTTTTCTCCCATCACAGCCAAGCCGATCAGGCCCAAGTCTGCTTTTCCCATTCTCAATGCTCCTTCTCGTGACTGTTTACAGGGTGTGTTGCAGGGAAGATTCTTTTTCTACAGACGGCGCCCGTCTTGGTGACAAACCGCCAAACACCGGCACCAAGTGTCTTCGGAACAGATTGACCGTGACATTCGGGGCAATAAGCTCTTCAAACCTGTTGAGGGCTGCGATGTACCGGGCGCCCATCTCAGCCGCCACCTTGTAGCCAATGTGCAGAAGCTGGCGAAAGTGTTTGTTGTAGCGGTCGCATGACAGGTCGTGACGCAGCGCCAAAACGAAATCCTCGCTGCTACACTTATCCACGGCATCCGGCGCAGGCAGCTTTGCCCGGTCGATATCAATGACGGTCGAATACGGACCGGCAAGTTCATCGTAGCGCGCGAAGGCGCGTGAATACACTTCCTTGGCCATCGCCAGGCCCTCGCCGCCCGCGGCAGCCAGACCAGTCATTTCCTCGAGCCAGGTTGTTCCGGCCGTTTTGAGGTGCAACCCCGCATTGTGTTTTGCCAGTGCTTTTTGAATCGGTCCGTATATCGAAAACTTGTCGCTGCCGGAATGCACGCTAAGCTTCAGGTTCTCAGGCAGGTCGAATACTTCCACCGCATGTTGAATCACGCAAAGGTCCCGCTCAAACTCCCGGCTGAACTGCGCGACATCCCCGACATAATCGACGCCCTTGTTGAACCGCCCGGTAAACTTCGGCGCGATGGTTTGTGCGGGTATCCCTTGATCAGCTATGGCAGCCAGAATAAAGAACAGCTCGACGGGGCCCTGCGGTTGGTCCGTCTCGTCCATCGACACTTCGGTGACGAAATGGCCTTTTCCCTTAAGGGACTCGATGTGGCGATAAATTCGGCCGGCTTCCTGCACAGCCAGCAGGTACTTGCCGGCTATTGCCCTGATGTCGGCTTCCGAAAGCGTCAGGTCCTCGTCGATGCCGGGTACCGCAAGCCGGCCAGCGTGGTGGCCATGCTTTCGCACGAAAGCGTCGATGTCCGAGCCGGATGCTGGATTGTTGGTGAAATCGGCAACGTCCAAAGTAAAGAAGTCGCTGGCGCTTATGAACGCGTCTACGGTCTGGAGTCCCACGTGGTCGGCATCGACGAAATAGGGCCCGTCCCATTCGAGCGCCTGGACGGCAGCGTCCGCTTCAACCCGAACGTCGTCGGGGCTCGTCTTGACGATGCTGTGCTCCCGATACGACTTGTTCCACACCGGCGTAATGTGAATACCCCGCCCCGCGGCCCAGCACATCGCGTCCAGCTGCGCTTTCCCCTGCTGTCCAAAACGGTCGCCTACACCTATTGAATACTTACCTAATTTCATTGCACATCCTTCCCGGCTTAACGCGTCCTTGTGGGGTTTTTCTCAGTCCCCGTCAACTTCAAACCCGAAGTAGTCGTTTGCATTTCGATAGGCAATGTTGCGGACCATCTCTCCCACCATGTGCAAGTCATTTGGAATCAGTCCCCGGTCCATCTCTGAACCCAAAATGCCGCAGAGCAGCCTGCGAAAATAATCGTGGCGCGGATAGCTGAGAAATGAGCGGCTGTCCGTAAGCATCCCGATGAACCGGCTGAGCAATCCCAAGTTGGAAAGCGCGTCCAGTTGCCGCCGCATGCCGTCCAACTGGTCCAGAAACCACCAGCCGCTGCCGAACTGGAGTTTGCCCGGCACGCTCCCGTCCTGGAAGTTGCCAATCATGGTGGCCAGCAGTTCGTTGTCGGCCGGGTTCAGGTTGTACAGAATGGTCTTGGCCAGCTTCTCTTCGCGGTCGAGGCGGTCCAGGAACTTCCCCAAACTCACCGCCAGAGGAAAATCGCCGATAGAATCGAAGCCCGTATCAGGTCCGAGCGCCTTGAGCATCCGCGTGTTTACGCTTCGCAACGCCCCGAAATGAAATTGCTGAACCCAGCCCCGCTCCCAGTCCATGACGGCAAACTCATACAGCATTGCCGACTTGAACTTCAGCGTCTCATCTGCCGTCAGGGCGCCGCCACCGCGAACTTTCACAAAAATTGTTTCAATCTCAGCCGGCTTATAGTCACTGGCATAGGCCGTTTCGATCCCGTGGTCCGAGAGGCGGCAGCCATTTTCGTGAAAAAAGGCGTGGCGGCGCCGCAAGGCTTCCATGAAATCATCCAAAGAAGCGATGGTCACGCGGGCAGCGTCACTTAACAGGTCTACCCAGCAATTGAAGGAGGAGGAATCTTCAACGGCCATTGCCTTGTCGGGTCGCCACGCCGGAAAAACCTTTATTGGAAACAACGCGTCACGTAAAAGGGCCTGATGGTGATCAAGAGAATCGCATGGGTCATCTGTTGTGCACACCAGCGCGACATTCATCTGTTTCATGATTCCGCGGCACGAGAAGTCCTGGCGGGCAAGCATTGCGTTACAGTCTTCCCAGATGCTCTCGGCCGTTTGGGGATTCAGCAGCCGGTCGGTGATCCCGAACGGACGGCGCAGCTCCATATGCGTCCAGTGATAAAGCGGATTGCGCAGCGTACAGGGCACCGTCTCCGCCCACTTCTCAAACTTCTCCCAGTCGGAGCGATTCCCAGTGCAGTAGGATTCGGGGACGCCGTTGGTGCGCATGGCGCGCCATTTGTAGTGGTCCCCGTACAGCCACGCCTGGGTCATGTTCTCAAACTGGTGGTCCCCTGCAATCATTTCCACAGGCAGGTGACAGTGGTAATCGATAATTGGGGCGGTTTCCGCGTACTCATGGTAAAGCTCGCGCGCACTGTCAGATTCCAACAGGAAATCGGGTCCAAGAAATCGATTTGAAGCCACAGTCCCTCCTTATCCTGGCTATCACTGCCATCGGTGGCGGCTACATCGAGCAAACGGAACGCCGCCATGCGCTGCAAGCCTTTATAAAATGGCAAGATCCACGCATGATTCAAGATCGGTACCCGGCCCCTGCCAACGTTGGCACTATCGTACAGGCTCCTGATATAGAAGTCAAGCGACCCAAAGTAAAAATGTCTGGCGCCCCCCAAAAAACGAGGCAGATGGCCCACGACGGCGTACACCGCCCCCTTTTTCCTCAAAAGCAGGGGGAGCTGGTCATATCATTTTGGATATCGCTCTTTTCTTAAGTTTGCGCACCCAAGCACGAGGCAGGAGAAGACAAGTATGACCAACGCAACCCTGCGTCCCACCGACAGACTCCCTGCAGGGAAAACAGTTACCAAGACAGGAGTTGTCACTATGGTGTCATTGCTTTCATCGCTCGCCCGGGGTCTGTGGATTTGTTCCGGCCAGATCTTTCTCGTAGTTGGAATAACCGTTATCGTCGGGGTCTCCAGCCGCGCCGTTTACGCCTTCTGCGTCAAACGGATCCAGAGCCTTATCAACCTCCCACGTGTCGGGCAATCCGTCCAAATCCTGGTCGATGAGGTCTGATTCGATGTGGTACACGATGAAGGAGCCGGGCCTGAAATCGCCGTATAAGGAACCCGCGTTGTCAGTGTCAATGGCAAAGTAGAACCCATTTGGCGAAAAGAACCGACCCGCGGATGGGATTGGGAATGGCGCCGGAACCTGTCATCTGATAGCCCAAGTCTACGGGGTTGGCGCCGGGGATGTAATACGCCAAGTGCGGTCCCCCATTGATACTTGATGTTGTCATGCATCACGAGAGGCGGACTGGAGCACGCAACGTCTGGCCCACCGCGCATGTCACGCGGAGTAGCACAAACAAAATTATTCTCCTAATCCTTACTTAGTAAGCGCGTCCGTTTTGACCGGTACGAGCCGCATGCGCGGGAAATCCCGCCTCGCTGTTTCCACCAGGGTCTCAGGATCGTTTTGCATCGCATACACGCGGACCCGCCACGTCCGCTCTTGCGGCGGCGCGTCACCGGGCAGCCATTCAGGGTTGTTGTGCATGCAGTCATGCCACGCCTGGCATACGGTAGACGCCGAGTCGTTTACGATTGCCGCCAGGTGTTTCCCGTCTTTGGACACGGCCCCGATGATGGGCGCCACGATTCGGTCTTCGCTGTACGCGGCCCACGAGGTGGCAGAGACCTCGGGAACTTCACGCCACGTCCCCACATACATTTGGACCCAGGGCGGATTGTTTTCAACGTCAGTAACCGGCCGGCACGGAATCGGCTTGCGATCGGTGTTATTCAGGAAGGTTCTGCCTTTTTCGGTAAAAATGAAGCAGCGTTCGACGAACTCCGGATACTTATCATCCGCAATTCGGCAAAACCCCGGTGCGGGCTTTAACTGCCAACACAAATTCGGTGTTATGAGATCGTCAGGCAAAGGTCCAGCCGCTCCCGGCGCCAGCTCGACGCGAGCCAGAAACTCGACCGCCCCGGGCAACGGCGTCACTGTTGTCAGGTAAACGGCCTCGGGATTTTTCATGTCCTGATGGCGCAATTCGAGCCGGCCGCCGTCAAGAACCGCAATGCCCATGCAGTCAAGCTGGCTCTCATAACACCACGAATCGCAAGCAAAGCCGGGAACGTTGGGAAACGATGCCCGCACGCGGAGTTCTTTGTCCACCTGGTGAATTCCAAGTGTCGGAAGTGTGTCGGGATCGGGATTACTGACCGTAATAAGCATGGGTTTTCCGGCAAGTTCTGTGCTCCACCCAGGAAAAGCCAGAATCAGCAACATCGAAAAAAAACACAGCCCGCAATTACGCTTCATAAAAAGTTCCTTCTGTTAAACTCGATTCCGTATCAGTTCCATGCAAAGCCTGGGGGTAACTGTCGCAACGGCACGTTAGTCACGGTGACGATTCCGCCCGGCGGGACTAAAGGCGTCAAGTCCTCACGGTGCTCCGGAAGTGGAATCACCGCATTTTCGTGATAGGGATCCGTCAGCTCCATCTCGGTGAAATGCATGGGCGCCTGCTCGATGCGCACGCGCACCGGCGCCGTGTTGGTATTGACCACCACGGCGGTGCAGTCTCCCTCGGCATTTGTAAACGCGGTGGCCAGCAGCCCGTCGGCATCGGTTTTGGCCCCTATGCGCGTCATGCCCTTCCGGATGCGCCGGCTGAACGCGCCGAACACGCGCGCTTGATAGCTTGAGGTCGTTGGGGTGAAATTGTGCGCGCGATCCGGCACGAACAATGTGCGTGTCCAGCCATAAGAAGGCTGTTCAACGTTGAGCAGCGTCCAGCAATAACACAAGGCGGCGGCATCAGCGATCGCCAGATTCTTGTGATAGAGCTGCCCCATCGTGAAGGCCACCCGGTACTCGGGCTTCTGAAGGCTGCTGCGATTGATGCACATTTCCGTGGAAAGAAACGGTTTCCCCCCCGCTTTGCCGCGCCACTCGAGAAGGAGCGGGTCGTATTCATCGGGCCGGGTGAAAAAATCCTGAAAGTCGTACATGTGGGTGGCGCTGTAGTCGATCGCCGCCCAGGCCGCTTCGGACCGGCGGAAGGCGTCGAGTGTTTCTATCCCGCTGTACAGGTAACTGCTGTCGCTCATGTGGATTTTTACGTCTTTAAACCCCGCGTCGTTCAGCGCGCGACGCAGGCTCAGCGTCATTTCGTGCCATACTTCGGCCGGCTGATGGCGTTCGTTCTGGATGCCCACGACATCGGGCGGCGCGCCGGCCTTTTCCCGCGCGATTTGGCAATAGCCAACCATGGCGCGGCAGTATTCATCTATGTCCGGCAGTCCCCGTGCCTCGTCCTTTGAGTTGTTCTGGTCGCGGCACGCCCAGGCGGGCAAGTTCCAGAACTCGAACCAGACCATGCCTCCGAGCTTGCGGATCGTGCGGTTGTAACCGAAATCGCTAATTTCGCCGTTGGGAAAATTGTCCCCGTAGTAGTGGGGCGTAGCATCGTCGAGGTCGTCAAAGTTGGAGAGGTCCGGTTTGAGCCGGGGGCCGTTCGGGTATTCGCGTTGCACGAGCAAGTTGTATTCCGCCACCAGTTCCCACCAGGCCCGCTTGCCCTCTTCGCTCAATTCGCGGTAAGCGGTGGGCGTGCCGATGCCGCCGAACCCTATCATGGTTTGATGCGCAACGGTAGCGTCGAGCGTCAGCGAGGCTGCGCGCACCGCGGGCGATTCAATACGGCCTTCGATGCGGCCGTTCTCGCCCGTGCAGCGAAGCTGGTGACGCGAGACATCCAGCCCACACTCCTGGTTCAACACCGCTTCGCCGTCCGCCAGAACCGTCAAACCGAGCTTGTGGTCCAGCACAACCGTCAAGCTCTTTGGAGGCGCTACGAGCCGAGCTTCCGCGGTCCGCCACTGTTTCTCGGGATGGCGTCCCTGTTTCGGTTCCTCGCTTTCGATGGGATTGAGACCGTAGGAATCGTAGTAGCGCTGCTGCACGATGACAGCCTGGTTCGTCAAGCGCACCGTGAACCCGCCATGCGCGCCCGTAAACATCCATTCAAAAGCGTCGCCCTCCAGATCCAGGCGATCAAACGCCACTTTGCGCTCGAACAGGGCGGGCAGGAATTCTTTCGAATAATGCCGCACGAACGGCTGCGGCGCCTGCCCCCAGATGCGCGTGGGGGCCGTGCCCTTGCCCAAAGTAAAGGTCTCAGGCGCAGCCCAAGCGCCGCTGATGCACGTCAGGCACGCCAACGCTATCGCATAGAAAACCATACCTCGCTGCACGCTTATCTCCTTCACCGATAGTATTCGGTACTTTTTCCTTAACGCAAGCGGCGGCACCCGCAGACAGACACAGCACCGGCAAATAACAAAGCCGCCGCCAAAGTCCACAAAAACACTGCACCGCCCAACGGCACGGCCGGGTCGTCGTCTCCCGCCGGGCAACACTCCGGAATGTCGGCCGCATCAGCCATGATCGTAAGGTCATAGAGATGAATGTTCACATCACCAATGGGATTCGAGTCCCATGTCCAGGCCCGCGCATAAAACCCAACCTGAGCCTCCGGCGCGTACGTGGAGGCGCCGTAATAAGGCCGATAGGAGTTGTCGTCATTGGGATACGCCCATGTTCCCGTGCAACCCGCATCGTAAGCGAGCCGCCAACTGTAGTTGGTGCACTCGAACCGAACACCCAATAACGTGCCGCCGGAAAACTCGCCGATGCCGAATGCCGCTGACATGCCATCGTTGATGACGGCCATGGCCGCAGTTCCGCCGGCGGCGTTGGTGCACCTCAGGCCGTCATAGCCTCCATTGGAAAACGGCTGAACTGTCCCGTTGAGCCCATTGCCGTCGGAGTCAACGACAAGGTTGCAGATAATGTTGAGGTTCTCTACCCACTCCGAAGGCTTGACTTTAAACGAGACGACAAACGGGAAATGAACCGGGTTGGCCGGCGCCCAGTCGGCTTTGGTGCCGCCGATGTTGCTGATTCCCTGCCCGTAGGTGTTAAATGCTTGTGGCACAAAAAGGTGCAGGCTGTTCGTCGCCGCATCCGCCGCCCAGGGGTGGCCGTCCCAACCGCCCAGGAGCTGAGCCGGGAGGCCGGGGTAATAGCCGTCCAAGCCTGCGTTGGCCCACCAGAAACAGCCCGAATCGCCGCCACGCCAGGGAAGATCCGTAATTGTCCAATCGGTTTGGCATAAACCATCAACATCGATGTCTTCAACAGTCGCGGGAGGAAAATCCCAGCCATCCTCATTGTCCAGCAACGTGAATATTCCTTCGATCCATGTTGTGTCAACTGGCACGTTGCGCAGCCTCAGATTTCGGTCGGCCAAAAGAGAGGCCCACTCGATGACATCACCATGCTGTAACACGCACGGAACCGACGGCTGCGAACATCCGGCAAAACTCCCGCCCAGCAGATCGACTTCGACATGCGTGAATCGCTCATCCCGCGCGGTGGCGAACAAACCGGCGGCCGCCAACGCCCAGGAATTCTGCGTGATGAGATCCACCCGGTCCGGAACGACGCCGTACTCCGCAAGCGTCCCGTCCAATACGTCCCGAAGATCTGAGGCCGCCATGGCCGGCACGGGCCGTCCCCACGTGACCGCGTTGCGATTCCAGATTGTCATGTATTGCTGCGCTGATGAGTTTGTAGGCCATATGTGGTACGGAATGAAAGACAGCAGAGAGTTTTCGCCAAGCACGTAACCGGTGATATTCGTCAGTTCCAAATCGCCGATAAATCGGACATCCGGAAGCACGACGAGCGCCCCGCTCTGCGCCATGCCGCGTGCGGAGCTTTGCCCGTACTGCGCAAACAGGTGTTCTTTACCGGACGGGCCGCACATCACGACCACGTGCCGCGTTGAAATGTTGTTTATTGGATAGAGCACAATCGCCGGAATGATGACGTTACCCTCGCCGGGAAAATTCAGGCGTTGAATAATCAGACCGTCTGCCTCATCTGTGGAAATCAGTTGGATCTCGGCCGTTTCGGGCGGCAACTCTGCCGAATCGCCAAGAAGTTCCGGAAGGGCATTGAGCATGTCATCGCGATACGCCTGCCAATCTTCAACGGAAGACAGTTGCGGCCTCTGATAAAGGCGGTTGCTTCGATAGAAGTCGCTGATTTGGCCGAATCCTCTGTCTTCCGGCACATGCGCCCACAGGCCCAGTAGCGTGCCCGGATCAAAAGTGGTGGTGGCAGGCTCCGTGTCAGGCGCGGTCGCCGGATCATTGCGCAGCCACTTATTCATCCACCAGTACACCCATTCTCGTTTGGGTTGGTCATAAACGTGTGCCGTATCGAAGAAAAGCGCCATGCTCTTCTCGGGAACGCCGTTAGCGGCGTACAGGTCCGAAATCGTTGTGAAATTATCCCGGATGAAATGACCCGTCCAGTCGTGCATTGTCAGATACTGCACGGCCGCGGGCAGGCCCAGCGCACTGATTTCCGGCCAGTCGGTGTACTTCATGATTCCCGGCCAATGATTGCAGCCGCAATGCAGAGCATGAGGGAACAAGATCTCGCGGTAATCACAGGTGATGCCGGCAATGCTTGCGGCTTTGATGCGCGGGTCCAATGCCGTGATCATCTGCGACTGCAGCCCGCCGCCGGATATCCCCGCAACGCCAATCCGCTCGGGATCGACGAAGGACAGGCTCTGCAGGTAGTCCAGCGCCCGCATGTTGCTCCAGATCATCAGCGTCTGATTCGAGACACCGAGGTTCAGGTCCTCGTAATGCGCCTGATCGGGCGCGAAACACACATACCCCAGGTGGGCCAGCACCAAGGCGCGTGTTTGTTCCTGAGGATCGGCGTTACCGTACGACCAATGGCCGTGAGGGCAGAGAACCGCCGGCGCCGGTTGCTCCGGCATCGACTTGGGCATGTAAAGAAAACCCGTCGTGTAAACGTTCGGCCATAGCTGGTAGTGGACCCGCCGCACCGTGCACCACGGATGATCCAGCGCCGAGGTCTCATGCACATCCAGCGGGACTCGCTCAGGCAAGGGCCAAAGCGACACGGTCTCAAGGACTTGCTGGCGCAGCCCTTGTCGGTGATCTGCAAACCCGAGTCCGCTCCGCACAACAAACGGTTTGGGTTCCGCCATCCGCTCGAAGTAGCCGATTAGAACGGCGGCCGATTCCTCTTTCGCAAGATTCAGACTTTCCGCGCCGGCCCCGCCCGATGCAACCACCAAAGAAAACACGAGTGCAAGCCTAACGATAGCATTCATTCCTCACCCTTCCGCACCGGCGTAAGCGTTTTTTCGATGGAAATCTCGCTTTGCGGCTTGAACTCGCCGCTTTGGACATACTCGAACAGCCCGTCGAGCAGCGCCACCGAGGCCGGGTCGTTCAGGTCAAAGTTAAAGCCCGCCACCATTAAGCGTCCGCCTTCGGTCTGGGCTTCCCACATGGCCGCCTGGAGGCGGATGTACTTATATGAACTAACGACCTCGACAATCGGATCAAAGGTGGCGGGAATTTTGTTGAACTCGACGCAGGTCCCGTGTTCGAGCAGTTTTTGAAACTGCAGGTCGCACCAGCCCTCGTGGGGCAGGTACTTCAGCGACGGGTGGTCGTTTATCACGGTGGCCAGATTCATATGAGCACGGCCCGCAACCCCCACCAACCAGCGGGTCTCATTCGCCGGAAACGGGTCCGAACCCAGCAGCAGCACATCGCCCCCAGCAGCCAGATGCTTCACGTCGGCGGCCGTCAACTTCTTCACGATGCGCAGCCCTTCGCCAGCAGCATCCGTTACAGGCGTCAACCCGCTGTAGCGCGAACCGAGCAGGCTCAGCGCCTCCGCGTCCGCGGCCGCATTCACAGCCGGGGCCGCCGTGTCCGGAAACACCCAGAAATCCCACTGGTTGCTGAGGTGACCATCGGCGCTGTTCAGGTCCATGGCCAGAACGAGGCGGCGAGGCGCGTCGAGGGTGGGCCATTCCACGTCAATTTCGCCGGGAGTCGACACCTTGCCGTCCGGAGCGTTCAACCCTTTGAGTTGTCCGCTGCGCAACACCGTGTTGCCGTCCAGAATCCGCCAGTCCAGCACGCCATCCGTGAGGTCGCGGCCGCTGTAAAGCGACACCATGACCGGCGCCTTCATCCGTTCGCCGGCGCGAAAGATGTGGCGCTTGTTGTTGTCAAGCAGAAGCACGCTCTCGCCGTTGTACTGCAGAACGCGCTCCAACGTGTCGCCCGGTTTGAACTCAAAGAATTCGTTCAGCAAACCGCAACCGTACCCGGAATTGTGCCAGTGGCTGTCCCGGGCGCCGAGAAGGTCATACCCGTCGAACGAATCGCATTTGCGCAGGTTCTCCAGCACATACTTGCGCGCCTGACCGTGCCAGCGTGCCGAATTCTCGTAGTAGGTCGGCGCCATGTGGAGACGGTCGGCCGACGCGATGTATTGCCGGGCGGCCGCATACAAGTCAGCCGGCATCGAATCCGTATAGCGTTGCTCCAAGTCCAGGTTAATGTACGTGCCGATTATGCCTGCTTCATGCGCCATGATGGGCAGCGTGTAATGGGAGAAAACAGGCTCCACTTCCGACCAGTCCCGGCCTGTGAAGTTGGAATAACTGAAATCATTGGCTCGAGCCGCGAACACGTCGGAAAACCGTGTCACGCGCGCCCACAGGCTGTCATAGTATTCAGCTTCGTTTTCGAAATGCTTCGGCAGCGGCAAATCGGCGCGCCCTGCCACGGATTCCGGCCCCGACATCGTATGCATCGGCACGACCAGCGCGTCCGGCGCCAACGCCTTGGCGGCGCGGTAGCGTTCTGCAAACTTGGCGATCAGCCCTTCGTGCCCCACTTCCTCGTTGCCGCCGCAATACGTCACCACCGACGGATGGCACCGGCACCAGCGCACCATTTCCGACCAGCGTTGGTCGGTGCGAGGGTTGCGAATTGAGCTGATTGAATGCTCCGGGCCCAGCAACATCCCCTCCTCGTCCGCGGCTTTCATATAAGGCTCCATCGGAACCCACGTGTGGAACCGCAGATAGTTGAACCCGACCTCTTTCAGCCGCCGCACGCGCGCGCGAAAGTACTCGACATCGTTGGGCGGGTGAACATGAGGCGGGAAAAAATAAATTTCGCACACGCCGCGCAACATAATCGGCCGCCCATTCAAATACAGCCGGCCATCGCGGCTCTCAAGCCGGCGCAAGCCATAGTCCCGGCTGCCCGAGTCGATTTTGCCCCCGTGGCTCGACTCCCAATTCAACTCGAGCCGGTGCAGGATGGGCTCCCACGTGCTCCATGGCGCAATTCCCTCCGTGCTGCACGACCAGTCAGCGGCGTACACCTCCTCCGCCGAAAGCGGGCGCACGGCCACTTCCCCGCCCTTGATCTTTACGCCGTCAAGAGTGCTGACCGACCAGTTTATGCGCGTGTCTTCAGCCAATCCCTCCGGAGCCGTCAATTCGGCTTTCCAGCGCATCTGCCGCAGGTCGTCCTCCGGGTAGACATAATACGAAACGATCTTGCCGGGGCCGTCGGACACATGCAGCGTCACATCGCCATAGATGCCGCCGGACCCGCCCTGGTAACCGCGCAACGCGCAACTGTTGATATGGTCCACGTTGTTGTTCACCGCGAGCATAATTTCATTAGGCTGGCCAACTTGGACCAGGTCCGTAATATCGAATTCAAACGGTGTGTCATGCCCGTGGTGCATGTCAACGTAGTAGCCGTTGACATAGCAGTACGTGTCGCATCGCGCGCCGCCACACTGCAGGGTGAACACGCGGCCACGCCAGGTTTCCGGCACGTCAATGCTTTTCTTGTACCACCCGGCCCCAACAATGTAGGCGCGGCCCGCATCCGGGTGCCGCGGCCGGCCCGAACGCGGATAAGGAAAACGTATCGGCGCCGAGCCGGTCCCTTCAAAGTACTGCATCTTATCGCCCCACGGCGCTTCGGGAAGATAGCTCAGTTGCTCGTCCCAATAGCCGGGCACCTGCATCTCGACCGCAAACTGGTCGTCCAGCGGGACCTTCGGCTGCGGGGGAATCATCACGGCAACCGTAAACCTCCGCACCACGTCCGCGGGTTTCAGATTCCTCGTGTAGGCAAACCGCCAGGAACCGTTAAGAGAGATCTCTTCCGCCTGAACGGCAACGCCGGCGATCAGGACCGCCGCAGACAAGAGCAGTAGGTTTTTCACTCGCATTTCACTTCTCCCGATCATCACTTCCAAGACTCGACCTGCGAGACTGATCTTACTGTGCGTTCAGCCACTCCACAAAAAACTCCGTGGCCGGCTGGGCGGACGTTTGCAGCGCGCCCGACCATTTCGACTTGGCAAAGTTATTCAGCCGGACCCGGTCCGCGCCGGCGGCTCCCACCAACTGTTCAACATCGGCCAGACGCAGGATGCCCGGTATCTGCGGTATCACGCTGCTATCGCCAACAAGTTGAACAAAGCTCGAAAACATTCCGTCGACCGCCGTGCTCTCGATGCGGCCTTCAAAGATCGCCGCCAACAGGCACGCCAAACCCATCTCTTTTCCGCAGCCCGCTACACATACCCCATCGAACTCGTTTTGGGCGAGGATGAAGTCAACCGCCGACAGCAGGTCATATGCCCACATGCCGACCAGCGGGCGGTCCATCACGATCGTCGCGTGGCGCAGAATATACATCTCGTCGCGCATGCCGGCGCCACGAGGCTCGACAACAAAAACCGTGGCGTTCCGCGCAAGCGCCTGAACTTCCGGCCGGCGGGATTCGGTCGCGAAATCCGATTCGGCCAGCCAGACGACCGCCTTTTTCCCCTCCCCGATTCTCAGTACGGGCACTTCAATTCCGGGGTCGCTGGTGACCAGGTACCCGCTGTCGGTCTTGACAGCCGTCACCGGCTTTGGAAGCGGCGGCATGTCCAGTTTCTCGCGCAGTTTTTCCGGGAGGCCTTCTATATTCTTTGGCAACTTCGCCCGCAAATCGACCGCCTTGGCCGACCAGATGCTCTGGACCGTTTCAGCCCCTTCCGTGGGTATCTTGCCGCCCTCAAACACAAAAAGAGCATCGCCTTGCTCGTCAAACAACTCGTTCTCCAGATCGGGCTCCGTCACGGGGAACCCGTCGCCGGTTCCTTTGAGCCAGCGGTCCGCAAACCCCCGTGTGTTTTCCCGCATAAACTTCGTGTAATCGTGAGGCCCCGGCTCGATCGTGTGCAGCAGGCGGTCTTCAGCTTGCAAGAGCCGATAAAACGGCCGGGCCCCATTGACCAGTTGCTCGCACTGGTAGCTCGTCGAATAGTCGCTGTCGACATTCATCACCAAAAAGCTTCGCGGGGCGGTGGCCGCAATAATCTGGCCCATGCCGCCCAGTTTCGAGATGCCCGGAACCCAGTTGTCGCAAGAATAGTAAAAATTAATGGCCAGTTCCTGCATCGACCACAGCGCTACCGCCGGCATCACCGCGTCAAAACGTTCGTCCGCCAGCCCGGCGTAAAACGTTTGCATGCCGCCGCCGGACGCGCCGGTCACCCCCACCCGTGTCGCATCGATATCCGGCCGCGTCTCCAGATAATCCACGCCGCGCATCATGTCCCACGCCATATGGCCCACGATCGTGCCGCCGGATACAAGCGGTTCAAACCCTTCGCTGTTGCCGGGAATATGGCGCTCCCACGCGTAGACCGGCTCCACCGCCAGCACGGCATATCCATGTTTTGCCAGGCTGATTCCGCGCAGTTGCGGCGCCTTGGAACTCTTCCCATAGCTCCAGTGGCCGATCGCGCTGATGATGGCCGGCACAGGCTTCGAGCGGTCCTTGGGCAGGTAGAGAAGCGCCGGGACCACATGGTTCGGCCGGCTTTCATAAGCGACTTTTTCGATCACATAATCTTCTTTTTCTATGCGCCCCTTGACCGCCGCATTGAGCGGCGTGCGCGGAGGCAGCGGATTCAACCCTATCTTGTCCAGAATCGTCTCCCGCAATTCCCGCTGAAGCGCGCGCGCCTCCTCGGCCGTTTTTGGAGCCGGTTTGGGCGCTTCCAGCCGAATCAACTCGTGCCGGAGCCATTCGGTCAGCTCAACGATGCGTCCCACACGGTCGTCCATTGGCGTTGAACAAAACGCCAGCGCGGCAAAACTGTGGTTGCTGGCGGCGCTTGGCGTCGGCGATTCCACCCGGATCACCGCCGGACCCCTGTCCAGAACTACTGAGGCGACCCGCACCCAGCCAAACTTGCAAACTTTTGCCTGCATGGGCACAACAAGCCGCTTCTCGCCAATGAAAATCCGCAAATCGGCCGGCGTGTGCGGGCTTGTGTACACCCGCGCATAAACTGCGTACTCACCGCCCTCAAAGTTTGCTTGCGTGCTCACCGGGGTCCCGTTGGAACTGTAAAAATCCCCCGCCCCGTAGGACCGCCCAACTTTCCACCCTTCGATGCCCGTCATCTTCGCCGCGTCGATAAATACCATTTCGCCGTGCGCCATCAAGCTTATCACAAACGTCAACGCGGCAACGGACAACCAGAGAACTCCGCGCAACGCCGCCCGATGCCCGCCAGCCAAACCTTCTCTTTTCATCGAACCCTCTCCCTGGTTTCCCCCGCAGACAGGGTCATGTACACATCACAACCGTCTGATTACTTCGCTTGAACGTTAGGGGGTTTGTATCTTAATTGCAGTTTAATATTCGCTTATGGTCGGGAAGGACTACAAAAGAGACGGGGGCCCCTGCGCAGCGCGCAGGAAACCCCCATCCCGTCGATTAACAACGTTTATCAGCCAACACCGCCGATGAAGGAAAGAACGCGTACCCAATTATTACTTTGAGCCGCATAGGAATTCGGATGGAAGCCCGAGGCGCCAATGGGATACTTACTATCCTTCAGACCGAGGAACTCCACGTGGCCATCCATGTACAGCACGTTTGACCCGCCCGGAATATGGTTGAACCGCGCGATGCCGGCTGCATAGCCTGAGCTGCCCAGGTTCTGCGCATAGGAATCCCACATTACCGGGATTTCACTCTGGGCTTTGGCCGATGCCGCGGGATTGTTGATGTCCGTGATCAGGAAACGTTCGATGCCTTCTCTCAGACGCGGGTAAGTGGAAGGCAGCGGCGTCACCCCGTCATCGTCAAGACCATAGGACGTCCCGGTGTCAATGTCCAAATCCCACAGGACCTTGCCGTTGATCGCTTCCATCGTTATCTGCATGTCGCATGCATCGTCAACTTCTGCCATCGGCAACGACAGGGCGTTCCAATACTCAGTCCACCCCGGCTCCGTCCACATCCCCATCCGGAAAGTGTTCATTGCGGCGCCCTGCGAAAACGTGCTGGTAAGCCACGCCGAATAGCAGTATGATATCGGATACGACATCCACGTGGCGAGACACACGCTCTTGGCTTCTGTAAAACCCGCGCTCGATCCCGATTTTGCGCTGATTTCCTGCACCCAGCCTTCAAGATCATCCAGCCACGGAAGCCCATCGGCGGCGCCGCTGCTGGCGTCTGACGGACAGCGCGCAAGTTTCACATCGTTCCAGTACTCCGGATACAGCGCCCCGGCATCTACGCCCAAGTAGCCTCTCTGGCCATAGCAGAAATACCGCATACCCGAGGGAAACATGCCGCCTTTGGCTTCGTTGCTGTACATCTTCACGATAAGACCCCACTGCTTGAGATTATTCGCGCAACTTGCGCGCCGCGCGGATTCGCGCGCTCTTGCCAGCGCCGGCAGCAGGATCGCCGCCAAAATCCCGATGATGGCGATCACCACCAGGAGTTCGATGAGTGTAAACCCTCTCTTTTTCATTCTACGATTCCTTCCTGGTTTCCATAACACTTTAATTGACAGTTAAGGACACTTAATCTAAAGGTCTGCCTGCAAATGAGTTATATGTACGCGCATCCCTCCTTTTTGGGCGTCCAAGGACCCAGACTCCTTCGTTTGCCTGCATGGCGCTTCAACTTTTTCCGTGCGTGTGCCCCCGTTCACTGGGGGAGGTGGGAGGCGCCTGTTGGTGCACCAGACGCCTCCCCTAGCCGCTACAAGGCACAGAGTGGCGGTTAGTTTCCTATTTGCTCCGTTTCAGACCGACGGCCGTGCCAATCCCGGCCAGAAGCAGACAGAGCGCCCCAAGGCCGGCCAAACCCGCCACGGGCACCGAGGCTCCAATGCCTGAGCATTCCGGGAAGTCCGCACGGGCAGCCGTCATCTTCAGGTTGTAGATGTACAGGTCCAAGTCGGTTGGCGATCCGTTGCCGGTCCACTGTTTGCAGAAGAACGCCGCGTTGTCGAACTCCGTGAAGGTCACGGTGTTGCCGCTACCGTCTTTGTACTCCGAACCGGGCAGCTCGAACAGCCCGCCACCATCTACGGCATACTTGAAGGTATACCCGTCAGCCCTGCACTCGAACATCATCGTCACGAGCGAATCGGCCGGAAGCGGATAGCTGAGGGCTTCAGACGGATTATAGATTTCAATCGTGCCGCCATTGTTGCGAAGCGCCGGGCTGTCGTCCCAGCCACCCGCCCCGAACTTGATCTTGTTATTTCCGTTCACGTACAGGGTAGCGCGAACCTCGAATCCGGGAGGTAGCGTCGACGTGTCTACGTCATAGCTGATCCGGAACGGGAAAAACGCCCCGCCCGTGCCGTCAGTAATACTCGCGAAGCTGTCGGCGTTGGCAAAGCCGGTACCCCAGGTGTTGGACGCTCCAGGAACATCGAAGTGAATCGCGTTTGCGACAGGATCCGCGACCCATACCTTACCCGTGAAGCCGCCGACGGGATCGGAATTGATCCAGGTGTTCTGCGTCCACCATACGCAATCGTCCATTAACTCTTGCCTCCAGTCGGCCGTGTAAGTGGGCGTATCGCTAAACATATCTTCAACGGGCCAGGGCTCGCCTTCGCCTTCGCCCTCACCTTCGCCTTCGCCCTCGCCTTCACCCTCGCCTTCACCCGCTTCCGGCGGGTTGCTGTCGATGGTGCCGCTGACCGTGTCGGGCGAGGTGCCAAGCGCGCAGGCCGGAAGATCGGCGTCGTCGCACGTAAGGGCCAAACCGTACACTTCTATATCAATATCCTCATGGCCGCCGTTACCGTTGGGCCAGCACCGCGTATAGAACGCCGCAGTGGCCGACGAAGCTAACGGGCTCGAATACTCATAATAGGCCTGAAAGTTGGAATCGTCGCCAACGTACGTCCAACTGCCGGTGTCGCCGACGTCATACGAGAGCCGCCAACCCGAGGCTGTAAACTCGTACTTAATGCCGAGCAACGAAGTGTCCGTGAAGTCCAAGCCCGTGTCCTCGACGGCACCGATGATTTTCATGGTGTGCGTCGTGCCGTCCACGTCCTCGCAGTACGGGCCTGTGTACCCGCCACCCGAGAGGTTTGTCACGTTGTCCGCAGTCCCGTTACCGTCTACATCTAGGGTTATGCACGTAATCATGGACATGTCCATGGCCCACTGTGAAGGCCTCACCTTGTACGTCACCGTGAACGGGAAATGGAGCGGGTAGTTACCCGCGGTTGTCCAGTCCTGATTCGCGCTCACGTTGCAGAACCCCCATCCGTACGGTTGCGTCGTGTACGGGTCCGGATGCGTAATGCGCAACGAATGCGCCGTTGCATCCGCAAACCAGGGGTGGCTTGGCCAGGAGCCCGAGGGGCCGGGCGTACCCGGCCAAGAGTAGTCGTCCATGTTGGTCATGAGAGACCAGACACAGTCTCCCAAGTCTTCCGTTCCCCATTGCGCGTAGTACGTGGTCTCCGCCGCACCCGCTGCGCCTGCCATAAGGCATGCGCACATGAGTCCAATTACCATCTTCATCGGAACATCCTCCCTATCTGTTTTGTTAAGCCAAACTGCAACAAGTCCTGTCTTCCAACAATCATATGCTTCCTCCCTCCCGTTCCGAGTTTGCCGGCTCCATTTCGGTGCCGCTCGGCCTTCGCTGCCTCGTTATAACTGCCGCGCTTCCATTGCCGGCGCGGCAAATAACCAGTGAACCACGCCTTTTGCAGGCGTGAGCCAACGTTGGCCTATCCGAGAGGGTAGGTACGGCAAACAGTCCCTCGGTTACAACGATACCGACGGTTTAAAAAAGCTCCCGGAGCACTGCAAAAAGGCGCCGCTGAACCTGACTGCAGCCCGAACCCCCAGCCTGCAAGCGAACTGCCAACGTTGACTTGATGGCACATGTTCAACTGTAAATCAAAATACAGTGTTACCAACCGTTGCGCCACTAGATTAGCCTATGGAACCCGTGAAGTCAAGAAAAAATCGTTGTGGCCGTTTACAGCCCGCTCCGGGCAAAACCGCCATTCGCTTGTTGCCAACGTTGGCTGTGTCCAAGGCTTTGTCTGGGCCGCCTCCCCAGAAGTCGTCGGCGCAGAGGTTCCGGCATGCGGTTCTCTCATCTCCGACCTGCAATCCTGACGGTTTCCATAAATGACTTCTGTGCCATAATTTGCACATGCTTGTGGAGGGGCCGGCAATGCCGTGCTGAACCCAGAGCGCCATTTCCAGCTCAGTGCTCCCCAGTTTTAAGTAGGCAATGCCTGCAAAGCGGCGAGAGCCTTCTTTAGCGAGTAATCGTATATCTGGAGAAAGTAGTTACCAATCCGGGCCAAGCTCATAACGCGATCGCCCCTG
>Ga0272441_10002140_pt1 | contig 40716 bp, 30 predicted proteins | sample SSMProp6N_FD_193582 | JGI IMG/M metagenome (GOLD analysis project Ga0272441, IMG submission 193582) | Marine sediment archaeal communities from Little Sippewissett salt marsh, Falmouth, MA, United States - SSM-Prop-6N | ecosystem: Environmental > Aquatic > Marine > Wetlands > Sediment ... | reverse complement strand
GAAGCACAAGGGCTAACCAGAAAGGAGAATTTTCATATTTTTGATGAAGTTGTACTATTTTATTCACAGTTGCAAGAAGACTGGTCGGGGTCATTGCCCCTAGATTTGATTCGAGCAAGCTCGAAGCGTGAAGATAGCTGTGGAGTTGCAGGGAATTGGTTACAAAATACTTTGAGTAGTCTATAAAATGATACAAATCCTCGCTTCCAGTTGTCGAACCACGGCCTCCCAAAACCGTTTCCAGCAGAATTTCTGGAATGTGCGGATTAGCGGCGAAATCCTGAAGGCCGTCACGAACAAGAGCCGTAGGATCGGTCAGTTCCAAATCGATGTTCAGGTCGCGACGGGGCCGTACAAACAGAGTGCCGAAAACCGGACCTTGAAAGGTATCCTCGAAATCTATCGATTCGAAGTGAGGTTTGCTGACCGTGACCCTGTGGATTCCCTCTTTGACCAGCACCTCACAGGGGGTGGAGCCCATATAACGACCGTCAACTCGGACAGACGCTGCTGATGGAAAGGTCGTAACACGGAGATACTCACCTCTGTCGCGCAAGCCTTTGAAAAAAAGGAGCATGAACAGGATGAATAGAATCAGCAGGGCGTACAGCACTGTAAGATACAGCCCGGGGGAGATGCCGAGGAACGATTTCAGTACAACTTCGTTGCGCTCCTCACGGCTTTCTATAGGCTGGGGTTTTCGTCTGATAGGCTTACGTTTCTTCTTGGACATAGCTCGGAGAATTATAGGAGGGGCCAGTTGCCTTGTCAATCCGAGAGGATTCGTGATACTAATTATCAGAACACGGGCTAATTCTACGAATTGTCGAGCGGAGAGCCGGATAGTGGATTTTCACGATTGGGGCGTGCGAGTACAGAGCACCACCGAACGCTTCCTCACCTGGCGCAAACGGCGGAGGCTTGTGAAAAAGGAACGCCAGAAGCAGAAGAACGTGATCCTTGATTGGCTGGAAGCGATCGGTTCCGCGGTCCTGATCGTGCTTCTGATCAATCAATTTTTCCTGCAAGCCTACCAGATTCCCTCCCAATCCATGGTTTCCACCCTGGAAATCGGAGATCGGATCTTCGTCAACAAGCTGATCTACGGACCCGAACTGATTCCGGGCATGGCGAAAATCAACTTTCACCGAAAACCCCGCCGGGCAGAGATTATTATCTTTGAGAATCCCTCCTATATATCGAGCGGTCCGCTCATGGAAATCCTGCAGCGGGTGATCTACATGGTAACTCTTTCCCTGGTGGATATCGACAGGGACGAGTTTGGCAATCCCAAGCATCACTTCCTGATTAAACGGGCCGTGGGCATGCCCGGAGACCGTCTGCGGCTGAATCAGGGCAATGTCGAGTTCCTACTGCCCGGGGAAACCGAGTGGATCCCGGAGCAAGAGCTTCAAGAGGTGCTGGGTTTTGACTACGAAATCCGCAGGATGTTCTCTCCTTCAGAGTATGGTTTTTTCGAAAAAGCCGGTATCGGCCTGGCTTTGCTGGATAGTGGATTGAGTCCAAATGCAGAGCAGGAAGCAGCGATCAGTCGCTATTTCCGTACTTCAACGAATGACGAGGGTGTTGTTTCCTGGCGCCAGCAGAGCCTGATCGACAACGTTGCCGTGGAAAAACAGCGATACAAGACCCTCTACGCTTTGAAGCCCTACAGCCACCTGTTTCACAGCCAGTGGCGGTTGCTTGAACGGGGCTGGTACGTACCCGAGGACAGGATCTTTCCCATGGGCGATAATCGGGATGACTCCCGGGATGCCCGCTACTTCGGGCCCGTTCGCATGGAGAAGGTGCTGGGCAGAGCGCTTTTCCGGTATTGGCCTATTGGCCGGCTCGGCGGCATCCGTTCTTGAAGCAAATGTATTCAACCTACGAACGATACAGCTCCGGTTTCGCCGGCCGCATGGGCAGAGGGCTTGTGCGGAAGCTGCTAAAACTGCTCATCCTGACCCTTATCCTGTATCTCATCATCTCCAGCATGTTCCTGGCAACATTCCAGGTGGAATCCGTTTCCATGGAACCGCTGCTGAAGTCCAAGGATCGGGTGTTCGTGTCCCCCCTGATCTACGGCGCCAGGATCCTCTTTTTTTCAGCCAAACTTCCCCCCGTGCGGGAACCTGAACGGGGAGATATCGTCGTCATTCACTCCCCAATATACGGTCCTCCCCGTGCACCGCTATCCCTGATAGAACCGCTGATCCGTTTCTTCTCGTTTCAGCGTGGCAGCGTTGTGCGGGATGAATCGGGAAGACGGGTGCCGGCGTATATGATCAAGAGGATCGTGGCGGTTCCCGGCGATACGATCCGAATCTCCGGTTTTACAGCCTACATTCGTCCGGAAGGAAGCAGTACCTTTACAGCGGAGCAGCAGCTGATTCCCGGCTCCTACCAGATCCTTGCCGGATCCCTGCCCGAGGGATGGGCCAAGGAGTTTCCCTTTTCCGGTGAGCACCCGCCGTTGACGTTGGAAAAAGATCAGTACTTCCTGTTGGGCGACAATCGCCAGGGATCCAGCGATTCCCGCTCCTGGGGACCGGTCTCGAGGGATCAGATCTTGGGCAGGGTGCTGTACCGCTATTGGCCTCTCGGGCGAAGTGGGAGATTATGAAGATTTCAGGGTTTCAGCGGCTTGAAGATCGCTCTCGCTGATCTTCCTCTTTTTCAACAGTCCATCTACAAACGCCTTGACCAGAGTGGGATCGAATTGGTGACCGCTGTGTTTCAGCAGTTCCCGGGCTGCTGTTGCCGGGGATAGAGCTTTGCGATACGGCCTGTCGCTGGTCATGGCGTGATACGCGTCGGCGATGGCGATGATCCGGGCGTTCAGGGGTATTTCCTTGCCTTTCAGACCGTTGGGATATCCGGTTCCGTCGTAGTGTTCCTGATGGGCCAGCACGATTTGACTGACCTCCTTGTACGACTCATGGTTTCCCAGTAAATCCGCACCGAGTTGGGAGTGGGTTTTCATAATGGCCCATTCCTCATCGTTGAGACTGGACTCTTTCAACAGAATGCGGTCGGGAATACCGAGTTTGCCGATATCGTGAAGCAGCAGAGAATCCCGCAGAACCTGATCGACCTCCAGTCCGGCTTCCTCGGCCATCATCGTTCCCAGGGCCAGCACGTCCCGGGAATGACCGGCGGTCTTGAAATCCCGAATTTCGAGGGACTGGGAGAAGCTCATGCTCAGCTCCTCCATGCGCGTCTTCAGTTCCTCCGTGTGGGCAAGGGCAAGCTGGAACTTCCGCATGGTCAACAGATTCTTGATGCGGGCATCCAGCTCCCGGATATTCACGGGTTTGGACAGGTAGTCGTCCGCCCCGGTTTTCAAGCCCTCGATCTTGGAATCCAGCTCATGTTTCGCGGTGATGAGGATGACCGGAATGTGCATGGTTTTTTCATCCGACTTCACCTTCGCTACCAGCTCGAAACCATCCATCCGCGGCATCATGACATCGGATACGATGATGTCCGGTAGCTCGTTTCGAGCCCGATGCCAGCCGTCCAGTCCATCCTCCGCCGTCAGCACGCCGTGTCCGAAGCGATTCAGCATCTTGCTGACGTAGTTGCGCAGATCCGCATTGTCCTCGACCAGCAGAACGTTGTGCGTCATCTCCCCGGGAGTCTCATGTTCCTCTTCTTTTTCCTCTACCTCTACCTCTACCGGGTACAGCTCTTTCTCGATCAGGGCAAGATCGTCCACTGAAATTTTCGCCAGATCCTCCTTGCGGCGTTTCGACTTTCTGCGCTCCTCTCCTCCGAAAGAGAGACTCAGCTTGCGGCGTTCGTCCATTCTTCGTTCGATGAACGCGACCGGAGCCAGTTTGTCCAGATTATCCGGAAGCTGGAACACGAAACGGGTGCCCTTGCCCTCTTCGCTGAATACCTCGATCGAACCCTTCATCAGATCGACCGCTTCCTTGACAATCGTCAAACCCAGGCCGGTTCCTTCATATCTACGCGTGCTGGAGGCGTCCACCTGCTGGAATCTTTTGAAGATATGCGGAAGATGGTCCCGAGGTATGCCGATGCCGGTGTCTTCCACTTCGATGACTATAAATCCCTGCTTTTTTCCTGTTCTCACCGTGATCGAACCGCTTTCCGTGAACTTGATGGCATTACGCAGCAGGTTCATGAGAATTCGTTCGAGTTTGTCTATATCCAGGTACAGGGGTGGGACATTGGTTTCCCGAACATAGCCGAGATTTATTCCCTTTCGTTCGGTGACATCTTCGAACACCGCGATGATGTCCCGAAGCGTCTCGTCCAGATCCACGGGTCCGAGTCGAAGTTCCATCTTTCGGGCCTCGAACTTGGAAAAATCCAGCATCTGATTGATCATGTCGAGGAGCTTGAGGCTGTTTCTGTACATCTGACTGATCAATCTTGACTGCTCAATTGACAATTCCCCGATATCCCCCTGGTACAGGCTCTGAATGGGGCTGATGACCGAAGTAAGGGGCGTGCGCACCTCATGACTCACGTTAGCGAAGAATTGGGACTTGAGAATGTCCAGTTTTTTTAGCTCCTCATTGGCTTCAGCCAGATTATAACGGGCGCTGAACTCCTTGAAACGAAGATTTGTGGCAAAATGCGAGCTTAGAATAACAAGAATGATTGTAGAGAGGAAGAAGAAGTTATTGTTAAGAAAGATAGCCAGATTATCGATCGATTGGAAGACAACAATTGGGATGATATATGCGGCATAAGCTACCGCACAGATAACAATTGTTCGCGGTAGATCCATTGGTAGAATAGCAAGAAATATGATCAAAACAAGGTTGACGCCGGCATAGTACGGACTTTGATATCCACCGACGCGGTGAACCATCAGCACAATCGACAGACAACAGACGATATAGGCAAATACACCAAATTCTCTCGGATACGCCTTTCCAGGTTTGGTATGCATTAACCAAAAGACAGACATGCAAATAAGAATAACCGCCGCCCGAATTATGAGGAACTCATAGTAATGGTCTGGATATACAAAATAGTCTAAAACGCTATATATCGGGAAAGCTATACTTGCTGCGACCGTCCCAGTTTTTGTGTCTCCTATTGCCTTTTGTTTGCTTTCTTTTTCGAATTCCTGTCTCAAGTTGGTTTGCATTTGAGTACTTTCATTCATAGGCCTATCTCCAACAGCTATCTTTCTGTTCTGTTAGTGATAATTCCTTGGATGGATAAATGGTAGATGAATACGTATTCGTCATCAAGGAATCTTTGCTAATTTATAAGGTTATGGCAAATCCCTCGAAAATAGTTGGCACGTTTTCTGTAGTTGTCCCGGTTGTACACGTTTTGGTAGATCTCCAATAATCCCCGTTCAAGCGTCTCGGGAGACAGGTTCCTATGCCTAATCAATGCGTTCCATCCGGTATAAAGCTGCCAGTCGTTAGATAAGATCCTGTTTTCTTTTTCCAAACGCACGCGCAATCTGCTTCCGGGCAGAGGTGTAAGAATGGTAATCTGCGCTCCCAATAGATTATTCTCATTTATAAATCTTATCGTATTTTGAAAAACCGTCGAATCATCGTAGTCTAAACCTACGATAAATGATCCGTATATTCCAATTCCATTTTCTTGGATTCTGGCAATGGAGTTCCTGTATTCACGGTACTGTGTTGCTTTCCAGTGATTGGCGTTGATGCTAGCCAGATTCTTTGGATTGGTGCTTTCAAAGCCAATAAACAAAATTCTGCATCCGCCTTTACGCAATTTCCTGAGAAAGTTCACATCCCGGGCGACCGATAGGTCGGATTGTGCGTACCAGGTAAAACTCAGGTCACTGAACCGCTCAACAAGCTCATAGGAAAAACTCTTGTTTTGAAATAGGTTGTCATCAGCGAAGCCTATCTGAGCGAACTTCCAGCGTTTTTTTACCTCTTCAATTTCTCTCGATACCTGAACTGTTGACTTGTGTTTCCATTTTTTTCCGTAGATCTTGGATGCAGCGCAAAACTCGCAGTCGTGGGGACAGCCTCGTGAGGCAAAAAGCCAGACAACGGGATATGAATATCGTTCAATGAGATCGTATCTGGGAATTGGGGATAGTTGGAGGTTGACTGGGGCGAAATCAGTTTGCCTATAGATTTTCTGTGGACTGCCATTCTTAAAATCGCGAATAAATGCCGGCCAGGTGTTTTCACCTTCGCCAACAAAGACAGAATTCACGTGTTCCATAGCTTCTTCAGGGAGTACAGTTGCATGAATCCCGCCCATCACAACATAACGCCCGCGCTTGCGGAATTCATCGGCGATTTCATAAGCTCGATTTGCCTGTTGGGTAATAGCGGTGATGCCTACAAGGTCGCTGTGTTCATCGAAATTTATTTTTTCAAGATTTTCATCTATAATCCGTAGTTCATCGTCTACTGGCGTAGCGCCGGAGATAGTGGGAAGAGCGGCACCGATACCGTTCCAGTAGTGCAGGATGGTCTGCATTTCACGAGAGTTTTCGACATATTTGAAAAAATCGCGTCTCTTAGAGAAAAAAGTACCACCAGGTGAAAGTAAAAGTATCTTCAACTTCGACTCACTGGGTTTTTTCCTTATACAATTTCACAATGAGGTTATAAAAATCACCTATTGTGTCTATTTCAAATATCTGTTCTTCGTCAATATAGATGCCGAGGCGTTTCTCGCACGAAGCGACGATCTCCATCGCCATAAGGCTATCGATGCCTAGCTCCTCTCGAACCAGAATATCCTCACTCAGCTCTGAGATGTTGATACGAGTGATTTGTGAAACGATCTTCTTCAGTTCCGAAATAATGTCGTTTCTGTTCACGTTTTTCAGTTCTCTATTTTGGTCCGTCTTGTCTTTCTATGCGTTGTCTTGGTTGTACAGATGATATAAACCTCGGGATCTTGTAGATAGCTATTCTCCGTGCCAACTCTCGTCTAATCGCTTGGATAGCATTAGGATGTTGATTCGATCCACCATATCCTACAACTGCAGACAAACTGCCATTTTCAAAAGTCACATAGGCTTCGCGTACCTCTGAAATTGAGAGCAATGCTTTCCGTACTTCCTCTAAATCTACCATATTGCCGTTCACTTTGCGGGTATTTTTTTCTTCCCGAAGGAAAACCAGGTGTCCTTTGTCCATGCGGCCGATATCACCGGTTCGAAACCATTCATCACGGAAGGCGGCCTTGGTTTCCACTGGTCGGTTCAGGTACCCCCTGGCCATACCCTTTGTTCGGAAAAGGATTTCCCCAGAACCATCCGCAGAGGGTTTGTCGATTCGCACCTGGACTCCATTGCAGATCGGTCCCACTGTTCCTGCACGGTTGTGATTCGCGGAATTCCTGCTTACCGGCGTAAACTCCGTCAAGCCGTAACCATGAGCCAGGAAGACACCGAAATCTTTGCGGAAATTGTGGTACAACTCATCGGATAAACAGCTGCCGCCGGAGAATAGCAGCTGAAGGGAGCTTAGATCACATGCCATGCTTTTGCATTTCCACAACAACTCATATATTTCTGGAACAGCGGTCATATAGTTCACCCTGAAGCGGTCGATATACTCGAAGATCAAGCGGGGGTGCAAAGTACGGACGATCAGGGCGGTAATGCGGTATAGAAGGCAGAGAAAAAGGCCGCAGACCATTGGGAAAATATGAGCCAGGGGAAGCAAAATCATCATTACGTCCCCTGGACGACCGGCCAGCTCATCCTGAACCACCGTGGCCCCGTGTATGTACTGCTGCTCGTGCAATAGAGCACCCAAAGGGTATCCGTAGCCGCGATAGGTGTAGTTGATGGAAACGGTATCTTTCCCGACATCGACAGGCGGAGCGTTTTGGGGGGCAGGTTTTGCTACAGAAAGTTCTCCGCTGTCTCGGAGGATGATTGCTGCGCGGCTGCTGAGATCTGCCACGTAGGGCTTGAGAGATCTCTCACAAACTACAGCCTGAGGTAGGGAATTTCGGAATATCTCCTCCAATTCCAGGTATCTGTATTCCGGCTTTACCGGAATCGGCACCGCCTTTATATTCAGAAGCGCTAAAAAAACAACTACAAAATCTATGGAATTCTCCAGGAACAGGAGAACCGGTGATCCTTCCCTGAGCCCCCATTGTCTCAGCATCTGGGAGCATTCGCCTATCTTGGAAAGTAACCGGTCTGCGGAGAATGTCAGGCATGATCCGTGTTTTCCTGGTTCGATCAGAACCGGATGACTGCCCCACGAGGAAAGATTGCTGAAAACCTCTTTGATAATCTGCATTCAGTCCTCGAAATACTCGTTCTCGGAGGATCGACTATTGGTCGGATTTCCTGCCGGTGACGATAACTGCCTGGGCCGGATCTCCTAGAGATCGGTAGGTCTGTACATCGACGAAACCGGCAGCTTCGAACAAAGCTGCCAGCTCCTCTTCGGAGTAAAATCGAAAGTAACCGTCTTCCTCCAAAGTGAACAAGGCGGCGGCTTCATTCAGCATGGCTCGGGCGGCAGCCAGGTTGTCCTCCCGCTGCTCACCGTTCGCTAATTCGAGACTTGAGCTTTGCACCATATTGATGTAATCGGTGAACAGCGTCGAGATATCACTATCAGGCTTCATCGATGAAACCAGCAACAATCCTCCTGATCTTAGCATCCGATAAAAATCCAGGAGGATCAAGTCCGGGTTGTACACATAGGAGATGAACAGACTGGCAGCGATTTTATCGAAATATCGGTCGGGAAACGTATGTGGGCCGTGCTCGGCACTACTGCCGAAGCTCAGGGTATCAAATTGAATATCTCGGCAACTCAATTTGTCGTACAGTTCGTCCGGGATCAGGTTATTGGAACCGCTTTTTCGGTCCACCAAATCATTACCCGTTAGTTTCCTTTTCAGGAAGCGTGCGGCCCTATTCAAATCCATCACAGCGCTGCGATGTCCATCTTTGAACGTATCCGCCAGAAAACGTAGTTTTTCTTCGTCCATATCGCAGCCGTGGACTATTTCGGCCAATTCCAGGGATGATTTTTGTTTCAAAAGGTCGATTGTGCCATTCCGCAGTCCGGCTATCCGGTTGCGAAGGGAGTCGAAACCAAGTTGGGGATTTTCGATCAGTTTCTTCAACGGGAGAAGTCGGCTCGGCTCCAAATCGGCTTTTAGTAGACGCAGCGAGTTATTCCCGAGGTGAGGGTACCGTCTGCACAGGTTCTCCCACTTCTTCCGAGTTTTTGTAAGGGCATCTTCCACCAGATCCACTGCCACAAGCTCTACCGATTCCGCGGTGGGCGCATAAGAAACCAGATGCTGAAGCATTTCCTCTACGAGTAATCCTGTGCCGCAGCCCATATCCGCAATACGCTCTGACGCATTCGGGTCTATCAGTTCCGCCTCAAGTTTCAGAAAGTTTCGAAATCCCTGTATGTTTTTGTAGAAATCGTAACCAAGGCTATTGCGGCCTATACCGATCAGGTAATTTTTCCAGTACTGCTCCCTGTCGAGATCCTCGGAACAGATAAGCCGCTCCCTCTCGTAGGTGATCAGGCGCGCCATCTCTTCTTTGTCCGGGCTGAGGACATCCAACAGTTCACCGTACAGCTGCTCATACAGGTAGGCGGTCATCAGTTTGAAGGTCATGATCGCATCCGCGCTGGAGCGAAGATTGTGTCCGGTGGGAATCTCGATGACCTCGCGTTTCCCGGTTGATTTTACCGCCATGACATCGTGTACTTCCGTGCCATCAGTCCATTTATCGTGGGTACCGTAGATCCACAGCACCGGATGCGGAACTTTGGACATGTCGTTTCTCGAATCGGTCAGATAGGCGTACTTGTTTTCGATTAAATCCTGGGCTAGGGTATCGAAGTCCACCAAGTATCCCAGCATCCCGCCTTTTCCGGTTTGAACGCCCATCTTGTAGTTGCCGATTATGTCGATCCCGCCGAGGATGTTACCGATCGTGGTTTTAGCCGAGGGGATTCCCATACAGCTGATCCAGTAGTCCACAAGGTGTCCCTGTCCGTCCATCAGCAGCTTTCTGGCATCGATGGAGGACATGCTGAAGGTGATGAGGATCACCTCCTGGGGCGTAAAGATAGGATTGTTGTGGACATAATCCAAAGATGTGCGCAGGTCACTCAGTCCCTGGCTCAGCCGATAATGCAACATCTCCGAGCCGCGTTCGGGATTTCTGTGATCGTTGTAGCTCTCACCGGGACGATTTATACCATCGTAGCGCAGAACCACCAGATCTTTACCCTTGCGCTTGAAATTCTGAAGCAACGTCATTACCAGGGGGGAGAGAGCCTCTTTTTTCTTTCCGAATGCGGGAGGAATGAGGACTACCGGGGCGGTTACCGGAAGTTTACTGGCGTTCAGTAATGCGGCAATTTCCTGCTTTTTCTTGTTGGAGTAACGAATTGGTAGGGTATCGATTCGTTGCGAGCAAGAACCAGATGTCAGTGGGGTTTTATGCCGTTTCCATTCTTCTTGTGTAAACTGACGGTATTTGAATCCCGAGTGCTGTATGCCCGCTTCGATGCCGACCTGCAAGCTCAGGTGTCCGTGCTCGTCGATATCTGTTTTCAAATGGCGTACGACGCCGTGACGGTCTAGTCCGAACTGCTCGTATATCAGGTAGTCAACGTAGGTTCCCCGCTTGAATGCTTTTCTGGTTCGAGCGGTCAATGGCAACTCGCATAGGAACCCCCGCCAGCTGATATCCACCAAACGACCTCTGTATCTCTGAACGGTTCCATTCTCGGAAGGCACGCTCAGATCGACCTCGGTTCGCAGCTCCAGAATTTTTCGCTGGTATGAACGCTTTTCCGATCGATAGATTACCTTCGGAAATTGAAAGCACAGGCGCCGCTCGGCATAGCGAACCAGTTGGGTCTTGAAGTAGTAGCTTCCTTCAGCCAGATAGAAGGAAAAATAAGCGTTTGGTAACGGTTCTTCCTCCGGCAGGTGGAGCCTGGAAGGGCGTGTGGACAAGAACATGCTTTGGGGGTGTTCGACTTTGGTGAGGTTCACACTGTGCATTTCAAAACTCGATACGCTGGTATCGAATAGCACGTTGAATTGAGTTGCTCTTTCACTGAGCGCTGTGAACAGAGCTGCAATGTCACTCGGGTCTTTCATCTGGTAGTCGGGATCGAGATCCCGGGAGGCCAGTACCTCGTGCAACTGGCGCACGGTAGTTCCGGAAATCGTTTCGATGACGAAGTTGTGAATGCGGACACGGGCTGTTTGGGGTACCTTATGAAGCCGAATCCCGGCAGTTGAGAGGTCGCGAAATGCACTTCGAATCACGTACCGAACTTGGCCTTGAAGCTTCAAGGTTCGTGAATCACCGGGAAGGCAAAAGGACAAGCTGATACTATCCGCGGGGCTCAGCTCTCCGGAAAAGCTCACCAGAAGCCCCTCTGTGGAGATGTTGTCGATGGAATCGATTCGGATGTCTTGCCGATCCGTGGAAATATCGCACAGGGAGCAGGAGGCACGATGAACGCGACGCATCTCCCGGTCCCTGGCTGCTTGTGCGAGCTGTTTCTGTTTCAGGTCCCTGATGTAGTTTTCGATTAGCAGAAGCTGAGCTTCGCCCTGGTAGGAAAACTCCAATCCCAAGATTCCGCCGTGATCATTGTTGTCTTCCTGTTGGGATCGCGCGATGCGGCAGGGAAGCTCGATGGTGTGCGTGGTATTCGGCAGGGTGAAGGTGATGGATCGTACGGATTCGTAGGAATCGGGCAGGTTCACCACCACCTGCATTCCCGTACGGCTGATGTTTATCGCCTGCCCGGTGAAACGCCGGCCCTCTCCGACCAGTTGCACAGATCCGCTGTGTTCCATGCGGATATGCCTGCGTTGATCCCGGATCGTGTCACTTTGTGCGAGAATCTTCTGGGGGCGGTCCTCAGAAAACATAGCAGTGCAATAGTATCGTAGCTAGAAAAAAAATTTCAATACTGTAAAAAAAAAAGTTGAATTTTGCCGATTAGAGCTTTTCGCCGGCTTCGCCCTGCGGCCGGGCGCGTTCAGCTTGACACCCCAATGAGGAGCGTGCTAAATTCACCGGCGAAGGAGAAATGCAGTATGTCCGGCCACAGCAAATGGGCCTCGATTAAGCATAAAAAGAGCGCCGTGGATGCCAAGCGCGGCAAAATATTCACGAAAATCATCAGGGAGATCGGCGTGGCCGCCCGGGTGGGCGGAGGAGATCCGGATGCCAACCCCAGACTGCGCGCGGCCCTGCTCAAGGCCAAACTGGCCAACATGCCCAAGGACAATATCGATCGGGCCATCAAGAAGGGCACCGGAGAACTGGAAGGGGCCGAATATTCCGAGCTGACCTACGAAGCCTACGGTCCAGGCGGTGTGGCGATTCTCGTGGAAGTGCTCACCGACAACAGAAACCGGACAGCCGCCGAAATTCGTCACGCCCTGGCCCGGGCCGGTGGAAACCTCGGGGAGAGCGGCAGCGTTTCCTATCTGTTCAAACGCAAGGGTCTGATCGTGTACGACGCCTCGGAGTACACGGAGGATGCCATTCTGGAGGCAGCCCTGGAAGGGGGAGCCGAGGATGTGGCCAAGACCGATGGAGAAATCGAGGTGATCACCGAACCGGACGATTTCGAGGCCGTTCTGGAAGCCCTGGAGGGAAACGAGTTTCAGCATCTGTCGGCGGAGATTACCATGATCGCCGACGCTCAGGTGCAGGTACCCGAAGACAAGCTGGCCCAGGTCCTTCGCCTGATCGACGTGCTGGAGGACCACGACGACGTACAGAACGTGTCCACCAATCTCGACATCCCCGAGGATTTCAGCCTGGATGAATGAAAGTAATCCTCGGCATTGACCCGGGACTGGCCTCGACGGGGTATGGGGTCATCCGCTGCTCAGGCAGCCGATTTCGCTGCGTAGTCCACGGTACGGTGCGAACCTCTCCCAGAGACGGAATGGGAGAACGATTGGTTCAGATCCATCAGGGAATCGTGGACATTATCACCGCCTACCAACCTGAGGAAGCGGGCATTGAAACCGTCTATTTTTCCAAAAACTCCAAAAGCGCCATCCCCGTTGCACAAGCCAGGGGCGTGGTGCTGTTTGCCCTGGCCTCCCGAGGAGTCCCGTTTGCAGAGTACACACCCCTGGAGCTCAAACAGGCCGTTGTGGGAAACGGGAGGGCGGAGAAGATCCAGGTCCAGCAGATGCTCAAGATAATCTTCAATCTGCCCGATCTTCCCCGGCCGAACCATGCCTCCGACGCCCTGGCCGCAGCCTTCTGCCACGCCAACTTTTCCAGTTTCAGAAGCCATCTCGCAGATGCGGGGTCGCCTCGTGTTTAACAGCATCAGCGGTGAGATCACCTATAAGGACGAGGAACGCCTGTTTCTCTCCGCCGGCGCGGTAGAGTGGGAGATCCACATCAGCAGAAGCAGCAGTGACGATCTTCCGGAAGTAGGCCAGGTTGCCCGTGTGTACCTGTACCTCTATCATAGGGACGATCAGATGCGATTGTACGGGTTTTCTCAGAGTCTGGAGCGGAATGTGTTTCTGGATCTGCTGAAGGTAGAAGGAGTGGGCCCCCGGCAGGCGCTCAAGATCCTCTCCGGTGTTGAGGTCGGGCGCTTCATCGATGCTCTGGAAGGGGAGGATCTGGAGCTGTTGTCGACCATACCCGGGGTCGGCAAGAAGACCGCCCAAAAGATCATGCTGAAACTGAAGGGCAAGTTGAAAGTGGCCACCCCGGCGGGGATTTCGCTGGAGGAGGACATCACCAACGCCCTGGTGGGGATGGGATTCGACAGGCGAAACGCCAAGAGCGCGGTCGGTACGGCGTCCCGCACTCTCCGGGAGCGGGAATTGAACAGCGAAGAGCTGGAGCGGGAGCTGTTCAAGAGCGCCTTGGCTCAATTGTCAGGGGGGGGCAAGCGGTCCACCCAGCGTGCCAATAGCGACGGCCCGGGCGGTCCCGGTGGCCAGGACCCGGGTCCGGGAGGGGCGACATGAAAGACGGCAGGATCACGGCGGGAACCTTCAGTCCCGAACAGGATCGGGAGGAATACACCCTGCGCCCCAGAAAGCTCAACGAGTTTCTCGGCCAGAAACGCCTGAAGGATAATCTGGCCGTGTTCATCCAGGCCGCCAGGCAGCGGCAGGAGAGCCTGGATCACGTGTTTTTTTCAGGACCCCCGGGCTTGGGCAAAACAACCCTGGCCGGAATCATCGCCAACGAGCTGGGCGTTCAGTTTCGGGCGACCTCGGCCCCCGCCCTGGAGCGTGCCGGAGATCTGGCCGCCATTCTGACCACCATCGGCGAGAAAAACGTGTTCTTCATCGATGAGATCCACCGGTTGCGCCCCGTGATCGAGGAGATGCTGTACAACGCCATGGAGGACTTCGAAATCGATGTGGTGATGGGGCAGGGCCCCGGCGCCAGGTCGATCAAGATCCCCCTGCCTCCCTTCACCCTGGTCGGAGCCACGACCAAAACCGGTCTGGTATCCGGTCCCCTGTACTCCCGCTTCGGCATCACCTCCCGTTTGGACTTCTACACGGAGGAGGATATCCAAAGCATCATCCATCGCTCAGCCGGAATTCTGAGCATCAGGCTGGAGGAGAAGGCCTGCACCATGATCGCCTCCCGTTCCCGCGGAACTCCCAGGGTCGCCAACCGCATGCTGCGGCGCATGCGCGACTTTGCCCAGGTTTGGGCCGACGGCCTCATTACCTCCGAGATTGTCGAACGTGGGATGGGCTCCCTGGATATCGATTCCCTGGGTCTCGACAAGTTGGATCGGGATATCCTCAAAACCGTAATCCAGAACTACAAAGGCGGGCCGGTTGGTTCGGAGACCCTGGCCATATCCATCGGTGAGGCGGTGGACACCCTGGAGGACGTCTACGAACCCTATTTGATCCAGAGGGGACTGATCCAGCGCACCCCCCGGGGAAGGACCGCCACACACCTTGCCTACAAGCACCTGGAATTCAAACAGAGTGAAGACGAGCAGCTTCTCTTTTGATTTACCCGATGAGTCGATAGCGCAGCAACCAAGCACCCAACGGGGGGGGTCCCGCCTGATGGTGGTGAATCGAGAGAGTGGAGAGCTCCTGCACAAGAGCTTCGAGCAGCTTCCCGCCTACGTGGAGAGCGGGACGGTGATGGTACTCAACAGGACACGGGTGATCAACGCCCGGCTTTATGGAACCACCGCGGACAGCGGCGGGCGGGTGGAGTTCATCCTGCTGCGCGAGCTCCAACCGGGGCTGTGGAGAACCCTGGCAGCCAAGGCCAGGAAACAGCGGCCGGGCAGGAGGTACGAGTTTCCCGATGGTGTGACAGCCGAGCTTATAAATGAGGCGGATCTGCCCCCGGGCCTGTTATCCGAAGATCGGCGAGACGACCTGACCGGCGGCGCGGAATCCACTCCGGGGGGCTTTCGCTATCTGCGTTTCATCCCTCCGATCGCCACAGACTATTTGGAGACACACGGGCATGTGCCTCTGCCCCCATACATCCGCCGCCAGGACACTCTCCAGGACGTAGAGCGTTACCAGACGGTGTATGCCGAAGATCCCGGCTCGGCGGCGGCTCCCACAGCCGGGCTGCACCTGACCCGGGAGGTTCTCGAACAGCTGGAGCGAAAGGGCGTGATCCTGGTCAAGCTCACCCTCCATGTAGGGGCCGGTACCTTCCTGCCGATACGCTCAGAACAGGTGGAGCAGCACCGGATGCACGAGGAACGGTATCATATCCCCCCGGACACGGCCGAGCAGATCAATGCGGCCCTGCGGGAGAAACGTACGATCCTGGCCGTGGGTACCACAGTGGTACGGGCCCTGGAATCCGCCTACAGCCAAGATTTACAGGGCGTCCTTGCCGGTACGCGCAGCACCTCCCTGTTCATCTATCCCGGCTACCGTTTCAAGGTGGTGTCCCGGCTTCTCACCAACTTTCATACCCCCCGCTCCAGCCTGCTGGTTCTGGTCTCCGCCTTTGCCGGGCATGAGCGCATTCTCGCGGCTTACCAAACCGCGGTGCGGGAAGGGTACCGCTTCTTCTCCTACGGGGACGCCATGCTGATTCTGTAGTATAGGAACAGGCCGGATCGGGGCCGCGGAACAACGGCTGACAGAGGACCGTCGATGGCCCGGATGCCGACCGCCCGACCGCCCACAGTCAGAAACGCGAGGCAACTTCGACAACCTTCCAGAGGTGATTTTCCGCCTCGACGTTGTTCCTGCCCGTGATCTCAATTTCGTAGCTGCAAATGCTCGTACCGGATTCAGATACCAGGTAGAGAGTGCCCACGAGTGCGGGTGAGTCAGTTCCCAAGGCACAGCAGATGAGTATCGCTTTCGAATAATGCTCTTGGTTGCCACTTGCGATCAGGCGGTAGCAGGGTAGTTCCCTTCCGGGCAGCTGAACGTAGTCGAGCACCTCCATTCTGAAATTCATCGTTCTGCCCTCCGCCGTTCCCAGCTCGAGGGAACCCTTCGGAAGATACACCAAACGAGACGCGTACCCGAGCTCCCGCAATGAAAACCTGATTTCACCATTGTTTGTTTCTACTGGGAGACGGTTTAGACAGGGAGAAGACAATGTGGAGTTTTTTTTGGCGATACCGTTTCTCCTGTTGAAGTAGGCGAAGAAACCCCCGCCGATGTGCACGAAAGACTCTTCGGTTTCCGGTACGATGGATTTGCAGTGGATTTGATCCCGAAACCACCCCGGCTGATCGGTCTCGGGAGTATCCTGCTGCGGCATACCCTGATCAGAGCAAGCCCGGACTGAAGTCATAAACAGTACTGCAACCAATAATCCTCGAACGATCCGTCCCTTCATCGGTAGCCTCCTGGCCGTGATCTTGCTTCCACGGTAGGAGGCTGATGTCCGCAATTGGTCCCAGGCGGCGTCGCAGAACGCGTCCCAAAACTTTTTTTTGAAAACGAGTACCGGCGTTCACTAAAATTGGAATAGAGAGGGAAGATGAACGCTCAAGGATTGGAGATGTACCTCCTGGGCGCTCCGCAGATCAGGTACACGGGGAGCGAACTGAATCTCGGCCGCAAGAAGTCCGTAGCCCTGCTCGCCTATCTGGGCGCCAACGACAAATCGTACAATCGCGACACCCTGGCCACACTGCTGTGGCCAGGGCACAATGACCAGCAGGCCCGGGGAAGCCTACGGCGACTGCTCTCGGAGCTGAGGAAACAGCTCGGGCAGCAGCTCCTGCCCGTGGACCGGGAACAGGTGGGATCGCTGGACCCGGAGAGGGTGTACGTCGACACCCGGGAGTTCGAACGGTTGATCGGACAGAGCAAGGCCCACAAGCACGATCAGGAGGCGGTGTGCCGATCCTGTATGGACCGGCTGCAGAAGGCGGTGCAGCTGTACAGGGGAGATTTCATGATCGGCTTCTCCCTGGCCGAGTGTGGCGAGTTTTCGGATTGGCAGTTTTTCTACGGCGAGTATCTGCGTAGGGAGCTGGAGTATGCCCTTGAGCAGCTGGTGGCCATGCTCGCCGGCCTGGAAACGTACAATCAGGCAATCGAATACGCCCGGCGCTGGCTGGGCCTGGATCCGTTGAACGAGCCTGTGCACCGGCGCTTGATGCAGCTGTACACACTGAGCGGGCGGCGCTCGGCAGCTCTGAGGCAGTACCGGAAGTGTCGGGAGGTGCTGCAGAAGGAGCTGAGCCTGCAGCCGGAGGAGGAAACAGAGAGGCTGTATCAGGCCGTTAAGGTCAGGAAGCTCGCGGCGGTACACCCGGGCCGCGATCGCCCGGAGACCGGTCCACCGCGGCTGGCCGTGCTGCCTCTGGCCGGATCGAGCGGGCAGGAGGAGTGGTTCAGCGATGGCATGACCGATGCCATCATTACCGCATTGTCGCAGATCAGCGGGCTGCAGGTGATCTCCCGCACCACGGCCTATCACTATCAGGGCACCGACAAAACCATGAGGCAGATCGCAAGCGAGCTGGAGGTGGACTATATCCTGGAGGGCACGGTGTTGAGAAGCGGGCAGGAGGTGAGGGTTTCGGCCAAGCTGATCAATGGTCCGGAGGATCGGCATCTCTGGACGCAAAATTTCGTTCGATCCTTTCAGCACATCATGGCACTTCAGGGGCAGATCGCCTGTTCAATCGCAGAGCAGATCAAGGTCAGGCTCACCTCGAAGGAACATAGACGCCTTTGCGTGGCCCGCGAGGTGGATCCGGAGGTGCGGGAGCTGTGCATGAAGGGCGTGCATTACGGGAGGCAATTGAGTCCCAAGACGAATTGGAGAGCTCTGGAGTGTTTCCAGAAGGCCGTGGAACTGGATCCGGATCATGCGCCGGCTCTTGCCGGGTTGGCCTATTCGTACGCTTTTTTGGCAGGAGGCGATGCAGTCATTTCCAGGCGGGAGGCCTATGAAAAGGCTCGGACTCTGGCGCAGCTGGCTCTGGATACAGATGAGAGTCTCCTGGAGGCTCGCCTCACCCTGGGGGTAGTGAAGATGGAGTGGGATTGGGACTTTCCGGGTGCGGAGAAGGAGTACAGAAGTGCTCTGGCTGAAAATCCCAACCACGCTCTGATCCTCACCTTCCTGGCCCAGCATGCATTTACCATGGGACGATGGAGCGAATCCCTGGAGCTGGCCGAAAAGGCTCACTACGTGGATCCGCTGAACGGTTTCGTGGGCTGGCAGTACTGCCGCTCCCTGATCTGGGCGGGGTATGCTCGCAAGGCCCTCGTGGAGATCGACAAGCTGGAGGAGCTGTTTCCTCAAACCTTACACACGTCCATGTTGCGCGCCATGGTGTATCTGAAATTCGGTCAGTTCTCCAGAGCGATCGAGTTCACCGAACAGATGATCGATCGCTGCGATTCACCGGAGTGGGCGAACTGGTTCAAGCCCAATCTGGTCAACCAGTACGCCCTGGCCGGGCAACCGGAGAAGGCGCGGGAGCTGAGCAAAGAGGTGTTCGCCCTCAGGGAGCAGGGTAAGATCCCGGCTACCGACATGGCTCTGAACAGCTTCTTCCTTGGCGATACCGAGCAGGCGATTGACTGGTTCGAGCGAGCCTACCAAGAGCGTGATCTCGGACTCTTGGATATCAAGTTCTACCTGTGCTACGAGCAGCTGAAACGGCACGCCCGCTTTCGGGAGTTGGTACGGCGGATCGGGGTTCCCCTCTAGTAGGTGTTCTCGTCCATGTTGAGGAACTGCTGACGGACTCTCTGGAGGCGGTCCAGATGGGTGGAGATGATCTGTCCGTAGTCCAGATCACCGTTCCAGATGCGGGCCCGTTCATCCTCCCAGTTCTGGATCTCCTCCAGGTTGTAGTACAGCCAGGGTAGCCTTGCGGCCCAGCCGCGGGCTTCTCCCCAGTACTGAAGGGCAACCCGGTAGGCCTGCTCGGCCAGCTCCAGGCTCTCCAGGTTCTGTTCTCTCCAGGGGGCATTGTAGAAGTAGGCTGTCATCTTGTCGTACTTGCTACCCAGGCTCAGGTACAGGTTCACGAGCTTGAGATTGACGTGCATCTTGAACAGCAGTCGGTACTGGGCCCACTGCTCCTCATTCTCGATCTCTGCCAGGGCGTACAGGGGATTGGCGAAATCCGACTTGAGGGCCTGCTCGAGGTAAAAGATATTCTCCATGGTATCGTCGGGATACTGGTAGAAGTGCAGGTGGTAGAGGCGGTAGAACTGCTCGGCGTACTGAACCTTATAGGCGAACAGCCCGGCGGCGCAGAGCAGAAACAGTAGGATAAGGCACGCGGTTTTCCTCACCCTTTTACAATCGGCAGGCTCTCCAAGATGCTCCAGAATTTCTCGAATACCAGCTGCGGATCTTCGTTGCCGTTCAGCCGGTGAAGCTGCATGTCCGTGTCCGGGAAGCGCCGGAAACCACGCTCGTACGCCGAGAGAATATCCTGCTGGATTTCCAGCTCGTCGTACAGCTCCGGGCCGTCCGGGGAGCGGGTTACCAGGCGCTGCTGGCTCACCGCCACCGGTGTGTTGAGAAACACCACATGCCGGGGCAGGGGAAAGCGGCGATTCAGGTAAAATACGAACTCCGGATCGCAGGCCAGGGATTGATAGGCCAGGCTGGAGAACAGGTACCTGTCGGAAATCACCAGCTCGCCCCGCTGCAGACGAGAAAGAATTCCCTCGTTCTGTTCATAGAGATGCTCGTTCCTGTCCGCGGCAAACAGCAGGGCCACGGTTTCCGGCAGGGCCTGGATCTGCCGCTTCAGTATCTTACGGATCGTGCGTCCCACCGGGCCCTTGGTGGGTTCCCCGGTACAGAAATGAGGGATGCCCCGAGAATCCAGAGCTTTATCGGCCAGATGCAGCTGGGTGGTGGTTCCCGAACCATCCAGGCCCTCCAGGACCACGAAATTTTCCAGCACCTCCGGCCTTGTCTCGGATGGGATATTGCGGTTGAAATCCAAATACGCCTCCCGGCCCTGGACGAAAGAATCGAACCTAAGCATAATCAAAACCGGAGTTTTTGTCATGATCCTGCTCCTCGTGATGCTGTTGTTGAACCTGCCCACTCCCACCGCGGCTCAGAGCACGCTTCAACTTCCCGATGTGACCCTCTTCGGGGAGTACACGTTGTATCTGGCCGCCCCGGCGCCAATGGCCCAGGAGCTTCCTGCAGCCACGGGGATGAACAACAGCCGGCTCAGTTATCCCAGAACCCTGTTTGAAGTCGACTTGGCCGTACCACAGCCTCCCCTTGACTACTGGCAGAGTATTCCCCGTTCCGTGCTCGCTCCGCCGGGGTTACTGCCGACGATCGGATCCGAACAGGCGGGCTTTTATGGCGGGGGAGGCGGGTCCGCGGCTTCCGGCAGCTGGCAGGCACGGCTGGATTATGTCCCCGGAAGTACCGTCATATCCGAGTTTGCCGCGGCCCGTTCCTCGGGGGTGTGGGACCTGTCCGGACTGTTACACCTTGATCTTGCCGACGGCTGGATCACCAGCCCCCCGGAAAACCCGACGGATTTGACCTTCGCAGTAAAAACCCGTCGCCGGGCGGAGGTTCTGAACATCGATGCCGCCATCGAGGCCGGCGCCTTCTACAGTACCGCCTCGGGGACAGCCGCATCCCCCGTGTACACCTTGGGAGTGAATGCCGGGTTGTACGGCCAGGCGGGAGCATTTCACTGGCGTGAGGAGACCCGATTATCCGGAATCAGCGGAATAGGGGGCGGCAGTCCACCGGTGGACCCGGATGAGCAGCGGGGAGCCGTTCAGCAGGAGCTGGAGCTTTCCCTGATCGGCCCCCGTTGGGCTGTTTCGCTTCGCTCAGGTGGAGTGCTGGCCGCCGGGATTCCATCCGCCGAAACAGAGGAGAACGGCCGTGTGAGCCTGGAACTGGGCTGGCATCACCCCAGGTCGATTCTGCGACTGTGGGCCGGAGCTGCGGCTCTGTACTACGATGATTCCCTGGCCGTCTATCCCAGCGGGGCGCTGGATTTGTATCCCACGGATTTCTTTTCCCTCTCGCTTCGAGCCGCCCCATTCGTGCGTCTGCCCGCTCAGAGCCTGCAGACGCTCTGTATAGTTCAGGAGATTTCCGGGGGCTCGGCCCTTCGGCATCTTCGAAGCCAAGGCGGGTATTCCCTGTACTCTGAACTGAGTTACGATCCGGGCGCCGTGTTCGGCGCCAAGCTCTCCTTTGAGTGGATCAAGGCAAAAATATACCTCCTGGATGCATCGGAGCTGGAGCTGGATCTAGTCACCTCCAACCAGGGAGTGCTCCAGGGGGATCTGATCTGGCAGGCGAGAGCCGCGCGACCCGGGGTGCGGCTGAATCTTACCGGCGCGGTGGCCGCCGCCTTCCCCCTTGCCGCGCAGCCGTGGCAGGAGCTGCTCTACAGACACGCGGGGATGGCCTGGAGCACCGACTTTCATAAACTTCCGGTAGAGTTTATAATCAAAGCATTGATCGGGGATTTCGCCGACGACGGCTCCCGGGCCTTTTTGTTTACGGATTGGGAAGCTGTTTCGGGCTTGGTAACCAGCATAGAGGGGAACTGGAGGATTGGTAAGAACGGCACGGTGCATACGGGTTTCGAGGCATTTCTTACCCCCAACTTCAGCTATCGATTTCTAATCGGGTATGGTATCCACAGATAGCAAAATCTATTCTCATCCTAAGGGGAGTACACATTGATCTCGTTTCTTGTCCAGGGCGGAGTGGTGTTGATTCCGATACTGGCGCTCTCGGTAATCGCGGTCGCCCTCATCATCCAAAAGAGCGTTTTCTTCATTCGCATCCGCAATCAAATCGAGGATCTGGGCGCCTATGTAATCGAAGCCCTGAGAAGCGGCAGAGCCAAGATGGTTCTGATGGAGCTGGAGCAGATGAGCTGCCCGGAAGCTCGAGTCCTTCTGGCCGGGGTACTGGCCCGCAAGGCAGGTCAGTCTCAAGAGCTGATCAATCTGCATATGGAATCCCAGGCCATGCGCAGCGCCGACGAGCTGGAAAAGTTCGTTCCCTATTTGGCCAGCATCGCCAACCTGGCCACCCTGCTTGGTTTGCTCGGTACGGTTACCGGCATGATCGTATCCTTTCTCAACCTCAAAGTCTCGGGCGTGTCGGATCCCGCCCTGCTGGCCGGCGGCATCTCCCAGGCGCTGATCACCACGGCAGCCGGATTATCGGTGGCAATCCCCTCACTTCTGTTTTTCCATATCTTTCGCCAGAAGGTGAACCGGACTCTGGCCCGAATAGAAATTGCCGCATCCGAGCTGTTGGCCTTCTTCTCCCGGCAGAAGCGATCCGGCCCTTCCGCCTAGCGTATGGTCGTTGACCTTCTCCGTCTAGTGATTCCCCTGGCCTTGCTGTTACTGCTGTCGGCATACTTTTCCGGATCCGAGGCCGCTTTCTTTTCTCTCAGCAGCCTGGAACAGGATAACCTGAAGCGGCGATCCGGGGGCAAGCTGGCCGCCATTCTAAAGCGGATTTTCTCCTCCCCCGATGATATGCTGATTACACTTTTAACGGGCAACATGTTCGTCAATGTCTTTGCCAGCTCTTTCGGCGAGGCGATCGGCGAGCGGATCTTTCCCTTCGAGACCGAGCTGTTCTCCATCATGTCCATGACCGTACTGCTGCTGATATTCGGCGAGATGGCGCCCAAGAACCTGGCTGTGCGCAAGGCCATGTCTTTCAGCCGCTTCAGCGCGCGGCCTCTGCATTTTCTGTATGTGCTGTTGACACCGCTGCGCTGGTTCTTCAACCTCTTCAACCGGCTGATCAATCTGGTGCTGCCGGAGCGGGACAGGGGCGAGCAGAGGGCCAATCACACCATCATCCGTTCGGCGGTTCAGATCGGCTTCAAAGAGGGCATTTTGGACAGATCCGAGCTGGATCTGGTGGAATCCTTCTGTGATTTTCGAGAGAAACAGGCCGAAGAGGTCATGAATCCCAGAACCGAGATCGACGGCATCGAGGTCAGCCGGCGCATATCCGACTTGATCAGCGACAAGGCGCTGATGGCCGGAACAAGCGGTGCCGCTCTGCTTCCCGCCTTCGACCAGGATCTGGATCATCTGGTGGGCTACATCACCTTTCGTGATCTGCTGCCGTACAAATACAAGTTCAAGACAGACGCACGGCTCAGCGAGGTGCTTAAACCGGCGATCAACGTACCCTCCACGAAGAACTGTGCCGAGTTGTTGGTGGAGATGCGGGAATCGAACAGCGAGATGGCCGTGGTCATCGACGAGTACGGCGGCACCGCCGGGATCGTGACCTTCAAGGATCTGATTGAACAGCTGCTGGGGTATTTTTACCCCTCTGCAGAGGAGCAGATCCTCGAGTTGCCCGGAGGCCGTTTCCGAATCGCCGGCCACCTGAAAGTTGAAGATCTGGCTGATGCTATGGAGCAGGATATCCCCAGCGAAAGCCACACCGTAGCGGGGCTGATAACAGATACCCTGGAGGAAATACCGGCGGTCGGCACCAGGCTGGTTATCGGGCAGATAGAGTTCACCGTCAAACGTATCAGCAAGACCAGGATTCTCGAGTTGGAGGTGAGGAGGTTGTCCCCGTGACCTACCTGATTATCCTGCTCTGTACAATCGGCGCCGCTTTTTTTGCCGGTTTGGAGACGGGCCTGTTGGCCGCGGATCAGCTGACCCTGTACCTCAAGAAGGAGAAGGGAATATCCTACGCCCGGGCCGCGGATTTTCTGCTGCTGCGGCCGGAACGGTTATTAGGTACGACCCTCATCGGCACGAACATCTCGGTAGTAACCGCGGCCACCGTGGTTGCCAGCACCCTGCGGGAACAGGGATTCGAATCCGCGGCCTGGCTGGGCAGCCTGGCTCTGAGTGTGTTCCTCTTGATATTTACGGAGATCATTCCCAAATCCTTCTTCCGCCGGCGCGCCGACAGCATCGCGGTTCGCCTGGCCCCGATCCTGGTGGTTTTCCATTTCCTGTTTCTGCCCCTGGCGGTGATTCTAAACGGAATCGTCAAGGTGATCCTCCTGTTCTCTGGCCGGCGGACGACCCGCAGCAGGCTTCCCCAATCCCGGGATGATCTGCGCCTTCTGGTTCGCCTCGGCTCCCGGGAGTCGGGCCTGGGCAGGAGCGAACATCGGGTTTTCGAGGATATCTTTGACTTCCGCACCACCCTGGCCAGGGAAGTCATGATCCCCCTGCACGAGCACCCGGTATGTGCGAGCACCGCCACCATTGAGGAAGCGGTGCGGATCAGCTACACCAGCGGGATCCGTTTCCTACCCGTGTTCGAGGGGAGGGCGGACAACATCATCGGTTATCTGGACGCGGAAGATCTGTTGCGACTGGAGTTGAAAGCCCGGAACCGGAGGAAGATTCGGGATCTGATGACCGGAGCGGTTTTCTATCCGGATGTCAAGCGCATACCCGATCTGCTGCTCGAGATGAACCGGCGTAAGATCGAGATCGTGTTTCTATCCGATGAATACGGAGCCGTTTCGGGATTGATCACGCCGGCGGAAATCGCCTCGGAGATCGTGGGATTCGTACCGGGAGAGGTCTTCCAGCAGGCCGAGGATGTCGAGATTATCGAGCCGGGTCACTACGTCGTTTCCGGAGTAACGGATATCGAAGATCTGTACCACGACACGGGAATACCCCTGAGAAAGCTCAACTCCGATACGGTGGGGGGATTTATTTGCGAGCACCTGGGACGGATCCCCGAGGTCGGAACGGCTTTCGAATACGGAGGGTACCGCTTCCTGGTGCTGGAAAGAGATGATCGGCACATCATCAAAATCGAAATTTCAAAGGGGGACGCCGGTGCGCCTAAAAAGAAGACTTGAGGAGGACAGCGGCCTGGTGCTCACTCCTCTGATCGATATGGTGTTCCTGGTCGTGATCTTCTTCATGCTCAACACCACCCTCTCGATAAATCCGGCGATCACCGTGGATCTGCCGGAGGCTTACACCGCCCAAGCCGTTATCGAGGAGGAAATTATTGTAACATTGAGCGGTTCAGGGGAGATTTACATTGGGAAACAGTCGCTATCCCGGGATCGTTACGCCGCAGAGTTGAAGAAACAGATGGTTCGCCTTCAGCGTACAGACATCATTCTCCAGGCAGACGCCCTTTTGCCCTATAGGGATGTGGTGGAGATCATGGATCTATCCCGGTTGACCGGCGTGGAGTCGATATCACTGGTAACCGCACAGAAGAGCCTTCCTGAATGACAGAGAATGTCCGCTCGTACTTCTTGATCTCGCTGGCTTTTCATCTCTGCCTGGTCCTGCTGCTGTTCCTGCTCAAGGGTCCCCGGGTAGAAGAGGCGGCTGCCCGCCGGGTGGTAATAGAGTTTTCTCAAGCGCGGGAGCGGCCCCTGCCGACGGTTGCTCCGGAGCAAACACGGTTACCCGATCTGGCGCCGAAGGAGTTTGCCGAAAGCCTGAAGATGCAGGGGCCGAAAACCCTCGTATTGCCGGGCACGAAATCGACTGTGGATTCGCCGCGACCGGAGTTCTCCCGCGCGGCGGAGCGGTTGACCTACGCTGCCACAGAAAAACCGCTGGCGCCCGCAGCCAGCTCCCCCGATGCGGCACCGCAGCTGCCGGCGCAGCACTTTGCGAAAGAGCTGGCGGATCCGTCGGCGTTGTTGCCTGTGGAGCCCGGTGAATTATCCCAGGAGGAGGAACGGAGCGAGGACGGTGGATTTAGCGAGGCCGGTGCGCTAGAATGGAGAGATAGGGAACGGAAACTGCTCGAATCAGCGGGCATAACCTTTCCGAACATACTTCTCGAAGAAGGTCTGGAGGCAGATGTGGTGGCGGTATTCACAGTTGCGGCTAACGGCCAGGTGATCGCGGTGGATATCACCCGCAGTTCCGGTTACGCATCGGTGGATACAGCGGTGCAGCGGGCCATCAAGGGCTATCTATTCGAGCCCTCCGCCGATTCGAGTGAGGATGTCGGCCAAATTCAATACCGATTCAGACTGGAGAGAGGCGATTGAGCTCACATCCGATCCGGCTTAAATGGCGTTTCCTGGAGATCTTTCTGCTCCTGGTCATCGTCTCTGTAGGAGCGGTTTTCGTCCGCCAGATCGGCACGCGTCTGGATCTGAGAATGGACGAGTTCAAAACCGAGGTGATGAGCTCTCTGGAGGCCAGGATCGGGCGCAGGATAACCTATGCCAGTATATCCCCGTCTGTCTTCGGGTATTTGGGCGTCCGGGATCTGGTGATCCATAGCCAGGATGATCCGCAGGAGGTTCTGCTGCGAATCAGCCGGGTGAAAGTGCACTACAGTATTTTCCGATTCCTCTCCACGCGGGAAGTGTTGCTTGCCCTCTCGGAGATCCAGATCGCCAATTCCTATTTCGATATCGACTACGACCGCGACAGGGAACTGTTGGAGCTGATCGATTCTGTTCGAACGGCCTCTCGTGATGCCGATGATTCCGTGTTCTCCCTGTTCACTGCCGCCGGTCGGCAGAGCGAGAGCTATCCCCGGATCGATCTGAGCGGATCAAACATCACCGTGCGCTACACCTATCGGGACTGGCAGGTGGAGGTATCCAACCTGTTTTTTATGATCGCTCGCGACCAGGATCTGTACGATATCTCGGTCCGAGGCAGCATGCAGGCACGCCACGCCAGAGTCGGATCGCCGATACCAGCCTGGCTCTCTACTCGTCTGAAGATAACCGGTACCCTGGACAGAATGTTCACCTGGTCGGACCTGGCCGTACAGATTTACAGCCTATCCACTGAAACGATTGCCCTGAAACGCCAGACCCTGCAGGTGACCTTTGATGCGACAAAGCTTGAACTGAGAAAGATCCAGGACCGGGCTCCCCTGGATCTGCAGCTGGGTTACGATACGGTCAGTAAAGACCTCAGACTCGAGTTCGTAGCCGAGGGCTTCCGTCCGGCGGATCTATGCCAGCTCACCGGCGCCTTCGAACGATTCAATCCTTATCTGCTGAGCTCCGTGAGCGCAACCGGATCGTTAGCCGTCAATCTGGAGGAGCAGAACCTGCACTACGATGCGGATTTGCGCATCGAGGCTCCCGAGGAGGTTGCCCCCTTCGACGTGGCGATCGTAAGCAGGATCAGCGGAAACGAACAGATCCTGTATCTCAATCCTCTGTCCCTCCGCTCGTCCCGGGGGCGGGTTGAGTTCAACGGCAATGTCCTGGTCGGCACTCTTCTCCCCTCGGGGCTGCTGCGCTTCGATGATTTTGATCCCCGGGGCGGGCAGAATCTGAATGCAACCTTGCGCATCGACCGCGGAGCCGAGGTGGTGGATATTGAGAGCAGCACCCTGGAAATCGGGCAAACCACTTTCGACAGCTTCTCCCTCAATGTCGTGCCGGAGGGGAAAAGTGTCCGCTTTGCCGTGGCTGCGGCCCTGAAAGAGAATGCCGCCGGCGGCGCGCTCTCGGCCACCGGAGTATTCGGTTGGGAATCTGGATTGAGCTTGAGCACCGAAGCAAGTATGGACTCCTTGCCCTTGAATACCGTCTACACTCTGATCGTTCCGCAGAGTGTGGCTTCCCCGCGGTTGGCACAGAAGCTTGGCCGTTACTCGCTATCCACGGCCGCCGAAGTCGAAACGGATTTTTCCGAGTTTATGTTCTCCACCGACGCCTTCCAGATCAGGGAGTACGGGCGGCCCGAGAACTTCCTGCGCCTTCAAGCCAAGCTCCGGCGCGATGAGGCAGAACTCAAGGATATAAGCTTCCAGTGGCAGGGCTATTCTCTTTCCGCCGATGTGGCCGTGCAGAGAGCCGAAGAGGCATGGGAGCTTTCCACGCTTGTTTGGTTTCAGGAAGTCCCGTATCAGTTGGAAGTCGATTTTTTGCCGTGGGAGTCGCTGCGCTTCAGTGGCTCTTACGGCCTGGAAGGATACTATCTGTTTGCACAGACAAGGAGCGCTTCGATAGACTCCGGTCGGATAAAGGAGTTTGTGGGAAATCCCTTCTATCTGCACAGCGAGAATCTGCCCCTGGCCCTGAAAAAGGGCACTATGTACGCCTCGGTCGATGTGGCGGGTCTGGTAGGCGCGGACGGTCTGATGCATACGAGGGCTTCGACCGCCCGGCTGCAAAACATCCCCTTCTCAACAATAACGAAGAACAACCTGGATCTGGCTTTTTCTCTCAATGAAAATCGGCTATCTGTCAATCGAATCACCTATCAGGACGAGTACTCCGAGCTAAGCGGCAGGGGGAACGCGAGGCTGCAGGAACTGCTTCCTCTCAAGGCAAATGCTTCGCTCAGCCTGGAAAGCTCGGATGGGGAAGAGCGGTACAGCAGCGATGCCCTTATCGATGCAGACAGCATCCAGGGCCGTCTGGAGTTTGTCCGTTCTCCGATCAAACGTCTGGGCATAGAGGCGGTGAACGGCAAGGTGTCCGGTTCGATCGGCATCGACGGAAAGCTGCCCAGACCCGATCTGGCTATCGCTCTTTCTCTGAACGAGGGCAGGTTGAACCTGGATCCCATTGGCTTGAACCTGGCGGTTACCTACTCCGGGGATTCGGTACAGATCAATTCCTTACGCGCATCATTTCTGAACCATCGAATCACGGAGGGAAGGGGCCGCTTCGATATCAAAAGCGGAGAGTTTTTCTTCGAATCCGGTTACCGGGCCGATTACTTCCAGCAGATCGTAAATCTCCGGGCAGGCCTGCAGGGGAGGATCGGCGGGCTTCCCTGGCCTCTCACCCTGGAAGCGGTGCTGGATAACAGTATCGACGGGATCCTGTCCTTGAACGATATCACCGTGGATGGGGCGGAGCGTCCCCCCTGGGCCGTGAGTCTGGCTGGAGACAGCGGGCTGCTGGTTTATGACGGCGGCCCCGGTGAATCGATACACGGAACAGTCGCCCGGGATGGACGCTTCACCCTGGAACTGGGGAGTCCCCTGCCTATACAGGGTCAGGCCGGCGGTCGGATCCGTCAAAACCAATTGGATTCTGAGTTCTCGGTCACCTCCCTGGATATGCGCATCATCAATACCATGACTCCCAACACGGATGTTTTTGCGTTCACCACCGGCAACGCCCAGGGGAGCTTGAGGATTTTCGGTCCTATCAATGATCCGGATTGGGTCGGCTTTCTCGATGTGATCGAAGCGGAGTTGGCCTTTTCTCCCTCTCCGGACCTGCTCAGGCCGCTGAACGGCCGATTGATATTCGACGGCAAGAGCTTTACCCTGCCCCGCATCAGTTCCTACAGCGGTGATACCAAGATCGAGGGGGAGGGGGTGTTCTATATCGATCACTGGGCTCCTGAAGGTGTCGAGTTGATCTTCTACGTGGAGGAGTATCCGGGGGTGCATATCGCCTATGGCTTTGATACGATCTTTGTGGACGGCTATGCCACCGGTGTGGTTCGCGTACGCGCCGACGAAAACACAACGAACCTGGATGGCAAGGTTCAGGCCAATTCCTGCCGAATCGCCCTGCTGAGGGAGGAAGAACAGCAGGAGGTATCGGCGATTCCTCCGATTCCGATGCTCGTAAACATGGATATCACCACGGGCAGGAGCGTGGAGTTTTTCTGGCCCGCCATGAATTTCCCGATCGTGCGTACCTTTGCCCGGCAGGGCGAAGAGGTGTCTCTGTATGTCAACGAAGAAACGGCGGAGTTTTTCATGGAAGGGGAAGTGGATATCCGAGGCGGGGAGATTTTCTACTTCGATCGCAGTTTCTACCTCAAGCAGGGAAGCATCAGCTTTGCAGAGAGGATCGATGAGTTCGATCCCTGGATCTACGCCCTGGCGGAGATCCGGGAGAGGGATCTGAACAATGAGGAAATTAAAATCTACCTGGAAGCTGACAACAAGATCAGTCTGTTCTCCCCTCGTTTTTACTCCGAACCGTCCCGGCCCGACGTGGAAATCCTCAATCTCATCGGCGGAACGATTCTTAACCGATTCGAAGATACGGATTTCGGTACCGCCGCTGTGATGTTAACCAGCGATATCATCGGGCAGTTCGGAATTTTAACCCCCTTCGAGAGGGCAGTTCGGGATGTTTTGAATCTGGATCTGTTCACGGTACGAACCCAGTTCCTGCAAAACGTCCTGATCGACCAGATACGGGGAGAGAATTTGGATGAGAACAGCTTGAATCCCCTTGACAATACCACCCTGACTCTTGGAAAGTATCTTGGAACTGATCTGTTTCTGGAAGCTCTTGTGCGATTCCAGAATGTGGAGGATCTTACCTCGACGAGAGAAATCAGAACGGAAGGAGAGCTGAACCTGGAGTGGGTAACCCCCTTCTTTCTGCTTGAATGGACGTTTACACCCACCCACCCCGAAAACCTGTACCTGTCCGACAACAGCATCGGGTTGAGTTGGAAATACGCATATTGAGCGAACCAGGAGCCAATACGAATATGTCATCAAATATCGAATCAAAAAAACGCCGCGGGAACTTTCCTTCCCTGCCGCTGCTACGCCGCCTCGTTTTAGCCGCATTGCTTATCCTCTGCGCCCTGCCGCTGTCAGCCCAGGACGAGTGGTACATGGGCAAACCGATCGCGGATTTTATATTCGTCGGTTTGGATACTGTTGCCGAGAATGAGCTGCTGCCCCTCGTCCGTCCCTATATAGGTGCGGAGTTCACCCTGGAGGTATTTTGGGAGATCCAGGAGACCCTCTACGCTCTGGATTATTTCGAGGCGATCGAGGCCAATGCGGAACCGGGAGATGATGCCCGGGAGAGCGTGATCATCGCCTTCACGGTACAGGAAAAACCAACAGTGGAGGAGGTTGCGGTCGAGGGGAATCGTCGCCTGCGAAAAGCGGAAATTCTTGAAAATGTCCTGATCGCCCCCGGCGACATGGTTACGGATATCCAGGCCGATCTGGATGCCCAGGCCATTATGGATCTTTACCTGGAGAAAGGCTATATCGATGCCGGCGTAGAGGCGGTACTGGAACCGGGGGAAGAGGAAAACACGGTGGTTGTAAAGTTCCTCATCCGCGAGGGATCACAGACCGCGATCAAATCCATTATCTTTTCCGGCAACAATTTTGCCTCAGAGGGAACCCTGAGACGACAGATGAAGACAAAACCCCAATCCCTGTTTTCAAAGGGTTTGTTTCAGGAGCTGAAGTTCGAGGAAGACCAGCAGCGTATTCTGGACTACTACGGGGAGCGGGGTTTTATCGACGCCAAGATCGAAGAGGTCGAGCGCTCGATCGAGCGGGATGAAGAGCAGGGCAAGAACTACTTGATCATTACGATCTATATCGATGAAGGACAACAGTGGACCTATGGGGGGATGGGCTTCCAGGGAAATTCGATCTTTGCCGATGAGCAGCTACAGGAGCTGGTTCGCCAGCAACCGGGCAGCACACTGGATAAGCTGCGATTGGAGGCGGATACCCAGCGGGTGGCTGATCTGTACTATGAAAATGGATACATCTTCAACATTATCAACAGGGAGGAGAACAGAGATCCGGAGACGCAGGAGATCTTTTACACGATCCGCATCGTGGAAACCGATCGTGCGCATATCGAAAACATCATCATCAAGGGAAACGAAAAAACCAAGGATTACGTGATCACCCGGGAGCTGCCCTTCCAGGAAGGCGATATTTTCAGCAAAACCAAGGTTCTGGAGGGGTTGCGCAACCTCTACAACCTGCAGTATTTCGCGAGCATTCAACCGGAGACCCCCCCGGGCAGCGCCGAAGGATTGATGGATCTGGTGATCAATGTGGAGGAGGGCAGCACCGCCAATATCAACTTCGGCGTGATGTTCGCCCCCGGCGACTACCCCGTTTCAGGCATGCTCAAGTGGGAGGAGAACAACTTCCTGGGCAAGGGGCAGTCCCTCGGTGTGAATGCCGAGCTCTCCCCCCAGCGCGTTCTGATCGCGCTGAGTTTCGAGGAACCCTGGCTGTTGGGCTATCGCTGGCTGGGCGGGGTGAGTCTGAGCTTTGAGCACGCCAATGTGCCCAACGTGCCCCAGGACATCATGTTTCCCGTTATGCAGAGTGATGAAGGCAACCTTTTTCCGGATCCGTACACCAGCTACGACGAGTACCAGTCGGCTCTCGAGGCAGGCGAATCAATCCCCTCGGCGTATCTCATGGAGTACAAGCTTCTGAAGTTCTCCCTCGGATTCAACACCGGTTATCGCTACTATACACCACTGGGCTGGTTGGGGGTGCGTTCGGGGATCAGCACCAGCATGGAACGAATAACCTATGAAGATTTCTACAGGCCCTTCGCCGTGGAGCTGCGGGACAGCAAGGACAAGTGGAATAACGTGAACAAGCTGGGCGTCACCCTGTTCTGGGACAATCGGGATTTTTTCCTCAATCCTTCCAAAGGATTTTACATCGCCCAGGGCGTTACCTTTGCACATGATTTTATCGATCAAAAACGGGAGTACATACGCACAGATTCGACCTTGGAGGGTTTCCTGACTCTAGTGGATGTCCCGGTTTTCGAGAACTGGAACTTCAAACTGGTCCTGGCGGCGCATTCCAGCTGGTCGTTCATCCTGCCCCAGTTCGGCCAAGAAGTAGCCAAGACCATCGTCAATGACGAGCTGTACATCGACGGCTGGAACATCGGCAGGGGCTGGCCCCTGGAAAAGGAGTTCAAGACCGTTTGGGACAACCGGCTGGAACTGCGCATGCCTCTGGCCGAGCAGCTGATCTGGGGGGTGTTTTTCCTGGACGGAGCGGTCGGCGCCAAGGAGATTAAAGATCCGTACGATCCGGATAATGTAGACAGCCTGACCTTTAAGGCGGATGATGCTTATTGGCTGCTGGATGATTTCTACTTCAGTATAGGGGCAGGGATCCGCTTCACCATTCCGCAATTTCCGATCCGCCTCTACTTTGCCAAGCGTTTCCGCTTCAAAGATGGAAGCTGGGATTGGGAAACCAAGGATAACCCCTTTTACGAAAATGCTCCCAGCTGGCAGTTCGTCATATCCCTGGCCGCGGATACCTTCTTTTGAGTATAGTAGTAAATTCGAGGAGCCAAACATGAAACGAGCCGGAATCGCGGTACTGCTGCTGTTGTTCATGATTATCTCGGGATCCCCCCTGTTTGCCGATCAGATAACAAAGGTGGGGATTCTGGATATTGAAAAGGTCTATTCGATCTACTTCCGAGAGTCCAAGGCAGTCAAGGAGTTGCAGCAGCTGCGTGCCGACGTGCTGCGGGAGATCAACAGAATCGATGAGGAGATCCTGCTCCTGGAGTCGCAGAAGCTCGATGCGGAGAGCCGGAACCAGGGGGAGGCCGCCCTGAGGTTGGACAGGGAGATCTTCGAGAAAAAGCAGTACAGGGATGACTATCGGCGTATCAAGATGGACCAGATCCGCAAACGTTCGGAGAATCTCTACAAGTCCGACGAGTTTCTCGATGAGCTGCTGGAGGCCATTGAGTTCGTGTCCGAGAGTGAAGGATTTTCTCTGGTGCTCAACTCCAGCGGCCAGTTCTCCCAGTTCTTCTTCTTCTACACGAAAGAGGTGGATATCACGGAATTGGTCATTCAGGAACTGATGCGACGGGCCGGCCAGAGCTACGACGGGCAGTAGGATGAGCCGGATTCTGGCGATCGATTTGGGCAGCAAGAGAATCGGGTTGGCCATGACCGATCCGCTGCGTATGATCGCTTCTCCCTACAAGACGCTTGCCTACCGGTCGGACAAACAACTGATCGCCGAAGTCCTGGCAATCGCTGGAGCAAACGCCGTGGAAACCGTGGTGATAGGACTACCGCTGCACGAGGACTCCACGGAGAGCGAGGGTAGTATCCGTTCCCGCTCTTTTGCGGCCAAGCTGACCCGCAAGGGTATCGATACGGTGCTGTGGGACGAACGCTATACCAGCAGGGATGCCGAGGAGAGCCTGAAACGCTGCGGACTGGACCGCAGAAAAGCGCTGGCCAAGATCGACAGCATAGCCGCCTCCTATATTTTAGAGGATTACCTGTCAGAGATAAGAAAGAGATAGCTTAGACAAAGATATCCACACTTCGCTCGAGGCTCTCCACCTCAGGCGGAGGTTCCGGCGTGCTCGGTGCCGATGCGGGTTCCGAAGCCGGCGGCGTGCTTGCCTCAGGCGGGGGAGGAGGCGGAGGAGGAGGTGGATAATAGCTGGAATCTATACCTTCCACTGCCATGACAATATTGTACTCTAATCCCTATTAAAATATAATCTCTTTGGTATGCCTCCGACAACCCCCATGATGCGCCAGTATCGCAGCATCAAGAGCAAGCACCGGGATACGATTCTCTTTTTCCGGCTCGGTGATTTCTACGAGATGTTCGAGCAGGATGCAGCCGAAGCCTCTCATCTTCTGGATCTGACCCTCACCAAGAGAAACGGGGTTCCCATGTGCGGGATCCCCTACCACGCTTCTCAGGGCTACATCTCCAGGCTGCTGAAGGCGGGCAAGAAAATAGCGATCTGCGAACAGACCCATATTCCCAAATCCGGATTGGCCAGCCGGGAGGTGGTGGAAGTGATCACCCCCGGAACGGTGGTTGATGAAAACATGCTGGAAGCGGCGGTGAATAACTATCTTGTCTGCCTGGCCCGTTCGGGGCAGACGGTTTCGATCGCCTATGTAGATCTGTCCACAGCCGATTTTGCGGCCAGTCACTTCCCCTACACCCGACGGTACGAAGGATTCAAGAAGGAGTTGCTCAGCCTCTGCCCCCGGGAACTGCTGGTGCAGGAGTCGCTTCTGTCCGAGGATCCTCAGCTGGACGAACTGCTGCGGGAACGTGAAGGGCTGGTGATCAACCGCCTGCCCGATTGGAGTTTCGATCTGCGCAACAACATCCAACTGCTCAAGGATCAATTTCAGGTTACCAGTCTGCGCGGATTGGGGCTGAAGGATGACTCCCCGGAGGTCCCCACAGCCGGTGCTCTGCTTGCCTACCTGGCGGACACCGCCAAGGGGGTCCTTTCACATATACGCCGTCTGCAGATATACACCGATGGCAGCTACCTGGGATTGGATGAATCCACCCTCAAGAATTTGGAAATCATCCAGAATCTGAACGACCGCACCAGGCGTTACACTCTCCTGGAAGTGCTGGATCAAAGCAAAACGGCGATCGGCGCCCGCAAGCTGAAACGATGGCTTCTGCAGCCGCTGCGGGATCTCCAGCAGATCAATCGCCGCCTCGATCTGGTGGAGTTCTTCCACAGGAACCAGATTCTCCTGTCGAAGATCAGAGAGCAGCTCAGCCGCATGTTCGATCTGGAACGTCTGGGTTCACGGATCGCCCTGGAGAAGGCTCACGCCAAAGATCTCCTGGCGGTGAAGAGCTCCCTCTCCACTGCCGGGCAGATTGCCCTGCTGCTGCATGATCATCCGGAGGTTGAGGCACAGGCTGCGGAGCTGGCGGACAGGTGTGGACAGCTCAGAGACCTGGTCGATCTTCTGGAGCGTTCGATTCTAGAAGAGCCGGCGATCCTGATCAATGAGGGCAATCTCATCAAACCGGGGTTCGATGAGCAGTTGGATCGCCTGCGGGACCTGAAGGAGAACGCCCGCCAGCTGCTCAAGGGATACCTGGAGGAGGAGAGGAAGAAAACCGGTATTTCCTCCCTTAAACTCAAGTACAACAGGATCATCGGATATTTTCTCGAGGTGAGCAAATCGAATCTCAAGGCCGTGCCGCAATACTTCATCAGACGCCAGACCCTGGTCGGAGGTGAACGATTCTCCACCGAAGCGCTTTCCGATATGGAGAGTGAGATTCACAACGCCTCTGAGCAAATCATAGAGCTGGAGCGAAAACACTTCCTGGAGGTGCGCCGCGCGGTCCGGGAACAACTGGATCCGGTGTTGAGCGTGTCCGAGGTTATTTCCCAGCTGGATGTGCTGCAGTCCTTTGCCTTCGCCGCGACCCTCTACGCCTACAACCGGCCCCAGGTAAGCGAGCAGCGAGTGCTGAAGATCCGCGAGGGGCGGCATCCGGTGGTCGAGGCTCATCTACCGGGGGGAAGTTTCGTGCCCAACGATCTGCAGCTGGAGGCGGGGGGCAAGAGTTTCGTGCTGCTAACCGGGCCGAACATGGCGGGAAAATCGACCTTCCTGCGGCAAAACGCCCTGATCGTCCTCATGGCCCAGATCGGCTCGTTTGTTCCCGCATCAGAGGCAACCGTGGGCCTGGTGGATAGTATCTACTGCCGTGTCGGCGCCACGGACAATCTGGCGCGGGGGGAATCCACCTTTCTGGTCGAAATGAGCGAGACAGCCAACATCCTGCGCTCGGCCACGGCGAGCAGCCTGATCATCATGGATGAGGTGGGGCGGGGCACGGGTACCAAGGATGGTTTATCCATCGCCTGGGCCGTTACCGAGCATATTCTCCAGCGACTGGAGGCCTTTACCCTCTTTGCCACTCACTATCACGAGCTTACAGCCCTGCAGCACCGGCATCTGCAGAATCTGTCCATGGCCGTGCTGGAGAGCCAGGGAGAAATAGTTTTCCTGAAACAGGTACGGGAGGGTCCGACTGACAACTCCTACGGTATCCACGTAGCCGAGATGGCCGGGGTTCCCGAGGAAGTCGTACGCCGGGCCGAACAGATGCTCGGAGAGCTGAAGGAACAAGCGATGACCGGCCCCGCTCACTCCGAGATTGAAAAAACGAACAAGAGCACCCAGCCGTTACTATTTGCCGCGGAACAGGTGATTCATGACGAGATCCGTTCTTTGGATCTATCCGGGATGACGCCTCTTCAGGCGTTGAACCGTATTGCCGAGTGGCAGAAGGAGCTGGATAGAGGATCGGAGCGGGATTCCCAAGGACGGAGCTGACTGTTTGAGCCCCGGGATTTATCCCAGAAGGTCCAGTACGTTTTTTCCCTCGATATTCAGCAGCTGATCTCCCTGAGCCCGGATGCCCTCCACTACGTTTGAAAGGGCGGCCTTGCCCAGAGCAAGAGCCCGGCTGTTCTGTTCCGCAGTTTCCAGCCGGCTCAACTCGACGGCCAATCCGTGGAGTTCCGTCTTGGCATTTTCAATCATCTCCTGGAGAGAATCCAGGTTCTTGTCCTGCAAAATCCTGTTCAGTCGTTCACTGTGCGGTTGCAGAACGGCCTCTCCCCGATAGACAACGTGGCTGATATAGTCGTTCGCCGTTTTGGCATCGGCGTTCAGCAGGACCTTGAATCCCTCCAAGCCCCCGAGCATGCTCTGGTAACGCCCTAAGGTGCGTTGCACCACGAGGAGTTGTTTGCGGATTTCCGGAACGGGCTGTGCTTCCGCCTCCGGTTGCGAAGTCCGGCGGCTCCGCACACCCGCCTGGATGGCCGCCGGTTCGTGCAGACGATTTTGAGAAACTTGGCCGAAAGGCTTGTTCCCTGGGTAGATTTTCATAGCTCCCCTCCCGTGAAGAGTTACTGGAAATGATTGTAGACCAGGATTCGATTCCTGTCAAATCACATTTCAAGCGGATATAATGATTTTGGAGCTTCAGTATGATTGCACCCCCCATGCGCTGGCCGGAGAAGTTGGGGCGATCCCTTCTGGAGATCGTTTATCCCCGTCGCTGCCTATGCTGCGGAGACCCGCTGCTTTTTCGTGCTTCTCTACGCCTGCCAATCTGCGGCAGGTGTGAGCAGGCCCTCTCACCGATCGAGGCTCAGAACCGGTGCGTCGTGTGCAGCATACCTCTGATCTCGGAGCTGGAACGCTGCACCCGCTGCTCCGAGCGTCACTTTTCCTTTACCTGCAATTTCTCCCTCTACGAGTACCGCGGGCCGATCCGTCAAATCATCAGCCAGTTCAAGTTCTCAAACCGCAGATCCCTGGCCGGCCTGATGGCCGGACTCCTGTATCCCGAGCTGGAAAGGCGCTATCCGGATCTTCCGGTCATTCCCGTACCGGGCAGTCGGAGGTCGGTGCGGCGGAGGGGCTGGGATCCGATGCTCGAAGTAGCCCGAGCCCTGCGTCGGAGCCGGGGTACCGAAATCCTCACGCCCTTGATGCGCACCCGTGGGGCTGCGCAGAAGGGGCTTCACTACCGGGAGCGGATGGAAAACATCAGGGGAACGATTCAGCTGAACAGAGGCAGCCGCTGCAGCGCCGGCCTGAGGCGGCCAGTCGTTCTGCTGGACGACATCTTCACCTCTGGAGCCACCGCCGATGAGTGCACCCGGATACTCCGTCTTGCCGGAGTTCGGGAGGTATTCGTGCTCACCCTGGCCATGGAGTTGTGAAACCATAACCGTTGACATTCCCACAGGGGTTTGTTATTTTAAAGCTACCTTAACAGTCTACAGCATACGCTTGAACGTAAGGGTCGATGAATCGGCTCTTTTTTTTTAAGGATGCCTGAATGGCGACCGAGCTGGACGATCAGTTGCGCTGCGAAGTGGAGCCGATAGTATCCGGAATGGGATTCTCACTCGTGGAACTTCGCCACAGTCGCAGCAAGAACCAGAACCACATTATTCTGGTTGTATACCGCCCCGAGGGGGTGGGCGTGAATGAGTGTGCGGCAATCTCCAAGAACCTGTATCCCCGCCTCGAGCTGATCGAAGGACTGGAAAATTTGCAGTTGCAGGTCAGCTCTCCGGGTTTGGATCGGGTTATCAAGAGCGAGGAGGAATACTCGATATTCCTCGGTAGAGATATCAAGGTCATGTTTCACGGAGAAACGGAGTGGCTGCGCGGCAAAATCGAGAGTGTCGAAGAAGGAATGATTACCCTGCAAGCAGGTGGGCAGATACAGAGCATACAGTTGAATGAGATTCGCAAGGCGAAACTGGATTCTTGAGGAGGTTTGAGAACAAAAATGGCTTCGAAGATGGCGGATGCGATCAAGCAGTTGATTCAGGAGCGAGGAATCTCTGAAGATCTGGTCCGCAAAACTATTGAGGAATCACTGCTGGCCGCATACAAGAATAAATACGGATCAATGGACAATGCGGTCGTACGTTTCAGTGATGACGGGACCGAAGTGACGGTGTTCTCCCGCAAGAAGATCGTAGAGGATGTGGAAGATCCGGTGAGGGAGATCTCCCTGCCCGATGCTTTGGAGTACAACGAGGAAAGTGAAATCGGCGATGAACTGCTGATCGAGGTCAGTCCGAAGGAGTTCGACCGCAGCGCGGTGCAGAGTGCCAAGCAAAAGACCAAGCAGACGCTGCGGGAAATCCAGCGAAACACGCTGTACTCGGAGTTCAAGGAACGGGTCGGAGAGATGATCATCGGCTACTACCAGCGCGAGCGTAATGGCAACATTTTCGTCGACCTCGGCAAGACCGAAGGAATACTGCCCAAGAAATTCCAGTCGCCCCGGGAAGTCTATCATCCCAGTGACCGCATTCGGGCGCTGATCTATGAAGTAAGCAAATCACCGACGGGACTGCAAATCGTTCTTACCCGTACCCACGGTGATTTTGTGAAGAAAACCTTCGAGCTGGAAGTGCCGGAGCTGTACGACCGGACCATAGAGATCTACAAGATCGTGAGAGAGCCCGGCTACCGCACCAAGATGGCCGTGTATTCGAATCGTGAGGACGTGGACCCTGTGGGAGCCTGCGTGGGATTGAAGGGGGTTCGTATCCAGGCCGTTGTGCGGGAGCTTGAAGGGGAGAAGATAGACGTTTTGCGCTACGATCCCGATCCTCGGACTTTTATCAAGAACGCCCTGCTTCCCGCAGAGGTCAAGCAGGTGATCATAGTCGATGAAGCCAAGAAGTCTTCCCTGGCAATCGTGGCGGACAATCAGTTCTCCCTGGCTATCGGCAAGCAGGGTCTGAACGTGCGCCTTGCCAACAGGCTTGTAGACTGGAATATCGATGTGAAGACCGAACAGCAGTTCGCCGAGATGGATCTTTCAGCTGAAACCAAACGGGCCGTGTCCGCCCTGTTCGGGGAGGTGGAAGAAGAAATCGAAAAAATCAGTGAGCTGCCGGACATACCGAAAAATATTGTTGAAGTGCTGAAAAACGATGGGATCGAGATGATCGAAGAGCTCGTGGCCTTGAGCAAAGAACAGATCGCCGACCTGGAAGGAATCGGGGAAGAGGATGCAGCGTTGATCTCGAAAATAATCGAGGAAAACGTGGAGATCGTGGAAGAGGAACAGGAAGTAACGGCGGAAGCTGAGAAACCGGAAGTCGCTGCTCCTGATACCGAGGCCGAGACTGAGACGGCACCTTCGGAGGCAGAGGCGAAAGCGGAAGCCGAGGCCGAGACTGAGACGGCACCTTCGGAGGCAGAGGCGAAAGCGGAAGCCGAGACTGAGGCGGCACC